>Ga0209103_1000582_pt1 | contig 11341 bp, 6 predicted proteins | sample 4C3metaG_FD_184152 | JGI IMG/M metagenome (GOLD analysis project Ga0209103, IMG submission 184152) | Freshwater bacterial and archeal communities from Indian Creek, Illinois, USA - 4C3 metaG (SPAdes) (version 2) | ecosystem: Environmental > Aquatic > Freshwater > Unclassified | place: USA: Indian...
TTGTATAACCATCAACTACCCCAGTCAGCACTCAAGAGCAAAACTCCACTCCAAGCCATGAAAGAATGGTACGCTACACATCCTCATCTCTTTCATCGAGCGCCTTATGATCGTCCGGGATGTGACACTTATGAAGGATGCAGATGTGCAGCCCCATGAGCGCAGTGATCAGGACATCCAATGGACCCGGATTGTTGAGCTGGAGATCGTGCCGCACCCGGACCAGCCCCGCCCTGAAATTACGGAGATGGATTACGGCATGGTTCGCGGGTCACTGCGAATGAAGCTGCGTGCTGCCACCGCTGGATACATCTTGCGGCAGTGGAGTGTGGACTGCTCTCCGGACCACAGTCTGCGCGGTTATGAATTCAGGCTCTGGCTGAAAGATCACCTGGCGCTGTACGGCGTCAAGAACGCTGTGTTGGCGCCGGGCTACCGCTCGCCCGACCAAAACAAGGGAGAGCAATAACGTGGCCTACGACCCAAAACGCGCGCTGGAACTGCTCCGGATCGGCTCCGGACGCGCCGAAGCCACTTTCCGCGACGGCCAAGAAGATGCCATTCGTCACATCGTCGAAGGCAAAGGCCGCTTGCTGGTCGTGCAGAAGACCGGGTGGGGTAAGAGCTTTGTCTACTTCATCGCGACCAAGTTGCTGCGGGAAGCTGGAGCCGGCCCGGCGTTATTGATCTCGCCGCTGCTGGCGCTGATGCGAAACCAGATCGCAGCGGCAGAACGGATGGGGGTTCGCGCCGCCACCATCAACTCCGATAACCAGGATGAATGGAAATCGGTTGAAGCCAAGCTGCGTCGAAACGAAGTGGACATTCTGCTGATAGCGCCAGAAAAGCTGGGTAACGACTGGTTTAACACAGAGGTTCTAGCTGGTATCGCAGGGCAGATTTCGCTGATGGTTATCGATGAGGCCCATTGCATTTCCGATTGGGGTCACGACTTCCGTCCTCACTACCGACTGCTGGAACGTATCGCCAGAACGCTTCCAGCCAATCTGCGGCTGCTGGCCACAACGGCAACAGCAAACGATCGGGTTATGGAAGACCTTGTGGCTGTGCTCGGCCCCAACATGAAGGTGCTGCGTGGTGACCTGAATCGAGATTCTCTGACGCTGCAAACGATGCGTTTGCCCAGTCAGGCTGTCCGTCTGGCCTGGATCGCGCAGCAACTCAGTTCACTTCCAGGGCACGGCATCATTTACACGCTCACTATCCGAGATGCCAATCAACTGGCAGATTGGCTCAAGGCCCGGGGCTTTGCTGTAGAGGCCTATACAGGTAAGACAGGTGATCGGCGTGAGGAGCTAGAGCAGGCTCTGCAGGAGAACAAGGTTAAGGCACTTGTAGCGACCACCGCATTGGGTATGGGCTACGACAAGCCGGACTTGGCATTCGTTATCCATTTTCAGATGCCAGGCTCAGTTGTCGCCTATTACCAGCAAGTAGGGCGCGCAGGAAGAGCGCTGGAATCTGCATATGGCGTGCTCTTGAGCGGAGATGAAGAAGAAGGAATTACCGACTGGTTTATCCGTAGCGCGTTCCCAACTCGCCAAGAGGTAGACGATGTCCTGGGGGCTCTTAATGAGGCACCGGAAGGACTTTCAATACCTGACCTCATGACCTGCGTGAACATGAGCAAAGGCCGCATCGAGAAGACTATCACGGCACTGTCTCTCGAATCTCCAGCGCCGATCGCCAAGCAAGGTACGAAGTGGCAACTTACTGCAGCCGAGCTAGGAGACGGATTCTGGGCGCGAGCAGACCGGCTCACCAAATTGAGGCGTGCCGAACTCCAGCAAATGCAGGAATACGTCTCTCGGCCTTTCGGGCAGCACATGGGCTTTCTGATTGATGCGCTTGATGGCGATTCAAGCACCGTCAGCCCACCGTCGTTGCCGCCGCTGTCAGAAGACGTAGATCAGTTGCTGGTTCGGGAAGCCGAGGAATTTCTTTGTCGCACAAGTCTGCCCATCGAGCCTCGCAAAAAATGGCCCGTGGGGGGAATGCCACAGTACGGAATTCACACCGCATCCACCATTCCCTATCAAGCGCAGCCAGGCAAAGCCCTCTGCGTCTGGGGCGATGCCGGTTGGGGCGGCTTGGTTCGACAGGGTAAGTACCACGACGGCCACTTCTCCGATGACCTCGTTGCTGCGTGCGTGAAGATGATTCAGGAGTGGAATCCGCAGCCGAGCCCGACCTGGGTGACCTGCGTTCCTTCGCTTCGGCATCCCGAATTGGTGCCGAATTTCGCGCAACGCTTGGCTGCTGCGCTGGGTCTGCCGTTTCATATGGTCATCGCAAAAACAGACGCAAGGCCCGAACAGAAAACGATGGCAAACAGTACACAACAGGCGCGCAACATTGATGGTTCGCTCGCACTCAACGGCCAGACCATTCCTCCCGGCCCGGTCCTCCTGGTTGATGACATGGTCGACTCGCGCTGGACGCTGACGGTGTCTGCATGGCTGCTGCGCAAAAGCGGTAGTGGCGCGGTTTGGCCTATGGCCCTTTCACAGACGGGGCACGACGAATGACGCCAGTCCTCTCTCCCAACACCCAGGCTATCTTGCTGCTGACTGCGCCGCTCATTGCCGGACGAGGCACTGCGTCATCGGATCTGCTCTCGCCTGGTGAATACAAACGTCTCGCGCGTCATTTGCGCGAGATCCAGCGTCAGCCTGCGGATCTCCTCTCGCCGGACGCAGCTGAGATCTTGCGCGCGTGCCAGCCGGTGATTGACGAGAGCCGCCTGCAGAAATTGCTGGGGCGCGGATTCCTGCTGAGCCAAGTGATCGAGCGCTGGCAAGCGCGCGCCATTTGGGTGGTCAGTCGCGCCGACGCCGAGTATCCGCGTCGCCTGAAGACCCGCCTTCGTGAAGATGCGCCGGCAGTGCTCTACGGCTGTGGCGACATGGCTTTGCTCGAAACCGGTGGGCTTGCCGTCGTCGGATCGCGGCATGTGGACGACGCCATCATCGACTACACAATGGCAGTTGGCCGGCTCGCTGCTCGCGCAGGCAGAACGCTTGTCTCCGGTGGCGCCAAGGGCATCGATCAGGCCGCCATGCGGGGTGCGCTTGAGGGAGGTGGAAAAGTTTGTGGCGTTCTGGCGGACAGTCTGGAAAAGACCACCATGAACCGCGAGCACCGCAACCTGTTGCTGGATGGGCAGCTGGTCCTGATTTCGCCCTACGACCCGAGTGCCGGGTTCAATGTGGGCAACGCCATGCAGCGGAACAAGCTGATTTATGCATTGGCAGACACCTCACTGGTGGTCAGTTCCGATCTCAACAAAGGTGGCACTTGGGCGGGTGCTGTCGAGCAGCTCGACAAACTCAAGTTCGTCCCGGTCTTCATTCGATCGACGGGTGAGTCTTCAGCCGGATTGGATGGTTTGCGAAAGAAGGGCGCACTTCCCTGGCCGAACCCGCAAGACGTGGATTCCTTTGATGGCGTGTTCAAGGTGGCGATGCCGACGCCGACGGCATCCCCACAGGTTGGTTTTGCGCTGTTTTCGAACGAAGAGCCAACGTCGGCTGACGCCAAGCCAACGGCGCCCGTGCCACCCGACGCCGCGCCAGCGCCCCAGGCCGCGAGCGAGCCATCGGTGCCTGTCGACGTTGTTTCCGATGCGCAGCCACCCGCTAGGGCATTGGAAGAACCGCCGCCAGTCACACCAGATGCTGTGGCGCCGATAGATGAGGCCAAGGAATCTCCGCAGCCGGAATCGACCCCTGCCGAAGTGCTCTTCGCTGCCGTACGCGCAGCGATTCAGCAACTCTTGAGTACGCCGATGAAAGACGCCGAAGTAGCGGCCGCGTTGGATGTTTCCAACGCGCAGGCCAAGGCATGGTTGCAGCGTCTGGTCGACGAAGGCGTATTAGAAAAGCAGAAGAAGCCAGCGGGCTACGTCGTGAAACAAAAGCGGCTGTTCGAGTAAACCATGACGATGCATCGATTTAATCACCGCGCGCTGCACACATCCGGAATCACGGAAGACGGGAGGTGCACGTGATCGGAAAACTCGAACGACTCATTGGCGAAATCGGCGACCTCAACAGCAAGTTGATCCTGCTGGTCGGTCCCAGCCGCAGTGGCAAGACCCAACTGCTGCGCCAACTCAGCGCCAAGCTCAACATCGAGCCGCTCAACGTCGGCATGGAGCTGGGGCGCCGTTTGGCTGCCACGCCGAACAACAAGCGCGGCTTCTCGGCAGGCGAACTGCTGCGGGAGATCGCGGACAAGGAACGAACTGAAGACCCGCTGCTGCTCGACAACCTCGAGTTGTTGTTCGAGCCCAGCCTGCAGATCGACCCGCTTGAACTTGTCAGGCGGCTGGCTCACTCCAAGCGCGTCGTGGCCGTCTGGCCCGGCGAGTTGCGCGGCGACCGCTTGGTGTACGCGGACATGAGCCATCCAGAATATCGTGACTACAGCCGTGACGGCGTGGTCGTACTCGAAATTTGACGCTACGGGGAAGAGAGAACCATATGGCCAAGAACATGAAATACGGAGATCTGATTCAGTTCGAGCAGATCGAGTCAGTCATTCAACTGCTCGATGCCGGGCGCCCAGACGAGGCCAAGAAGCTCGTCGCGACCTACGTCATCTCCGACGACATGGCCGAGCGGATCTCCAAGCTCATGGTTCCCCAGCTCAGTTTCGACGAGTCGGTCGATCACAAGGGCGTTCTGATCGTCGGCAACTACGGCACCGGTAAGTCGCACTTGATGTCGGTGCTGTCGCTGGTGGCCGAAGACGCTGCTTACGCGCCGATGATCCGCCACCCCAAGGTGGCCGAGGCGGTTGCCCCGATCGCTGGCCGCTTCAAGGTGCTGCGCATCGAGGTGGGCGGACTGCAAATGCCGCTGCGTCAGATCATTACCCTGCAGCTTGAGCGTTTCCTCGAAAAGATCGGCGTCGACTACACCTTCCCGACTGCCGAGAAGGAGCTCAACAACAAGGACTCCTTCGAGGAGATGATGGCAGCGTTCGGCGAGAAATTTCCGGGCCAGGGCGTGCTGCTGGTGGTCGACGAGTTCCTGGAGTACCTGCAGTCCCGCCGCGACCACGAGCTGGTCCAGGACCTGGCCATCCTGCGTCAGATTGGCGAAGTCACCAAGCACTTGAAGTTCCGCTTCGTAGCCGGCGTGCAGGAAGCCATATTCGACAGCGTGCGCTTCCAGCACGTTGCCGACAGCATGCGCCGCGTCAACGAGCGCTTCACGCAGATCCTGATCGACCGCCAGGACGTCAGCTTCGTCGTCTCCGCGCGCCTGCTCAAGAAAACAGCCGACCAGCAGAACAAGATCCGCGAATACCTCACGCCGTTCGCCAAGTTCTATGGTTCCATGAACGAGCGCATGGACGAGTACGTGCGGCTGTTCCCGGTTCACCCCGACTACCTGAAGACCTTCGAGCAGATCCACTTCACCGAGAAGCGAGGCGCGCTCAAGACCATCGAGTCCGCCATGCTGGCCATCCTCGACCAGGATGTGCCCACCGATCGGCCGCTGTTCGTCAGCTACGAGAGCTTCTGGAACACCATCAAGACCAACTCGGTTTTGCGTGCCGACCCGAACATCAAGGAGGTGATGCGCGTATCCGAAGTGCTGGAATCCCGCGTGCAGCAAGCCTTCACGCGTCCGGCCTACAAGCCGATGGCGCTGCGCGTCATCAACGCGCTGGCCGTGCACCGCCTGACCACGGGTGGCGACATCCACATTCCCATCGGGCCCACCGCCGCCGAGCTGCGCGACGCACTTTGCTTGTTCCAACCGGGTGTGGAGGACATGCCGGGCGAGCCTGCTGAGAACTTGCTGTCGATGGTGCAGACCGTGATGCGGGAAGTGCTCAAGACCGTCAACGGCCAGTTCATCTCCAAGGCACAGGACACCGAGCAGTACTACCTCGACCTCAAGAAAGACATCGACTACGACGCCCAAATCGAGAAGCGCGCCGAAGCCCTGTCCGACGACGCGCTCGACCGTGCCTACTACAGCGCCGTGAAGGCACTGATGGAGTGCAGCGACGATCTGCGCTATCCCGGCTTCCAGATCTGGCAGTACCAGCTCGAGTGGCAGGAACGCCGTGTCGAACGCATGGGCTACCTGTTCTTTGGCGCCCCGAACGATCGCCCCACAGCGCAGCCGGAACGCGACTTCTACGTCTACTTTATCCAGCCCTTCGACAAGCCGAAGTTCACCGACAACAGCCTGTCGGACGAAGTGTTCTTCCGCCTCACGGGCCTGGACGACGATCTCAAGCGTCACCTGTCGTCCTACGCGGCAGCGCTGGATCTGGCCTCCACCGCCAGTGGCGGAGCCAAGGCCATCTACCTATCCAAGGCGCAAGACTTCCTGCGTGCCATGAGCAAGTGGCTGCAGGAAAAGCAAATGACGGCTTTCGAGGTCACGTACCAGGGCAAGAAAAAGAACCTGCAGGAGTGGGCCAAAGGCGTGTCGCTGCGTGACCGTGCGCGGCTGGGCGCCGACGAGCGCATCAACTTCCGCGACGTGGTGAACGTCATCTCCGGCCTGGTGCTCGGACAGCGCTTCGTCGATCTCTCGCCGGAATACCCCACCTTCTCGGTGCTGGTGACTGAGGCCAACCGTAAGCAGCTGATTGGCAACGCGCTGCGTGCACTGGCTGGCGGCACTCGCACCAAGGATGCGGCAGCCATCCTCGATGCCCTGGAGTTGCTCGACGGCGACCGCGTCGACCCGGCCAACTCCCGCTACGCTCAGGAGGTGCTGAACCGCATCAAGGCCAAGGGCCACGGCCAGGTGCTCAACCGCAGCGAATTGCTCTCGGGCATGTCGGACGTCGAGTATTTCGCGCCCATCAAATACCGGCTGGAGTCCGATCTGCTGGTCACCGTGCTGGGCGGCTTGGTCTACTCCGGCGACATCGTGTTGTCGATCACCGGTGACAAGATCGACTCCGGCAAGCTGGCGCAACTGGCCGAGCGCTCCATCGAAGAGCTCAAGCAGTTCAAGCACGTCGAGGCTCCCAAAGAGATCAACCTCGCGGTACTCCGCGCCCTGTTCGAGTTGTTCGATCTGCCTTCTGGTTTGGCCCAGAAGGCCAGCCAGGGCGACACCGAGCCGGTCATCAAGCTCCAGGAGAAGGTCAGTGCACTGGTACCGCGTGTACTCAAGGCTGGCTCCGACCTGCAGCAAGGCAAGCTCGGCTTCTGGGGCCAGAACCTGCTGCGCGAGGAAGAAGCCAAAGACTGGCACGCCCGGCTGGATTCGCTGAAGAAGTTCACCGAGTCGCTGGCGCCGTACAACACCGTCGGCAAGCTCAAGAACCTGCGCGTCACGCAGGAAGACCTGGACGGCCAGAAGAAGAATCTGGAGATCCTGGCCGCCGTCGAGCGTCTGCTCGAACTGGTGGTGGAGTTGGGCAGCACGGCGTCCTACCTCTCGCAGGCCGAGATGGTGTTGCCCGCCGAGCACCCGTGGGTGAAACAGGCCGAGACCGCCCGCAAGGCGCTACAGGAGAAGCTGAGCCAGGACCGCACAGCCGAGCACGGCGCCGAATACCGGCAAACGCTGAACCAGCTCAAGAAGGACTACATCACGGCCTACATCGCCAGCCACAGCAAGGCGCGGCTCGGTGTAGCCGAGGACAAGACCCGCAACGCCCTGCGCAAGGACGACCGCCTGTTGGCGCTGCGCGTGTTGGCTGGCGTGTCGCTGATGCCCACCAGCCAACTCACCGCCTTTGAGGAATCGCTCAACGGCCTGAAGAGTTGCTCGTCGCTGGACGAGCCGACGCTGGTTACGGCAACCGTTTGCCCGCACTGCCAGTTCCGTCCATCCGCCGAACAGTTGGAACTGATCCCGGCAGCCAACCGCCTGCACAAGCTGGACGACGATCTGGACACATTGGTGACCAACTGGCAGCAAACGCTGTTGGAGAACCTGGAAGACCCGTTCACGCAGGACAGCTTGGGTCTGCTGCCGCCCGCGTCCAAGAAGCCGATCGACGCGTTCCTGGCCTCACGCAAGCTGCCGGACCCGATCACCTCCGAGTTTGCCAACGCCGTGCAAGAGGCGCTGTCGGGGCTGGAGAAGATCGCGGTCAAGGGCGACGAGATCAAGCAGGCGCTGTTGCAAGGCGGCTCGCCGGCTACTCCGGACGACCTACGGAAGCGCTTCGACACGTTCATGAACGAGCGTTGCAAGGGCAAGGATGCCACCAAGCTGCGCTTTGTGATCGAGTGATACGTCATGACCATCCTGCTACGACAAAAAGAATTTGAGGAACGACTGATGAGTGATCTTTTCCAGAACCACGCGGCCAAGTCAGGCCCCGTTGAATGCCTCGGGCGAACATTCCCGAGTGATGAGGCTCGTCGCGAGCACTACCTGAATTTGCTTGCTGAGAAACTCAAAGACCCTGAGTTCCGGAAGATCGAAGGCTTCCCGCAGGGTACGGACGAGGCCATCTTGGCGATGTCGGACCCGCCGTACTACACCGCGTGCCCGAACCCCTTCCTCGAAGACTTCGTGTGCCACTACGGCAAGCCCTACGACCCGGGCGTGAAGTACAGCCGCGAGCCAATGACAGTAGATGTATCCGAGGGGAAAACTGATCCCTTATACAAGGCGCATGGGTATCACACCAAAGTTCCACACCTGGCGATCGTTCCCTCAATTCTTCACTACACGAATCCTGGCGATATCGTTTTGGATGGGTTTAGTGGGTCTGGAATGACAGGCGTCGCGGCACATTGGTGCGGCGTGGCCCCACCAATGTATCGGCACGAACTGGAAGCAGAATGGAAGAAGCAAGGTAAGCCTTTGCCTAAGTGGGGAACACGCCGTGTTGTGCTCAATGATTTGTCTCCGGCCGCAACCTTCATTTCGGCAAACTACAACCTGCCTTTCGATGTGGAGGTCTTTACGAAGACGGGAAAAGAACTGCTCAAGGACGTTGAGCAGGAGATTGGCTGGATGTACGAAACTCTGCATACAGACGGAAAGACGATCGGCAAGATCGAGTACACCGTTTGGGGCGAAGTATTCACGTGCCCCGACTGTGCCGGCGAGGTCAATTTTCTTGAGGAGGCGCTCGATCACGATAGTAAGCGTGTGAAAGAGAACTTCTCGTGTCCACATTGCGGCGTTGAGCTAACAAAAAAACGATTGGAGCGTCTTTATGCTTCGCAGTTTGACCCTGTAACAGGAGACACAATTAACACCCCAAAGCGTGAGCCAACGCTCATCAGCTATAGGGTAGGTGGCGCTCGCTTTGAAAAAGCCCCAGATCATGAAGATCTGGCGCGGTTGGCACGCATTAAAAATCTGGCTTTGCCAAATGACGTTCCGGTTGTTCTATTTCCATACGACGACATGTGGGAAGCGCCCAGGATGCGTGATAAGGGAATCACATACACCCATCACATGTTCTTGGCGCGAAGCGCTCATGCAATGGCTGCCGTTTGGCGTAGAGCGCAGGCTCAAACGGATTGGCGCACTCGTCAGATGCTCCTGTTTATGGTCGAACAGGCCATTTGGGGTTTGTCAGTGCTAAATCGATATCAACCAATTCAACAGGGCCGACCGGGTGGTTCACAGGTTAATCGGCAATTAACCGGAGTCTATTATGTCGCCTCACAGCATGCTGAGTGCAGTCCTTGGTATAACCTTTCAGGCAAATTAGATCGGCTATCGAAAGCTTTTGGGAATTACAAGATTCCCACCGGGTTTGTGGCGGTCAGCAGTGGCAGCACAGCTGCGCTTCCTGTTTCTGATAGAAGTATCGACTACATATTCACTGACCCGCCGTTTGGTGAAAATATCCCGTATGCCGAGCTCAATTTTCTTGTTGAGAGCTGGCATCGCGTTATGTCGCACGCTAAGCATGATGCGATTGTTGACCGATCTAAACAGAATCGTAGTTCTCAGAAAACGGTAGATGATTATCGCAGGTTAATGGCTGCATGCTTCTCAGAGTACTTCCGTGTTCTCAAACCAGGCAGATGGATGACGGTAGTCTTCTCCAATACCCAAGCATCGGTTTGGAACAGCCTCCAAACTGCGTTACAGGAGGCTGGCTTTGTAGTTGCCAATGTTTCCGCGCTGGATAAACAGCAAGGGAGTTTCAAGTCGGTAACTACCACCGTGGCGGTAAAGCAGGACCTAATCATTTCGGCCTACAAGCCAAACGGCGGGTTGGAAGAGCGTTTTTCGAGAAGTGGTGGTGCTGAAGAGTCAGTGTGGGATTTTTCTCAAACGCATCTGCAGTACCTGCCGACGGTAAAAATCAGGAATGGGGAGCTCGATTTTGTAGCTGAGCGTGACCCGCGAATTCTGTTTGATCGGATGGTTGCCTGGTTCTTTAGGCATAACACACCAGTTCCGATGTCGTCGCAGGAGTTTCAGGCCGGTCTGACACAGCGGTTTGTCTTGCGTGACGGCATGGTATTTCTTCCTGATCAAGCGATCGAGTACGACAAGAAGCGTGCGTCAGTCTCGCAAGCGCCCCAGATGGAGATGTTCGTCTCTGATGAGCGCAGCGCTATCGATTGGTTGACGGATTTCTTGAAGCGCCGTCCCTCAACCTATCAAGAGATTAGTCCCGAGTTCATGAGCCAATTAGGGGCTGGCTGGAAGAAGCATGAGGCCAAACCAGAGCTGTCGGCCCTACTGGAAGACAACTTCCTAAAGTTCGACGGTACCGGCGAAGTGCCGAGCCAAATCCACAGCTATCTCTCGACGAACCACAAAGATCTGCGCGGGTTGGAGAAGAACAGTCCAGCGCTGGTAGCCAAGGCGAAAGATCGCTGGTACGTGCCCGACCCGAACAAAGCACAGGACCTGGAGAAGAAGCGCGAGAAGGCGCTGCTCAAGGAGTTCGACCACTATCGAGCATTCACGGGTCGCCGTCTGAAGGAATTCCGCCTGGAAGCGCTGCGCGCTGGCTTCAGAGCTGCATGGGGCAACAAGGACTACCAGACGATCATTGACATCGCGAAGAAAGTGCCCGACGAGGCACTGCAAGAGGACGAGAAGCTGCTCACCCTCTACGACCTCGCGCTGACCCGTACCGAAGACGGGATCTGAACATGGCCGGCGGCGGGTTCACCATCGGCGACTGGTGCTGGTTTATCCGGCAGGCATCGCCCTGCCGCGTGATCGAGCGGCAGGACGTGTGGGGCGAGGTCGCCTACCGCGTGTGGCTGCCCGCCAAGGACGCGGTGGTGCGCGCTCGGGCGGTGGACCTGGCGTCGCTGGAAAGCGTGCGCCCGAGCGTGGAGCAGATCCTGCACACCACGGCGGCCGCCAAGCTGCTGGATGCGCTGGAGGACAACCTG
>Ga0209103_1000583_pt1 | contig 11339 bp, 13 predicted proteins | sample 4C3metaG_FD_184152 | JGI IMG/M metagenome (GOLD analysis project Ga0209103, IMG submission 184152) | Freshwater bacterial and archeal communities from Indian Creek, Illinois, USA - 4C3 metaG (SPAdes) (version 2) | ecosystem: Environmental > Aquatic > Freshwater > Unclassified | place: USA...
CTTTTTGCACCAGCGCGTCGCGGCTGGCCCCTTGCAACACATAGACCTTCCACGGCTGGGTGTTGGTGCCCGAGGGGGCGCGGCTGGCCAGCGCCAGCAGGCGCTCGAGCAGCGGGCGCGGCACCGGGGTGGGCAAAAAGGCGCGCACCGACTGGCGGCCCTCGATCGCCGCTTCGACGCTGGCGGGGTCGTTCACGGTGGGGCGCACAAAGGCCGTGGATGCGGGGGTTTGGGTCATGCTGGGGGCTCCGATGGGCTGCGGGGTGGAATTGACGGGTGCGTCAATTATGGCCGGTAGTTGGGCCGCCCTCAAAGGCCGCCCTCAAAGCAACCCGGTCAGCACCGCCTGCAAATCGGCCGGCAGCGGCACCGGCCGGCGCGTGGCCCGGTCCACATAAACGTGCACGAAATGCCCCGCCGCCGCGCACTGCGCCGCCCCGCACGCAAACAGGCCCACCTGGTAGCGCACGCTGGAGCGCCCCAAATGCGCCACCCGCAGACCGGCTTCAACGGCTTCGGGGAAGGCCAGCGGAGCAAAGTAGTTGCACTGGGTTTCGATCACCAGCCCGATCACCGCCCCGGCGTGGATGTCGAGCACCCCGCGCTCGATCAGGTAGCCGTTGACGGCCGTATCGAACCAACTGTAATAGACCACGTTATTGACGTGGCCATAAACGTCGTTGTCCATCCAGCGCGATTGAATCGGAACGAAGTGCCGGAATTCGGTTCGCGCCAAGGGGCTGGGGCGCTGGCTTGCGGTGGGGGTGTTGGGTGGCTTGTCCATGCAGTGTCTCGATTGTCAGCCGTGGTAGCCCTCTTGCGCCATGCTCTCAAAGCGCGTGAGCACGTTGAGGAAGGTGAGTTTGACGGTGCCCGTGGGGCCGTTGCGCTGTTTGCCGATGATGATTTCGGCCACACCCGGCTCCTTGCAGGCGTCCTTGGTGTAGTACTCGTCGCGGTAGATGAACATGATGATGTCGGCGTCTTGCTCGATGGCGCCGGACTCGCGCAAGTCGCTCATCATCGGGCGCTTGTCGGTGCGGGTTTCCACCGAGCGGTTGAGCTGCGAGAGCGCAATCACAGGGCACTGCAGCTCTTTGGCCAGCATTTTGAGGCCGCGCGAGATTTCGCCCAGTTCGGTGGCGCGGTTTTCATCGCCCGAGGAGCCCGCGCTCATGAGCTGCAAATAGTCCACCACGATCAGCCCCAGTTTACCGCACTGGCGCGCCAGCCTGCGGGCGTTGGCGCGCAGCTCGGCGATCGAGAGCCCCGGCGTTTCGTCGATGTGCAAAGAAACGTGGCGCAGCTTCTCGATCGCCTCGGTCAGGCGCGGCCATTCGTCGTCGTTGAGCTTGCCGGTGCGCAAGTGGCTCTGGTGGATGCGCCCAATCGAGCCGACGATGCGCACCGCCAACTGCGCCGCCCCCATCTCCATCGAAAACACCGCCACCGGCAGCCCCTCGTTGAGTGCCACGTGTTCGGCGATGTTGATGGCCAGGGCGGTTTTGCCCATCGAGGGCCGCGCCGCCAGCACCACCAGATCGCCCGCTTGCAGGCCCGAGGTCATGCGGTCTAGGTCGATGAAGCCGGTCGGTACGCCGGTGATGTCGTTCGGGTGGTCGGCCATCTCCTGCACGCGGTCGAGCAGCTTGACCACCAGCGAGTCCATGGACTGAAAGCCTTGCTTGAGGCGCGAACCCTCTTCGCCGATGTGGAAGATTTTTTGCTCGGCTTCGTCCAGAATCACCGCCACCGGGCGCCCCTTGGGCTTGAAGGCGGAGCCGGCGATTTCGTCGCTGGCGCTGATGAGTTTGCGCAAAATCGCGCGCTCGCGCACGATCTCGGCGTAGCGCCGGATGTTGCCCGCACTCGGCACGTACTGCGCCAAGGCGTTGAGGTAGTTCAGCCCGCCGACTTCATCGGCCCGCCCCTGGCTGCTCAGGTGCTCGAAAACGGTGATCACATCGGCCGGTTTGTTGGCGTTGATCAGCGCTGCGATCGCGCCAAAAATGAGCTGGTGCTCGCGCCGGTAGCAGTCGGACTCGGCGATCAGGTCGGCGACCCGATCCCAGGCGGTGTTGTCCAACAGCAGGCTGCCCAGCACGCTGGACTCGGCCTCGATCGAATGCGGCGGCACGCGCAACTGCGCGTACTGCGGGTCCAGCGCTTCGGGGTAGTCGGCACCCGCAGACTCTAGTGGGGGAAACAAGGCAGACATCTTCATCCTTTACAAGCCGCCGATGTTAGCGGCTGCTTGACCCGAGTACCCCAGCCTTGCCCTCGATGCGCAGCAGCTTGCCTGCGCCGAAGCCACTTACAATCGCAGCCGTGGAAGCGTGGCAGAGTGGTCGATTGCACCGGTCTTGAAAACTTATGGAGGCGTGTCCGAGCGGTTTAAGGAAGTAGTCTTGAAAACTACCGAACGTGAAAGCGTTCCGTGGGTTCGAATCCCACCGCCTCCTCCATATAAAACAAGCACTTAGCGCAGTTCGGCGCAGTGCTTGGGCGGTAACAAAGACCCTTGAAACTGACCACATTCAAGGGGCGAATTCAGCGGCCATCAACGCCGGAACAAAAGCGAGCGGTAAGCAGATAGTAAGCAGCGCCGCGAAGCGGTAAGCGCCGCGGTAAGCATGGCGCACCTTCCCGCAACACCAGCACCGGCCAGCGTTGCAGCCCCACCACTGTGCGGCACAGCGCCCGGCACAGGCCGCGCAGTACCCTAGCCAATACCCATGCGGCACCCCGCAACGATCCCGGCCTGTAGCGCCTGCAATGTGGCCCAGTTCGCCGAGGCCGTACAGGCGACGTTCGACCTGCGCTCAACACCCTAGTCTTGATGATGTTCTAGTCAGCCTACGCGGCCTTGTGTCGCCTTGTAGTCGGATGATGGACAAGTCGATCAAAAGCAATCCCGCCGCAGCCGGGTGGCTGGGGCGGGACTGAGTGCCGCTTCAAGCTGGAGGAAAGCCCTGCGGCTGCGCCCGTTGGATTTCCGAGGAACGGTTCGCTATGCCTCGGCCCGAGCGGTTATCTCTGCGCCTGTCGGCGGGCTATCTCATCGTTCAGTTGCTCCAGCGTGGGAAGGGTGACATAGACTGTTTGAGGCTGGTGCAGCCCGTACAGTTCGGCCAGCGCACCGAGCGCCGCAATGCGCTCCATGGCATTCTTGTTTCGATGGGGGCACGCAAGCTGCCAGAGCGTCCAGATGATCCATTGCTTCATGTGCGAGGCGACCTGTTCCCGCGTCGGTTTGATGCCTGCATAGACGTGGGCGGTGCGGTGCCGGTTGCCTCGCATCAGCCCCCGGCTCATGCGCTGGCGCGGGTCGCCAAATTCCTGCATGAACAGGTTGAGGCGCATGTCCTGCACCGATTCCAATACCCGCTCCCACGTTGCAGCGGGAGATTCACCGTCCTGGGCAACCACATGCCTGTCGGCACCCTCGAACCAGATCACGAACCGCGTGGCTGGTTCCGTCGCCTCGGTGTCGTGATAGACGACGATGTTCTGTGCGTGGTCGGTGTAGTTCGTAATCACTCAGGTTCTCCTTCTGCGGGTGCGTTGGCAAGCAACTTCTGCCCGCCGTACAGCTTTTGCTTGATGCCCTCCAAGTCCTCGACGGACAGGTGGCCCATGTTCGGTTGATCGTTGCCGGTGACGGTCACTTCCTGCATGGCGCGGATTGGTGCGTCCAGTCCTAGAAGCCGAGCGCGTCGTTCCATGACTTTGACTGCCGTGTGTATCGCTGCCAGCTTCGGCGCTTTGTCCTCAAGCACTCGCGTCAGCACGTCGCCTGTTTCGGGGTTGCGTACAGGCTGGCCGGTGTTGTCCAGCATGGGTGCGCTGACCAGCCGACCAGCCGACACCAGCGGGTGAAACGCCTTAACGGTCTGCATCGCTTCATTGAGCAGAACATCACAGCGGCTAAGTTCAAGGGATAGCAGTTCTTCGCAGGGTTCGCGGGTTTGGGCAGTCAGCGCGTTACTGATGACACGCGACACGGTTCCCTTGCCTACGCCCATGCGTTCGCCTATCTGTTCGAGCGTTAAACCTGAGATTCTTAATTCCAGCATTTCGGCGCGGCGCTGTGCATCGCGAATGCTGCGGGTCGATGTGATCGACCGAGGGTCTATGCCTGTCTTTGTCATTCGGTTCTCCGATTGACAGGCACTGTGTGGTCAAGGTGACCACAGGTTATCGCCTGCGGATGCTGGTCTTACTGAAAGACGCTGATTCTTGAAAACTCGCGGGCAAGCCCTGCAATGTGCGTCTTGGACTTGGCAAGGGACTCAACGACGCGATTCACCTGATCGGTGTTTTGAAGCGACGAGAAGCTTTCCGGCACTGCACCAGCTTGAACACTGAGGAATCGGGCTTCGCGCCACTGGTCGTAATCGTTTGTCAGCGCAATAACTGCCGCAGACAGAGCAGCGGCAAGGGGTTCCAGTCCGTGGAATTTTTCAATGGACTGCGCCAGCAGTGCATCAGCGTTCTTCTTGAGGCGTGCGGCATGGGTGGCGCGTTCAACTTCGGCAGCGTCATTCATGCTCGCGGTCAGTGCGTCGCGCTGGACTTCCAGCCTTTGGATGACACGAGATGCCTTGTCCATTTCCGTTTCCAGCTTGTCAGCGGTCTTGTCGTCGCCCTTGGTTGCGGCAGCAGTCCAGTCGGCATTCCGCAGGATTTGGGCAGTGGTTGCTTCGTCGAGTTGCAGGATGACAGCTTGCAGAGCGTCGCGGAGTTTGTTCATATCAGTGGTGGAGGGTTGCATGATTTTTCCTGTGGTTGGTTATTTGCGGTGAATGTTGTTCGCCAAGAATGCAGCGGCGACGCGTTCCTTCTGGCTCATTGCAGCAGCGCCGCCGTTGGCCTGCACGTGGCGGGCTTCCTGCTCTGCATTGATGATTGCGTTGGGCAGGGCTTGCTTGAACTGCTCAAGCTCTTGATGCTCTGCCACCGTCATTTGGCTCGGTCGTGCCGGTGCCGGGTTCGTCGTGGTCATGGGTGATACGTCCTTTCGTGGGGTTGCTGGTTGGGAAACTGGTTTGACGGTGCGGGGCTTGCTGACAAGGTCAGTGGCCGGGTCATCGCGTCGGAATTGGCTTTGCATTGCTGCTCCTTTGTGCTGGTTAAGAATCGCTGTCTCGACTACTGCCCTGACGCTTGCACCCTCGCGCTCTGCCAGCGTGGTAAGTGCGGCGTGAGCGTCAGCCGAGATATGGGTGTCAAGCCTGTAGCTGCCCGCCGATGCTTGCCGGGCGCGGTAGCTTGCTTGATGGTGTGCATTGGTAGCCATGGGCGCATGGTAGGACGGCCTTACCCGGTAAGCACTACATCTAGTGTTTGATGCCATCAAAGTCACTACAGGTAGTGTTTTCAGTTCGGTGTTGCAGGTGCGCTCACGCCACATCGACAAGACGCAAGTTCTGCGACTCACGTGCAATAGGCTTACGCACTGCCGCCTCTCAGTCAAAAAGCGGAACAGTTCCAATCGCTTACGGGCGCTGTCCGTCAAATAAGGTATTTGCCGTTCCATGTTTAGCCGCTCGCTGCATGACAAATCGCTTGCCGCTTCTCGGAGACACATCCTGTAATTGCGTTGTCATCAATGAACAGGAGAACGACATGAAGCAATCGACCGAGACTTACACCCGCCGAGAGAACGCCCGCCGCGCTGGTGTCGCCGCTGGTATCCCGAGCGAACGGGTTGCAATCACGGTGCATAAGAAAGGCGACGAGGTGCGCTTCGGATTTAAGGAGAGCGCGACACCCGTTAAGAAAGTGACCACAGCAAGCAAGGCAGCGCCAGCGCCAGCGCAAAAGGTCGAGCAGGTGGAACGCAACGGGGTGAAGCGCCCGAAGGCTGGCGGGGTGTGCGCTGCCGTGTGGGCGTGGCTGGACGCGAACCCTGCCGCTACCCTCAAGGAAGCGAAGGCCGCTGCACCTGCTAACGGCTGGAACGAAAACAATGTGAGCTGCGAGTTCTACGCTCGTCGGAAGTTCTTGGGCATCAGCAAAACGACCGCCCCGAACTGACGTACATGACAAATCAATAACGCACCCCGCCTCGTGCGGGGTTTTTTGTGACCGTGGCGCAGGCCGTGTGCAGCCGTTTTGCTGGTGCCGCTGCCACCCTTGCACCGAGCGCACCTGCTGCACGGCCTACGCTGCCCGCTGTGCGGTGGCCTGCCGGGTTGTGTGCGGGGTCGGTTGCGGTATTGCCGGGAAGGGATTCCACTTGTCACCGTTCCAGCTTCGCCACACAGTACCGTCGTCGCACAGCGCGACAGTGACCGTTTCCGGGTCGCCTGGGTTGCCGCCCATCGCCGTAGAGATTTGAATAATCTTGCGACCCGTTTCCATCTTCGTTTTTGCATTCATTTCATCTTCCTTTCAATAACCACATTGGCAGGCTATCGCTCTGCCGGTTTGTCTTGCGTTGCGTCAGTATTGGTTGCAGGGCTTGGCTTGCTACGGTTTGGCATGGCTGGCCGTTTGTTCATGCAAAACACCAATCCCCGCTAGAACCCTTTTTGCTGTGCTGCGAAAACTCTCCATTGTTGGTGTGCTGCCTATAGGGGTAACACAGCAAAACGGCAAAACACCGTTTGCGTGTGTCCCTTGCTCTTGGTATTTTGGTACGGCAAAAAACACCAATAAAACACCAAAACACCAATCCACTATTTCGTCACTCCACAATCCATCGGGCGCAGGTATTCGCGGACACCGCCACGCCCCTTGTTGCCGGTAGGTTCGTGGCATAGGCGCTGCTCAGAGAGAAGCAGACGGACACCTGCTTTAATCTCTTCAACGGTCATGCCTAGCTCCCCCTTGTGGTCCATCATGAGGTTCTGCGTCGGATGCTTCCCTTCGCTCACATCCCGCTTAATTCGGGCGAGCAGCTTTTCCGCGTTGTTCCTCACTGCCAGTGCCGCACCGTCGCTGCTGTGGTCAAAATGGAAGAACAGGTGGCCGCGCCTCTTAATCAACAGGTCGCCTTGGCGTTGTGCATAACTGAGCTTCGGCCTAGTGAGGCGGAACCCCGTTTCACCTTGTGCCAGTTCGTCACCTGTAGCCGATAGCCATTCCTTCGGCTCCATGACCTGGAGGACTTGCACCATCCGGCTACCGTCAGCGAAGGCACTACCGCCCCGCCCCGCGTATTGGTCGCCTGACTTGTCTCGGGCGTTTTGCTTGCCAGTGTGATGAACGTAAATCACAGCACACTTCAATTCGTTGCGAATACGGCGGCCCGCATCAATCAACCCTTGCTCGGCATCATTGACGCGGCTTTCGCCAATGCCAAACGACACAGCCGGGTCAATGAAAATCACGGCAGGCTTGAACGATTGCAGACCTGTGGTGAGCGATTCAACCTGCTTGCTCGGTGCAACCACATCCCGTAGAACTTCGGTCAGCTTGAACCCTGTCCCGGATACGTCGGAAATCATGATGGACTCGCGCACGTGCTGCATCTGCGCCTCGTCTAAGTTCATCTGGTTGCAAATGAACCGAAGGCGGGCAACCAGCATTTCGCGGCTGTCCTCTGCCGTGAGAACTACGACGCGACCGGGGTTGGTGATTCGCAGGTTGAACAACGGCAGGCCCAGAGCGATATGCACTGCCTCAAATAAAACGAGCGTCGTCTTACCAGTGCCGCCCGGAGCGATGAATACGCCAACGTCGGCATAGTAGAAGTTCTCGACGATGCAGGGTGGCGCAGGTTGTGCCGCATCCCATTCCCCCTCGGTGATAGCTGCCGGAGGTTCCCATTTCTTCGGCTCACGGGCTTCAATGGCTTTCTCAACGAAGCTAAGAAATGCCTCTTCACGCTCGGATTTCGGTACAGGCGGGAACAAGTCCTTAAAAGTGTTCGGGTCGGGCTTGCTCATAGCTGCACCTCCCCGGCTGCGGACTGCACAGCGTCGGCAGGGGCGACGATCGGCACGGTGCCGCTAGTAGGGTGCTGACCACAATGTGCGCCGTGCTGTGCCGCCTGCAAACTTTCAAAGCCTGTCGGCGTGAGGTTTCCTAAACTAGACCCCGTTGGGCCTATGTCAGTGGGCGTTTCTTTCAGCGGAGCGGGTTGCGTGACCCCTCCGCTGTTTTCTTGATTGAAGTTCATAATTTTTCCTGATTCCTTACGCTGGGCTTTTGCGTGCCGTGCTGGCTGGCGCTAGTCCTGCGGCTGCATTGGGTTTGATCGTTCGAGGCCATCGTTTTAGATGTACGCTGGTCGTTAAACGGTCGCATGTACCGGGCTGCGGCTGGGCAGCGGATACTGGCTCGTATTGGTGCAGGTGCGCTCTACAAGCCACGCCTCAAGGACGGATTCGCGGTAGCGAATGGGCGAGCGCAAGGAATGCGGATTAATCTTGATGAACTCGGGGCCGGTGCCGTAGGTACGCCAGCGTTCGAGGGTGTTGGGCTTCACGCCGATATGTGCGGCGGCTTCGGCAGTCGTAAGCAGCTTGGATGCTGTGGTCATTTTGGCAAGGCTCCAGAACTAGCTCGTCTGGATGCGCTGCCGAAGACGTATTACGGCGTGCCGGTTTTCAACCGGCCCAAGAGCGGGATTGCTCTTGAGGCTGTCGGGTGTAGCGCAGAAACTTGTGAGTAACTGCACTGCACTTGCAACAACTTTACTGGCTTAAGTTTGATGATGCAATTTGTCGCACGTCACTGTCATCAAACTATCCGGGCCGCATCCACGGAGGCGTAAGCTGGTCGGATTCCTCTTTCGCCCAAGGTGGAATTTGATTCGTGATGAACTCCAATGCGTTGGCTTTCAAGAAAGCGTCGATGTCGTTCCAACGGTAGCGGCGCTCGCGCCCGAGTTGCACCCAAGCCGGGCCGAAACATTCGCGTCTCCAACTCTTGATTCTGCCGCGAGGCAATTTCAGCATGTCCTCGACTTCGGTTTCTGTATAAACAACGTTCTGCATGATGGACTCCGTATCGGTTGCCCACCCGCCAGCACAAACAAAAAGGCCGGCAGACGGTGGTGCGTCAATGCCGGCCTGCTGGTGCAGACTATTCAGGACGTGCAATCCGCACGTCAGGCGATCTGGTAGAGCGAATTCTCAGGGCAGGCATTTTTGGTGTCAAGCTCCGCCCGCTTTTTACATGGAACTCTCCGCCACCTCCGCCTCGGGCTGCTGGGCAGCTTTTGCGGCCACAGCCTGCGCCTCCATCCAATCGGCTATCTGCTGCACCTGTGGCAGTAGGTATTGAAGTTTCTGCGTTTCAAGGTAGTGACGCTCGGTTACTGATTTGGGCACATGGTTTGTCAGTAGCTCAACCTTGAACAGGTCAATGCCACAGTTCGCAATGCCTATCGTCGTGAAGGTGCGGCGTAAGTCATGCGGCGACAGGTGCAGCCCTGCAACCTCGCTCAAGTTCTTCATGGTGTCGCGTGGGTCGCGGATATGCCCGCACTTGCCCCAACTGGTGAAAACGAAGTCGCTACCCTTGACACGCTGGCGGGTCTTGAGCAGTTCAACGGCTTGCGACGACAACGGTAGCCACACAGGATTCGAGTTCTTCGGGTCGGGTATGTGCCACCAGCATTCGTCCAGATTGACCCTGTCCCATGTCAGCGCCGAAGCCTCGCCTATGCGTGCGCCGGTCAGCATCAGGAACATGACCAGATCAATGCTTGCCAGCGTGTCGCGGTTGTAGGCGACCTCGCGCCACTGCTGGAGTGCTGACCACACTGCACCGACCTTGCTGTCAGGTATGCGGGTCGTCTTGGCTTTGATCGGTGCCCACTTCTTATGAAGCACCTCAACAGGGTTGTCCTTGAGGATGGCCGTACCGTCCGGCCTGCGGTATTCCCGAATCGCGTAGTTGAACAGGGCGCGAAGCACGCTGAAACCCTGATTGGCTTGCGCTGGTGCGGGGCCGTCGCCACGCAGACCGTGATTCTTAATCTCGTTGAACCGCTTTGTGACCGCCTCGCGAGTAATGCTCGCCATAGGCTTCTTGAGCCATGCCTCAAAGGTTGTGGTCACATGGCGCTCGATCTCGGCCTTGCTGCTGTCCTTTAGCTGGCGGTCGCGCTTGTATGCGTCAGCAACGTCACGGAGGCTGACTGTCTCGGCTGCACGCTCCTTGGCAACGGCTCGCGGGTCAATGCCCTGCCTCATGCTCCGCAGGTGTTCGCGTGCTACCTCGCGGGCTTGGTCTGCTGTGAAAACACCATGCGGCCCGATGCTGATGCGGGCTTCCTTGCCATTGACGCGGCCCTGTGCGATGTAGGTGCGTTTCCCGTCTTTGGTGACGCGCATTCCGAACCCTCGGTCTTGCTCGTCCCAGTGCAGGTCGTACCCGCTTTCGGGCGGTTTGATTTTGTCGATGTAGGTCTTTGTGAGCTTCGCCATAATTGTTCTCCAAGAGGTGCGGTAAGTACCGCGTAAGTGCCTCCGGTAAAGTTATGACAAGTTACATAAAAAGTCAATCCGGCGCAACCCCTTGTTTTCATGGAACTCGTAAAGCTTACGCATGAAGAACAAAGTAGCGTAAAATCAGCCTACAAGTTACTTGAAAACCGGCAACGGGGTCACCCGTTCGTGAGTTCGAATCTCACCGCTTCCGCCATAAGTCTAGCAAAATCAAAGACTTATCCGTATGTTTTTTCCCTGTACCACATGCAGACCCACATACCGGAAATGCTTGGATTTGCGGCGCTTGCCTCGCTGGCGGTGCTCGCATGGTGGCACTTCATGTACCGGCGATGGCTAGGCGCTGGTTTGCTCGATGTTGGCTCGGGCTGGCTGGCAGGTTGCGACAGCGACAGTTGCAACAGTTGCGACTCTTGAGACAGTTGGCGGCTTCGGCCCTTGATGTATCGCACCCGGCGCAACACCAGCCCGGCGGCTAGCGGTGCGCTGTCGGGCAGCGGCATCAATGTCGAGGGTTACGCCATCGTTCGCCGCTGGCGCTTCGGCCTTCACCGACACCGAATCAACCGCCACGATTTTTTGCAAACAGGCCGGGGGAGTACGCTACAAAACCTACAAAACCCCCTGCATAGGTGTCCTAGGTAGGTTTCTTCGTAGCGTGGGTGCCGGGGGGTGATTTTTCAGCCGCTCCAGCCACCCGCCCATCATGCACCCCTTCATCGGCATGGGGTTGATCTGGTAGCGCTCGGTTCCAACCCAAACCTGCCCACCCAGCGCCCAAGCACGCAAGCTTGCCGTTGCTCTGGCACACCAAGGTTGCGCTACAGTTCACTCCAGCAAGCGGCACAAGCAAGCGCAGACCCGGCCACTGTGGCCAGCAGCAGCACCCAGGGAGGAAGACCATGCACACACCACGCACGCCCCAAGCAGCCC
>Ga0209103_1000585_pt1 | contig 11326 bp, 14 predicted proteins | sample 4C3metaG_FD_184152 | JGI IMG/M metagenome (GOLD analysis project Ga0209103, IMG submission 184152) | Freshwater bacterial and archeal communities from Indian Creek, Illinois, USA - 4C3 metaG (SPAdes) (version 2) | ecosystem: Environmental > Aquatic > Freshwater > Unclassified | place: USA...
ACGCCGAGTGGCTGATCGAGAAGAACGGCCACCGCAGCCCGCTCGAAGCCCGCGCCGCCTGGCTCGACACCAATCTCAGGCGCGCCGCATAGTGCAAACCCGTGTCCAGAGAGCCGGGTGCGGTACAGCAAGACCAATTCGGCCGATCGTCGGAACGCAATCCGAGCGCATGCGTCAGTGCTTTGTTGGCGCCGACATTGCCCTCTTGCTTGTGTGTCCCTTTGTTGAGTTGTTGGGCAGACCAGTTGCTTTTGTAGAATAGTCCTTTCCGCGCATATTCCGGGTACCACAGCGGCAATAGCTGGAAGGTCGCAGGATCGACCCACCGGGCGGTGCGCTCGATGAGGCGCATCACATCACCCAGTTCCATCTCGACCCTGAGCGCTTCAAGCCCGTCCGGAAGCGTTGTCCTGGGCACTTTGCTTCCTTTTCTCCGGGGGGCTTTGGCGCGGCCGACGGGACGCATTTCGCTTGGCAATTCCATACTGGCGTCACGCCTCGAAGGGATTGGTGACTGCGACGCCCATGGGCACGAAGTCGCGCGTGTTGCGCGTCGCCACGACCAACCCCCGCGCACGAGCGATGCAGGCCACCGTCAGGTCCGCGAAGCCGGGCGTCACCCCCCGCAGGCGTGCCTCGTGCTGGAGGTGCCGCGCCTGCAGCGCCGCCTCGGTATCGAACGGCAGCACGCGGTCCGGATAGTTCGCCAGTACCGCGGCCAACCACTCGGCCAGATCCCGCGCGTGCCGGCTGGCGCCGCTTGCCTCGCGCTCGCCGATGCCGGCGGCAATCTCGGCCACAGCGGTGACGGGGAGGAACAGGCTCGATTGCTGGGCGATGATCCATGCTCGGGCAGCCGCCTTCTCCGGCGGCAAAACGTCGCGCCGATCCGGTGCGGTCGCGGAGATCAGGTTCGTGTCGAGAAGGTAGCCGGCCATCACAGCCCAAGATCGCGGGCTGGCGTGCGATCGCGGTGCACGTCGCCGCCCTCGGGGAAGGCGAGCAGCAGATCGGCCAGGCTCGGCCTCGCGCCACTGAGCCGCTGCCATTCGTCATAGCCGACGACCACGGCCACCGGCGCGCCGTGCCGCGTGACGACCGTGCATTCGCCCTTGGCCGCCTGATCGACCACCGCCGAGAAGCTGGCCTTGGCATCGCGCAACTGAACCTCGCGCATGGCGCGATACTCCCGTGTGACTACAGTGGTCATATAGGACGACACGGGGCGCACTGCCAGTTTTATGCGGGCGGGCAGGAAGCCCTTCAGTTCACTGGCGCTGCCGAGGTATCAGAGCCGCCATCGTCTCCACGCAGATCGCCAAGGCCACGGCCCATGCCACACCCACCATGGGAGACGCCACGCTTCTTGCCGGACTTCTCCCGCTTCTTCGTCGCCCCCTCAGCGATCTTGTGCATGAAGCTCTCGACATCCTCCCGCGTGACGGAGGGCACCTTCATCGTCCCCATCAGCGGCCGGATGAGCCGCACCGCACGCAGCTCCACCGTCTCCTCCACATCCGAGATGGCGCCGATGCTGCCGGCGCCCTCGAAGACCTTCCCGGCCCAGTCCAGCGGGCCGAGCCCGGTCCAGACGCGAAAGGGACCGGTGGCGAAGTCGAGCTCGACCAGCACCACCGGCGTGGCGACCGGCGCGGTGGCGGCGGACGCGGCCTGGTTGCTGAGGCGCGAGGTGCCGGGCATGGCAGCACATCCTTCATCGGGTCTCGGTTGAAGGGCGATAGGATAATTATCTTGTATTTTGCTTGCGATTATGCGATAGCCCAGACGTCCTTCCCCGAAATCCGTCCAGAGCGCTGCGCTATCGAGGCTTTCCCTCGTTGCTTTGGGGCGCGCTCACGCTCGGGCTGCATTTCGGTCATTTCCACGATGCCGTGGAAAACTAGACGCCACTGGCGGTCTGCCAGCGGCAGCCAGGACGGTTCGACGGCATCCGTCAGCATTCAGACTGCGCTGACTTGGCCGCGCTGAAAGGTGCGGTGCTTCAAAGCATTCATTCCTGTTCCATCAGACCGAGAGGCGCGAACGCATCTCTCGACAGCGGAGAACTGTGCGCATGTCAGAAAAGGTGCCCATCGACGCTGACGGCCTCCGTGCTGCCGTCTCGGATGAAAGATACTGGCGGACAAGCCACCCCGAGCGTGATGCTTGGCGGGCCTGGGTTACTGACGGCTTTCAGGCCATGTACGGAAGCGACGCTCGGCCAAGCGGCGGTGTCGTTCATGTCCGGGCCTATGTCCGCAACGGCCAGCCCGTCGCAGCCCACACGCGCGGTGCTCCCGCGTCCGGCGGTGAAGGCGGCATCGATGATCGGACTGGTCAGCCCGCGCGCGGAGGCCAAGTCGAAGCGCCCCGCCACCTGGATATTGGATTTCGCGGCCTCACGCTTCGTCGTCGTAATCTGTTGGACGATGCCCTCGCCGTGCCTGCAATGGCTCGACGGCCAGAAAATGGGGTTGTCGGTGGACGCCCAGGAGTCATCCCAGAGGGCGGTGGCGGTGGCTATCGGCCACCTGGTCGCCCCAGCCAAACGCCTGCGCCGCAGGCTCCCGCGGTATCCCGGCGCAGCCAGGAACTCGTGGATATGATTGCGCCTGGAGGGCAGCCGATTGGATCGCAACAGGGCCGTGCGAGAGCCAATATTCGCACCCTGCCGGGAGGGCAGGCGGGAGCCGAGGCGATGCTTGGGCGACTGACACAAGGCAGGGGCGCCGTTGACATCACCCCGCCGGGGCATTTGGGGCGGATGTACCGCCTCGATGACGGCACCATCATCGGTTATCGGCCACTGACGTCGAGCGGTAGCCCTTCGATCGACATCAACATTCCCGGCTTTACCGCCGTTACGAAACTCCATTTTTAAGGATGCCAGAATGCCCACCATGAAGGACGAAATTTCGGACTTTTGGGAGTATGCCAAGGTCGATGACGTGAGTTTTCCGAGTGTTCTCGACGCGTTAAGGGGCCTCACCGAGATTCCCCCCGGCGAGGACGACACCGAGCGCATGCTGTACTTCGTCGGCCTGATGCTCGACCAGGGCTTCATCCCCGTGTCCAGCCCCTATTCCGATCCGCCGAGCGCGCCATGGCCTGAACAGCACAAAGCTGCCGTGCTGCGTCGGCTGCGCCAAGAATGGGAAGCACTGGATCATGACGTCACCTTTCTCGATCTGTGCTGGTTTCACAGGCCGTGACTTCCGAGGGCGACAGACTGATCGTCTACAGCGCCCTACCGTTCAGATGCTGCGAAAGCAGTGCCTGACGCCGTGATGCTGGCATGCCAGCATCACGGCGCGGCGGCGGTGTCGGGATGGTTGCTACAGAGGCTGCGCACAATCGCTGAGGAGGCAGATCCCCCGACACCGCCAACTCGCCTCGACCGCTGATTAGGCTCTGCGATCCATCGCTATGTAGGGCGAAGACGGCGTGGGCGTGCTGCCGGTTCACCATCTGTCGGAGGGAAACGTCATGCGTATCAGTGTCGGAATTGATATCGCGAAGGAGATACACTGGGTCTGTGCTGTGGATGCGGAAGGCCGCGTGCAGATCGATCGCAAGATGGAGAATAGGCCGGCTGCCATCGCCCAGCTCGTGGCAGACCTCAACGCGCTCGGCGATGACGTCCGCGTCGGTCTCGACGTGATCGGCGGCATCGCCGGTCTCAGCGCGGCGATGCTGGCCGACGCAGGCTTCGCGATGGTCCATGTCTCGGGTCTTGCCGTGAACCGCGCTCGCCAGGGCACGGCGGGTGGAGAGCAGAAATCCGACCCGCGCGACGCTCGCGTGATCGCTGACCAGGTGCGCACGCGCAGCGATCTGAGGCCAATCGAGGCCAACCACGAAATCGATATTGCGTTTCGCCTTTTGGTCGGCCGACGTCGTGATCTCACTGTCGCGCAAACTCAGCGGATCAGCCGGCTGCGAGACCTGCTTGTCAGCATCTTTCCTGGCCTGGAGGCCAGTTTCGACCTGACAACCAAGGGGCCGCTGCACCTGCTGACGAAGTTCGTCACCGCGGCCGAGCTGCGGGCCGCCGGCCACAAGCGCATCCTGCGGCACATGCAGGGCGCCCGTGGTGTGCGCGGCCTCGAAGCGATCGCCGACAAGGCGCTCGCTGTAGCGGCCGAGCAATCCATCGTTGTCCCTGGTGAGCGTCTGGCGGCCCGCATTGTTCGGGAACTGGCCACCGAGGCCCTGGTCACTCGCACACGGTTGTTCGAGATCGATCGCGAGCTCGAGGAGTTGCTCGATCGCCACCCTGATGCGGCCCTCAAGGGACTCGTTTCCTACGCTTTTGCAGTTGACCGCCGTGCCAAGGAGGTATGGTTGACCGCTGCGTTCGACAGCCCGGCCAGCGACGACGATCGGGACGAGATATGGGCGATCGAGGGTGCAGTTGGGGCGCAATTGCCGGACGACTGGCAGGCCAACACACAAATCATGGTGGTGGATGACGGCGGATCAGCATTACTGCGAAATTCTATCACAATTTTTGAACGCGGAACGGCCGTGAACCCAAAGGCTCTACGAGTCGAGGTTCACAGCCGACATGGCCGATAAGCATGTCTCAGTAACGACACCGATTCACCGGTTCGGCAGCCGGATCTCCGCCTCCTGCAGGGCGGGCACGAACTCGAAGAACCGGTCGCCGGGATACTCGGCCTGCTGGTCGGCATCGGTGTAGCGCCGCACCTCGGCTCGTTCGAGGTCCACCAGCCGGCTCTCGCAGGCCAGCGCGACGGAAGGCTCCGCGCCGTCCGTGACCTCCATGGTGTCCATCAGCCCGGCCCAGAGCAGAAACGGGTCCGCGACAAAGGCGCCCTGCGCATCCAGCAGCGCGCCCCAGAGCGTGACCGGCTGCAGTCGGTAGCTACGCTCGGGGTGGCGGGCGGGGTGTTGGCGGGTGCGGTGGTCACGGGGATCTCCTGGGGCGTGGATGCGATGGGCGGCGCAGGCGGCGCCGGTGCGGGATCCGGCGAAGCCGGCGTCGTCTCGGTCATGGGGTGTTCCTCGGTCAGGGCGGGTTCGATGGCGGTGGCGGGAGTGCCCTGCGGCTCCTCGCCACGCACGACGGCAGCCGCGTCCACCGGGACCGGCACGATCGAGATCTCGTAGGGCTCCCAATCCACGGCGCGGTGGATGGTCTGGCCCGTGGCGGCATCCGGCCGGGGCTCGTAGCGGTGCACCCGGTAGCCGACGCTCACAGACTGCAGCGTGCCGTCGGCCACGCGCTGCCAGACCGGCTCGACATCGTCGGCGCCGCTGAATTGCAGCGTGGCGTAGCCGCGGCCACCCTCGAGGCGGGCGGTGGTGACACGGCCCAGCACGTCGCGCGCGCCATCGCGCCGATGGGTGTCCAGCACCGGCGCTCGGCCGGAGCGGAGCGCATCCATGCGCACCGCCTCCGGGCGCATGTCGAGTTCCTCGATGATGGGACCGAGCGGCGGCACGAAGTTGCGGGCCCGCGCGCCGGTGCTCCACACCACCTCGACGGTGCGCGCGGCGCGGTTGACGGTGACGGGCGTCGCCAGGGCGCGGCATGCGATGATCGACTGCCCAGCGTCGGGTATTCGATCCGGCGCGGGGATATCCCCGCCCGGTTCGATCGGTTCGGTCATGTCGAAGTTCCTGGGCTCAGGGCGCCGTGAAGCCCTGGAGGTTGACGATCACCACCGCCCCGGCGGTCACCGCCTGGATGTTCAGCGCGGCATTGGCCGTGCTGCGCAGCGGCGTTGGGAAGTCGATGTTGGTCGGGCCGAGATTGGCCGGCAGCAGCGTGCGCCAGACCGGCGTGGTGCCGTCGCGGATCTGGAACTCGGTGGCCGTGGCGCTGGCATTCTGCACCTGCATCCCCGTGACGTAGCGGCGGATGCCGGCGCCGCCGGCCGCCTGCACCACGGTGTCGCTGCCGGTGGCGATGCCGGCCAGCGGCCCCGCATAGGTCCAGTCGGCCTCGGGGATGGCGTAGGGCTTGGTGACCAGCGCGCCGATGATCGTCGCCAGCAGATCGACACCGCGCGCCGTGACGACCCCCACCGGATTGGCGGAATACCCCGTGACGGCAGGTACTCTCCCCGTACTTCTGGTTCGCTCTCGAAGTACGGATTTCGGGCAAGTGGGGTTCGAACCTGGGCAAGCACCGACCGCCCGGAAACCGGCCTTTTACCTGGGTTTTTGAGTTCCGTACTAAAACGGCCAAGTCAGGAGGTCCGGAGAGAATTGGCCTCTGGAGAGCGAATTTCGCCCGTCTCCGCGTCCAGCCAGTCAACAGGTCCACCCCGAAGATACCAGGAAACCTGCCACTCAGCGCGGCGTCCGGTCGGGCGGAGAGCATGGCTCGTATGGGAGCTGGCGGAGGAGGTGCGACTCGGTACAAGCGGTCTCAAGGCTGGAGCCTTGGAGAGCAGACCGTGGTTCGGGCGGCGATCGCTTTGCCGGAGTTGGCACCCAATCCATGGCCTGATGATCTTGACGAACCTGACAAACTTGACGAAACGGCCCTCTGGCCACGATATTGCTGCCATGTCCGCCGCCACCGCACGCCAAACCTTCCGCCGCCCGGCCGCGCCCGGTTCAAGAGGCGCGAATGCCCGCCATGGTTGTCAGATCGATGTCCCCTCGGGAATTTCCGTGGAGGAGGCTCGCCGCATCCTATCGACTGTAGCCAGCAGCGCCGGCACCGTGGTCCTCACCGGTCGCACGCTGTCGCTGGATATTGGCCCCGCGAAGCGGAAGGGGAAAAGCCGCTTTCGCATCACCAAGGCACTTCGTCCAAAGGCAATGGCCGCCGAGGTTGGAGCAGAGCCGCCCAAGCTCACGCCCGCCAAAGCCAGTGCTGCACTGCGAGGCGCCTACACACGCGGCGCCGATGCGTCAGCGGAACTGCTGGCGGGGCCGGACATGCTCTCCTCCGACCAGATTGCGGAGCGGCTCGGCCTGTCGCGTGAGACCGTTCTGCAGAAGCGGCGGCGGGGAGATTTGCTCGGGATCGAGGGCGCGAAGCGTGGCGTACGCTTCCCTGCGTGGCAGTTGGGGCCGGATGGCCTGCCGATCGCGGCGTTGCGGGAATTGCATGACGTGCTCGGCGAGCCCTGGGCCGTTTTCCGCTTCCTGCGCCAGCAGCGCCCAGAGCTTGGAATGCGGACTGGCTTGCAAGTCGCCGGCGATCGGTGCCGCGCAGCGGAGCTTGTCGATCTCGCACGCACGATAGGTGCCTTTGGCCCGACAGGTGCGTGATGCATCGGCGGCCGTGGGCGTCCTCCCGCCGGCGGCGCAGGCAGGCCCCTCCTTGCAGAAGTTTGAAGGATATGCGATTTTCCTGAAAGTTTTTGGAGGTCGCCATTCGCTTTTTGGGTGGCCGCAGCCGGTCGAGAATGGTCTTGGAGGGCCAGTGAGCGGCAGCGCTGACATTCTGACCGGGCAGGCAGGGCTCATGGAGACCCTAGACCTCCGGCTGCCTGCCCCGCCAGTTCGCTCTGTCGTCGGGCCCGGAGTGCGGCGCACGGTGATCCATGATGGACGGACGCTGGAACGGTATCCGCCCTCCTACCTCAGCGAAAACAGCACGCTGGGGCATCTTCGGTTCGCACTGAAGAACGAGCCCCTCGACCTCGGCGTGCTCGCGGCGGCCTTCGCGAAGATGGACCCTGCCCTCGTCGAAGGATGGGTGCAGAGCGAACCAACGGGGGCCTATGCGCGCAGGGCCTGGTTCCTCTGGGAGTGGCTGACCAGTCATCCGCTGGGGCTGCCTGATGCTGGGCCGGTGGCCTATGCGGATGCGCTCGATCCGGAATTCCACATGACGGCGAAGGCCAAGCCATCTCGCCGGCATCGGGTCAACGACAATATCCCCGGCGTGCCGGGCTTCGCGCCGATGGTGCGCCGCACACAGCGGATCGATGCGTTTAGGGCCCAGGGGATCGACGCTGAGGCGCGAGCGCTGGTGGAGAGCTGCGATCCGACCGTACTCGCGCGCGCGGTGAGCTACCTGTACACGAAGGAGACGAAGAGCAGTTTCGCCATCGAGCGCGAGGCTGCGACCGGCCAGCGAGCCGAACGCTTTGTCGTGGCTCTGCGCGCCTCACGGCTGTTCGACCCGACCCGTGAGGCAAGCCTCATTGAGCTGCAGAACATCATTGTCGATCCGCGCTACGCGGAGACGGCGTATCGGACCGACCAGAATTTTGTGGGCGAGACGCTCGGCAGCTATCGCGAACACGTCCATTTCATCTGCCCGAAGCCCGAGGATGTGCGTGCGCTGATGGCCGACTGGATGGCCATGACGCGACGCCTCGCCGGCACAACGGACGCGGTCGTGGCTGCGGTGCTGACGGGCTTCGGGTTCGTGTTCATCCACCCCTTCGACGACGGCAACGGGCGCATCCATCGGTTCCTTTTGCATCACGTGCTGGCTGCCGAGAATTTCACACCGCCCGACGTGCTGTTCCCGGTGTCGGCGGCGATCGTGCGGGACCAGCGTTCGTATGACGCCGCCCTGAACACCTTCTCCCAGTCGATCGCTGCCTTCATCACCTGGGACTGGACGAGCGAGCAGACCATCAGGGTCACGAACCAGACAGCGCATCTCTATCGGTATTTCGACGCCACGCCTCTCGTGGAATTCCTCTACGAGAAGGTGGCCGAGACGGTGCGGAAGGACCTTCGAGAAGAGCTGGAGTTCCTTGGCGTCTACGACCAGGCGCTGATCGCGGCGAAGGACGTGGTGGACATGCCGGATCGCCGAGCATCGCTGCTCGTCCGACTGGTCATCCAGAACCAGGGTCACCTGTCGAAGTCGAAGCGCCCGCAGTTTACCGAGATCAGCGACATGGAGTTGGCGGCCATCGAAGCGGCCATCCAGCGCGTCGTTGAACCGACGCGCAGCCCGAAGGATCTGCTCGCCGAGGCGCCGCTGGATGACATCGACCTTACGCGGCCTCACAATAGCGGGCGCGCGATAGACGTCTGACCGAGTGGCCCCGCGCTGATGCCTCCGCGGTGGAACGCGCTGCCAGGGGAACCGGTACGACATCGACAATGCGCGCCTAGCGGTCGGCCGTAAGCCGTCATCGCGGCGGACGTCGCCGGAGAGGTGGCGCCGATGTTTCCCCACCCAACGCCGCGAGCGCCCGCTCTGCCTCCATCAGATGTTGTCGAGCCGCCTCGATCGCCTGATTGGAAGGAGCCGGACGCCGTCCCGCCAAGCGCTGACCCCTGGCCGCAGCCGGCGGAGCGAGGACTGGTGCTCACGAACTCTGCGCCATCGGCTGATTGACGGCGCTACCCGAACATTGGCGGGTGGATGCGAGCACGCAAAAACGTCAAGCTACCACTGAACCCGCCACATACCGCCTCCAGTACACGACCCACAGTGGTGCAAATTCTTCCAGTCGTTATGCGGGCCCAAGAGGCGCGTGAGACCCTTCCTGGCCTTCTCGGCTTGGTTCGCGCCCTGCCACGCGTTATGCTCGCAATCGGTCACTTGAACGAGAATGTCGTGCTTGGGTGCCGAGTGCGTCTTCTTGTAGTAGCGGGTTTCCCCCGGCGCCGGTGGTTGAGTGCCTTCGTCCGGTTCGGGCGTGTCCGGCGCAACCGTAGCAGCGGCGTCCTTCGCCGCCTTTGCCTTGCCGAGTTGGAATGTCAGCGCCCGCTTGTCCGCCTCCAATTGTCGTGCATCCGCGCCCTCGACGATGGCGGAGAGGCTGGGCGCGCCGGACGGAAAGGCCTCGGGCCGCAGCTTGAGGCGCACGGCGAGATAGGCTCGCCCCTGACCGCGATGGGCCGCGGTCCACTGCCGTGCCGTTCAGGGTCAGAGCGGGATCCGGCACCCAGCCGCGCTGTTCGGCCAGCCAGTAGATCTTCCCGGCGCCGACGCTGTGCGGCCGCAGCGAGGCCCAACGCCGCTCGGGGGTGTCGGATCGACCGGACTGGCCCGATTTCCCGCACCGCCGCGACCAGTCGAGCCAGAGGTCGCGCCCTTCCTCGCCGATCGCGGCTTTGATCGCCGCGCCGACGGTGATCCATTCGTTGCCCGGCAGGTCGTCGTTCGGTAGCCAGGCCAGCGCCGCTGCGATGGCGTCCCGCGTGCCCTTCGGGTCGCTTGGGCCGCGCCAGGTGCTGGTCGGCGCGTCCGCCAAGATCGAGTTGACCCGGACCTCATCCGGCACGAGCTGCCAGGCAGCGTCCAGGAACGCCGCGCAACTGGCCTCGTCCACCACCGGCAGCCTGGACAGCGGCGTCTCCACCAGGCTGTCCTCCGGCCATTCATACGGGCGGCCGGTATCGGGGTGCACGGCATAGGCGACGAACTGCTGGCCGCGGGCCAACAGCTCGAGGGGATGGCGCTTCCGGCCGGCAAAGGGCGTCGCGGCGCGATAGACCAGCAGCCGCTTTGGGGACCGGCCGATGCGCAGGCAGGGCGTATCGCCCAGCATGGAGGTGGCGAGCTCGGCGATCTGGATGGCCAGCGCACCGTCCAGGATGTCGATGTCGATGCCGACCACGGCGCCGGTGGCGATGCACAAGGGGAAGTCCCATCCCGGCGAGCATGCGGTCATCGTGCCGCAGGCCATGTGGGACGCGGCGCATGCCCTCCTGACCATCAGCCCGCGGACCCGCGCCAACCGCACACGCTGCCAGACGCCTTCACTCCTGCGGGGACTGATCTTCGGAAGCGACGGCCGGGCCATGTCGCCCACCCACGCGCGGGGGAGACGCGGCCAGCAGTACCGCTACTACGTCAGCCAGTCGGTGCTGAAGGGCAGTGCCGTGGACGGTCCTGCCATCGCCCGCATTTCGGCGGCGGAGATTGAGGGCGCGGTCATCGCGCAGGTCAGGGGGCTGCTGCGCCAGCCGGAGGTGGTGCTCGGCGCCTGGCGCGCCGCACGGGCCTCTGCGCCGGATATGACCGAGGACGAGGCGCGGTTGGCGCTGGAGCGACTGGACCCGCTGTGGGAGGAGTTGTTCCCGGCCGAGCAGGCGAGGATCATCCACCTGCTGGTCGACCGTGTGGACATCGGGGCTGGCGGCGCCGATGTGCGGCTGAAGCTGGAGGGGCTGGCAAGCTTGGCGCTGGATCTGGCCGCGCCGCCCGCTGAAGCAGTGAGGGCCGCAGCGTGAACGGTGCCGCGCAGATGCTGACCGTGCGGGTCCCGTTGGCGGTCCGGAAGCAGAGGGGCGGGCGGAAGCTGGTCCTGATGCCGGGCGGCATGGCGCCCCGCGGCGCCTCGGCTGCGGACACCACGTTGGTGAAGGCGCTAGCCCGGGCGTTCCGGTGGCGGCGGATGATGGAGACGGGCCGGTACGGCAC
>Ga0209103_1000586_pt1 | contig 11316 bp, 8 predicted proteins | sample 4C3metaG_FD_184152 | JGI IMG/M metagenome (GOLD analysis project Ga0209103, IMG submission 184152) | Freshwater bacterial and archeal communities from Indian Creek, Illinois, USA - 4C3 metaG (SPAdes) (version 2) | ecosystem: Environmental > Aquatic > Freshwater > Unclassified | place: USA: Indian...
CGTCGATCGTCACCAGCGGGATGTCGCTCAGGTCGATGCGGCCTTTGCGGTCGGCGGCGCGCACCTGCTCCGGCAAGCCGCGCGCCTGCGCCAAAGCGGCCTCGCTGAATTGGTAGGGCACCGCGTACTTGCGCACCGCGATCTCGATTTCCATGCCGGGGTCGTCGATCTCGCCCAGCACCTCCTTGACGCGCCCCACCGGCTGCCCAAACAGCGCCGGCGGCTCGGTGAGCTCGACCACCACCACCTGCCCCGGCTGCGCCGCCCCGGTGGCCCCCTTGGGGATCAGCACGTCCTGGCCGTAGCGTTTGTCCTCTGGCGCCAGCAGCCAGACCCCGCCTTCGTGCAGCAGGCGGCCGATCAGGGGCGCGCTGGAGCGCTCGATGATTTCGGTCACGCGCCCTTCGGGGCGGCCGCGCCGGTCGTGCCCAATGATGCGCGCCTTGACGCGGTCGCGGTGCAGCACGGCGCGCATCTCGTTGGGCGAGAGGTAGAGGTCGGGCTGACCGTCGTCGCGCTGCATGAAGCCGTGGCCGTCGCGGTGGCCATGCACCACGCCGTCAAACTCGGTCAGCAGCGGGTTTTGGATTTTTTCTTTCACTATTTTTTTCACTCAATTTTGGTCATGCTATACTGGCAGCTTATCTGAAAGCCCAGGTGGCGGAATTGGTAGACGCACTAGTTTCAGGTACTAGCGCTGCGAGGCGTGGAGGTTCGAGTCCTCTCCTGGGCACCATACACCGCAAAAAGCCTGCACATTGAACCACATTCAAGTGCAGGCTTTTTTCTTGCCTGCTTAGACGGGGTTGGAAGGCACACCGCCCAGCCGCCTGCAGGCCCCCAGCGAGCCACTCCAAGCCCCTCAAAGCGGCAATCCCACCAAGTCGTGCCCGTCGGCGGCCACGATGCGTGCGCGCACAAACTCGCCCGCGCGGTAGCTCTGGCTGGCTTTTTGGGTTGGCAGCAGGCGCACCAGGCCATCGATCTCGGGTGCGTCGGCGTAACTGCGCCCCACCCCGCCCTTTTTGCCCAGGCTGTGCGCCTGGTCCACCAGCACCTGCATGGTGGCCCCCACGCGGCGCTGCAGGCGCGCCGCCGACACGCCTTCTGCCGCCGCCATAAAACGCGCCCGGCGCTCGTGGCGCAGCGCATCGGGCAGCCCGCCGGGCAGTGCGTTGGCGGCCGCCCCTTGCACCGGCGAGTAGGCAAAGCAGCCGGCGCGGTCGATCTGCGCCTGCGCCACGAAATCCAGCAGGTGCTCGAACTCGGCCTCGCTCTCGCCCGGAAAGCCGGCGATGAAGGTGCTGCGCAGCACCAGCTCGGGGCAGCGCTCGCGCCAGCGCTGGATGCGCTCTAGGTTGCGCTCGCCGCTGGCCGGGCGCTTCATGCGCTTGAGCACATCCGGGTGGCTGTGTTGCAGCGGCACGTCGAGGTAGGGCAGCACCAAGCCCTCGGCCATCAGCGGCAGGATCTCATCCACATGCGGATAGGGATAGACGTAGTGCAGCCGCACCCAAGCCCCGTGCGGCCGCGCCAGCTCGCCCAGCGCGCGCACCAGGTCAAACAGCTTGCTCTTGATCGGCCGGCCGTCCCAAAAGCCGGTGCGGTACTGCACATCGACGCCGTAGGCCGAGGTGTCTTGGCTCACCACCAGCAGCTCCTTGACCCCGGCTTCGAACAGCTTGCGCGCCTCGGTCAGCACCTCGCCCACCGGGCGGCTCACCAAGTCGCCGCGCAGCGAGGGGATGATGCAAAAGGTGCAGCGGTGGTTGCAGCCTTCGCTGATTTTCAGGTAGGCGTAGTGGCGCGGCGTGAGCTTGACGCCCACGCCCTCGATTGCTGGTGAAGGGCGCGCTGGCAGCAAATCCAGAAACGGGTCGTGCGGCGGCGGCGGCAGGTGCTGGTGCACCGCCTGCATCACTTCGTCGGTGGCATGCGGCCCGGTGACGGCCAGCACTGCGGGGTGCATCTGGCGCACCAGATTGGCCCCGCCCTCGGCTTGGCGCGCGCCCAAGCACCCGGTGACCAGCACCCGGCCGTTGGCGGCCAGCGCCTCGCCGATGGCATCCAGGCTCTCTTGCACCGCCTCGTCGATGAAGCCGCAGGTGTTGACGATCACCAGATCGGCCCCTTGGTAGCTCTTGCTGGTCTGGTAGCCCTCGGCGTGCAGACGGGTGAGGATCAGTTCGGAATCGGTCAAAGCCTTCGGGCAGCCGAGGCTGACGAAACCCACTTTGGGCGCGGGCCGGGCCGCCGGCGGGGCCGTTGGGGCCTGTGGGGCGTCTTCGGTGCTCGTGGTCATAAGTTCTCTGTCTAAAAATCGCGCGCATCAAGGGCTGCCTGCGTTCGGCCACGCTGCGCCAAGCGATGGGTGGCGGCTTTCATCGCCAAACCCAAGCCACCAAAAAATGCACCAACAAACGCCGACTGGAGTCAAACTGCTGACGGTGGCTGCAGGATGGGAGGCAAAGCTTTTTCTGGGCGCGAGCTCAACCAAGGCGGCGCATGGGTGCCCTGCCAGAACCAGAGCCGATACCGGGAGGAAGGTTTCACCCTTTGATCCATGCTCGTCGTCGATGTGCTCGACCGGCTGTCGCGCGTTGGGGCGCGCCCAGCGCAGAATCTAGCAAGGCCCATTGTAAATGCTGAGGCTTGGGTTCGTGTTGACGACTCAGTCTTGCCACAGCCCTTTATATTCACTACACTTCTTTTGGCTCTTCGGTCGGGCGCAAGTGCCCATCATTCCCAATGAGGGGGCAGTTGCGCCTCGGGGCCCGAGGTGCGGCGCGTTTTCCTGTGCCCAGACGGGCCACTCTCACTTCTCAAGGAGCCTGGATTGCAACTCACTGATCGCGCGGGCCCGAGCTACTTTCACAAGGTGGTGGACTGCCAGTGGGCCTGCCCCGCCCACACGCCGGTGCCGGAGTACATTCGGTTGATCGGCCAAGGCCGTTATGCCGACGCCTACATGATCAACTGGGTGTCAAACGTGTTCCCGGGCATCCTCGGCCGCACCTGCGATCGCCCGTGCGAGCCGGCCTGTAGGCGTGGCCGGGTGGAGGAGAACAATGGCCCCGATGCCCCTAGGGCGCAGCAGATCGGCCCCGAGCCGGTGGCGATTTGCCGCCTCAAGCGCGTGGCGGCAGACCACAAGGGCGACATCACCGCGCGGCTGCCCAAAGTGGCACCGCGCAACGGCAAGCGCATCGCCTGCGTCGGTGCCGGGCCGGCCTCGCTCACCGTCGCGCGCGACCTCGCGCCGCTCGGCTATGAGGTCACGGTGTTTGACGCCGAGGCCAAGGCGGGCGGTTTCATGCGCTCGCAGATTCCGAAGTTCCGCCTGCCCGAAGCGGTGATCGACGAGGAAACCGATCTGGTGCTGAGCCTTGGCGTTGCGTTGCGCAGCAACGAGCGCATCGACTCGATGCGCGCGCTGCTCGGCCAGGGCTTCGATGCGGTGTTCGTCGGCTGCGGTGCGCCGCGCGGGCGCGAGCTCGAGGTGCCGGGCCGCGCAGAAGCGGCCGCCCACATCCACCTCGGCATCGACTGGCTCGCATCGGTTTCGTTCGGCCATGTGACGAGCGTGGGCGAGCGCGTGATCGTGCTCGGCGGCGGCAACACTGCGATGGACTGCTGCCGCTCAGCCAAGCGGCTCGGCGGCAAGGATGTGAAGGTGATCGTGCGCAGCGGCTTCGAGCAGATGAAGGCCTCGCCGTGGGAGAAGGAGGACGCATTGCACGAGGGCGTGCAGATCCTCAATTTTCACGTCCCGAAATCGGTCGAGCACGAGCGCGGCCAGCTCACCGGCATGTGGTTCGAGATCGTCCGGGCCGAGTATGACAGCCAGGGCCGGCGCCAGCTCGTACCGGCCGGCGAGCCCGATGTGTTCGTGCCAGCCGACACGGTGCTGGTGGCGATCGGGCAAGAGAACGCGTTTCCGTGGATCGAGCGCGACTGCGGCATCGACTTCGACAAGCACGGCCTGCCCGTGCTCCGTGCGCCTACTTTTCAGTCCACGCTGCCCCATGTGTTTTTTGGCGGTGACGCCGCCTTTGGGCCAAAGAACATCATCACCGCAGTGGCGCACGGCCATGAGGCGGCGGTGTCGATCGACCGGTTGCTCAACGGCGAAGACCCGGCGCTGCGCCCACCGCCGCTGGCCAACCTGATTTCGCAGAAGATGGGCATCCACGAGTGGAGCTACGACAACGACGTCTCGATCGACCCACGCCACAAGGTTCCTTGGGCGGCGGCCGAGCAGGCGCTGCAGAGCATCCGCATCGAGGTCGAACTCGGCTTCGACGAGGCCACCGCTTGGCGCGAGGCCCAACGCTGCCTCAACTGCGACGTGCAGACCGTGTTCAACCGCGACACCTGCATCGAGTGCGACGCCTGCGTCGATATCTGCCCGATGGACTGCATCAGCTTCACCGCACCGGGCGACGAGGCCGATTTGCGCACGCGGCTCAAAGCCCCGGCCCAGGACCTGACGCAGGACTTGTACGTCTCCAGCGCACTCAAGAGCGGCCGCGTGATGGTCAAGGACGAGGACGTCTGTCTGCACTGCGGCCTGTGTGCCGAGCGCTGCCCGACCGGCGCCTGGGACATGCAAAAGATGCTGCTGTACACCACGCAGGCCGGGCCACTGTGCCACGATGCCGCATTCGCCAAGCCCACGTTTCCCAAGGTACCTGCATGAAGCGCATTGAGTCGGTCAACGACTTCGTCATCAAGTTCGCCAACGTCAACGGCTCGGGCTCCTCGTCAGCCAACGAGCTGTTTGCCAAGGCGGTGATCCGCATGGGCGTGCCGGTCGCGCCGCGCAACATCTTTCCGAGCAATATCCAGGGCCTGCCGACGTGGTACGAGGCCCGCGTGTGCGAAAAGGGCTACGCCGGCCGGCGCGGTGGCGTTGACATGATGGTCGCGATGAACCCGCAGACTTGGGACGCCGACGTGGCCGAGATCGAACCCGGCGGCTACCTGCTCTACGACAGCACACGCGCCCTGCCGGCAGCGGCATTGCGCGACGACGTGCACGTGATCGCGGTCCCGCTCACCGAGATCGCCAACGCCGCCTACCAAGACCCACGCCAGCGCCAGTTGTTCAAGAACATCATCTACGTCGGGGTGCTGTCGATGCTGCTCGACATGGACGTGGGCGTGTTCCAGAAGCTGTTTGCCGAGCAGTACAAGGGCAAGGAGCGCCTGCTCGACGCCAACCTGCAGGCGCTGCAGCTCGGCCGCGACTTCGCCAGCGAACACCTCAGCCCGCCGCTGGGCCTGCGGGTGCGCCAAGCCGACGCCGTGGGCCAGCGCATCTTCGTCGATGGCAATGCCGCCACCGCGCTCGGCTGTGTGTACGGCGGCGCCACGGTGGCGGCCTGGTACCCGATCACGCCGTCGTCGTCGGTGGCCGAATCGTTCGAGAAGTTTTGCCAGAAGCACCGCGTCGATGCCTCCACCGGCCAGCAACGCTTTGCGATCGTGCAGGCGGAGGACGAGATCGCTTCGATCGGCATGGTCGTCGGCGCGGGTTGGAACGGCGCGCGCGCCTTCACCGCCACCTCGGGCCCGGGCATCTCCCTGATGACCGAGTTCATCGGTCTGGCCTACTTCGCCGAAATCCCGGTCACGATCATCAACGTGCAGCGCGGCGGCCCATCCACCGGCATGCCCACCCGCACCCAGCAGGCCGACCTGCTCGCCTGCGCCTACGCCTCGCACGGCGACACCAAGCATGTGCTGCTGCTGCCGCAGGATCCGCACGAGTGCTTCGAGCACGCCGCCGCCGCGCTCGACCTCGCTGACCGGCTCCAAACACCGGTGTTCGTGATGAGCGACCTCGACATCGGCATGAACCAGAGCCTGTGCCAGCCCTTCGGCTGGGACGATGCGCGCGCCTACGACCGCGGCAAAGTGATGAGCGCTGCGGAGCTGGAAGCGGGCAAGGATTTCGGCCGCTACAAAGACGTGGACGGCGACGGCATCCCTTGGCGCACGCTGCCGGGCACGCACCCGAGCAAGGGCGCCTATTTCACACGCGGTACCACGCGCGACGCCTACGCGCGCTACTCCGAGCGCGGGCCGGATTACGTCTACAACATGGAGCGGCTGCTGCGCAAGTTCGACACCGCCGCGCAACTGGTGCCGCAACCGGTGCTGCGCAAGGCCGCGCAGGCTACGCGCTTTGGCGCGATCTACTTTGGCTCCACCAGCCCGGCGATGCACGAGGCGCTCGACGTGCTCGAGGCCGAAGGTGTGCACTTGGACGCGCTGCGGCTGCGCGCCTTCCCGTTCCCGCACAGTGTGCCCGAATTCATCGCCGCGCACGAGAAGGTGTTCGTGGTCGAGCAGAACCGCGACGGCCAGATGCACACGCTGCTCGTCAACGAGCTCGGCCTCGACCCGGCGGGGCTGGTGCGCGTGCTGCACTACGACGGCACGCCGATCACGGCGCGTTTCATCGCTGGAGCGATCCGCAAAAACATGGTCTGGAAAAAGGAGTACGCGTGACCTACATCGCCAAACCCCGGCTGCATCACCCGACACTCACGAAGAACAAAGTCGGCTACACCCGCCGCGACTACGAGGGCCGCATCTCCACCTTGTGCGCCGGCTGTGGCCACGACTCAATCTCGGCGGCGATCGTGCAAGCCTGCTGGGAGCTCGACATCGAGCCGCACCGCGTCGCCAAGCTGTCGGGTATCGGCTGCAGCTCCAAGACACCGGACTACTTTCTCGGTGCCTCGCACGGCTTCAACACCGTACACGGGCGCATGCCCTCGGTGCTGACCGGTGCCAACCTCGCCAACCGCAGCCTGCTCTACCTCGGCGTCTCGGGCGACGGCGACTCGGCCTCGATCGGCCTAGGCCAGTTTGCACACGCCATGCGCCGCGGCGTGCGCATGGCCTATATCGTCGAGAACAACGGCGTCTACGGTCTCACCAAAGGCCAGTTCTCGGCCACCGCCGACCTCGGCAGCAAGAGCAAAAAGGGCGTGCTCAACCACGACAGCCCGGTGGACTTGGTCGGCATCGCGCTGCAGCTTGGTGCCTCCTACGTGGCGCGCAGCTTTTCCGGAGACAAGGAGCAGCTGGTGCCGCTGATCAAGGGCGCGATGGCCCATGGCGGTGCCGCTTTCATCGACGTCATCAGCCCCTGCGTCACCTTCAACAACCACAGCGGCAGCACCAAGAGCTATGACTACGTGCGCCAGCACAACGAGGCGGTGAGCCGGATCGACTTCATCAGCCCGGGACAAGAAATCAGCACCAGCTACCAGCCAGGGGAAATGGTCGATGTGACCAATCACGACGGCTCGATCCTGCGCCTGCGCAAGCTCGACCATGATTACGATCCGACCAACCGCCATGCTGCGCTCGACCACATGCAGCGCAAGGCCGCGCAAGGCGAGGTGCTGACGGGGCTGCTCTACATCGACCCGCTCGCCACCGATCTGCACGCAGCCCTCAACACGGCCGCTGCGCCGCTCAATACGCTCGGCCCCGACAAGCTCTGCCCAGGGGCCGCCACGCTCGAGAAGATCAACGCGTCGCTGCGCTGAATGCGCCGAAGGAGCCACCATGAACGAACGCACCGCCGAACGCACGGTTTACCAGTCGATGCCCCGCCGCCTGCTCGTCACCTTGCCATCCACGGCAAGCGTGCATGAGGCGGCCTGCGTGATGACCCGCGCCGGTTGCGGCAGCGTGCTCGTGGTCGACTCCGGCACCCACCTACGGGGAATCGTCACCGAGCGCGACCTGATGACGCGCGTGCTCGCCAAGGCGCTCGACCCGGCCAAGACGACGCTGGCTAGCGTGATGACGCCCAACCCGCGCTGCATCGGCCCCGACACCAAGGTGGCCGACGCGGTGCTGATCATGATCGAGCGCGGCTTCCGGCACCTGCCGGTGCTCTCCGACGAGGGCACGATCCTCGGTGTGTTCTCGGCCCGCGATGCGCTGCCGCGCGAGATCGGCACCGCGGTGGGCCTGGCGGAGTTCAACGAGCAGGTCAACGACGCGCTCGGCTGAGTACGAAATGCTGACGCACGAGATCGGCTGCGCACAGAGGCGCCGCTTCCTAGGTCAGTTGCGCAGTGCTTTAACGCCCCAGCGCGCCAGCTCCTTCAGCGCTTGAGGCCAAAGGCAGCCAGCATCTGCTCTTGCATTTGCGCCAGCGCGTGCTGCGACTGGTTGAAGTAGTTGCCCAGCATCAGCGGGGCCTGCGCTTTGACGAACTGCTGCCACAGCTCGGGCGTGAGGTCTTTGGCCTGATCGGCCATTTTTTGCTGCACATCCATGAAGATTTGCAGGTTTTTTTCTAGGTAGTGGCCCATGTTGGCCTGCATCGAGTGGCCGTAGAAGCGGATCAGGTTGGCCAGCAGTTTTTCGCTAAACAGCGGCACGCCAGCGCTTTCTTCTTCCAGAATGATTTGCAGCAGGATGCTGCGCGTGAGGTCTTCGCCACTCTTGGCGTCGCGCACCACGAAGGGCTGCACCCGCATCACCAACTCCTTGACTTCGGCCAGCGTGATGTAGGCCGAGGTTTCGGTGTCGTAGAGGCGGCGGTTGGGGTATTTTTTGATCACGCGCAGCGACTGGCCGGGCGCGGGCGCTTCTAAAGCCTGGGGGTCTTGCACGGTACGGGCTTTCTGGGCGGTTGGAAGGCGGTAACTGCCTGAGACAAGGGAAATGGGCATGCAACCCACACAGCCCAAGCGGCTTGTGCGAGCTTGGTCTCATTGTAGAGGCAGCGCAAGCATGAGCCGAACACGGGCCTTGAGGGGTCTTGAGCGCCCAATCTGGGCCGCAGACAGCCGGCCTAGCTAAATCACCCAAATTACCCCAAGCACTGGTTCGAGCTAGCCACCAGTTGGTTCGAGGAGGTGCGCGAAATGGACCGCGAGCGCGTGGTCGAACTGATGAAACTTGGCCGCAAAGTGGGCAAGTTGCTCGACGCCCAATACCAGCCGGCCAAAATTGCCGCCATCGAGGCGATCTGGGAAACCGATCGCGGGGTGCCGCTGGTGTTGTTTGGCTTTCCTGACGAAGAAGCGCGCACCACCCACTTTGCCATCGAAATCCCCAAGCTGGCCTCCATCATTCTCACCCATGACTCAGACGGCGAGCTCAAGGGCTTGAACGAATTCGAGGGCAAGCACCCGCCGGTGGCGGTGGTGTTTTGGACCTTTAGGGTGATGGTGGGCATCGGCGTGGCCATGCTGGTGGTGGGCTTTTGGGCCGCGTGGCGCTTGCGCCGCCAAGGCAGTGAGCCCTCGGTGCTGTTGGCGCGCGTGCTGTTTCTGATAACTTTTTCGGGCTGGGTGGCGGTGCTGGCCGGCTGGTACACCACCGAAATCGGGCGCCAGCCTTGGATGGTGCAAGGGCTGCAACTGGTGGCCGACGCGGTCGGTCCAGTGCCCGGCCCACAGATCGCCCTGACGCTGATCGGTTACTTGCTGCTCTACGCCGTGCTGCTGACGGCTTATATCGCGGTGTTGTTCCGCTTGGCCAAAAAGGCCGGCCTGGCTGAGCTCCCAGCGCCCACGTCGCAGGCGCCCAACCCGAAGGGGATTTGCCGCCCAACCCCTCCTGTGACTGTGCTGGAGCCCAAAGGTGTTTGAAATGCCCGACCTGATGACGCCAGCCGGCTGGTTGCCGCTGGCCTTCTACCTGCTGCTCGGCCTGAGCAGGCTGGCTTACGTGATTCTGGAGGCTTTTTATGGCTTGGCTTACAGCCTGTTCACCTACCTGGTGATGGACCGCATGACGCTGTGGCAAGCCGCCGCCTCGCCTGAGGCTCTGTGGCTGATCTTTCTCGGTGCCTGTGCGATGCTGCCGATCATCGTGGCTTCATCGCTGTTTGTGTACCGCGTATTTGGGGGTAAGGCGCAGGTGGCCGACTACACCTGAGGGCGGCAGGGGAGTGGCAAGCCATGAAACGCCTGCAAGACAAAGTCCGCCTCATCACCGGCGCCGTGCTCGAGGTCTGTGGCGGCCTGACGGTTTAAAGCCAGAAACGGATAAACCATCAGCCCCAAGCTGAGGTTTGGGGCACTGGCAGCGCGGTTTCTGACGCATTTCTGCCAAAAGGCAGGCGTATCATGGAGCGGCCACGGGCTGTGTCTTCTGCACAGCTTGTACATCAAGAGTCGTTTTAACCGGCTCTTGTCCGTTAGGCACCGATACGCGAAAGCCCACACCATGCCCGCCCCGCCTCGCCTTGACCCCAATCCGGCCCCCAATGCGGCCGCCGCGCGTGAGGCCGCCCCTGCGGCCCATGGCCCGGCCCCTGCGGTCACGCCCACCAGCCCCTCTTGGCACACCCTGAGCGCGCCAGCCTGCGCGCAGCAGCTCGGCGTGGAAGCCGCGCCGGGCCTGAGCCCCCAAGAGGCCGCGCAGCGCCTGCAGCGCCACGGGGCCAATAAGCTGGCCGAGCCACCGCCGCGCCCGCTCTGGCGCGGCCTGCTGGACCAGTTCAAGAGCATGCTGATCATCATCTTGCTGATCGCCGCGGTGCTGGCCGCCTTCATTGGCGACATCAAGAGCGTGACCGTGATCCTGGTGGTGGTGTGCTTCAACGCCGTGCTGGGCTTTTGGCAAGAGTACCGGGCCGAAAAAACGCTGGCGGCGCTGAAAAACATGCTGGCCCCCTTGGCGCGCGTGCGCCGGGGCGGGCGCGTGGAAGAAATCGAAGCCAGCACCCTCGTACCCGGCGACGTGGTGCTGCTGGAAGCCGGCGATCGGGTGCCGGCCGACGGCCGACTGCTGGCCGCGCACAATGTGGAGATCGACGAATCGGCCCTCACCGGTGAGTCGCACACCGTGGGCAAAAACGCGGCTTTCGTGGCAGCGCTGGCGGCCCCGCTGGGCGACCGCCTCAACATGGCGTACATGAACACCGGCGTGACGCGCGGGCGCGCCGAGCTGCTCGTCACCGGCACCGGCATGGGCACCGAAATGGGCCGCTTGGCCGATATGCTGGCCAAGGCCGAAACCGGTGCCACGCCGCTGCAAAAACAGATCGACGGGCTGGCACGCAAGCTGGTGCTGATCGCCGCCATCGTGGTGACGGTGATTTTTGCCCTTGGTATGTGGCGCGGCGACCCTTGGGCCCAGATGCTGCTGACCTCGCTGGCGCTGGCCGTGGCCGCCACCCCCGACGGCCTGCCCGCCGTGCTCACCGTCACGCTGGCGCTGGGCATGTTCAGCATGGCGCAGCACCGCGCCATCGTCAAGCGCATGACGGCGGTCGAAACCCTGGGCTGCACCACCGTGATCTGCTCCGACAAGACCGGCACCCTGACC
>Ga0209103_1000588_pt1 | contig 11300 bp, 10 predicted proteins | sample 4C3metaG_FD_184152 | JGI IMG/M metagenome (GOLD analysis project Ga0209103, IMG submission 184152) | Freshwater bacterial and archeal communities from Indian Creek, Illinois, USA - 4C3 metaG (SPAdes) (version 2) | ecosystem: Environmental > Aquatic > Freshwater > Unclassified | place: USA...
CCATTGGGGCGCGGGGTGCGGCGCCGCCCGGCGGCGTTGGCCGGCCGCGCCGGGGCCAAGGGGTCGGCGTGGCGCGGAGGTGGGGCGTCGTCATCGTAGTCGTCGTCGCGAACCACGGGCGCGGCCGCTGCGCGCTGCGGTGCGGGCCGCGCCGGGTGGGCGCCGGCGCGCGGATGTGCGGGCTTTGCATTGCGCCCGCTACCGCCTTTGCTGTCGCGCACGCGGTCGGTCATTTCTTTGCGCGCTGCGCGGCCGGCGGCGGCCATCACTTCGCGGCCGGGCGGTTTGCCGGCCCCGCCCCACAGGGTCTGGCGCCCCATGGCGATGGGTTCGGCTTTTTCGTCGGCTTCGGGCATGAACTCGGGGAAGGCCTGCACTGCGATCTGCTGCTTGGTGAACTTCTCGATCGCCATCATGAAGCCTTCTTCGTCCAGGCTCACCAGGCTCACGGCGGCGCCCTCGGCACCGGCGCGCCCGGTGCGGCCGATGCGGTGCACGTAGTCTTCGCACACATTGGGGATGTCGTAGTTGACCACGTGCGGCAAGTCGTCGATGTCGATGCCGCGCGCCGCGATGTCGGTGGCCACCAGGGCGCGGATGCTGCCGCTCTTGAAGTCGGCCAGCGCCTGGGTGCGCGCGCTCTGGCTCTTGTTGCCGTGCAGCGCCATGGCGCCGATGCCGTGGGCATTGAGGTAGTCGGCCACGTTGTTGGCGCCAAACTTGGTGCGTGTGAACACCAGCACTTGGCTCCAGTCGTGCTCTTTGATGATGTGCGCCAGCAACGCCTTCTTTTTGCCGCGCCCCACCGGGTGGATGGTCTGGACGATGCGCTGCACCGTGGTGTTGGGCGGCGTGACCTGAATGTGCTGGGGGTTGCGCAGCAAGCCGTTGGCCAGTTCGCGGATCTCGTCGCTGAAGGTGGCCGAAAACAGCAGGCTTTGTTTGGCCGCTGGCAACAGGCGCAGGATTTTTTTCACGTCGTGGATGAAGCCCATGTCGAGCATGCGGTCGGCTTCGTCGAGCACCAGGATTTCCACTTTGGACAGATCCAAGCGCCCCTGATCCACCAAATCGAGCAGCCGCCCCGGGGTGGCGACCAGCACATCGACACCGCGGGCCAGCTTGTCGATCTGCGGGTTCATGCCCACGCCGCCAAAAATCACGGTCGATTTCAGGTGCAGGTGCTTGCCATAGACGCGCACCGATTCTTCCACCTGCGCCGCGAGCTCGCGCGTGGGGGTGAGCACCAAGGCGCGGATGGGGCGCTGCTGGCCGCGTTTGGGGGCATCGTGGGGAGCTTGGGCCGCTTGGCCTTCGCTGCCCTTGGCGCCGCCGTGCAGGCGCTGCAGCAGCGGCAGCGTGAAGGCGGCGGTTTTGCCGGTGCCGGTCTGGGCGCCGGCGAGCAAATCGTGTCCGGCCAGCACCAGCGGTATGGCTTGCGCCTGCACCGGAGTGGGTTGGGTGTAGCCTTGCTCGCGCACGGCGTCCAGCAGTGCCGGGACCAGGTTCAGTTCATCAAAAGTCATGGGTCTAGTTGGCGCCCATAGGCGGGCGCATCGGGGGTATCGGCCACTCCCTGCGCCGCGTGGGGCAAGGGCAATCATGGGCAGATGGGAGCAAAATCGGGTTGGGCTGAATGGATTCGTGCCCGTGGCCTCAAGGGCAGCGGAGCGCAAACCTACACAAACCAGCCCCAGCATGGCGCTGCAGCGGCACCGAATGCGGGTGCACGCTGCCCCGATTGTGGCACAAAGCGGCGCAAACTGGCTTGGGCAGCGCATAATCGACGCAAAGCTGCACCTTGGGGTGTGGCGTATCTTGCACCTCTCTAATTTTTGCACTGCCCATGGCCCAATACGTTTTCTCCATGAACCGCGTCTGCAAGACGGTGCCGCCCAAGCGCCAGATCTTGAAAGACATCTCGCTCAGCTTCTTTCCCGGCGCCAAGATCGGCGTGCTGGGCCTCAACGGCTCGGGCAAATCGACCCTGCTCAAGATCATGGCCGGGGTGGACAAAGAGATCGAAGGCGAGGCCGTGCCCATGCCCGGCATCCGTATCGGCTACCTGCCGCAAGAGCCACAGATCAACCCCGAGCAAAGCGTGCGCGAGGCGGTGCAAGAGGGCATCGGCGGCGCGCTGGCGGCCAAGGCGCGCCTCGAAGAGGTCTATGCCGCCTACGCCGAACCCGATGCCGACTTCGACGCCCTGGCCGCCGAACAGGCCGAGCTCGAGGCCATCATCTCGGCTTCCGGCTCCGAAAACTCCGAGCTGCAGCTCGAACTGGCGGCCGACGCGCTCAATCTGCCGCCTTGGGAGGCGCAGATCAAAAACCTCTCGGGCGGTGAAAAACGCCGCGTGGCGCTGTGCCGCCTGTTGCTCAGCCGCCCCGATATGCTGCTGCTCGACGAGCCCACCAACCACTTGGACGCCGAAAGCGTGCACTGGCTCGAGCAGTTCCTTAAGCGTTTTTCGGGCACGGTGGTGGCCATCACCCACGATCGCTACTTCCTCGACAACGCCGCCGAGTGGATTTTGGAGCTCGACCGCGGCCACGGCATCCCCTACAAAGGCAACTACACCGACTGGCTGGAGCAGAAAGAGCGCCGTCTCGAGAGCGAACAAAAGAGCGAAGACGCGCGCATGCGCGCCATGAAAGAAGAGCTCAAGTGGGTGCGCGCCAACGCCAAGGGGCGCCAAGCCAAGAGCAAGGCGCGGCTGGCGCGCTTCGAAGAGCTGTCGGACGTGGACTACCAGCGCCGCAACGAGACCAACGAGATCTTCATCCCCGTGGCCGAACGCCTAGGCGCGCAAGTGATCGAGTTCCACGGCGTGAGCAAGTCCTTTGGCGACCGGCTGCTGATCGACAAACTCAGCTTTGCCGTGCCGGCCGGCGCCATCGTCGGCATCATCGGCCCCAACGGCGCCGGCAAATCGACCCTGTTTCGCATGATCCAGGGCAAGGAGCAGCCCGACAGCGGCTCGATCGTCATCGGCAAGACGGCGCAGCTGGCCTTTGTGGACCAAAGCCGCGAATCGCTGGCCGGCGACAAAACGGTGTGGGAGGATGTCTCGGGCGGGCTCGACAACATCACCGTGGGCAAGTTCGTCATGCCCAGCCGGGCTTACTTGGGGCGCTTCAACTTCAAGGGCAACGACCAGCAAAAACTGGTCAAAAACCTCTCGGGCGGCGAGCGCGGCCGGCTGCACTTGGCCAAAACGCTGGCGCTGGGCGGCAACGTGCTCATGCTCGACGAGCCCTCCAACGACCTCGACGTTGAAACCCTTCGCGCGCTCGAAGAGGCGCTGCTCGAGTTCGCCGGCAGCGCCATGGTCATCAGCCACGACCGCTGGTTCTTGGATCGCATCTGCACCCACATCCTGGCCTACGAGGGCGACAGCCAGTGGGTGTTTTTCGACGGCAACTTCACCGAGTATGAAGCCGACAAGCAACGCCGCCTGGGCGAGGAGGGCGCGCGGCCCAAGCGCGTGCGCTTCAAGTCGCTCGCCTAAGCGCTTCCGGCTATATACGCTACATGCCGCCCTCATTTCCGACAAAATTACTAAAAACAGTCTTGCGCTGAATGTGCCATTTGTTGCAGAATACGCCCATGAATTACACAAACAACTCTGTTGACATGTCCTCCGGCGCCTACTACACCACGCTGGAGGTGGCCAAAATGCTCGGGATGGCCGTGCGGTCGGTGCAACTGATGGTCGATCGGGGCGATCTGCAGGCGTGGAAGACCCCGGGCGGGCACCGGCGCATCACGCGCGACTCGCTCGAGCGCTGGATCAAGGGCAGCCGCGCCGGCGTCACGGGCGTGGCGGCCATGCACGGCGGCGCGTCGCTGCGCCCCAGCGGGCGGCGCCGCCATTCGGTGCACGTGCCGCGCATTTTGCTGATCGAAGATTCGGCGCATTTTCAAGGCTTGGTCTCGACGCTGGTCAAGCAGCGCTACCCGGCCATCGAATTGCACGTGTCTGCCGACGCCATTGCCGGCTTGGTATCGTTTGGTCATTTGCAGCCCGACCTGATCATTGTCGATATTTTGTTGCCGGGCATGGACGGTGCCACGCTCATCACCGGGCTGCGCAACCACGCCCTGTTCGGCAATTGCAAACTGGTCGTGCTCACGGCGCTCGACGCGCAGCAGCGCGAACCCTATGCCGCTGCCTTGGACGGGGTGGACGTGGTGCACAAGCCGCGTCTGGTTCAGGAGTTGCCGCCGCTGATCGAGGCGGCGCTGGGCCATTTGTTTGCCGATTCGGAGGCTGCATCCCCTGTCGCCTCCACCACCCTGGCCCCGGATGTTGCAGGCAACGGTGCTTCTTTGGCACCAGCCCCCAGCAGCAAGCGCCCCGCCAAAGTCGTCAAGGGCAAGGGCAAGGCGAAGGCCGCATCCCAGCCTGCACCGCAGCCCTCGAGCCCGAAGGGCTGAGGTGGAGCAAGAGCCCGCCAAGCCGTGCCCGTTGCCGGTTTTGTCGGAGGGCGGCGAGGCGGCGCATCTGCCCCAGTGCGAGCAGGTGGCCTTGCAGACCCTGTTCGAAAACGACAGCGCCTTGTTTTTGGCCTTTCGCGCCGCCTGCATCGAGCAGTTTGCACACGATTTCCAGCTCGCTGCCGCGCTGTTGGCGGCGCAGCAGGATCGGGCCGCATTGGGCCGCTTGGCGCACAGCCTCAAGGGCGTGCTCAACACCTTGGGCCATACCGAGATCAGCCCCATGGCGCACGCCTTGCAACTCGAGGCCGAGCGCGCCGACTGGCCCGAGCTGCAAAGGCTGTGGTCGGCGCTGCGCGTGCGCATGGTCGCGGCTTTTGGGCTTGATCCGACGGCGTGAGTGTGCACGTAGGCAGTGGTTTTTTGGGCTGCGCATGGGGGTCAACCCAAATAGTCGGCCCACTCGTCGGGCAGCAGCCACAGCAGGGCCGAGATAAAGGTTAAGTAGCGCAAAAACATGCCCAGCGCCATGTAAAACACGCAGGGCCAAAAAGGCAGGCGCAACCAGCCGGCCACCGCGCACAGCGGGTCGCCGATGCCCGGCAACCAACTCACTAGGCAGGCCTTGGGGCCAAAACGGCGCAACCACTCGAGCGCCTTGACTTGGGTGGCCGAGCCGCGCACCTTGTCCACCGCCGAATGGGCGCCGTAGCCCACCAGCCAGTTGGTGATGGCGCCCAAGGTGTTGCCGGCCGTGGCCACCAGCATCACCGGCCAATAGAGCTCCGGGTTGAGCTTGATCACGCCCAGCACCACCGGCACCGAGCCCAGCGGCAGCAAAGTGGCCGACAAAAAAGCGACCACAAACACCGTCGTCAGGCCAAATTGTGGCAGACGCAAGGCATCCAATATCGACCACAGCACAGCTTCCATCGTGGGGCCAGTATAAGGGTGGGCGCTGCGCGCAAGGCAGGCGCAGCCGGGTTGACCGCTGGGGCCTTGGGCCATGCGGTTTGTCATGTGTTTTGCCTTGTGTTTTTTGCCTCGTAATGCCGCAATGCCGTGGGTACAATCGCCTGCTCAACTTATAGGCAAGCCGCTGCACCGGGCGACCTCTTCGGGGTGGCGCTGCCGGGTGGTTTTTTGCGGTTTTTTAGATGCTGATGCGTATAGGCCCCTACACCCTCGACAACCCCCTGTTCGTCGCCCCCATGGCCGGGGTCACGGATCGGCCCTTTCGCACCCTGTGCAAGCAACTGGGGGCGGGCTATGCGGTGAGCGAGATGATCAGCGCCCGGCCCGAGCTGCGCGACAGCCTCAAAACCCTGCGCCGCCTCGATCATGTGGGCGAGCCCGGCCCGATCGCGGTGCAGATTGCCGGCACCGAACCAGCGCAGATGGCCGATGCGGCGCGCAGCAACATCGACCGCGGCGCCCAGATCATCGACATCAACATGGGTTGCCCGGCCAAAAAGGTGTGTAACCAGTGGGCCGGATCGGCCCTGATGCAAGACCCGCCGCGCGCGCTGGCGATCATCGAGGCGGTGGTGGCGGCCTGCCTGCCGCACGGCGTGCCGGTGACGCTCAAAATGCGCACCGGCTGGTGCGAGGCCGAAAAAAACGCGCTGCAACTGGCGCGCGCCGCCGAGGCCGCCGGGGTGCAGATGGTCGTGCTGCACGGGCGCACGCGTGAACAGGGCTACAAGGGCCAAGCCGAGCACCACACGGCAGCGGCGCTGAAGGCGGCGCTGCGCATTCCGGTGGTGGCCAACGGCGACATCGACAGCCCCGAGCAGGCGCGCGCGGTGCTTGCGGCCACCGGTTGCGACGCGATCATGATCGGCCGCGCCGCCCAAGGCCGGCCGTGGCTGTTTCGCGAGATCGCGCACTATTTGGCCACTGGCGCGCATCTGCCCGCGCCAGACGCAACCGAACTGAGCCGGCTGCTGCGCGCGCATCTGCTCGAGCACTACCAGCTTTATGGCGAGCACAGCGGCGTGCGCAGCGCACGCAAACACCTGGGCTGGTACGCCCGCTCCCTCGCCGATTCGGCGCCGCAGCAGGCCGAGTTTAGGCAGGCCGTGAACCGCGCCGAAACTGCCGCGCAACAGCTGCGCTGCGTGCAGGCGTGGTTTGATCTCGCCCCCGAGCGCACCCCCGACCCTCAATGGAGGCTGGCCGCATGAGCCCCCCAACCGCCCCCAACCTGCCCGACAGCGTGCGCGCCAACATCGACGCCTATTTCAAAGATCTGGGTGCCAGCGAGCCGGCCAATATGCACGACATGCTGCTGCGCACGGTCGAAAAACCGCTGCTCGAGGTGGTGCTGGCGCGCGCCGGCGGCAACCAGTCGCGCGCCGCGCAATGGCTGGGCCTGAACCGCAACACCTTGCGCAAAAAGCTGCAAGAACACGGCTTGCTCGATTTGTAATTTTGTTTTAAGTGAATGTTGCCCATGAAAGCCCTGCTCTCGGTCTCTGACAAAACCGGCCTGCTCGAACTCGCGCGTGGCCTGCACGCGCTGGGCGTGCAGCTCATCTCAACCGGCGGCACCGCGCGCCTGCTGGCCCAAGACGGCTTGCCCGTGACCGAAGTCGCCGAGCTCACCGGTTTCCCCGAAATGCTCGACGGCCGCGTGAAAACCCTGCACCCCACGGTGCACGGCGGCTTGCTGGCGCGGCGCGAGCGGCCCGAGCACATGGCGGCGCTGCAGGCGCAGGGCATCGGCACCATCGACATTTTGGTGGTCAACCTCTACCCCTTCGAGGCCACAGTGGCACAAGCCGGCTGCACGCTCGATGAGGCGATCGAAAACATCGACATCGGCGGCCCGGCGATGGTGCGCTCAGCCGCCAAAAACTGGCGCGACGTGGCCGTGCTCACCGACGCCAGCCAGTACCCGCTGCTGCTGTCCGAGTTGCAAGATGGTGGCCTCAGCGAGCGCACCCGCTTGCACCTGGCGGTGGCGGCTTTTAACCGCATCAGCCATTATGATGGCGCCATCAGCGATTATCTGTCGGCATTGGACTTGACTGCCGGCGTGCCCTCGGGGGCTGCGGTGGCGCCGCGCCTGCTTTTTCCGGGCCAGAGCAACGGCCGCTTCGTCAAGCTGCAAGATTTGCGCTACGGCGAAAACCCGCACCAGCAGGCCGCTTACTACCGCGACCTCGATCCGGCCCCGGGTTCGCTGGTCACCGGCACGCAGTTGCAGGGCAAAGAGCTGTCTTACAACAACCTGGCCGACGCCGATGCGGCCTGGGAATGCGTCAAAAGCTTTGCCCAGCCGGCTTGCGTCATCGTCAAGCACGCCAATCCGTGCGGCGTGGCGGTGGGCGCGAGCGCGCACCAGGCTTACGAGAAGGCGTTTCAGACCGACCCGACCAGCGCCTTTGGCGGCATCATCGCCTTCAACCGCGCGCTCGACGGCGCTGCGGCGCAGGCGGTGTCCAAGCAGTTCGTCGAGGTGCTGATCGCCCCCGATTTCACGCCCGAGGCGCTGGCGGTGTTCAAGTCCAAAGCCAATGTGCGGCTGCTCAAGATCGCCCTGCCGGCGCTGGCGCAGACCGATGTCAGCGACTGGGCGCGCGGGCGCAACGCCATCGACATCAAGCGCGTGGGCTCGGGCCTGCTGCTGCAAACAGCCGACAACTTCGAGCTGCAGCGCAGCGACCTAAAAACCGTGACGGCGCTGCAGCCCACGCCGGCGCAGCTCGACGACCTGCTGTTTGCCTGGAAGGTGGCCAAGTACGTGAAGTCCAACGCGATCGTGTTTTGCCACGATGGCATGACGCTGGGGGTGGGGGCGGGGCAGATGAGCCGTCTCGATTCGGCGCGCATCGCCGGCCTCAAGGCGGCGCACGCGGGCTTGTCCTTGCAGGGCTCGGTGGTGGCCAGCGATGCCTTTTTCCCGTTCCGCGACGGGCTCGATGCCGTGGCCGATGCCGGTGCGCGCTGCATCATCCAGCCCGGTGGCTCCATGCGCGATCTAGAGGTGATCGACGCCGCCAACGAGCGCGGCCTGGCGATGGTGTTTACCGGGGTGCGGCACTTCCGGCATTGAAAGTGCTGCGCGTCGCGGCCAGTTGGGGCTGCTGGGCGTGCCGCCGGCCTCATGCTGTCCGCTGGCGCGGCCAGGAAATCGGCCTTCAACCCGTCCAGCCACCCCATCTGGCCTTGGGGGCGTTTTAGCGTATACGCGCCCGGCTGCGCAGTTCCTCTTGGAACGCCATCAGGCGCTGCTCCATCAGGTTTTGCTCGATCTGCGGCCGCAGCGCCTCCAGCGGCGGCAGTTGCGCGGTGCGCACGTCATCGACGCGGATCAGGTGCCAGCCAAACTGGCTGCGCACCGGTTCGGCGCTCAGCTGGCCTTTGCCGAGCTTGACCATGGCTTGCGAGAACTCGGGCACGAATACGTCGGCGCCGGCCCAGTCGAGGTCGCCGCCACGGGGGGCGGAGCCGGGGTCGCGCGAGCGCGTGCGCGCCAGTTCTTCGAAGTTGGCGCCGGCGCGGATTTCGCCCAGAATGGCGCGGGCCTCGGCCTCGGTCTCAACCAAGATGTGGCGCACGCGGAACTCTTGGCCCTGGTTGGCGGCGGTAAATTTGGCGTATTCGGCCTGTACCTGGGCGTCGGTGACCGGGTTTTTGCGCTGGAAGTCGGCGAACAGTTCGCGGATGAGCAAGGTTTGCGTGGCCAGTTGCACCTGGGCGCGGAACTCGGGGCTGGCACGCAGGCCGCGGCGCTCGGCTTCCTGCGCAAAAATTTCGCGCATGATGGCCTCTTCGCGCAACTGGGCGCGCATGGCGTCGTCCACGGTGCGGCCGCCGCGTTCGGCTTGTTGCACCAGCGTATTCAGGCGCGCCGTGGGCACGGGTTTGCCGTTGACGATGGCCAGGTTTTGCGCATAAGCGGGCAGGGCGAGGGTGGCGGCCAAGGCCACGGCGGTGAGCAGAAGTTTCATGGGCTGAGGGGAAGGATCGAAGAAGTAAGGCGTTAGGGTGGCGTGCAAACTAGCGTCGAATCTCGATCGCCAGCGCGTGCAAGCCTGCGTCTATAAAGGGACGAAGCGCATCATACACAAGCCGGTGCGCGGCCACACGGCTCAAGCCGTCAAAACGCGCGGCCGCGATGCGCACCCGAAAGTGGCTGCCATAGCCGAGCGCGTTGGCCCCGGCATGGCCGGCGTGGGCAGCGCTTTCGTCGATCACTTCCAGCAGGTGCGGCGCCAGGCTCTGCTGCAAGGTGGCGCGCAGCGCCTCGGCGCTAGGGGGTAGGGGGGGTGGTGGGGTGGGTATCACAGGGTGCCATTATCGCTACACTGGCCGCTTGGCGCTTGCCACTCGAGCGCGGCCGAGTTCATGCAGTAGCGCAGGCCCGTGGGGGCCGGGCCATCGTCGAACACATGGCCGAGGTGGGCACCGCATTGGCTGCACAGGGTTTCGGTGCGCACCATGCCGTGGCTGTGGTCGTGGCGCGCGCTCACCGCACCCGCTAGGGCGTGGCTGAAGCTGGGCCAGCCGCAACCGGCGTCGAACTTGGTGCCGCTGTCAAACAAAGGCTGGCCGCAGCAGATGCAGTGGTAGCGGCCTGCGGCCCAGTGCGCTTCGTAGCGGCCGGTGAAAGGGCGTTCGGTGGCGGCTTGCCGGGTCACGGCGTAGGCCAGCGGTTCGGCCGCTTTGGCGGCCAGCAGTTCGCGCCACTGCTCGGGGCTTTTGTGGATGGCAAATTCCATGGTCGGTAACGCAACGGCTAGGGTTTTACAAAAATACACACATCAGGACGAGCAGCTCAGCACGATCTGCGCCGCCCAGTCGGGTGCCGCAGCGGCCAGGTCATCGCAGTCGGGCAGGTCGTCGTAGGGCTGTGCCAGCGCGGCTTGCAGGCGCTGCAGGGGCTCGAACTGGCGCTGCTCGGCGGCCTCGATGGCCGCTTGCGCCAGGTGGTTGCGCAGCACCAGGCGCGGGTTGCTGCGTCGCATCAGGGCGCGCGCCTGTGCCGGCGTGTGCGCCGCTTCGCTGCACAGGCGTGTGCGCCAGCGCTGCGCCCAGGCATCAAAGGCATCGGTTTGCTGCAGCTGCGCACGAGCTGGCCCCAGGTCGGCCACACGGGCGCTGTGCGCGTAGTCGGCCACGCCGTCGCTCAGGCAGCGCCAGAACCAAGTGAAATCGGCGCGCTCGTCGGCCAGCAGGCGCAGCAGGTCGTCGCTCAGTTGGGCGTCGTCGGGGCGCAGCTCGCTCAGGCCCAGCTTGGCGTTCAGGCGCTGTTGCAGCGCGCCGGCAAAGTGGCTCTCGAAAGGCTGCAGGGCCGCCAGCGCCTGCTGCGGGTCGTCCAGCAGCGGCAGCAGCGCTTGCGCCAGGCAGTACAGGTTCCAGTGGGCGATGCGCGGCTGCTGCGCCCAGGCGTAACGGCCGCTGTCGTCGGAGTGGTTGCAGATGTGTTGCGGATCAAAGCCGTCCATGAACTGGAACGGGCCGTAGTCGATCGTCAGCCCGAGGATGCTCATGTTGTCGGTGTTCATGACGCCGTGGCAAAAGCCCAGCGCCTGCCATTGCGCCAGCAGCTCGGCGGTGCGCCGCGTCACGGCTTCGAGCAGCGCGGCGCTGCGCTGCGCCGGTTGCGGCCAGGCAGCGCAATCGGGGTAGTGGTGTTCAATCACGAACTCGGTCAGGGCGCGCAGCTCGGCGTGCAGCCCGCGCCGCGAAAAATGCTCAAAATGCCCAAAGCGGATGAAGCTCGGGGCCAGCCGCGTGACCACCGCCGCCGTTTCGATGCGCTCGCGCCGCACGGCCGTGGGCGAGCCGGTGATGCACAGGGCGCGCGTGCTCGGCACGCCCAGCGCGTGCATGGCCTCGCTGCACAGAAA
>Ga0209103_1000589_pt1 | contig 11286 bp, 7 predicted proteins | sample 4C3metaG_FD_184152 | JGI IMG/M metagenome (GOLD analysis project Ga0209103, IMG submission 184152) | Freshwater bacterial and archeal communities from Indian Creek, Illinois, USA - 4C3 metaG (SPAdes) (version 2) | ecosystem: Environmental > Aquatic > Freshwater > Unclassified | place: USA: Indian...
GGCAAGTAAAAACTGAAGTAGCCGCCGCGAATTCTTGCGGCTAAGTTTAAGGAGCGCTTGGGCAAACTTTTTTTCGTCGATAATCTCAAGTGAGACCGCATCTCGGTCCTCGTCGCGAGGATCTCTTCTCGCCTGGAGACATAAGCCGGCGAAGGTACTCCCCGTACGATAAATGTCCCCCAGAGTTAGAGAATCATTTTGACTTAGAAATTCTGTCAGCGATGGAAGCTTAAAGTCCTCGGGGTAGGTTCTTAATCGCCGCAAGATGCTTGCTTTGTTTTTAGTGGCCTGCCGGATGTTCTCTAGCACTACCTCGCGGGCAACGCGCTCAAGCTCTACATGGCAACCGCGCGGCAAGGCGGAAAAGCCTTCTTCAAGCTCTTTTTGCACTGAGCGCTGGGTCTGTCGCATCATAGCCCGAAACTTCCACTCAAAGCTGTACTGCCGGTGAGCCTGACCAATAAAGTCGAGCACAGTTAGCACGTCTTTACCCGCACAACGCCTTAGCCCACGCCCTAGCTGCTGCAAAAAGACTGTCAGGCTCTCTGTCGGCCGCAGAAACAAGACGGTGTCAACTTCAGGGATGTCGACACCTTCGTTATAGAGGTCAACCGTGAAGATAAACTGTACGTCCTTTTTAACGAGTCTGCTCTGCGCGCTGTCACGTTCCTCCCTAGAGGACCCCCCGTGCAGCGCGAGCGAAGAAATGCCCTTCTCCGTAAATCTCTTGGCCATGTACTTGGCGTGTTCTACGCTAACGCAGAAACCAAGACCTCGCGTCTCGCGCACATCAGCAATATACCTCCTGACGGCTCTTAGAATGCCATCGGTGCGCATGTCGTTGCCAGTGTACACCTTCGCGAGTTCCGCAGTATCGTAGCGTCCCCGCTCAAAACGCACTCGACTGAGATCCACGTTGTCACTGACCCCAAAATACTGGAATGGAACGAGCAATTGGCGGTTGATCGCTTCCGGTAGACGAAGCTCAGTCGCTAATGCTCCGTCAAAGTACTTGTTGACAATGTCTATCCCGTCCATGCGTTCGGGGGTGGCCGTCAAGCCAAGGAGCACTTTAGGACGATAATAGGCCAGTAGCTCCTGGTAACTTAATGCCGCGGCATGGTGAAACTCATCCACAATAATAAAATCGTAGAAGTCGGGCGGTGTGGCGCGGATAAATTCTTGCGAATTAAATGTCTGTATGGATACAAACAGATGGTCATGACACTGTGGGCGCAAGTCACCGCAAAACAACTCGCCGAAGTTGTTGTCTCGCAAGATGGCGCGAAAACACCTCAGACTCTGCTCGAGGATTTCGCGCCGATGAGCAACAAAGAGTAGCCGCTTAGGCCCAGTAGCGCTCTCACGGCAAAACCTCTTGTAATCAAAGGCCGATACTACCGTCTTGCCGGTACCAGTGGCCGCGACCACTAAATTACGATATCTGTGGTGCAACTCGCGCTCGGCAGCGAGCCTCTCTAGTATTTCTTGCTGAAAAGGGTAAGGTTCAATGGTGAACAAATACTGCTCGTCTCTCTGACCTGATGAAGTCTCCGCTCGTAGCGCCCTACGTAGATCCTTCGAATTGTCTGACGCGAAGGGCCGAAAGTCGCTATCATGCCAATATGTAGCAAATGTCGCGTTGATGCTGCGCAGAACATGGGGCATGTCCCTTTCTGTCACCTTGACATTCCACTCTAGCCCACTGCCTATAGCCGCGCTCGACAAATTTGATGACCCGACATAGGCTGTCGAAAAACCGGTTGCCCTGTAAAAAATATATGACTTAGCATGCAAGCGCGTTGATCTAGTATCGTAAGATATACGAATCTCTGTGTTCGGTAGCTTGGCCAATTCGAGCATAGCCTTGAGGTCTGTCGCCCCTAGATACGTGGTCGTGATGACACGCAGACTACCCCGTCCTGTAAAGGCGAGAAGCTCTGGCATTATAAGTCTTAGGCCACTCCACTTAATAAACGAAACGAGTAAATCTATGCGGTCTGCGGTGATGATTTCCTTCTTGAGTTCTGCTACCATGGAAGGCTCATGTATGGACCCCGTAAACAGCGTGCTTATGGAAAGAGGTGTCTCCGGCCGAACAACTTCTACTCGCCTCCCCTGCGTGTGGGACACAGTGACCTGAGCTTTGTCAAGTACGGCCAGCAGCTGCTCATGGCGCTCACCAATGCGCCACTCCAGAAGCTCTGACTCATCACTGAGTTGCGACAGGAGCTCAATCAGGCTATTACAGGCAGCCACCTGTTGAGATAGCGCACTGGATTCGCCGCAGTTATCGCGAATGTAGATGAAGCCCCTATACAAGACGTCATGCAAGTAGCGGGCCAGCACCGTTTCTGCTTCGCCCTCTACTAAGGGAGCCGTTTGCGCCTCCCGTTCGTCGCCCAGCACCTTCAAGCCAGCCGCAACGGCCATATTAACTACCTGTTCGTACAGCCCTGAGTGCAAATGCATACTCCAACTCCTCTCTGTCGTACGGGGACGGAGGAAACGCGACATAGCTGCGTGCAGAAAGCCTTGCCTGTCGCAAACGCCCCGTCCCTATGCGACAGGCATCTCCTACGTCGCAAACGCCCCGTCCCTAAGGGACATGCTCGCCCAGCAGGCGGCGGAATTCTTCGCAGCGCGCCAAGAGATCGTCGTAGGTGCCTGAATCTGCGATGCGACCGTCTTTGAGGACAATGATTTTATCGGCCCGGCGCAGGACTTGGGGGCGATGTGATACGACTAGGTAGGTGCCGCGGTATTCCCCGCCAAAGAGGCTTTGCCACAAGTTTTCTTCTGTGCGGACATCAAGCGCGGATGAAAGGTCGTCGAAAACGAGCAATTCCGGCTGATGAATAATGGCGCGCGCGGCTGCGACGCGCTGTACCTGCCCGCCCGATAACTTAACTCCCCGCACTCCTACTACTGTATCGAGGCCCTCCGGCAAAACGGCCAGGTCGGTAATAAAGTCCGCCGTTTTTAGGGCAAGTCGCAGTTCATCGTCGGAAAATTTGCCTCCCATGGACAGATTATCCCGCAGGGTGCCGCTAAACAGGATGGGCGATTGTCGTACATAGGCGACATTGGGCGGCACAAGCACTTCGTTCGGCCTTAAGACCTGCTCTGCGTTCCAATAGACGGCCCCGCTTCCTGGCAATTGTCCGAGCATGGCGCGGAGCAGGGTGGTCTTGCCGCTGCCCATGCGCCCGGTAATAGCCACGAGCGAACCGGCAGCGACGTCAAAGGAGATGGCGGAGATCCCTGTGGCGCTTTGCGGATAAATATAGGAAAGGTTTTTGACCGAAAGTAGCTGCAAGGGCTGACGGAGGTTTTCTTTTATTTTTAGGGCCTTCTGCCAGTGTTCGGTGCGCGTAAGCTCAGAAATTTTATCTTCACACAGTGCAGCTAGTCTCCGCACGGCAACTTTTCCCTGTTGAATAAAGGCGACAAAGTAACCGTAAAACTCGACAATGCCAGTCACGCTATCTAGGTAGGATACGAATAGGGCAAAATCCCCCACCGTAAAATTTCCGCCTCCCAGCTCTCTTCCGGCGACCCATAAAATGGCCGCACTGCCAATGCTGAAGGTTCCGTTAGACAGAAACTCAAGGCCATGATTGTACTTGCGTTCCCGCAAGGCAAATGTGGCGCGCGTGGTATTTAGATCACGCAAGCGCTTAGCGGCCCGGTCTTCGGCCTGCGCCATCTGCAAAGACTGTATGGCGGAGAATACTTCCCCCATTACTCCGGTAACACGGGCGGCGGCATCGCGAGTGGCGACGCGATATTTCTCTAAGCCTTGCGAGGCGATGTTGTAGAGGATACCCACGGCAATAAGGGGCAAGAAAACCACTGCCGTAACGCGAGCATTGATACTTAACATGATGCCGATGGCGACTGCCCCGAACAACAACTCACCGATGAAGTCGGCGATCCAACTGACGGTATACTCAAGGTGTGTGGCATCATCCCGCATACTGTCGAGCGCTTCCCCGGGGGGGACATTCAGAGCGGCCGCCCCGGGGCGCAAGAAAATCTGACGCATGACATTGTAACGCACGAGCGAACTGGTGTGAAAACGATGCACAGCGTCAGTAACTGCCCCAGCAGCGATAGCTAGCACGCGCACCATGGCATAGGCGAGCATGGCTATGGCAAAGCTTTGCACGGGCGCGAGATAGTTCCCCGCAAAGAGATGATCGAGGGCCTGCCTAAGGAGCAGTGCCGGCAACAAGGGAAGGGCATGAACGCTTGTCCAGAGTACAACGTCAAGCAAGTAAAGATAAGGACGTGCCGCGAGCAGGCGCCAAATTACTTTGAGAGCGATCATGTCAGCACCTCTTCCAGCCCAACTAACTTAAGCCTTGCGTAGTGTGAATGGGGGTCTTTCTCGATTTCCGTACGTTTCCCAAACTCTAAGATCCGACCGCCGTCAAGCAACAGCAAGTGATCCACCTGCTCTAAAGTGGCAAGACGGTGGGCGATAATTACCCCCGTGCGCCCGTCAAGCAGCCTCTTCAGTGCTCTCCCCACCAAGTTTTCGGTGATAGGGTCGAGCTTCGCCGACGCCTCGTCCAGTACAACAATAGATGGATTGCGCAAAAAGGCACGGGCCAGGGCTAAAAGCTGCCCCTCACCGGCAGAAAGCCCATTGCTGCCGGACTCCATCATGGTGTCAAGTCCTACAGGCAAGGCGCGGTACCAATCCATGAGCCCTAACTCGCGGAGTATGCCAATAAGCGTGTCATCACTGTAAGTATCATCAAAGAAGGTAAGATTATCGCGCACTGAGGCCTGAAAGACCTGCACCTCCTGCGTAACAAAGCTAATGCGTTCCCTGATCGTGCGGACAGACATAGCCGCGGTAGGTATCCCCCCTAGGAGGAGTTCACCCGCGCTAGGGTCGTACTGCCTCGCGATAAGACGAGCAAGTGTCGACTTCCCGCTGCCGGTGCGCCCAATGATGCCTAAAGTCTCCCCGCTGGGCAAGGAAAATGACACTTGATCAAGCACCAAATTATTGTCGCCCTCGTAGCTAAACACAAGGTTGCGCGCTTCCACCGGCAAGGCCAGAGCCGGAAGGGACATCCCCTCATCAGTGTCAGACAGCGCAGACATGGCCAGCAGCTCATTGATACGACGCAAGGAGGACGCAGCCCGCTGCATTTCCTGCAACTGCATGCGTATCTGGTGCACAGGTTGCTGAATGAGCTCAGCATAGTGAATGATAAGGTAGGCTGTACCAATGCTAAGGCCATGATACCGCCAAAGATAGGCGGCCAAGATAACTGATAATATTTGGCTGATAGCCTGTAATATGATGGCCACCGACCACAGAGAGGTGTGCGCCAAGTAGGTCTTAATGAGATGTGGTAGCCAACGATAAAACTCCGCCCTGAGCTTATCAAGCATCGCAAATTGTGCGCCTACCCCTTGCATATCCTCCGTAGTTGACAGTTGTTCCCCTACTAGGCCGTAAACTTGGGCACTGGCCTTGCGCTCCGCCACAATAACTGGCGTGGTAACAGCCCTGACACCGCTGATTAACGCCAGACTTAAAGCCGTATACAGGGCGAACACCACGCCGACTAGGTAGTGTTCTCGCCACAAGAGAATGACCGAACCGATAATAAAGAGGGCGTTTATAACTATGTGACGAAGAAAGTTGGCCATTAACTCAGCTAGTCGCGTTACATCTACATCGACGCGCTCGATAAGTGCCCCTGGGCTTGTCCCTTTGTGAAAAGCCAGGTCTAGCTTGAGCACGTGACGCATCAAATCATAGCGCAATTCGTTAGTAGAGGCCCAACCAAGCTTATCGCTGCCATAACGCACTAGCGCGTCGACAAAATTGCCCAGCACCGCTACTCCGCCCAGCAACAAAATCCCTATCAATATTTGACGGTCTTCCTGCCCCGCTATAGATAAGTCCAGCACCGAGCGTAAAATTTGCGGGCGCGCCAAGCGGGCGGCTAAAGACAGCAACATCAGGCTGGCAATGGCCGCTAGACGCCACCGCCACGGCCGCAAATACTTTGCCAGCAATTTAACTATGGAATACTTCATGCTAAACCTCCTGCGACAAAGGGGACGGTTCTTTTTGTCGGACCACTCACTTTTCATCGCTTCGCAAACTTTATACTATATTCATTCTAGATATTCGCCGAGTTTCCTCTAATCTGCTTCCGGAGTCTACCAATGGCCCTCGTCATGAGAGGGCCAAACTTTTCGGATAGTGTGATAAGACTGGCTTTTTCGCACCTGCGCCTGGCCACCTATTTACCGCAAGCGCAGTGTGGCTGCAGTGCCTTATCAGGTATGGTAAGATTAACTTAAGTCTAAATGAGTAGGAGGCCTGATATGTCCAAATTAGAGCAATTTATCAAGACATTCCCTTGGGTTCACAACGAGAACATTCCGTTCACTAAACTAAAGAAAGATCTGTCCGCATGCAAAATAGGCCTAATTTCCACAGGGGGGCTGTACGTCAAGACTGACACCCCATTTGCCATTGTGGGGCGGGATGATGTAGATGAATCTTACCGCGAGATTCCCCTGCAGACTGATATCGGGCACCTACGCATTGCGCATGAGCACTTCAACAAAGCCTTTGCTGATAAGGACATCAATGTCATCTTCCCCATTCTGCGCCTCATGGAGCTCGTGGAAGAGGGATTTATCGGCTCATTAGCCGACATCAATTACAGCATCTCCGGATACATACCAAAACCCGAGCGGCTGTATGCTAGCGGAGAGGCGATTAGCGACGCCCTAGTAGCCCAGGGAGTTGACGTGGCACTACTAGTCCCCGTCTGACCAATCTGTCAACAGTCCGGTGGACTGGTGGCTCGCGCGATTGAACAGGCAGGGATACCCACTGTCACCCTCAACTTAATCCCGCAGATCGTTACTGTAGTCGGCATCCCTCGTGCGCTGACAGTGTCCCACCCCTTTGGCAGTCCGGTAGGGTCTCCGCATGCGGTCGAGCAGCACCTGAAGGTTCTCAGGGCCGCCCTCAAATTTCTGGTAACCGCTGATACTCCTGGGTCCTCCTGGTTGGTTGCGGCCGAAGAGGATTAGCCCTGAGTCATCGAGTGACTCAAGGAGTCGCGAAGGCTGTTGTCATGGTTTTGACGGTCAAGGGAGCCGAGTTGCGATAGGAAATCGTCCCTTTTGTCGCCTAAGCTTGTGAATCACTTTAAAGCGCATCCTTTAGACCAATCTGAGACTGGTAGAGGGCTCTATACTCGCTACAAGTGTGGAGTAGTGTGTCGTGGGTGCCAGCAGAGATCAACTGACCTTCCTTGAGAACAAAGATTTCATCAGCGCCTATAATGCTGGATAGTCGATGAGACACGATAATGCAAGTCATCTGCGGATAGTTAGTAAAGATTGCCTTATATATCTTGTTCTCCGTTGCACTATCTAGAGCAGATGTGGCTTCATCCAAAACCAGCAATCTGGGTCTTCTTGCTAATGCTCTTGCTATTGCAACTCGCTGTTTTTGACCAGTTGACAAATTGTATGCCCTCTCTCCAATGACAGTCTCTATCCCGTCGGGTAGGGTAGGTAAGAACTGCGTGACTTCTGCATCTTCTAAGATGTTGAGAAGGTGCGCTTGAGAGTGTCCAGACGCTCCTAGCAGTACATTCTCTCTAATGGAGGCATTGAATAAGTAAGAGTCTTGAAAAACTGCCGCCATCCAATCTACCCCCAGTAAAGAGGAATTATCAGTTGAATCGCCATCCAGAAACATCGAGCCGTTCTGAGGCTCGATCAGTCCAAGCATAATCTTGAGCAATGTTGACTTACCGCTTCCCGTTGCACCAACTAAAGCGATTCTTTCGCCTCTTTTTATAGATAGATTTACATCGCGCAGAATATCTCGGTCCGCACCATAGCGAAAAGACACACCTTGAAGATGGATGATTTTTTCAAACTGTTTACTTGTTTGGGGCTTGTATGCAGAAGGAAACCAACTAAGAACTGCGCTTATTCGTCCCGCAGCAACATAACTTTGCTGCACTTGAGCAATGTAATTTGTGAGCTGGCTAATGGGGTGAATAACCCACTGTATGTACCACATGAAGGCGATTAGTTCTCCGGGACTTAAGTCTCCGGTGCTAACCTGATAAGCGCCAAGCCCGAGACAAACCACTGTTGCTACTGGCCACAACGCTTGAGTCAGATTATCCAAACTTCCTACTAGGTGGGTGGTTCCTTTTTGGGACTCAGCAAGTTTTTTGTTTGTCTCATCAAAAGTCTTTCTTTGTAAGTGCCATAAGTTGAAAACGGAGATTTCTCTCCAAGCAGTTAGGGCTTCGAGAACAGAACCTACTGCCACAGAGTTAAATTCTTTCTGCTTTCCCCAGGCTGTCTTGTTTCTCTTGGACACCCACCGACTGACAACAAGCATAATCCCCCCTAGAGGAAGACATGCAATCAAGAGCACGTAGTTAAGTTGCAACAACAGAACAAAGGCCCATAGAAATATGAAAAGACTTCTCCCTATAATCACCATGGGTTTTATTATCAATAACCCTAAATCAGGAATATCATTGAACACCCGGGAAACTGTTTCGGATGCTGATGCACGTTCAATGTCCTTGATGCTCGCAGAGGAAATTCTCGAGAAAATCATTGAGCGTATTTCTGTACCTATGTTTACTCCTACATATCCCCCTAACAAATCGGCGGCATAGTTACTAAAGCATCCAACCAGTCGGAAGCTGTACCACAGAAATATTAAGTACAGTATTTCTCTTAGGTTCCCCCCTTGAATTATTCGGTCAATCGTTTCCTGCATAAACTTAACCGGGAACACTTCAAGAAAGCCACTTAATACTAGCGCAACGAACAAAGAAGCAAAAATCCACCACTGCTTTAGGAAAAACGATATTAGGATTTTATTTACCTCATTCTGCTTCTCCATTAATACACAACACCTCTCCTAGTAGCATCTCCTAACTCGCCTGGCCAAGTTATCTTTTCACCCAAAGCCTTGCCTGTCTCACTTTGATTCCGTCCTTTTTCCGGCAAGAGGCTATGCCTCTCAAAATAATAAGGAAGCCTTTTTAGCTGTTCCGCTCAGTTCCTTGCACTGGCGATTCGCCTTTCAAGCTCAGTCCAAAATTGCGGGCGCCCTGCGTTAGCAACTCGGACACTGCGAGACCACCCTTTTTGCCGACCACTCACTTTTCATTGTTTCGCAAACCTTATCTAAATAGATTCTAGACGTTCTGCGAGTTTCATCTAATTTTCTCCTAAATATGACAAGAGCTATCTTCATAAACCGACATAGATTTCCGGATTAGGTTCGGTCCCTCGCGCCTCGCGTTTTAATACTCGAGTGCACCAAGGTAGTCAGGCTCTCGATCGGAAACTTCCGAGAGCCCGTGTTTTGCGCGTTGCTGTCAAATTACTGTAAAAACGATAAAATAATGGCGCGCCTGGCAGGAATTTAACCTGCGGCCCACTGCTGAGAAGTTGCGTTGCTGTTTTTTGCGTACGCCCTAAAGCGAGTACAAAACATCCTCGGTCAGCAGGAATTAATGGAGAGACTGGCTTCTCTTCTTCTTTGTCTTTTTCCTTCCGCGACAAAATGGAGGCAAATATGCAGATATGCACACAGCCTGACGCCCCTTTTCTTCCCATTACGCCATCTTACATCCAAAGACAAGCCCGTTGCGAGGTCAAAAAGGGTTTTTGGCAAAGAGTGCGAAAATAGATGATATTGGCAACATCTGGCCCACAACGAGCCTGTCTAAGGCGAAAGGAGGAAGCATTGATGAAACAAAAGGCGTTTGTTATAAACATCTTGATCTTTGCGCTGTTGTCGCTCAGCGCCCTTGCCGTGATCACACTGCTACAAAGTACCGAGCCTGCTAAGGTACCTAACTTAGGATGGGATTCACGGTGGTTTGCAGATTTAAAAGTAGATGTAGAGCTACTTAAGACTCAATATCTTGTAGGCGAGAGGATCTTGTTAAGTAAAACTCTATACAATCTAGACGATGAACCGCGCACTTTCTTGGGCGCTGAATCTTTGCTTTTCTTTAGGGTTTATGCTAAGCAGTATCGAATCGCCGCATCAAAAACCCCGGGACCACAACCTGGCAGTCTGGTAGAAATTAACCTCAGTCCCGGCGTGCCTGACCTTAGCGCATCGTGGGTCGAACACTATTCCTTCGCCTTAGACCAGCCGGGCTGGTACAAATTAGTTGCTTGGGCCGAACTTAGTTTGGATGTAAATGGCTCTACCCAAAGTGCAATGATCGAAGGGGAGCCTATGTGGATAGAGATTGTCACTGGCAGATAGGCGGCTTTGGGCCGGCCGAATGGCACACGGCAGCCATAGCCCCATTCGAGATCAGAAACTGGGTTAACAATTCCCTGAAGCTAACATTACTATTGCCTGGGTGACGTCAAGGCCTTATTTCCTCCCCCTTGCGGCTCGAGACTAGGTAATTAGTTGTTGTGTGAACCAATATTTGAATCCCGCGGGACCTGTCTGTAAGCCCGCTCCTCGGGGGATAATTATCTGTCTTTCGCTGTCGCAATGATCAGCCCACCGCGATCTGTCCCCACCAGTAGCCAGCCATGGTTGGCGTGCTCCCAAGTCTCCCTACCCAGAGGGTCAATTGCTGTCTTTATGCCCTCCCCGCTGATGACGACGGTAAAGGGACGGGTTCCGGTGGCAAGACTGTGCACCGAAAGAGTCCTCCCATGGGCTACTGTGACATTGTAGCGAGTAAATTCAACCAGCGCTTCATGCTCTCTCCCCTCTACGCGCCAAGAAACATGACCAGTGTTCTGGTTAATTCTGACCTCTACCGTCCAAACTCCAGCGCCGATCGGCCCCCATCCCACCAGCTGATGAAGGTATCTGAAGGAAAGTTCATAGTCATCAACCCGCGTTAACATCCCCCTAAAGGGGCTAGCAGGGTGTTCTACGACAGGCAGGGCCTGCGCAGGGAAACCGACCTCCGCTGCCGTGGGCCTAGGGATTTGCGCTAACACTCGCTTGCGCCCTAGGGCGAGATCAATCTGGTAAAGGCGCCCCGCGCGATCGACGATATAGGCATCATCCCCCTCAATGAGGGGCAGGCTAAGCTCTCCATCGCCCAGCCTGAGTCGCCGAACGCTAATCGGCTCCTCAGTCAAGTGCCACACTCCGTAGTGATAGGTATAGTAGTAAGCTAGGCCTGCCGCCAGCGTAAGTTGCAGCAACAAGAGGGTTTGGTAGACTTTTTTCTTTTTCGTCTCGTCTATGTTTCCAAAGCG
>Ga0209103_1000590_pt1 | contig 11285 bp, 12 predicted proteins | sample 4C3metaG_FD_184152 | JGI IMG/M metagenome (GOLD analysis project Ga0209103, IMG submission 184152) | Freshwater bacterial and archeal communities from Indian Creek, Illinois, USA - 4C3 metaG (SPAdes) (version 2) | ecosystem: Environmental > Aquatic > Freshwater > Unclassified | place: USA...
ACGGCCCCGGCACCAACAGCGGCGGTGCGAGAGACGACAGGGCGCGCCCCTCGCGAATGCCCACTTACCGGGTCTCAACCGCTTTCGCAGCATGACCGGCGCGTTCTATCCGGGTTGAGCGCGACATGACACGCATCAAGGGACCGCGCCGTGAAGCCCGAGAACCACCCCGACGCCGCATTCGAGAAGCGCCTGGGTGCTGCTCCTGGCGGATCTGCCGGACGACATCCTCAAGCCCATGCTGATGGTCGCGCTGGGCGGCATGGCGACGGCGGGGATGGTGGGCATCTTCGTGGCTGCCTGGACGCATGCATCACCCTGGATTGATGCCGCGGGCCGGGGCATAGCAAAGAGGGCCTGTGCCCCCTCACTGACCCCAGGAGCGCCCCATGTCCGAGCCCTACGCCCAGCGCCCTGCCTTGCGCGGCACGCGCCACATGGCCTCGGCCGGGCATTATGGCGCGGCGCATGCTGCCTTCGCCGTGCTGGAGGCGGGCGGCAATGCGGTGGATGCGGCGGTGGCGGGCGGCATCGCGCTCGGGGTGTTGCAGCCCGATATCGTGAATGTCGCCGGTGTGGCACCCATCATGATCCGCATGGCGGATGGCGAGGTCTGGACCATCGCTGGCCTGGGCGGCTGGCCGCGCGGGATGGACCCGGAATACTTCACTCGCGAATGCGGCGGCGCCATCCCCGAGGGGCTGCTGCGTACCGTCATCCCCGCCGCGCCCGATGCCTGGATCACGGCACTCGCCCGCTTCGGCACAATGCCCTTCGCCGAGGTGGTGCAGGCGGCGATCCGCTTCGCCGAGGGCTTTCCGGTCTATCCGCTGCTGGCCAACACCATCGCCGACTATGCCGGGAAATACGCCCGCTGGCCCTCCAACGCCGCCATCTACCTCCCCGGCGGCAAGCCGCCGAAGCTGGGCGAGATCTTTGTGCAATCGGATCTGGCGAAGACGCTGCGCTACATGGCCGATGAGGAGAGCGCGGCGCTCGCCCGTGGCGGGGACAGGCTGGCCGGGCTGGAAGCGGCGCGCGACGCCTTCTACCGGGGCGATATCGCCCAGGCCATTCTGCGCTATCACCGCGAGGAAGGCGGCTGGCTCTCGGCCGAGGATCTGTCCGAATATCGCTCGCCCGTGGAGCGCGCCGTCTCGGTCCGCTTCGCGGGCGCCGATGTCTATACCTGCGGGCCATGGTGCCAGGGGCCGCTGCTCGGCCAGGCGCTGAACATGCTGGACCCGGCGGCGCTGCGCGCGGCGGGGCATAACAGCGTAGACTACATGCACAGGATCATCGAGGTGCTGAAGCTCGCCTTCGCTGATCGGGAGGCGTTCTATGGGGATCCGGCGCTGGTGGATGTGCCGTTGGCCGGCCTGTTGGATGCTGGCTATGGCGCGGCGCGGGCGGCGTTGATTGATCCGCTGCGCGCCTGGCCGGACATGCCGCCGGCCGGGCAGCCGCAAGGCGGCGCGGCGGCCGGCCTGGGCGCGGGTGGGGCACCGCTGCTGACGGAAGCGCCCAGCGGCCCGCCGCGCGACACCTCCTACATCTCGGTCGTGGATCGCTGGGGCAACAGCGTCTCCGCCACGCCGAGCGATGTGTCGAGCGACACGCCGGTGATTCCCGGCACCGGGCTTTGCCCTTCCTCGCGCGGGTCGCAATCCTTCACGGTGCCGGGGCATCCCAGCCGGGCGGCGCCGGGCAAGCGGCCGCGCCTGACGCCCAACCCGGCCATGGCGGTGATGCCGGGGCAATTCGTGCTGCCCTTCGGCAGTCCGGGGGGCGATGTGCAATCGCAAGCCATGCTCCAGGTGCTGCTGAACATCTTGCTCTTCGGGATGGACCCGCAGGATGCGGTGGAGCATCCGCGCTTCGCCACCTACAGCTTCCCCGACAGCTTCGAGCCGCACACCTACTCCCCCGGCCGCCTCTGCCTGGAAGGCCTGATGGACCGCCGAGCGGGCGACGCGCTGGCGGCGCGCGGCCATCACGTCACCTGGTGGCCGGACCGGATTTGGCGCGCGGGCGCCATCTGCGCGATCCAGGCGGATCAGCGCAGCGGCATCCTGACCGCCGGTGCCGATCCACGCCGCGCCAGCTACGCCGTGGGGTGGTGAGGCGTTGGAGATCTGCCTCAGCTTCGACATTGGGCCGCAGCCGGAGGCCACGCCCGCCCGCTTGCGGCGCCCGGCGCTGGCCGGAAGCCGCCAGCGATGGCGCCGCATGGATGAGGCGCTCCGTGCCGGGGTGAATGCACGCCAGGCGCGGCTTTGGGCGATGCTGTGCGAAAGATGGTTGACGTGGCCTGCCCTTCCCGGCTTTCTTGCCGGAACAGAGACTTGCGGGCGCGTGCACGCCATGGAGACCCAACAATGGATACGCTGACGCGTTCCGGCCTGGCCGAGGCCATCTATGCGGAGGTCGGCCTCTCTCGCAATGAATCCGCCGCCCTGCTGGAGGCCGTGCTGGAACGCGTCTCCAGCGTGCTGGAGACGGGAGAATCCGTGAAAATTTCGGGCTTTGGCACCTTTCTCATTCGCCAGAAGGGGCAGCGCATCGGGCGCAATCCCAAGACTGGCGTGGAGGTTCCGATCTTGCCCCGCCGCGTGCTGACCTTTCGGCCAAGCCAGGTGTTGAAGGCCAGGATCAATGGCACCACGCTCCCTGGCGCCACCTTGGCCATGGGTGGCAAAGGGTGAGCGAGCAGGTGGAACTGGAGGAGCGCCCGCGGCCGCGCAAATCGGCCCAGGCCTTCCGGACCATCAGCGAGGCGGCGGAGCAACTCAACGTGCCGCAGCATGTGCTGCGCTTCTGGGAGACCAAATTCCCGCAGCTCAAACCTTTGAAGCGGGCTGGTGGGCGGCGTTACTATCGCCCGGAGGATCTCGCGCTACTGAAGCGCATCTCGGACCTGCTCTACACGCAAGGCTACACGATCAAGGGCGTCCAGCGCCTGCTGGTCGAGGGCGAGCCCGAATTGCCGCTGGGCGAGCCAGCCTCGGAGGAAAGCGCGCTGGCGGCGATCCTGGCGGAACTGGACGCGATCGCGGTGGCGCTCCGGCGCCTCTGAGACCTGCCGGAAGGGGCGCTAGAGCATCATCCGATCAAACGGAATCGTTTGACCGGATAAAGATGCTCGTGATTCAATGATCTGGAGCTTTTTCCGTGAGCCCTTTCGAACGGAAAAAGCTCTAGACCATGATGCGTTCGCTTGCGCTCACTTTCATGGTCTCGCCACTGCTGAGAGCGGGATTCAACGTTTTCGGCGATTCCGCCTCAACGCATCCCGCTCTAACCGACCGAGGCACGGAGTTTTGCGGCGTCCATGACCGGCATGAGTATGAGTTGTACCTGGCCGTCGGGAACATTGACCACACTCGAACCAAGGTGAAGAGCCCGCAGACCAACGGCATCTACGAGCGGTTCCACAAGACGATGCTGGACGAGTTCTATCGTGTCGCCTTTCGCAAGAAGGTCTACGAGACGGTGGAGATGCTGCAGGCCGACCTGGATGATTGGCTGCGCGTCTACAACGAGGCACGAACCCATCAGGGGCGATGGTGCTTCGGCAAGACGCCCATGCAGACTTTCCTCGACAGCGCCGATCTGGCGCGCGAAAAGCAGAACCCGGCGAAGGTGCCATAGCGGAGGCCAACGACAATTTCGATCCGGCGGACACCCACCACGCCCGATCGTACCGACCGTCAGATCAAGTCACTACTTCTACAGTGGTGCATGACACCAACCCCAAGGCGCTGGGGCGTGCGGTGGGCGGCTATGTCTCCGCGCAGCACTGGTTCCAGGATTTGACCACGCTGGCGTAAGGCCCGTGACAGCCCGCGATCAGATGCTGCTGATCGCGGGTTCCAGCCCCGCATGCTTCGCCGCCGGATGGCCCGGGTTGCGGAAGCGCAACTCCCCCTCCGGCGCGCAATCGCCCAGCGCGAAGAATTCCTGCCGCGTGGTGCAGGTGACGGCAACGACGAGCTTTGCCTCGGGCTCGGTCAGGAAGCGGCGGATCACCCCTTCCAACTCCAGCGTGTCCCGCAGCGCGTTCCACTCCGCGGCTTCCAGGTCATCGAGGAAGATCGAGACGATGCCCGGCCGAGTGCCGGAGAAGCGCCGCGATGCCGCCGCCGCGCGCCGCTTCACAGCCAGCGAGATCTCATTTTCCCGCCCCGCCCGCGCGGCCATGACGAGGACGCTGCCGCTGGAGGGGTCGGCGGTCACGGCCAAATGCGCTTCCACACCGAAGACTTCCCGCAAGCGGGCCGGCAGGGCGCGCTGCGGGTCGCTCGCCGCCTGGGCGCCGGCCAGCACCAGCGGGTCCAGCTTGAGGACGGCATCGGCACTGGAATCCTGGCGCTTCTCGGCGGCCAGCATGGTGGTGATGCGGGTGTGCAGTTCGGAGAGCTTGGTCTGGTCCGTCACGCCCTCGGGCAGCGTCATCTTGAGGATGTAGCGACCTGGATGGGCGGCGAGCCAGGTTTGCAATTCGGGGTTCACGCGGTCCACGAGTTGCGCCCAGTCCCCCTTGTGCAGCGGGCGGCCTTCCTCAGCCGAGACGGTCTCGCAGGCGACTTCCGCCGCGGCGCCGTCGCGCGTGATCAGCAGGTCATGCGCGGTGTCGTTGAGCAGGCCGTCGAACACCACTTCGAAGCCGCGGGCGCGCAGCAGGGCAGCGGTGCGGAGCAAGTGGAACAGCGGCACCAGCGTGGCGTGGCCCGAAAGCCCCTCACCCACCAGGGCACGCAGCCGGGCGCGCGGGCCTTCCGGCAAGGATTTGGCGAGTTCCGCAGCCTCACGCGCGAAAGCCAGCACGCGGCGCTCGGCCCGGCCCGCCTTGGCCAGGAGTTCGGGCTTGGAGAGCCGCGCAAGAATCAACTCCAGCGCATGGCGCTGCTGCGTGGCACGCCCCGAGAGCGAGCCCGGCTGCACCCTTGCCCCCAGATCGGCCAGACGTTTGCGCCAGGCCACGCCGCCCGCCAGGGCAACAAAGGCCTTCAACGCCGTCGGGTCCGTCTTGGGGTCCCATTGGGGGTCCGGATGGGGCATGGGATCTCGATGTGATACGGGGACGGCCAAACCATGCCGCAGCGTCAGGTTAGCGGTTTCGTTCCATTCACTCAACGTGGATTCATGCAAGCGGCGCGGATCAGCCGCGCGGCAGCCGCCCAATGGCCGGCGCATCGGGGTTTTGCGCCCGGTGGCGCAGCAGATGATCGGCCAGCACGCAGGCCAGCATCGCCTCGCCCACCGGCACGGCGCGGATTCCCACGCAGGGGTCATGCCGCCCTTTGGTGAGCAAATCCGTGTTGCGGCCATCGGCCGTGACGGCCTGGCGCGGGGTGAGGATGGAGGAGGTGGGCTTCACCGCGAAACGCGCCACGATGGGCTGGCCGGTGGAAATGCCGCCCAGCATGCCGCCCGCGTGATTCGCCAGGAATTCCACCGATCCGTCCTGGCGCATCCGCATCTCGTCGGCATTCTCCTCGCCTGACAATTCGGCGGCGGCGAAGCCATCGCCGATCTCGACGCCCTTCACGGCGTTGATGGACATCAGCGCGGCTGCGATCTCGGCATCCAGCTTGCCATAGATCGGCGCGCCAAGGCCGACCGGCACACCCTCGGCCTGCACCTCGATCACGGCGCCGATGGATGAGCCGGATTTTCGCACGCCCGCCAGCAGCCCTTCCCAGCGCGTGGCGGCGGCGGCATCGGGGCACCAGAACTCGTTCTCGGTGGTCTGCGCCCAGTCCCAGGCGGCGCGGTCCACGCGGTCCGGCCCGATCTGCACCAGCGCGCCACGGATCACCACGCCCTGCCCCAGCACGCGCCGCGCGATGGCGCCGGCGGCGACGCGCATCGCCGTCTCCCGCGCCGAGGCCCGCCCGCCGCCGCGATAGTCGCGAATGCCGTATTTCCAGTCATAGGCGATATCGGCATGCCCCGGCCGGTAGCTCTGGGCGATCTCGCCGTAATCCTTGCTGCGCTGGTCCTGGTTCTCGATCATCAGGGCGATAGGGGTGCCGGTGGTGCGCCCCTCGAAGACGCCCGAGAGGATGCGGATCTGGTCCGGCTCCTGCCGCTGCGTCACATATTTGCCCGAGCCAGGGCGGCGCCTGTCCAGGAAGGGCTGGATCCAGGCCGCGTCCAGTTCCAGGCCGGGTGGGCAGCCATCCACGACGCAGCCAATAGCCGGCCCATGGGACTCGCCCCAGGTGGTGACGCGAAAGAGGTGGCCGAAGCTGTTGTGCGACATGGTGGGATGGCAACTAGCGCAGATCGCCGAAGGGCGGAATCGCCCGGAGGCGTGAATCTGCGCCTGGCAACTAGCGCAGATCGCCGAAGGGCGGAATCGCCCGGAGGCGTGAATCTGCGCCTGGCAACTAGCGCAGATCGCCGAAGGGCGGAATCGCCCGGAGGCGTGAATCTGCGCTTGACGCTGGCGCTGAGGCGCGCAATGCGCCATCAGGCAAGGGATGCGCGCCGCGCTGATCCTCCTCCTGACCTTGGCCGCGCCCGCACAGGCGCAGGTGACGGAGTTGTGCCGCCTCTATCCCCGCGATGGCGAGCACGCGAATTGCGGCCTGTGTGGCGGCCCCGGCTGGCGCAAGCCCAATGGTCGCTGCGCCCGCTGGAGCGATGTGGGTCCGCCCGATTGCCGGGCGCTGCGCCGCGAATTGAGCGACCCCGCGCGTTGCGCCCAGCAGCGTGACAGGGGCCGGAGCCTGGCCCGGTAGCCCCCATCGCGGCGCGCGGTGATGCAAGCTACGATCAACCAAGCACCACTCCGCGCCCTTGCTCACGACCTTGGTGGTCGCCCTCTCCATGGCTTTCGCGCTCGGGCAGGATGCCGTGCCCGACACGGTGCGCGGGCCGCGCCGCCACCGTGGCCATCCTGCCGACGCCCCTCTCGCTGCTGCTGGCCGAGCGGCTTTCCGCCTGGCTCCTGGACGACCGCCGCTACCAGGCCTGGCAGGCGCGCCGCGCCGGGGTGGGCGCCTTCCCCACCCTGCCCGCCCGGCTCTCGGGTCATGCCGTGATCATGGGCTATGGGCGCGCATGGGCAATCCCGGCCTGCCCGCCGCCATCCGCGCGCATGACGAGAATGAGGCGGCGCTGCTCTCACGAATTGATGGCGTGGGCCTGGTGGTGATGGGCGAGCGGGACATCGCGCTCGGCATGGCCGGCTTCGCGCTTCGGCATTTCGGCGTCGAGGCGCTGGCTGCCCAGCGAATGGTGGAGGAGTTGCGCGTGGCGGCCGAGGCGGGGAAGTGACCGGGGCGAAGCCGGCCAGCCGCCCTCAGCTCTTTTCGATGGTCAGGTCCGGCGCATCGGGGTTCTTCATGCCGACGACGTGATAGCCGCAATCCACGTGATGCACCTCGCCCGAGACGCCGGTGCTCAGCGGGCTGAGCAGATAGAGTCCGGCGCCGCCCACTTCATCCAGCGTCACGTTTCGCTGCATCGGCGCGTTGTACTGGTTCCATTTCAGGATGTAGCGGAAATCGCCGATGCCGCTTGCCGCCAGCGTCTTGATCGGTCCGGCGCTGATGGCGTTCACGCGGATGCCATCGGGGCCGAGATCGGCCGCCATGTAGCGCACGCTGGCCTCCAGCGCCGCCTTGGCGACGCCCATCACATTGTAATGCGGCACCCATTTCTCGGCGCCGTAATAGCTGAGCGTCAGCAGCGAACCGCCCTCGCTCATCAATGCGGCGGCGCGCCGGCCGGTGGCGGCGAAGGAATAGCAGGAGATGTCGAGCGCCTGGAGAAATGCCTCGCGCGGGGTGTCCACGAAGCGGCCGCGCAGATACTGCTTGTCGGCGAAACCCACGGCATGGACAAAGAAATCGAGCTTGCCCCAGCGCTCCTCGACGGCGCCGAAGGCGGCGTCCATGTCCTCGTCGCTCGCCACGTCGCAGGGCACCACCAAGTCGCTGCCGACGCTGGCGGCCAAGGGGCGGACGCGCTTTTCCAGCGCCTCACCCTGGTAAGTGAAGGCCAGTTCGGCCCCCTGCGCCGCGCAGGCGCGGGCGATGGCCCAGGCGATGGAACGGTCATTGGCGACCCCCATGATCAGGCCGCGGCGCCCCTGCATCAGGGTTCCCGTGGGCAGAGCGGGGGAAGAATCGTCCTTCATGGGGTTCCGTGATCCGGTTGGAGAGGCCAGATGGTGGTCGCACATGCCCCCGCACCGGGCAAGGCCCCATCAGGATGCACGGATGACCGAAGACCCCTACGCCCTCTTTGCCGAATGGCTCGCCGAAGCCACGCGCAGCGAGGTGAACGACCCCAATGCCATGTGCCTGGCCACTTCCACGCCGGAGGGCCGGCCCTCGGCGCGGATGGTGCTGCTGAAGGGACATGATCCGCGCGGCTTCGTCTTCTACACCAACCTCGAATCGCGCAAGGGCGGCGAATTGGCGGCCAATCCGCATGCGGCCCTGTGCTTCCACTGGAAGACGCTGACCCGCAGCGTGCGGGTCGAAGGCCGCATCGAGGCCGTGAGCGACGCCGAGGCCGATGCCTATTACGCCTCACGCTCCCGCGGCAGCCGCATCGGCGCCTGGGCCTCGCGGCAGTCGCGTGAATTGGAGGGGCGCTGGGCGCTGGAGAAAGCGGTGGCCGAGTACACGGTGAAATTCGGCATGGGGGAAATCCCGCGCCCATCCTTCTGGTCCGGCTTCCGCCTGCTGCCCGAGCGCATCGAGTTCTGGCGCGACATGCCCTTCCGCCTGCATGAGCGCCGCGTCTTCATGGCGGCCGAGGGCGGCTGGAAGCTCCAAGCCCTCTATCCCTGATGAGCATCCCCGGCGAACAGCGCGAGGTTGCGGATTTCCTCGCGCGCCTCACCGGCGGTGGGGTGGTGGAGACGCATATCTCCGCCGTCTTCCTGGGGGCGGATGAGGCCTTCAAGCTCAAGAAGGCCGTGGATTTCGGCTTTCTCGATTTCACGACCCTGGCCGAGCGCGAAAGGCTGACGAAGTTCGAGCACGCGCTGAACGCGCCAAATGCGCCGGGCCTCTATCTCGGCGCCCTGCCCATCACGCGTGGCCCGGATGGCGCGCCGCGCCTGGGTGGCGATGGCCCGGCGCTGGACTGGGTGCTGCGGATGAAGCGCCTGCCGCCCGAGGCCTTCCTCAACGGCCCCATTCCCCCCGCCCTGCTTGCCCCCCTGGCCGATGCCGTCTTCGCCCTGCACCAGGCCGCGCCCCGGCGCGAGGGCGATGGCCGCATGATGCGCGTCATCTCCGGCAATCGCGTGGCGGCGCTCTCGGCCGGGTTGCCCGAGGCGCAGGTCATGCAATGGTCCGAGGCCGCGCTGCAAGCCGAATCGCGCCTCGGCCCCTGGCTCGTGCAACGCGCGGCGGCTGGTTTCCTGCGCCGCTGCCACGGCGACCTGCATCTGGGAAACATCTGCCTGCTCGATGGCCGGCCCACGCCCTTCGACGCGCTGGAATTCGACGAGGCGCTGGCGACGATTGACGTCGGCTATGACCTCGCCTTCCTGCTGATGGACCTGGATCAGCGCGATTGCCGCGCCGCTGCCAATCATCTGCTGAACCGATACCTGGCCCGCACGGGCGATGTGGCGCTGCTGCGCGGCCTGCCGCTCTGGCTCTCCCTGCGCGCACTGATCCGCGCGCATGTGGCCGCGCGTTCCGGGCTGGATGGCGCGGCTTTGCTGGCGGCGGCGCTTGGCTATCTCGCGCCCGCACCACCGCGCCTGGTGGCGGTGGGTGGCTTGCAGGGCACGGGCAAATCGCATCTCGCGCGCCGCCTCGCGCCTGATCTCGGCGCGGCGCCTGGCGCCGTCATTCTCCGCAGCGACGAAATCCGCAAGCGCCAGGCGGGTGTGGCCCCGGAAACCCGATTGCCCACCGGAGCCTATGCGCCCGGGGCCAGTGCCGCCGTCTTCGCCGAGCTGAACCACTTGGCGCGCGAGGCGCTCGATGCCGGGCACGCCGTCATCGCCGATGCGGTGTTCCAGCGCGAAGCCGAGCGCGAGGCGCTGGCAGCGCTGGGCCATGGCTTCGCGGGACTGTGGCTGGAAGCGCCGCTCGATCTCCTGCGCGCACGGATCGCGGCGCGCAGCGGCGATGCCTCAGACGCCACGGCGGCGGTGATGGAGGCCTCAGCGGCGCGTGACCTGGGCCCAATCACATGGCATCGCCTGGATGCCGCAGCCGGGACCGAGGACATGGCCCGTAAGATACTGGACTTGCCCCCCAAGCCTTCGCCATAACTCCGCCCGAACAACCGGTTGAGGGATCAAGACCATGGCCTATCGCCGCCTGCTGCTGCCGATGACGGGAACCGCCGCCGGGGAATCGGCACTTGCCACGGCCCTCATGGCCGCACGCATCTGGGGCGCTCATGTGCATTGCCTGCATGTGCGCGTGGATGCGCGCGATGTGGCCCCCCTCGCAGGCGAAGGCCTCTCGGGTGCCATGATCGAGGAAATGATGGCCGCGACCGAGCGCGAAAGCGGCGACCGCGCAAGCCGCGTCCGCGCCCTGTTCGAGCGCTTCGCCGCCTCGGCCGGGGATGTCACCATCGCCAATTCCGCCGAGACGGCGTTGAAATCCGGCGGGCCGACACTGTCCTTCGAGAGCATCGCGGGGCGTGAGGAAGATGTCGTGGCACAGCAATCGCGCCTCTATGACATGGCGGTGGTGCCGCATCCGGAGGGGGGCGAAGATGTCAGCAGTTCGGATGCGCTGCATGCCGTGCTGTTCGACTCCGGCCGCCCGGTGCTGATCGCGCCGCGCGTGGCGCCGGCCACCATCGGCACGCGCATCTGCTGCGCCTGGAACGGCACGGCCGAGAGCGCGGCCGCGATGGCCGCCGCCCTGCCCTGGCTGCACCGCGCCGATGCGCGGCGCATCCTCTACGCCGATGACTACCAGCGCCGCGGGCCCAAGGTGGAGGGCATCCTCGCCTATCTGCACTGGCACGAGATTCAGGCCGAGGCGATGCAGTTCAAGCCAGCCACCAAGGATGTCGGCGCCGGACTACTGGGTGCCGTGCGGGATTTCGAGGCCGATTTGCTTTGCATGGGCGCCTATAGCCATTCGCGCCTGCGGCAACTGATCCTGGGCGGTATCACGCGGCATGTGCTGGAAAATGCCGATGTGCCAGTGCTGATGTGCCGCTAGGCCATGATGCGTTCGCTTGCGCTCACTTTCATGGTCTAGCCACTGCTGAGAGCGGGATTCAGCGTTTTCGGCGATTCCGCCTCAACGCATCCCGCTCTAAGCAGACTCCGCCAC
>Ga0209103_1000591_pt1 | contig 11261 bp, 9 predicted proteins | sample 4C3metaG_FD_184152 | JGI IMG/M metagenome (GOLD analysis project Ga0209103, IMG submission 184152) | Freshwater bacterial and archeal communities from Indian Creek, Illinois, USA - 4C3 metaG (SPAdes) (version 2) | ecosystem: Environmental > Aquatic > Freshwater > Unclassified | place: USA: Indian...
AGCTGCCGTGCCACCCGCTCTTGTTCGGGCTCGGTCCAAAAAATGGCGCTGCGGTACTGGCTGCCCACATCGGCCCCTTGGCGATTCAGGGTGGTGGGGTCGTGGGTGGCGAAAAAGATTTCCAGCAAGGTGCGCAGCCCCACTTGCGCCGGGTCAAACACCAAGCGGATGGCCTCGGCGTGGCCGCTGCGGCCGCTGCACACCTGCTCGTAAGTGGGCTGGGGCCAGTGGCCGTTGGCGTAGCCAGACTCGACCTCGAGCACGCCGCGCACGGGCTCAAACACCGCCTCGGTGCACCAAAAGCAGCCGCCGGCGAGCACGACGGTGCGCGCAGCACCCGGATCGGGGCCAGCGCCGTCGCTTGCATCGAGGGCGCGGGGTTCAGATATCGCGGTCATTTGATCAAGCTCAAACCCTTGCGGGCCGGCGCAGTAAAGAATGGCTCGGTTGGCCCAGTTGGCTCGCGCTCGCGGGGCCGCAGATTTTGCTTAGTTGAACCAAAGGTTAAACCCATACCCACCCGATCATCCAAGCGGAAGGTTCATTTCCACATGAGCAGACGATGTATTTTTCGCCACATTCGCGGGCCAAAAAATACACCTATTATCAATGAATTGACAAACATGCTAGGGGTAAACACGGATTGCACCCAAACTGGCCCCCTTGTTGCAAGACCCTAGGCACGGTCACAGCCCTGGACAAACTGGGACTGGCTGGCTTCAGGGCCTGCCAGCCGATGCACGAAACGCCACCGCCCACCTCAAAACAGAAAGGATTCTTATGGAGCAAGCCATTCAATCGATGCTCGCACGTTACGGCAACGACCTCACGCGCCTGCTCGACATGCTGTGGGAGTTGCAATGGCAACACGGCCACATCCCTTCTGCGGCCCTGCCACCGCTGGCGGCTGGCCTGAACCTGTCGGTGCCCGATGTGGTCGAGACAGCCTCCTTCTACCACCTGTTCCGGCTCGAGCCCATGGGCAAGCACTGCTTCTACTTGTGCAATTCGGTGTTGGCCAAGCTCAACGGCTACGACGCGGTGCGCGAGGCGCTCGAGCGTGAAACTGGGGCCCGCTTCGGGGTGCCCAACCCCGACGGCCTGTTCGGGCTGTTCGAGACACCTTGCATCGGCCTGAGCGACCAAGAGCCGGCCATGATGCTCGACAAAGTGGTGTTCACGCGCCTGACACCCGGCAAAATCGCCGACATCGTGGCGCAGCTCAAGCAAGGCAAAACCCCAGAGCAGATCGCCAACCCGGCCGGCATCGCCACCGACTCATTGGCCTACGTGGAGTCGATGGTCGAATCCAACGTGCGCACCCAGCGCCCGATTTTTTTCCGCGGCAAGCTCGACCTGACCACTGCGTTGGAGCATATGCTGGCCAACGAGCCCAGTCAGGTGATCGACTCGGTGGTGTCGTCCAAGCTGCGCGGGCGCGGGGGCGCCGGGTTTTCTACCGGACTCAAATGGCGCCTGTGCCGCGACGCCTGGGCCACACGGCTGGCAGTGCCCTTTGCTGCACGCCCGCCTATTTTGGGCAACTGCAGGCAAAGGGCCGACCCTGGCGCAATTTCTGCTAAGGTACGGCCGTTATGCTGCTCTCACTCGATTTTCTCGCCATCCCGCTGCTGATCGCTGCCGGGTTGGTCTTTGTCAGCCTGCTGGCAGGGCTGTTTTCGGTGCGGCTCGGGTTCTCGTTCTTGGTGGTGTTTCTCATCGCCGGAATGTTGTTGGGCGAAGACGGCCCGGGCGGGGTGGCGTTCAAGGATTTCGAGCTCGCTTTCTGGGTCGGCAACGTCGCATTGGCGGTGATCTTGCTCGACGGTGGCCTGCGCACCCAATACCGCAACTTTCGCACCGGGCTCAAACCGGCGCTGTGGCTGGCCACGCTCGGGGTCGTGGTCACGGCGGCGTTGACCGGGGTGGCGGCGCATTTTTTGCTTGGCCTGAGCTGGCCGATGGCGCTGCTGTTGGGGGCCATCGTCGGTTCCACCGACGCCGCAGCGGTGTTTGCGCTGCTCAAATCCAGCGGCGTGAAGCTCAACGAACGGGTCGCGGCCACGCTCGAAATCGAATCCGGCCTCAATGACCCGATGGCGGTTTACCTCACGCTGGCCCTGATCGGCTGGGTCTTGCTCGATGCCCAAAACGCTGGGGCCGACATGGCATGGTGGTGGCCGCTGCGCGATCTGGCGCTGCAGTTTGGTTGGGGCGCGGCGCTGGGCATCGGCGCCGGCTGGGCCTTTGCCCTGCTGCTGCGCCGGCTCACCGTGTGGGCGCGCCCCAGCGGCGGCGTGCGCGCGCTGTTGCTCACTTCGGCGGGCCTGAGCGTGTTTGCCCTCACCACTTGGGTCGGGGGCTCGGGCTTTTTGGCGGTCTACCTGTTTGGCGTGCTGGTGGCCAACCGGGCCACGCAGTGCGTGGCGCCCTCGCTGTCGGCCATGGACGGCTTTGCCTGGCTGGCGCAGGCCTCGATGTTTTTGCTCTTGGGCTTGCTGGTCACGCCCTCGGACACGCTCGATGTGCTGCTGCCGGCGCTGGGCGTGGTGGCCGTGCTGATGCTGCTGGCGCGCCCGCTGTCGGTCTGGATCGTGCTCAAGCCGCTGCGTTTTGACTGGCGCGAAACCGCGTTTATCTCGTGGGTGGGTTTGCGCGGCGCGGTGCCGATCGTGCTGGCGATCTTTCCGGTCATGGCTGGGGTGCAGGGGGCTGAAATCTTTGTCAGCGTGGCGTTGATCGTGGTCATGGCCTCGCTGCTGTTGCAGGGCTCGACCATCCCTTGGGTGGCACGGCGCTGCGCAGTGGCACTGCCCGACGAAGACGACACCGTGCGCGCGCGCGAGGTGTTTGGCGACTTTGAAGTGCCCAGCAGTGCGCGCATGGCCGATTTGTGCAGCTTTTACGGCTGGCCCGCCGTGGCCGACCCGAACCAGACCGCCGCCGACTGGCTGGCCGAGGCGCTGGGGCGCCCACCGGTCGAGGGCGACCACGCCAACCTCGGCGCCGCCGAGCTGAGCGTGCGCCAGATCGAGGACGGCGAAATCACGCGCGTGGGCATCCGGCTGCTGCATCAAGACGGCGCTGAGGGTGACAGCGACGACCCGGCTTGAGGCCGCTGCGGGGTCAACCCCAAGCGGCGGTCGGCCGCGCAGGATGCGTTTCAGGGCAGCGGCGGCCCAGCGTAGAGGCGCGGCACGTCGATCAGGCGCGGACCGAGCAGCCGCATGGCACCATCACGGCCCCAGCGCAGCGGCCCGCTGGCGTGAAAGATGGTGCCGTTGCGCTGTGAGCGCGCCTGCACCCAGGCGCAACGGCGCCAGCGCGCTTGCGCCCAGCGAAGCAGCAGGTTCGGCCAATCCAGAGCAGCAGGCGCCGCCGCCTCGCCCTGCGCCGCCAGCAGCCGCCCCAGTGCCCAAGCGTCTTCGAGCGCCATGGCGGCGCCTTGGGCCAAGTAGGGCTTCATGGGGTGCGCTGCATCGCCCAGCAGCGCCACCGGGCCGCGTGCCATCTCGTGCGCGCCGGCCACCGGCGAACGGCCGAACAAGGGCCACAGCCGCCACAGCGGCACGGCCTCGAGCACGCGGTGCAAATCGCGCTGCGGCAACAGGCCCAGGGCATGCCACAGCGCCTGCGGTTGCGCCGGGTGGTCCCAGCCGGCGGGCTCGGTGGGCAAATTTCCCTGCACCACCACCACCACGTTGAGCCACTCGCCCGCGCGCACCGGGTAGTGCACGGCGTGCATGCGCGGGCCCAGCCAAGCGGTCACGGCGGTCTGGCGCAATTCGGGTGGCAGGCGCGCCATTTTTACCAAGCCACGGTAGGCCAAATGGCCACTGAAGCGCGGCGTGGCGTCGCCCAGCAGCTGCTCGCGCACCCGGCTGCGCAAGCCGTCGCAGCCCAGCAGCGCGGCCGCGCTCCAGCTTTGCCCGCTTTGGGTGCGCAGCTCCAGCTGGCCACCCGCTTCAGGCGGCAGTTGCACGGCCTCGATGCGCTGCAACAGGTGCATGCCCGTGCCCCCTTCGGCCTGCAGCGCCTGCAGCAGCAAGGCGTGCAAATCGGCCCGGTGGATGGTGGCGTAGGGGGCGCCATAAAGCCGCTGGGCGCGCTCGGCCAAGGGCAGATGCCCTAGGCTGGCGCCGCTGGCCGCGTCGCGCACCAGCAAGTCGGTGGGGAAGGCCGCGACCTCATTCAGGGCTGGCTCCAACCCCCAGTCGCGCAGTACGCGCACCGCGTTGGGCCCGAGCTGGATGCCCGCGCCCACTTCCGAGAACTGCTCGGCCTGCTCAAGCACATCGAGCAGCAAACCCGGCGCCGCGCGCCGCAGCGCCAACGCCGCACCCAGCCCGGCCAGCCCGCCGCCGGCGATCAACACACGTGCTTCAGCCATGGCTTTTTGGCTACTCACCCAAGCTGCGGTGCTCAGCGCAGCGTCCAGCCCCAGTCGCGCAAGGTCTGCACCGCGGCCTCGCCCGCACCCGCACCAAAGCGGCGCGCCAACTGCTGCGCCACGTTTTCGCGCTGGGTGTAGTCGATGATCAGTTCGGCACCGATGACGTCGCGCGCCACCGACGAGACGCTGCCAAAGCCATCGGCCAACCCTTTGTCGACCGCGCGCTGGCCGCTCCAGATCAGGCCGCTGAAGGTCTCGGGGGTTTCGCGCAGACGCTCACCGCGGCCCTTGCGCACCACCTCGATGAACTGCTGGTGGATGTCGTCGAGCATTTGCTGGGTGTGTTGCACCTGGGCCTCGTTGGGCGGGCTGAACGGATCCATGAAGCCTTTATTCTGGCCAGCGGTGAGCAAGCGCCGCTCGATCCCGACCTTGTTCATCAGCTCGGCAAAGCCAAAGCCGTCCATCATCACCCCGATGCTGCCCACCAAGCTGGCCTTGTTCACGTGGATGGTGGTGGCGGCCGAGGCCACGTAATAGGCCGCCGACGCACCCACCTCCTCGATCACGGCGTGGATGGGTTTGTCGTGCAGGGCGCGCAACCGGTGGATTTCGTCGGCGATGATGCCCGCTTGCACCGGCGAACCGCCGGGGGAGCTGATCAGCAGCAGCACGCCCTTGGCCGTCGGCTCCTCGAAGGCTGCGCGCAAGGATTCGACCACCGCGTGCGCATTGGCGGGGGCGTCGGAGGCGATCACGCCGCGCACCTCGATCAGCGCCGTGTGCGGCTGCGTCAGGGTGGCGCGCGCGGCGTAGTCGCGCATCAGCATGGCAACAACCAACACGAAGACGCTCAGCCACAGCAGGCGAAAGAATATCCGCCAACGACGCGCTGCGCGTTGCTCGCGCACCGTCGCCATAAGCAATTTTTCTAGCGTGCTGCGCTCCCACTCGGGGGTCGTCGTTTTGGCGCTTGGCGCCGGGGTGGCTTCGTCCATGGTGGGCAGGGGGTGAGTGGGGCAGATAAACCGCTATTATCGCCTTTGACGGGCTCGAAAATGTTGCGATTTTCAATGCCACGCAAAGTGCTGTGGCTGCTGCCTTCGAGACGGTGCGTACAGGGCAAGTTTTGCTGGAAAAATCGTGCTCCTCTTTGCCCGGCCACCAGCCTCAAGGACCGGGACTTTAGGCTTTGGCGTCTGCGTGTGCTCTGGGCGCATCCTCGAGCAGGTACAAACCCGCGCGGCTTTGTTTGGCGTGGTGTTTGGCGCTGGCGGCCGCGTTGGCCACGCTCTCGGCGTCGCGGTAGCGCCCAGGGGCAATCAAGACTACACCCAAGCTGACGGTGGTGCAGGGGTGAAAACGCAGCTGTCCGTTGCGGTCCTCGGCGTGTACGCCACCCGCAATCTGGTCGGCCGGGTCGTAGAGTTCGATGGCCTTGCGGTTGAAGGTCTGCACCGCACGCTCCAGCCGCTGCTTCCAGTCGGGGCTTTGCAACAGCAGCACGAAATCGTCGCCACCCACATGGCCGATAAAATCGCGCCGTGGATCGCAAACCGCTTGCAGGCACTCGGCTTGCAGGCGAATCACGGCGTCGCCGCGCCAGTAGCCATAGTGGTCGTTGAAGGCTTTGAACTGGTTCAGATCGGCGTAGCAGGCGATGAAGTCTTGCTGGTTGTCGAGCAGGCGCTGGATGTGCAGCGTGATCGGGATGTTGCCGGGCAAAAAGGTGAGCGGGTTGGCGTGGCGCGCGGCCTCGATGCGCGCCTCGGTCACCATGCGCACCAGGTCGGCCCCGGTGCCCAAGCCGCGGTACAGGCCGCCCTCGGTGATGACAAAACCCTCGGTGAGGTAGCGCTGATCGGCAGAGGTCAGGATTTCGGTCAGGTTTTCGAGTGGCGTATGGATATCGACCAGCAGGGGGTCGGGGTTGGCGTGCAGGCGGCAGGGCCTGTTGCCGTAAAGGTCTCGAAAAAAGATCTGGAGAAACAGATCCTGCAAGGTCTTGCGGCTGATCAGCCCCACCGGGCGCTCGCCCTCGATCAAGGGCAGAGCATGCAAGCCCTTGTTTTGCTTAAATATATCGGCCACCAGCTCGTGGCTGGCTGCGGCACCGACCGTGGGCGCCTCGATCAGCAAGGCGCGCGCCGTCAAGCCCCGGTTGCTGACTTGCTTTTGCAGCGGCAACACGCTGATCTGGCGGCTGCGCAACACCCGCTCGGCGTCGGGCAGGGGAGCAGAGATTGGATTGGCTCGCGGTCGGCCAAGGTAAAAACCTTGGGCATAAGGCAGGCCCAGATCGCGCAAAACTTCCAGCTCATCGGCCGTTTCGACCCCCTCGGCCACCAGCTTGCTGCCAAAGGTTTCGGCCAAACGGCTCAGGGCCTGCATGGTTTGCAGCTTGTGGCTGTGCTGGTTGACCTGGCTCACAAAGTATTTGTCGATCTTCACGTATTCGGGATGCAGCTCCGACCACAGGCGCAGGCTGGAGTGCCCGTCGCCGAAATCGTCGAACGCCAGCGCCCCGCCGTGGCGCCTCAGGCGCTCGACCACACCCAGGATGGCGCCGATGTCGGTGACCCGCTCGTGCTCGGTGAGTTCGAGCACCAGCGAGGAGAGTGACAAACCGAGGGCTTGCGCGTGGTCGAACAGGCACACGATCTGCTGGCGCTCGGCGGCCTGCACCAGCACCGAGGCGCTGACGTTGAGAAACAAGCGCCCGGTGCGCGCGCTGCGGCTCCAGTACCAGAGGGCCCGGAACAGGCATTCGAGCTCGAACTCGAGCGTCAGATTTGCGCTTTGGGCTGCAGCCAGCAGTTCGAGTGGGCCACGCCATGGGCTGCCGCAGGGTGGCCGCACCAAGGCTTCGTGGGCATAGACCGAAACCCCGGCCAAATCGACGATGGGCTGAAAATGGACCGCCAGCGCCGCGCTGTCGATCAGTTCACGGATGCTGCAGAGTTGCCCTTGCCCGGCGAGCAAATCGGAATCGGAGTGCGTGCGCATGAACCAAACCGCCCCTCAATAAAATCAATGGCTTGATTTTGGGCGGCCCGCATGACAACGCTGTGAAAAAGGGTGGGCTAGCGTGCGCGCCGGCGCAGCAAGGCCACGAACAGCGCCAAGGCCAGCAGCGCCATGCCGATGAAAACCAGAAACGACCAGTTGGAGATGGTCAGGCCCAGAAAGGTCCAGTCCACCTTGGCGCAGTCGCCGCTGCCGCTGAACAGCATGGGGATCACGCGCTCGAGCGGGAAGCTGGCGATCATGCCGTAAAAATCGCGCCCGCAGGTCACGAACTCGGGCGGGTACCACTGCAACCAGCTCTGCCGTGCGGCGGTGAAGGCACCAAAGCCCGCCATGAACACGATCGCCACCGCGCCCACTAGGTGCGCGCCGCGCTGCGGGAAGGCGGCGGCGAGCAGGGCCAGCAGCATGACCCCGAGCAAGGCGTAGCGCTGCACCACGCACATCGGGCACGGCTGCAGGCCCACCACGTGTTGCAGATACAGGCCGTAACCAAACATGGCCGCGCACACCAGCGCCAGCAGCAGCAGCCAGCGGCGCGGGTGTTGCGCCAAAGCGTCAAATAAAGTACTCATGGGAGCCAAGGATAGCGCAACAGAGGCTGGGAGGCAATTGCTTGGCTTGATGAAGCCCCTTAGCTCTCAACGAAAGCACGCTCGATCACGTAGTCGCCGGGCGTGCTGGTGTTTCCTTCCACGAACTGGCGCTCTTCCATCATGCGCTTGAGGTCGCGCAGCATCTCGGGGCTGCCGCAGATCATGACCCGGTCTTGTGCCGGATCCAGCGCCGGCAACCCCAAGTCGGCGGCCAGTTTGCCGTTGGCGATCAGGTCGGTGACGCGGCCGCGGTTTTTGAAGGGTTCGCGCGTCACGGTCGGGTAGTAGCGCAGTTGCTGGCTCACCATCTCGCCCAGAAACTCGTGCCGGGGCAAGTCGACGGTGATGTAGTCGAAATAGGCCAGTTCCTTGACCTCGCGCACGCCGTGCACCAGCACCACTTGCTCAAACTTTTCGTAGGTGGCCGGGTCGCGGATGATGCTCATCCACGGCGCCAGCCCGGTGCCCGTACCCAGCAGATACAGGCGTTTGCCCGGCAGCAGGTAGTCGATCAGCAGCGTGCCGGTGGGTTTGCGCCCGACCACGATGGTGTCGCCCGGCACGATGTGCTGCAAGCGGCTGGTGAGCGGGCCGTCGGGCACCTTGATGCTGAGGAACTCCAGATGCTCTTCGTAATTGGCGCTGGCGATGCTGTAGGCGCGCAGCAAGGGCTTGCCGCCCTCGGTGCGCAGCCCGATCATGGTGAAGTGGCCGTTGGAGAAGCGCAGCGAGGGGTCACGCGTGGTGGTGAAACTGAACAGCCGGTCGGTCCAGTGGTGAACGGTGAGAACCCGTTCTTCGTTGAATGCGCTCATGGTCGGGAATTTGGGGCGGCTGGCACGCAGCTTGGGGCTTTTGCAGGTCAAGGCCCGTGCCGCAAATGGCGGAGTGAGAGGGATTCGAACCCTCGATGCGGCTCTACACCGCATACTCCCTTAGCAGGGGAGCACCTTCGGCCTCTCGGTCATCACTCCAGAGCTTGCGATTATGCCCGAAAACCAGCCTGCCCCCAGCGTGCGCAGCGCTTAATTCGTGCCTTGCGGCTGCGCGGCTATGGGGCGGGCAGGGGCGCGATTGCCTGTTAGCTTTTCAGGCTGTCGGCGGGTTGGTCGAGGTCGAACTCGCGGTGCAGGGCGCGCACCGCCAGCTCCATGTATTTTTCGTCGATCACCACCGAGGTCTTGATCTCGGAGGTGCTGATCATCTGGATGTTGATGCCCTCCTCGCTCAGGCAGCGGAACATGCGGCTGGCCACGCCCACGTGGCTGCGCATGCCGATGCCGACGATGCTGACCTTGCAGATGCGCGCATCGCCCAGCACTTCGGCCGCACCCAACTTGGGCAGCACTTGGCTGCGCAGCAACTCGAGCGTTTTGGCGTAGTCGTTGCGGTGCACGGTGAAGCTGAAGTCGGTCTTGCCGTCTTTGCTGATGTTTTGGATGATCACATCGACTTCGACGTTGGCCTCGGCCACCGCGCCCAGAATCAGGTAGGCGATGCCGGGGCGGTCGGGCACGCCGAGCACGGTGATCTTGGCTTCGTCGCGGTTGAAAGCGATGCCGGAGACGACGGCTTGTTCCATGGTTTGCTCATCCTCAAAAGTGATCAGGGTGCCCGACTGGGCTTCGGTGTTCAGGTCGATGTCCCAAGGCGTGAAGCTCGAGAGCACGCGAATCGGCATGCGGTACTTGCCGGCAAATTCGACCGAGCGGATTTGCAGCACTTTGGAGCCCATGCTCGCCATTTCGAGCATTTCTTCGAAGCTCACGCGCGGCAGGCGGCGCGCCTCGGGCACCACGCGCGGGTCGGTGGTATAGACGCCATCGACGTCGGTGTAGATCAGGCACTCGTGCGCGCCGATGGCCGCCGCCACCGCCACCGCCGAGGTGTCGGAGCCGCCACGGCCCAGCGTGGTGATGTTCCCGCCCGCATCCACACCCTGAAAGCCGGTGATGATGACCACCCGGCCGGCCGCCAAATCGGCCTTGATGCGGGCGTCGTCGATGGCTTCGATGCGCGCCTTGGTGTAGGCGCTGTTGGTGCGGATGGGCACCTGCCAGCCGCAGTAGCTCACGGCCTCCAGCCCTTGGGCTTGCAAGGCAATAGCCAGCAGCGCCGACGAGGCCTGCTCGCCGGTGGCTGCGAGTTGGTCGAGCTCGCGCTCGTAAGCGCTGCTGGCCGCCGCCGGGGCCAGCTCTTTGGCCAGCGCCAGCAGGCGGTTGGTTTCGCCACTCATGGCGCTGGGCACCACGACCATCTGGTGGCCGGCGCGCTGCCATTTGGCGACGCGCAGGGCCACGTTGCGGATGCGCTCGGTCGAGCCCATGCTGGTGCCGCCGTACTTGTGAACGATGAGTGCCATGAGAGGGGGTGCGGTGGAATGAGGCCCAGCGCAGCAAAAGCCGCCGCCACGGGCCTAGGGTGCAAAACCTAAAATTATAAATGGCCTAAGGCCGGCTACGACACCTACAGCCTTGTCCCACGACGCATCAGCCTGAACGCGGCGCGTGTTTTCAAGAGGGTGCAAGATCCGGGCCTGACCGTATGCGCCCTCAGCTTGGCGGCGACGCCGGTCGGTCTCCAGCGGACTGCAGTCGCGACAGCCATTGTGAGAACTCGGTCGGGAACGGGAAGACGATCGTCGTGCTGTTTTGCGTGCCGATCGGGGCCAGCGTGCTGAGGTAGCGCAGCTGCGTCGCTTCGGGCACCTCGCCGAGCACGCGGGCGGCTTCGAGCAGCTTGCGCGCGGCCTGCTCCTCGCCCTCGGCGTTGATGATCCGGGCGCGCCGCTCGCGCTCGGCCTCGGCCTGCCTGGCCATCACGCGCACCATGGTCTCGCCGAGGTCAACGTGCTTGAGCTCGACGTTGGCGACCTTGATGCCCCAGGTGTCGGTCTGGGCGTCGAGGATCTCTTGGATGTCGGCGTTCATCTTGTCGCGCTCGGACAGCAGCTCGTCGAGCTCGTGCTTGCCGAGCACCGAGCGCAGCGTCGTCTGCGCCAGCTCGCTCGTCGCTTGGTGGAAGTTCTGGACCTGAATCACCGCCTTGTCGGTTCTAACCCGGTGGGTCCGGGCACTGTGGGCGGCACTGTGGGCGTTTGTGCCGCCACCTGCAGCCGCAGGCCGCGAATCTCGACCACGCGCACCTGCTGGCCGGTCTGCAGGTCGGTCTCGCCGCTGGCAGCACGGGCCTGGTCGGGCTGGGCCGCAGCCGCCTCATAGACCAAATGCGCGCCGCAGCGCAGC
>Ga0209103_1000592_pt1 | contig 11258 bp, 11 predicted proteins | sample 4C3metaG_FD_184152 | JGI IMG/M metagenome (GOLD analysis project Ga0209103, IMG submission 184152) | Freshwater bacterial and archeal communities from Indian Creek, Illinois, USA - 4C3 metaG (SPAdes) (version 2) | ecosystem: Environmental > Aquatic > Freshwater > Unclassified | place: USA...
CTCTGGATGCTTATAACTCTGCCTGGACAGCTATACAAGAACAGTTTCGGTAAGATTTTTATTAATTCATGTAATGAAATATTTATTTTATGTTTGATTACACTGCAAAAAGTGGTTTTGCTGCAAAATAATGAATGAAGCCTTAGCCTAAGCTGCATAAATCAGCATCCGAATATCGCAGCATTTTCGAAGCAAAAATGCCAAGGACGGCATTTTTGGCAGCATTGCAACAGGACGTTGTCATTGATGCGTGCGAGAAAATGCAAGATGAGGCGTCGCTGATTGCAGCGTGGCTTCGGCGAAATGAGTTTTTGCAGTAAAATCATGCTTTTAAATCGTGTTGAAAGTGTATTCAAAGATTTAAAAAGCGAGTTGGGAATGCGTCCTGTTTACCATCAGACAGACAAGAGAACCGAGTCACACCTGTTTATCGGAGTGTTGGCATATCATATATTAAACGTTATCGAGACTTCATTAAAAGCAAAGGGAGACACCCGTGAATGGAAGACCATTAAAGAGGTGTTGAATACGCATGTGCGTAATACAGTTGTCATGTCGGGGAAAGATATGACTTGGCATATAAGGGTCTCAGGAACCCCCGAATCTCAGCACTTGGAGATATACAATGCACTTAAAGTTAAAGATCCTCTTAAACGAAATAAGCAAAATATACATTTGAGATTGTAGTGACCATTTAAATTCCAAAAGTGCTCATTTAGATGGGTTTTTGGAACTACCAGGCGAAAGTTGGGTTAACATCAAGAAATATACAACCACCATAATTTCCTCAACATAAATAAAGACTTAAAATCAACACTTTTAAGCCTTTTATTTTTGCCAATTTGATGAATTTATCGGCTACTTTAGCCAATGGAAAAAATAAATTTTTCCGCATCTATTTCGCTTACGGTATCGCATTTAGGCATTATTTGTCCCTTTTCGCTTCAGCTTGTTTCACGATTGTCTCAATGTCTATGTCATCAAGCCATTCATGACGTTCTTTGGTATAATCACCGTAACCGGAGTCAAATTGCCGTATAAATTCAACCATACCCACAGGACCAAGCTTTTCTGTCAGAGCCTCTATACCCATACGGCGTATAGTACCTAAATCTCTTGCTATACTACTCATTTTCATCCACCTCCATAAACCAGTTTAACGGATTTGCTGTTGCGATGTCTAATTTTAGACGTCTTGCCGCACGCAGCAAGTTTTTATCAGTAGTCAAAAATACGTCTGCTTTTACATATTCAGCCGAAGCCAAGTGCAAACTGTCAAATGACTTAATTCCAGAGTTTTGAATATCATAAGCTCGTTTTATAATCTTATCATTCAATATTATTTTTTCTTCAGTCAGTTTGTAAAGTTCATAGACTTTACTTTTTCTCCATTCATCATTCGTGTTTTCAATTTCAATATCAAGCACTTCGCTTGACAGTAACTGCCATTCTCCCGATAAACACTTCGATAAAATGGCAAGTACGGCATCGCTCTCAATTCGTATCCTATCCTGCGTTTGGTCGTCAAACGGTCTATTGAAACAGCAAACATCCATGTAAATCATCATCAACACATCACCCTATATTTGAAATTATATGGTAGTGCCTATAAAATATCAATCCATTTATCCGTATTCAACTTTAAATTTAACTAACCTAAAGAGGATAAAACAAACAAGCAATGAACCACATGAAAACTTCATCGGCTCAAGATGCACAGGATTGAATTCTGCGTGGAATTCTGGAAAGGATGCATTGCATACGCAACTCTTTTCTGAAAGCGGAGGGATAAGGTTTAAACCAACGATTTACCGCAAAAACCACAATTGCAGTACTGCAATTTTACTGCAGTTACGATTAAAACAGACTGAACAAAAAAGGATTCTACAGCGTATAAAAGCCAAAAAAGCCCGTCAATCAAGGGTTAATTAAATTAGGTTAAACAGGATAAAATGACCTTTCTTAGAATGGGGTTCAAGAGGTCGCAGGTTCAATTCCTGTCACCCAGACTAAAATAAAATCATAATCAAAAAGTGATAAAATCCGTTATAATAAACCAATCTCCTTTTGAAGCAATAAAAATTACGCCTCCTCAAAAAATTCCTTACCTAACCCACACTCAGGACAAACCCAATCATCCGGCAGAGCTTCAAACGAAGTGCCCGGCTCAATCCCGCTCTCGGGATCTCCTTTTTTGGGGTCGTAAATGTAACCGCATACTGTACATAACCATTTTGTCATGACTAAATCCTCCCATGTAGTTAAATTCAAATTCTTCCGACCGGCATTATTCCTAAAGGAACTTCATTCTCAAGATTTAAGACATCAATGACTGACTCATCAGAAAATGCCCCTATTATCACAGTACCCAATCCTAAAGCCTGGGCTTGGAGGTGGACATTTTGGAAAGCTGCACCGGCATCCATAGGAACATACCTGACTTCACCCCTCGGTCCATATCTTGAAGTAGTTCTTGCTAATATCGCCGTAAACACAATGCTTGCCGGCGCATCCCTTATCATTGACTGCCTTAAAGCTGCATCAGTCAAATCGTCTCTCACATCCCCTTCAATCACAAGGCTTAAGCTGTGATCCTGCCAATTGTATCTGTATACTCCGCTTGATAGACCTTCAACGTCACCGACCACCAAATACGCTTCCAAAGGATGAGAGGCTCCAGCGGATGGATATGCCCTTGTAGGACCGGTAACTCCATCCACTGTTTTGCCAACGGAAGCCCATAAAAGCTGGGAAACTTCATGTAAAGTCAAAGAGCCCTGTTTATATCGCCTTGTGGATCTGCGTTTAAAAATAGCTTCCTCAACCGATACATCACCCTTTATTTTAGGTTCAGGTAAAATCACATGTTCCATCCCTACTCCCTCCTCAGCTCTTTGCACATCCGCCGAAGGAAACAAGAAAACACCCGCCATCAACCACGCCACGGCAAAAACTACAAGAAATACCAAAATAGCGACTTGGATCTTTCTCAAGTATAAGACCTACTTTAATACCCAATTGTTGGATACTGTCTTGTGATAACGGCAAAGGACGCCTTCTGCAATGTTACTTGGCTTAAATATTTTCATGCGATCAACTCTATCCCATTATACACCAAAGCGGAATCGCTCGCAATTATTTTATCTGAAGCGCACGTCTACTGATTCCCGTAATTTGTAAGACCCGTCCTCTGCGCTAAATTCCCCTATCTCGATTCTGCCTGAGTTCGTATTAGGTTTTTGATATTCAATTTCAACATCAAATCTGCCCCACATAGGCCCGCCGCCATCAGACATCAGTATTTGCTCCTCCAAAAGATTATCGTCGGCATCATAAATTCTTGCGACGAACATCGCCTCAAAAGCGGCAATTTTTCCTTTAAGCCTCATAGGGTTCTCTAATAGCTCATCTTTTTTGGGAATATCTATAGCCGCGACAATGATCTTATCTTCAACGGTTAACTCTTGATCGTCAACGGTTTTTACCACGTAATCAGCTATTGTATCCGTAACGACGCTCATCACAAAGGAAGGGTATGTTATAGCCTGTGTGACAATCGCTTCAGGCGCGGGAGGCACGAATTCAATTGTTATTACGCGGGGGAAATCTTCAAGGTTTATATCTTTTACTTCTATTTTATGTCCACCGGTAGGTTTTTCACCTGCCGCAATCATAATATATACATGATCGGGGTGCTGATAAACATATGCGCCTTTAATATCTTTACGTTCCTCAAACCATTCGGCTACCGGTTCCGGTAAATCTCTCAACGATATCCCTCCTAACCCCGCAAGCCCAGGTTCTTCGACCGCTTCAACAGGCTCTTTGGGCGGCTCAGGTTCAGGCTCAGGCCTTTCCTGAGGTGGTGTCTGAGGTAGATTTCTCTCAGGCTCCTCCAATAAAGCACATCCTGAAATCAATAGCAACATAGCTATAAGCAAAACAGCAATTAAATTTTTTATAAGCATATTGAATTCCTCCTAAACCTTATTTTAGACTAATTTACTTAGTCAGACGACCGATTCCCGAAAAAGTTCCCACTTTCCTTTTAAAATCTGGTATAAATCAATTGTATGGTATGTATTTCACGGTTATAATACTATTATACTTGATTGAAAGGATATTTATAAATGGATATTATTAATCGGGGAAACATCACAGCTGAATGTCCCCATTACATACACATAAAGGATTATCTTGGGAAGAATGTACACTTTGTAGGAGTTGGCGGCATAAGCATGAGCGCTTTGGCTGAAATACTGCTGTCAAAAGGTTACAATGTCAGCGGATCCGACATGTCCGATTCAAGCTTACTCAAAAAGTTGGCAACTAAAGGGGCAACAATTTACTTAGGCCACGATCCGTCTTACATAAATAGTGCAGATATCGTAGTATACACTGCCGCGGTAAAAAATGACAATCCCGAAATTCTGGAAGCTTCACGCAAAAATCTTCCCATTTTGCAGCGGGCAGAATTGCTCGGACAGATCATGCAGACATTTCCCGTATCAATAGGCGTGTCGGGTAGTCATGGAAAAACCACCACCACTTCGATGATTACGATGGCTATGTTGAAAGCCGGACTTGATCCAACTGTCCTTATTGGCGGCGAGTTAAATGATATAGGCGGTAATGTGCGCATAGGGCAAAGTCCTTACTTTATAACCGAGGCTTGCGAATACGTCGGGAGCTTCCTTCATTTTTATCCTTATATTGCGGTCATATTAAACATAGATCGGGATCATCTCGATTACTTTAAAGACATCGACCACATATATGATTATTTTATGAAGTTTGCAAGACTCGTACCTACTGACGGATATGTAGTAGGATGCATAGACGATCCATTGGTTGAAAAGCTAATGAGTGAGATTAGCTGCAATACCATAAGTTATGGTATAACAAAAAAGGCAGACTTAAACGTCAAAACCGTTGAATATGACATAAACGCCTGCGCATCCTTCGAAGCCATATACAAAGGTCAGATTTTGGGTAATTTCTCTTTGAATGTTCCCGGCCGCCATAATATTTATAACGCGCTAGCCACTTTAGCCACGTTTAAAGCCATGGGTATACCAGCAAATGAAATACAAGAAGCTTTACAGCAATACACCGGGACAAAGCGCCGTTTTGAATACAAAGGGAACTATAAAAGTATAGCAATAGTAGACGATTATGCCCACCACCCTACCGAAATTGCCGCTACGCTCTCAACCGCCAGGAATTTGCCATATAATAAAATATGGTGTGTGTTCCAACCCCATACATATACACGCACAAAAAAACTGTTCAGCGAGTTTGTTACAGCTCTAAGCGGGATAGATCATGTGATTATAACAGATATTTACTCTGCCCGAGAAAAAGATACTCATGAAATACACTCACGTCAACTGTCTGACGCCATATCAAATACCGGTGAAAATTGCGTATACATCTCTTCTTTCGATGAGATCGTCGATTATCTCAATAACAATGCGCACCCCGGCGATCTTGTTATAACGATGGGTGCAGGTGATGTTCATGTGGTAGGCGAAAAGCTTTTAATGATGATATAAAAGCTTCCGACAGCCTAAGAGGCATAGGTTTTGATCCGTGACAAGCGCAATCGCCGATCACAAACGCTAAAACAATCCGGTTATGTTGCCGTCAGCGTCGATATCTATATTTTCAGCAGCGGGTCGTTTTGGCAATCCTGGCATGGTCATAATCGAGCCTGTCACAGCCACTACAAAACCTGCCCCGGCCGATACCCTAATTTCCCTCACATTAAGCTTAAATCCCCTTGGCGCTCCTTTAAGCGCAGGATCATCCGACAATGACATCTGTGTTTTTGCTATGCAAACCGGCAAACTCCCGTATCCCATGCCATCAAAAAGGTCTATCGATCTTTTCGCTTCTTTGCTGTAAGTTACGCCGTCCGCTCTATAAATCTCCCTTGCTATTGTATCAATTTTATCTTTTATCGACATATCGAAGCTGTAAAGAGGAGAAAAATTATTCTGATCTTTTAACGCTTCTAATATCCGTTCGCCTAAATCAATACCACCCTCACCTCCGCGCGCTACCACTTCCGACACTGCAGCCTTTATCCCCATTTCGGCACAATGTTTTTTGACACAGTCCAATTCTTCAACGCTATCTGTTGGAAAGCGGTTTATGGCTACCACCACAGGCAATCCGAATCTCTTCGTAAGGTTTTCGATATGAACGTCCATATTTTCAAACCCACGCTTTAAAATGTTTAAATCTTCTCTATCCGTGATATCAGTCGGTAATTCGCCATGACATTTCAAAGCGCGAACGGAAACCACAAGCACCGCAACATCAGGAGTGATACCGGTCACCGGCGACACAATATCAAAAAATTTCTCCGCCCCCAAATCCGCTGCAAATCCGCCCTCGGTAACAACATAATCAGCCAATTTCAACGCCATTTTGGTCGCGATTACCGAATTATTTCCATGGGCAATGTTAGCAAACGGGCCGCCATGTATGAATGCCGGTTGTCCTTCAATGGTCTGCACGAGATTAGGCTTTATGGCATCCTTAAGAATCATCGCCAAAGCGCCCTCCACTTTGAAATCTCTTGCATAAACCGGTTGTTTGTCATATGTTAAAGCTATCAGTATATTGCCGAGCCGTATTTTAAGATCTATCAAATCAGTGCACATGCATAAAATCGCCATCACTTCGGAAGCCGCCGTTATATCAAAGCCCGATTGCCTGGGATAACCGTCAGATTTGCCTCCTAAACCGGTTACGACGTTTCTTAGCTGCCTGTCGTTTACATCAAGCGCCCGCTTAACAAAAATACGGATAGGATCAATATTAAGCTCATTTCCGTTTATAATATGATTGTCCACAATCGCGGCAAGTAGATTGGTCGCCGCCGCAACAGCGTGAATATCCCCTGTAAAATGAAGGTTGATGTCCTCCATGGGCAATACCTGCGAATACCCGCCACCGGTAGCCCCTCCTTTTATACCAAACACAGGTCCCATCGAAGGCTCCCTCAAGCAGAGCATTACCTTCTTGCCAATCTTTCCTAAAGCCTGTGTGATTCCAACCGCGGTACATGTTTTGCCTTCTCCTGCGGGAGTGGGAGTTATTGCGGTCACATAAATAAGCTTACCGTCAGGCTTGTCTTTTATGTCACCAAAAGCCTTTAAGTTAATCTTAGCTTTAAATCTTCCGAATTCTTCAACATATTTCTCATTTATACCTGTATGAGATGCAATCTCTTTAATTGGCTTCAAATTGACTTTCCGGGCTATCTCAATATCATTAAGCATTTAGCTTAGCTTCCTCCTGTTAGTTAATACACAATCAGTTATTATAGCTGAATAAAGCTAAAGTGAAAAGAAAAAAACGCACGTATTATCGCTTTATTATCCTAAGCCATATTTTGTCGGCTTCATGTCTGATTCTTTCAATGTCAAGAGTCTTTATTTCGCGATTTTCCATTATTATTTTCCCATCAACCAAAACCGTATCCACATCACGGCCGCTGCCTGCATATACTAGGGCTGTCGCAGGATCCCCTTTAGGGAAATAACGTGACGAATCCATGTTTATCAGTATCAAATCGGCCTTCATGCCTTCGCTTAATATCCCGATTTCATCGTCCCATAAAAGCGCCTTGGCAGCGTGTCGGGTAGCCATCTTTAACGCTTGTTTTGCTGATATGGCTGTCGCATCCTGAGCTATTGCCTTATTGACAAGAGCTGCCAAATGCATCTCCTTTATCATGCTCAATCTGTTGTTGCTCGCAGCGCTATCCGTTCCTAAAGCAACAGTAATTCCCATTTTCAGCATGTCCGTAACAGGTGCAAATCCGCTCGCGAGCTTCATGTTGCTTGACGGACAGTAAGATACGGAAACATTTCTGTCAAGCATTATATCCATATCCTCATCGGTTATATGAACGCAATGGGCAGCTAGAGTATCAAGGTCAAAAACACCAGCCTCAAGAAGATATTGTACCGGTGTTTGATCGTATTCTTCCATACAGGAATCAAACTCCCAGGATGTTTCCGCAACGTGGATGTGAAGCATTGCATTCAGTTCATGCGCAAGATTGACACATCTCTCAAGATACTGCGGTTTGCATGTGTAAAGCGCATGTGGGGCTACCATCACTTTTATTCTCCCATCAGCCTGCCCGTTCCACTGTCGCCAAAGCGCCTTAGCCTGCACAAGGCGCATATCAGATCGCTCGTCCGGTCCTTGCAGCCCTCTTCCCAATGCTGCCCTTATGCCTGAAAGTTCAACCGCTTCCGCTGTTTTGTCCATAAACATATACATGTCGGCAAAGGTCGTAATACCCTCGCCAATCATTTCGGCTATTGCCAAGCTTGACAGCCAGTATGCGTCTTCAGATGTCAGCATATCCTCAAGCGGCCATATGGAGGAGAGCCAGTCGCTTAAGCGAGTATCATTTGAAAACCCCCTAAAAAGCGTCATTGCAGAATGGGTATGCGTATTGATAAATCCCGGTAGTGCCAGTTTGCCTTTGCCGTCTATGATCTTGCGTGGGCTAAGTGAATTTGGGAGGTCTGATTGTTCCCCCACATGAACAATCCTTCCATTCTCGATCGCAATACATCCGCTGACCAGTTCTTTATCATTTTCATCCATTGTCACGATATGTACATTTTTAATCAACATACTCATGTTTTCCTCAATAAGACCCAAGATAAGCCTTTTGCTCGTCGGTTAGACCGTCTATGCTTATACCCATGGAATTAAGTTTTATTAACGCCACACGATAGTCAATCTCTTTAGGTACATTGTAGACTCCGGGTTTGAGTATACTCCTGTTCTCAAGAAGATATCGGGCTGATAACGCCTGCAAGGCAAAGCTTAAATCCATGATTTCAGCCGGATGCCCGTCAGCTGCCGCAAGATTAACCAGCCGGCCTTCGGCCAACAGATAAAGAATTCTGCCGTCATCCATCACATACCCCTCAATATTGTTGCGGGAATGTTTAACCTCAATTGCCATTTCCTTAAGATCGGTTTTGCATACTTCAACGTCAAAGTGACCGGCATTAGCCAGTATCGCCCCATTTTTCATCCTGATAAAATGCTCTCGACGAATAACCTTTGTGCAGCCCGTTACAGTGATAAAGAAGTCACCTATCGCGGATGCATCATCCATAGTCATCACCGTAAAACCGTCCATAACTGCTTCGATTGCTTTTATAGGATCGATTTCAGTCACAATAACGTTCGCCCCCAAGCCTTTCGCCCTTAAAGCGACGCCCTTTCCGCACCACCCATAACCGGCTATGACGACATTTTTCCCGGCAATAACCAAGTTGGTCGTTCTCACAACTGCGTCCCATACGGATTGGCCTGTGCCGTATCTGTTATCGAAAAGATACTTGCATTGCGCGTCATTGACCGCTATCATAGGAAATTTGAGCTTCCCTTCTTTTTCTCTTGCCTTAAGCCTTACTATGCCGGTAGTGGTTTCCTCGCAGCCACCGATTACTCCGTCAGAAAGTTCAGATCTTGATGTATGCAAAAGATGCACCAGATCACCCCCGTCGTCTATCACTATATCAGGGCCAAAATCAAGCGCCATATTGAGATGCTGTTCATACTCCGCATCAGTTGCCTTATACCAGGCATAAACATCGATACCCTCATCAATAAGCGCCGCCGCTACATCATCTTGAGTCGAAAGAGGATTGCTTCCCGTCACGGAAAGCTTAGCGCCTCCGGCAACAAGTACCATGCAAAAATAAGCGGTTTTTGCCTCAAGATGGACTGACACCGTTATTCTAACACCTTCAAAAGGTTTTTTTGTCCTGAAATCATCCTCCAGTAATCGAAGAAGCGGCATATGCGCTTTTACCCATTCAATCTTTGTCCTTCCGCTTTGCGCAAGCTTTATATCTCTTATAACACTCATCAGATTTAGCCTCCTGGTTGAAAAATATTTAAAACGGTTGTATTTAAGTATTATACACTCAATTACATACTTCCTCCAGAAAAATTTGCTTTTATACCTAATTCTGAATCCTGAAGCTTGAATTCTTATGAGATACTTCCTAATATTTAAAATTTCGACAGAAGCTTTTTGTGTTTGACTTGTACTTCACATGTTTATATAATTGCGTATATTTAACCTGAACTTAACAATACTTCCCCTTAAAATATGATAAAATACAAATGATTTAACTAAACTGCAAGGAGGACATTTTCAATGAAATTCGGCATACTCACTCTTCAAAAAGACGGAGCGGAACAAAATTTTACCAATATTAACCTGCTTAACCCCGCCTCAATAATAGACCCCGTAAAGTATGTAAAGCACGCTTTAAAATCCGGCTTTAAAAATTTCGAAATAACATATGACATTAGCACTATGGTGCCTGGCATATTCGACGAGATTAAAATAAGAGAGTTAAATGAACTTAAAAACAAGCATGATCTTAGTTACTCCGTACATCTTCCTCTGTGGTCAGTGGAACTGGCGTGTCCTCACCCTTATATTCGCAACGCAGGTATAAATTTGACTATAGATGCAATCAAAGCTATGGAAGTTTTAGAACCAGAAACCTACATACTCCATGCTACAGGAGCTCTTGCAGCAGAATTTTTGCGTATGGAACTTCCGCCGTTTGTTGACGGCTTTATAGCAAGATATATGCTTAAATACTCGATTGAAGCAATCGAACAAATACTCGCATCCACAAGAATTTCCTCGCGAAAGTTAGCCATCGAATGCATAGAATTTCCATTCGATCTCATGGATGATATGATCAAGAAAATGGACCTTAGTATTTGTATGGATGTCGGGCATATTATAGCAGGATTCAGCGGCAACATAAGCAACGAGCGTTTTATAAACAAGTATTATGACAGAATTTCTGAGATTCACCTGCATGATGCATATAAAAGACAAAATGGAGAAAAATATGATATTGCAGACCACCTTCCACTAGGCCGCGGGAGCCTCGATTATGTTTGGCTTATTAACGACCTCTATTCCAGAGGATATGACAAGAGGATCATATTCGAGCTTGGACTCAAGGAATCGTTGGAATCGTTAAGGGTTTTATCCGGGCATTTTACAATCGATTTGTCAAATAACGCAGTCACGCCGAAACCATCATCTAGAACAAAAAACACAAACTCTAAGGAGAAACTTAATTGATAAGTAATAAAAAACAAATAAGATCATGGGTGATGTACGATTGGGCAAACTCTGCTTTCGCCACAACGATTGGCGGAGTCATGCTTCCGAT
>Ga0209103_1000593_pt1 | contig 11253 bp, 9 predicted proteins | sample 4C3metaG_FD_184152 | JGI IMG/M metagenome (GOLD analysis project Ga0209103, IMG submission 184152) | Freshwater bacterial and archeal communities from Indian Creek, Illinois, USA - 4C3 metaG (SPAdes) (version 2) | ecosystem: Environmental > Aquatic > Freshwater > Unclassified | place: USA: Indian...
GGCTGGCGGCGAGCTACTGTGGCGAAGAAGGCTGGTTCGACGAAGCCGGGGTCTATTCGCGTTTGCAACTCACGCAAGACAGCAGCGCCGTGAGCGGCCATTGCTTCGTGCTGCGCAAAGCGCACTGGGAGCGCGTGGGGGGCTTGCGCGACCAGCGCTACCCGCTGTTTCTGGGCGTGCTCGACCTGTGCCTGCGCTTGGGTGCGCTGGGCCTGCGCCACGTCTGGACGCCGCTAAGCAGCTTCGTACACCACGGCGGCAAGACGCTGCAGGTGCGCCGCAGCGAAATCCACGACCAAATCCGCTTGGCCGACCAAGAGCTGGGCGAACGCCAACAAATGCTCGACGACTGGGCCGCCGAACTGGCGCAAGACCGCTGCTACAACCGCCAGCTCTCGCTGCTGCGCCCTTTCGACATCGAAGCCGACATCGTGATCGACTGGAACCCGCGCCGGCGCGACCGCCCACGTGCGCTGGCACTCCCGCTGCGCAGTGGCGCCGGCCAGTACCGGGTGATCGAGCCGCTGCACGCCTTGCAGGATGCCGGACTGGTGCAAAGCTGCGTGGTCATGCCCATGGCGGGCGGGGCGCAGCGGATATTGCAGCCGCTGGAGTTGCGCCGCGCCCAGCCCGATGTGCTGGTGCTGCAGCACGCCGTCGATGATGGGCAGCTTGGCCAGGTGCGGCACTACAAGCGCGCCGCGCCCGCTACCGTGATCGTGCAAATGGTGGACGACCTGCTGGGCGAAGTGCCGGAACAGCACCCCAACCGCGTGTTCCAGAGCCGCGAGGGGCACCGGCGCATGGTGCAAACGCTGCGCGCCAGCGACCGCTTAATCGTGACCACCGAAACCCTGCTGCAGCACTACCGCCAGTACGTGCCCGACGTGCGCCTGGTGCCCAACAGCCTGGACCGACCATGGTTTGCGCTCGACGTCAAGCGCGCGCCGGGGGAGCGCTTGCGCATCGGCTGGATCGGAGCCGGCCAGCACCAAGGCGACCTCGAACTGATTGCCCCGATCGTGGCCGAATTCGCCGATGAAGTTGATTGGGTGTTTATGGGCATGAGCATAGACGCCATCAAGCCGCACCTGAAAGAATTTCACTCCTTCGTCTCGATTGCCGACTACCCGGCCAAAATGGCCAGCCTTAACCTCGACATCGCCATTGCGCCGCTGCAAGACAACCTGTTCAACCGCTGCAAAAGCAACCTGCGCCTGCTCGAATACGGTGCCATGGGCTGGCCGGTGGTGTGCTCCGATGTGTTTCCCTACCGCACCGACGAGCCGCCGGTGCTGCGCTGCGCCACCCCCGAGGAGTGGCGCGCCGCGCTGCGCCGCCTGATCGACGATGCCGCCCTGCGCGCCCAACTGGGGCAGCAGTTGCAGCACTGGGTGCAAGAAAAATACGCCCTGCAGGGGCTGACGCAACGCTGGTTTGAAGCGATTTTTGCCCCGCAAGCGCTAGGCAACGGCAGCACAGCATGAAAGCCGTGATATTGGCCGGTGGCTTGGGAACGCGCATCAGCGAAGAAACCGCCTTGCGCCCTAAACCGATGGTGGAAATTGGCGGCAAGCCGATTTTGTGGCACATCATGAAAATCTACTCCCATTACGGGATCAACGATTTCATCATCTGCTGCGGCTACAAAGGTTATGTGATCAAAGAGTATTTCGCCAACTACTTTTTGCACATGTCCGATGTCACCTTCGACATGGCCAACAACCAGATGCAGGTGCACCAGCGCTACGCCGAGCCGTGGCGCGTCACCTTGCTCGACACCGGGCTCGACACCATGACCGGTGGCCGCGTCAAGCGTGCAGCGCCGTATCTGGAGGGCGAAACCGCCTTTTGCCTCACCTACGGCGACGGGGTGGCCGATATCGATATCCGCGCCCTGATCGCTTTTCACCAGCAACAAGGCGTGCTGGCCACCCTCACCGCTGCCTTGCCGCCAGGGCGCTTTGGCGCGCTCGATCTGGCCGACCAAAGGGTGCGCACTTTCCGCGAAAAGCCCCAAGGCGACGGGGCCCTGATCAACGGCGGCTTTTTCGTCCTCTCCCCTGCGGTGCTGGACTACATTGCAGACGACGCCACCACTTGGGAGCGCGAACCAGTAGAAGCTCTGGCCAAACAGGGCCAACTCGCCGCCTACGCCCACACTGGGTTCTGGCAGCCCATGGACACGCTGCGCGACAAAACCCACCTCGAAGAGCTCTGGGCCAGTGGCAAGGCACCCTGGAAGCTCTGGTCATGAATCCGGCCTTCTGGAGCGGCAAGCGGGTGTTCGTCACCGGGCACACCGGCTTCAAAGGCAGTTGGTTGTGTTTGTGGCTGCAAAGCCTAGGTGCCGAAGTCAGCGGCTTTGCCCTGCCACCTCCTACGCAACCGAGCTTGTTCGAGCAGGCGCGCGTCGGCGCAGGCATGCGCTCCATTCTGGGGGATATCCGCGAGCTGGCCACCTTGCAGCACGCCATGCAGGTGGCGCGGCCCGAGATCGTCATCCACATGGCGGCGCAGTCCCTAGTTCGCTACTCCTACCAAAACCCGGTGGAAACCTACGCCACCAACGTCATGGGTACGGTGCACCTGCTGGAGTCGGTGCGGCATACGCCCGAGGTCCGGGCGGTGCTCAACATCACCAGCGACAAATGCTATGAAAACCGGGAGTGGGTCTGGGGCTACCGGGAACACGAGCCCATGGGCGGGCACGACCCCTACAGCAGCAGCAAAGGCTGCTCCGAGCTGGTTACGGCTGCGTACCGCAACTCCTTCTTCAACACGCCCGGCACCGCTGCGTTGGCCACCGCCCGAGCTGGCAACGTAATAGGCGGCGGCGACTGGGCGCAGGATAGACTCATTCCCGACGTGCTGCGGGCGTTCGAGCAAGGCCAGCCGGTTCGCATCCGCAACCCGCACGCCATTCGGCCTTGGCAGCACGTGCTGGAGCCATTGAGCGGCTACCTGGCCTTGGCCGAGCGGCTCTACGAAAGCGGCCCGGCCTTTGCCGAAGGCTGGAATTTCGGCCCGCATGACGACGAGGCCCAAGCCGTGGACTGGATCGTGCAGCAATTGGCCAGCATGTGGGGACCAGATGCCCATTGGAAAGTGGCAGAGGGCACACACCCCCACGAAGCGAGCCGTCTCAAGTTGGATATTTCCAAGGCACGCAGCCGCCTAGGCTGGCGACCCAAGCTAAACCTAGAACAAGCCCTGCAGTTGACGCTAGTCTGGGCCCGGCAGCGGCAGGCCGGCAGCGATATGCACCATTTCACACTGGCCCAGATCGTAGCCTACCAGTCATCGACCCACGACTAGCCTAGTTACATGCAAAACGACAGAACCCATTCCCTGCGGGCACAGATTGCCCGGCTGGTGGACGAGTACGCTGCAATCGCGCTGGCACCCCAGCCCTTCCTGCCGGGTGCCTCGGTGGTGCCGCCTTCGGGCAAGCTGCTCGACTCTGCCGCACTCAAACTCATGGTAGAAGCCGCGCTCGACGGCTGGTTGACCACGGGGCGCTTCAATGCCGAGTTTGAAAAGAAATTAGCGGCTTTCATAGGCGTCAAGCACCTGATTACGGTGAACTCCGGCTCTTCGGCCAACCTGGTGGCGTTCAGCACCCTGACCTCACCCAAACTGGGCCAGCGCGCCATCCGCCGCGGTGACGAGGTGATAACCGTGGCGGCCGGCTTCCCAACCACGGTCAATCCCATCATCCAGTTTGGTGCAGTCCCAGTGTTTGTGGATGTGGAACTCCACACCCACAACATCGACGCCAGCCAAATCGAGGCCGCCATTGGCCCTAAGACCAAGGCCATCATGCTGGCCCACAGCCTAGGCAACCCCTTCAACCTCGACGTGGTGACGGCGCTGTGCAAAAAATACGGGCTGTGGCTGGTTGAAGACTGCTGCGACGCCCTGGGCAGCACCTACAGAGGCCAGATGGTGGGCACCTTTGGCGACATTGCCACGCTCAGCTTCTACCCGGCACACCACATCACCATGGGCGAAGGTGGGGCGGTTTTTACCAATAACGACGAACTCAAAGCCATAGCCGAGAGCTTTCGCGACTGGGGCCGCGACTGCTACTGCCCGCCGGGCAAAGACAACACCTGCGGCAAGCGCTACTGCTGGAAGCTGGGCAGCCTGCCCGAAGGCTACGACCACAAATACACCTACAGCCACCTAGGCTACAACCTCAAGATCACCGATATGCAGGCCGCCTGCGGCTTGGCCCAGTTGGACAAGGCCCCGCAGTTCATCGAAGCGCGCAAACGCAACTTCGCTTTCCTCAAAGAGCGGCTTGCAGGCTGCGAGGAATACTTGCACCTGCCGCAAGCCACCGAGCACGCCGACCCCTCATGGTTTGGCTTCCCAATCACCTTGAAGGAAAACTGCCCGGTGTCTCGGCTGGACTTGCTCACCTATCTCGATCAAAACCGGGTGGGTACGCGCCTGCTGTTTGCCGGCAACCTCACGCGCCAGCCCTATATGCAAGAGCAGAATTACCGCATCAGCGGTGATTTGACCAATACCGACCAGGTGATGCACCACACCTTCTGGATCGGGGTGCAGCCAGCGCTTACGCCAGAAATGCTGGAGTTTGCCGCGCAGCGCATCGAGAGCTACCTGGGCATCAATTTTCATTAACCCTGCGCACGATATTTTAGGAGCAAGAGATGGGCACGATCAAGCAACGCGACCGGGATTTATTTGAAAACCTATTCGTACTCGAACTGGCCAACAACCACCTGGGCAGCGTGGCGCGCGGCTTAAAGATCATCCGCGAGCACGGCACCGTGGCGCGCTACAACAACGTAAAAGCCGCGATCAAGCTGCAATTTCGCGATGTGGATGAGTTCATACACCCAGAGTTCAAGGGCAACCAGGAACTGCGCTACGTCAAGAAAACCGAAGCCACCCAGCTCAGTCGGGCCGAATTTTCCATACTCGTGGAGGAAATTCGCAGCATATCCTGCCTACCTCTGGCCACACCGTTCGACGAAGCCTCGGTGGATTTGTGCCTGGAGTTTGATATGCCGATCATCAAGATTGCCAGCTCCGACATGAACGACTGGCCCCTGATCGAAAAGATCGCCTCCACGCGCAGGCCCACCATCGTTTCGACCGGTGGCGCATCAGAAAAAGACCTAGACGACCTAGTCCGGTTTTTTGAAAAACGCGATATTCCACTGGCCATCAATCACTGCATCTCGCTCTACCCGAGCGAAGACGCCGAACTCAACCTAGATCAAATCGACTACCTGCGCAACCGCTATCCGGGCCATGTGATTGGTCTTTCGACGCACGAATACCACGATTGGTCATCCTCGATGCTGATCTCGTATGGCAAGGGTTCGCGCACTTGGGAGCGCCATATCGACATCGAAGCCGACGGGGTGGCGGTATCGAGCTACTGCTCCTTGCCGCAGCAGTGCGATACCTGGTTCAAGGCCTTTCACAAGGCACGCGAAATGTGCGGTGGCGTGGGCCAGAGCCGGCGCGTGATCTCACGCAAAGAAACCGAATACCTCGACGCCCTGGTGCGCGGTGTGTACACTCGGCGCCCACTGGAGCCGGGCTATGTGTTTAGCAAAGCCGATTTCGAAAAAGATTTTTACCTTGCGATTCCGCTGCACAAAGGGCAACTTTCCTGCCGCGAAGTGATGAACGGCGAGCGCCTGCTGCAAGCGATCGCCGCCCACGACAAGCTCACCATCGAACACATCGACGGCCCGTATAGCAACACCGCCACCTTGAAAAACATAATTAAAAACCGCGGGATTTGAATGAGCACACAACTGTCCGAGTTAATTGCAGATTGGCTGGTGCGCCAAGGCATCGAGCAAGTGTTTGCCGTCACCGGCGGCGGGGCCATGTTTCTGAACCAGGCGCTGGGATCGCACCCGGGCTTGCGCTGCACCTTCATGCACCACGAGCAGGCTTGCGCCATGGCGGCCGAGGGCTATGCCCGTATCAAAGGCAAACCTGCGGTTGTGATGCTCACGACCGGCCCCGGTGCCCTGAACGCCATCAATGGGGTGTTCGGTGCCTACACCGACTCGATTCCGATGCTGGTTTTATCGGGCCAGGTCAAGCGCGCCACCTGCCTAGATTTTCATCAGCTGCCCGACTTGCGCCAACTCGGCGATCAAGAAGGCCCCACCATCGCCGTGGCCGGGCCGGTGTGCAAATTTGCGCACCTGTTGCGCGCACCCGAAGACATGCAGCAGTTGCTGCCACAAGCCTATGTGCAAGCGGTCTCGGGCCGCCCTGGCCCGGTGTGGCTCGATATTCCACTCGATATTCAATCGGCGCAAGTGGACTTTGAGATTCCCGACCCGGTATTTCCGGCGCCTACGCACAAGCCAGATTTGCAGGCTATTTGCGCGCAAATTGCTACGCGCCTGCGCACTGCTCACCGGCCCCTAGTGCTGGGAGGCACTGGGGTGCGCCTGGCCAAGGCCGTACCCGATCTGCTGCAACTGTGTGAAACCCATGGTTTGCCTATGGCCACGGCCTGGACCCACGACCTGATTGCCTCTGAGCACCCCCTGTTTGCCGGACGGCCGGGCACCATAGGCACACGCCCAGGCAATTTCGCCCTGCAAGCGGCAGACTGGGTTTTGGTCATCGGTTCGCGCTTGAACATCCGCCAAAGCAGTTACAACTGGGATGCTTTTGCCAAGAATGCCTTTGTGGTGCAAGTCGATATAGACGCAGCCGAACTCAACAAACCCGGCGTACCTGTAGATCTGAGCCTGCAATGCGATGCCAAGGAGTTTGTTGCCGCTCTGGGGCAAGCCTTGCAGAAGCTGGATTTGCCCAATTTCAGCCCCTGGCTGGCATGGGTGCGCGAACTGGGGCAGCGTTTCGATGTGCGCCATGAGCACCCGCAAGCACCCCATGCCGCTCTGAACCCCTATGCTGTGGTGGAGCGCATTTTCAAGCAGCTGCGCCCGGATGATGTGGTGGTCTGCGGCAATGCCTCGGCCTGCATCATCCCGTTTCAGATCGGCCGCCTGGGGCCAAACAACCGCATGTTCAGCAATTCGGGTTCGGCCTCGATGGGCTACGACTTGCCTGCCGCCTTGGGTGCCGCACGCGCGCACAATCCGGGGCGGGTGCTGTGTTTTGCCGGCGATGGCAGCCTGCAGATGAATATCCAAGAACTGCAAACCCTAAAAACCGCCGGCCTGCCGATCATCATCTTGGTGCTCAACAACGCGGGCTATCTAAGCATCTCACAAACGCATGAAAATTTCTTTGGGCGCGTGATTGGAGCCAACCAAGCCAGCGGAGTCGAGTTTCCCGATTTTTGCCAGGTTGCACGGGCCTACGGCATCGAGGCCACCACCATCGCCTCGGTGGCAGACCTGGATCGCCTCGATGAGTGCCTGCAATCGGATGGGCCACTGCTACTCAACTTGATCGTTGACCCGATGCAGAATTTTGAGCCGCGTTGTAAATCGCGCCTAGACAGCAACGGGCAATTTATCACCCCGGAACTCGACGACATGTATCCATATCTCGATCCTGCCACCGTGGCTGCTGTGCGCAGCGCCGCCACTCAAATCAGGAGCGCAGCATGATGAACGACTGGTTCTGGCGACTGCAGACCCAACTTCAGCCGCCGCGTGCGCTACTGCCCGGGCAAGAGGTCTGGATTTTTGGTTGCGGCTTGTTTGGCCGGGCACTGGCCCAAGCCTGTGCACAGCAAGGCATACGGGTGCGAGGCTTTATACAGACTGAGCCTACTACGACAAGTTTAGACGGGTTGCCGGTCACAAGCTGGTCCGGCTTGAGTGCGCACGACTACGATTGCCCGCTGTTGATCGGCATTCACAATTACCTGATGCTTATGGACGGCTTGGTGCACTTGGCGCGACAGGCTGGCTTTCGCACTGTTTTGCCCCCATGGGACAGCTACGCCCAATTCAGAGCCGCGCTGGGTTGGCGCTACTGGCTATCCAGCCCACAATACTTGGCGCAGCACGCCGACGATCTGCGGCGCACCCACAGCCGCTTGGCCGACGATACCAGCCAACAATGCCTAGAGCGCGTGGTGGCGTTTCGTATGGGTCTTGATTTGGCTTACGCGGGTTTCGCTCACCCCGAGCCACAGTATTTCAATCAAATTACCCTGCCGCCCCTGCGCCATACCGGTGACCCTCTGCGCTACCTAGATGGCGGCGCGTACAATGGCGACAGTTTGCGGCAATTGCTGCAACTCGCATCGGTAGAGCGCGCTTGGTTGTTTGAACCAGACCCGGCTAATTTTGCACTCCTGCGCCACCAGGTGAGCGTTGCCAAAGTGCGAGGTCATTGTGTGCCGCTGGGTTTGAGCGATCAGTATGCTGTGCTGCGTTTCGAAGGCCAACAAGGCACGGCGGGAACGATCCGCCCGGATGGCGACGACTGCATAGCCACGGTTGCGGTAGACGATTTGCTGGCCGGTGAAGGCATCGATCTGCTCAAATTCGATATTGAAGGCGCAGAAGCTGCCGCGCTGCGCGGCGCAGCACACACGCTACGCAGTTCCCGCCCCGTGCTGGCGATCTCGGCCTACCACCGACCAGACGATTTGTGGCAACTGCCTGATTTGATCAGTGATATTTGCCCAGACTACACTTTCTACTTGCGCCAGCACGCTGGCAACAGCTTTGAATTGGTGTTGTATGCCGTTCCCAATAGCCGCTGAAGTTGCCGCACAGCAAGCACGCCCTTGCCCTGTTTGCCTAAGCAGCACGGCGCAAGCACTGCATCACAACCATTTGGCCCCCATTGCAGGCATTGATCTGAGTTACCGGGTTGCGCGTTGCACGCAGTGCGGCTTTCATTTTGCCGATTTTTTACCCTCAACCGCCGTTTATCGCGCATATTACGATGGGCTCTCCAAATACGATTTGCTGCAGCCAGCCAGCGCCTTGGAACAGCAGCGTGCGGCCGCCGCTTTGCGCATCTGCCAGCGCCGCGCCCTCAATCCCCAAGCTCGGATCGTGGATTTGGGCTGCGGCTCGGGTGGCTTTTTGGCAGCGCTGCGCCATGCTGGGTGGACGCAACTCACCGGCCTAGATCCGGCACCCAATTCGCCTGCGGCAGCCGAGGCGTTGTATGGGCTTGATTGCGTGCGCGTTGGCACCCTGCAAGCAGCCCCACATTTGATTGACCTGCAACAAGCCGATCTGCTTTGCCTGCTGGCGGTGCTGGAGCACCTGCCCGATCTGGCTCTGGATTTGCCCCGCTTGTTTGGGCATTTGAAGCCTGGCTGCCACGTGCTGATCGAGGTGCCTGCGCTGGAGTTATTCAGCGCAGAGCATGGCGAACCCTATGGTGAACTCTCGTTGGAGCACATTCAGTTTTTTAGTGCAATTAGCCTGCGCAATTTGCTCAGCCGCCTTGGCCTACGGGTTTTAGAAATCGAGCACCTTTCCTTGCCCCAGCTCGGCTCGGGCGCCTTGTTCGTATGGGCCCAGGTGCCACCCACGCCCATTGGGGTAGCGCATCAGTTGCCTGAGCGTGAACCCAGTGCTGTTTTCGATGCTTATTTACAGGGTTCAGCAGCGCGTATGCAGCTGGCTTTGAGCAAAGTTCCGCAGCAGCCCTTTGTGCTTTACGGTGCAGGCTCGCACAGTGCGCGCCTGGTTGCACACATGAGCCCAGCCCAACAAAACAGGCTGCTGGCAGTGTTCGATGCCAACCCCAACCTAGCCGGTAAGCAATGGGGCCGTTGGCAGGTTCAAGCCCCTGCGGCTTTGTCCAAACATCCTAGCGTACCCATTTTGCTTTCCTCGTACCAATCTGAGCGCGCCATGGCCAGCGCTCTGGCCAAGGCATTCAGCAACCCGCTGGTTCCCCTTTACACTCCAGCCGATGAACTCTTTTGACATCGCTTTTTCCCCTGCTGACCATATGCTGCTGACGGGTGGCACGGGTTTTTTTGGCTTGGCCTTGTTGCGCCACTGGCAAGCTAGGCCGTTGGCGATGCCACGCCTGACTGTTCTCAGCCGCGACCCCGATGCGTTTCTCCAGCGCTTCCCTGCTTTGGCGACCTTGCCGCAGTTGCGCTGGTTGCGAGGCGACATTTTGCAGCCTACCAGCTTGCCCTTTCAGGAGCGATTTAGCCATGTGCTGCACGCAGCCGCCGATTCGACCTTGGGGCCGCAACTCACTGCCCTGCAGCGTTTTGACCAGGTGGTAATGGGCACGCGAAATATGCTTGAACTGGCAGCAGCCACTGGAGCGCGGCGTTTTTTGTTGACCAGTTCCGGCGGGGTGTACGGCTCCATAGAGGCTGCAAGGGGTGTTGCCGAAACTTGCCTGACCATGCCAGATCCGCTGCAGCCTGGGCAAGTGTTTAATGTGGCCAAGCGCACTGCGGAGCATTTGTGCGCGCTGTACCAAGACCGCCTAGAGGTGGTGATTGCGCGCTGCTTTTCTTTTGTCGGGCGCGATCTGCCGCGGCAGGCTCATTTTGCCATAGGCAACTTCATTCACGATGCCCTGCATAACGACGCGATTATAGTCCAGGGCAACGGATCCGCCTTGCGCTCTTACATGGATCAACGCGATTTGGCGCACTGGTTGCTGGTGTTGATGCAACGTGGCCGCAACGCGCAAGCTTACAACGTGGGTTCTGAGCAGGCAGCTTCAATCGCTCAGTTGGCTCATCAGGTGCGCGATGTGCTGGCACCCCACAAGCCAGTCAAAATCCTGGGCCGTGCAGAAAGTGTGGGCACGCGAACTGTGTACCTGCCCTGCATTGAAAAAGCACGTTTCGAACTCGGGCTGCAACTTCAGTTTTCACTGCATGAGTCGATCCGCGAGGCTGCTCGGTATGGCTAAAGAGGCTCCGCTAAATTTCAGCCATGTTTGTACAAACCAAACAGATGGCGCTGGGGGTGCTGTGCACGCTTCAAGGTTACACTATGGCATCCCCTCCAAAGCACCATACCCCCGACAATCCCCCTCACTCTCATCTCCTTCATCGAGCACCATATGTTCGTCCGGGATGTAACAGTTACCCTCAGTGTCAGTCATTACAGAAGCCATCATGCTCACACTCAGCGCACATCAGCAGTTTATCTACCGAGAAGCAACTATCCTCGCTTGGAGTGCATCGGTCCAGCGAGCAAATCTCTACTGCCCTGCAATTCCACTCGCGGAGCGCGAAAGCAATGTTTTCAGGAAAAACGTGTTGATTTTCATCGAAACCAACCTTCTGTCAAAGTACGAGACCAAGTGCAGTGA
>Ga0209103_1000595_pt1 | contig 11234 bp, 10 predicted proteins | sample 4C3metaG_FD_184152 | JGI IMG/M metagenome (GOLD analysis project Ga0209103, IMG submission 184152) | Freshwater bacterial and archeal communities from Indian Creek, Illinois, USA - 4C3 metaG (SPAdes) (version 2) | ecosystem: Environmental > Aquatic > Freshwater > Unclassified | place: USA...
GATTCGTTCGACAATGGAAGTAGTGCGGATCGGTACTACAGATAAAGGTATACCTGTTTGTTTTGATAAATATGCTTATGAAGCTGACGCAACAATTGTAGTTAACCGCATAAAACCGCATACTTCCTTTAGAGGATCAATAGAAAGCGGCCTGGTAAAGATGATAGCAATAGGCCTTGGTAAACAAATAGGTGCGGAAATGTGCCACGCGACAGGACTTTCTAATATGTCCGCAAGAGTTGAGGAAATTGCTAAGGTTGCAATAGAAAAGTCAAATATAGCATTCGGAATAGGAATAATAGAAAATGCATATGACGAGACGAGCAGAATAGTAGCAATCCCGAGGCAGAAGATTATAGATGAAGAACCTGAACTTTTAATTGAGGCAAAGGAAAACCTGCCCCAGATACTATTTGATAATTGTGATGTTCTTATCGTTGATGAAATAGGTAAAAACATAAGCGGCACAGGCATGGATACCAATATAGTTAAAAGATTCACATCAGAGGCGATTGTATGTAAACCATTAGCTCAAAGGATAGTTGTACTTGACCTTACAAAAGAAACTCACGGTAACGCTAACGGCATAGGCCTTGCTGATGTGTGTACCAGAAGACTGTATGAAAAGATAGACTTTTACGAAACATATCCCAATCCATTGACATCGAGGGTGCTATTGTCTGTCAAAATACCGATGGTCATGGATAATGACAGACTAGCTATAAAGGCAGCCGTAAAAACATGCTTTGATATAGACTACGATGATATAAGGATAATAAGAATCAAGAATACTCTGAAACTTGAAGAAATTCAAGTCTCGGAGAATTTATTGGATGAAGCCAAGAAGAATCCAAGAATTGAAATTTTAAGTGATCCAAAAGAAATGGCATTCGATGAGAACGGCAATCTATTTAACTAAAGGGGGAGCAAGTAATGAATTTTCAACCAAAGGGTATTATACCTGCGTTAATTACACCGATGACAAAGGACGAGAAAATAAATGAAAAAGCATTAAGAAAGCTGTTAAATTTTGTCATAGACAATGGTGTTCACACGGTTTTTGTAGTGGGAACAACAGGAGAGTTTTACGCTTTAACTCACGAAGAGAAAAGAGAAATAATGGGAATAACAGTGGACGAAGTGAAAGGTAGAGTTCCGGTATACGTGGGAACGGGTGCTATTACAACAAAAGAATCCATACAACTTACTAATATAGCTGAAGAATATAAGGTCGATGCAGTATCGGTTCTGACACCTATGTTCATAAGCCTAAGCCAAAAAGAGATCTACGACCATTACAAAGCAATTGCAGAAAGTACAAATTTGCCGGTATTACTCTACAATAATCAGCCAAAGACCGGTATTACGATTACCGCTGCAACGGCTGCGAAACTAGCCGATATAGACAACATAGTGGGTGTTAAGGATAGTACGGGGGATATGACTCTTACGGGAGAATATATTAGATTAACACAAGACAAGAACTTTAGTGTCCTTATGGGCAGGGATACAATGATACATGCAGGACTTTGCTATGGAGCGACAGGTTCAATAGCTGCATGCGCTAATGTAGCGCCAAGAATTTGCGCAGATATATATGATAAATACATAGCAGGGGATATAAAGGGTTCTTTAGAGGCTCAGTTCAGGCTTGCGCCTCTTAGAATAGCATTTACACTGGGATCATTTCCGACGGTTATAAAGGAAGCTTTAGAGCTTTTAGGCATAGAAGCAGGACCATGTGCTTCTCCTGTTGGACCTATGACTACGGAAGAAAGAGAACAGTTGAAAAAGATCCTTGTTCAAATGGGGCTACTGAATTAATTATGATAGATTTTGAATGCCTGAGGTAAAATTCTAATCGGGAGGGAATGGATTTAATTGACTAAACAAGAATTTTTTGCAGGGATCTTTGTTTTGTTCCTTGGATTGGCGGCGGTGATTTATTCTGTAGTAGAATTAAATTTGGGGAATCTGGCAGCACCAGGACCTGGAATGTTTCCGTTTTTAAGTGGAATAGGCATAGTTGTGTTAACGCTTGTATGGGTAGGTGCAAATATAAAGAAAATTACGAAAAGGACACCATTATGGGGCAAAAATGAATGGGTTAATCCAATTATTCTGGTTATTCTTACAATTGTATACATTGTTTTACTTGAATATGCCGGGTACATCATATCGACACTGTTGTTTGTATTTGGATGGCAAATGCTTATTGAGCATCGCAAGATTTCATCCAGTTTGTTGACAGCGGGATTATGTACAGCAGCATTGTACTTAGTATTCGTAATATTCTTGAGAGTACCTTTACCGGAAGGGATATTGAATTTTTGAGGAGACAAATTAATGGAAATTTTTGAAGGATTACTAAACGGGTTTTCATTGGTATTATCAGCTAACAATTTACTCTTCGTGTTTTTAGGAGCTTTAATTGGGACTGCAGTAGGAGTATTGCCTGGACTTGGTCCGGCAGCCACAATATCGCTTCTTATTCCGATAGTATACACAATAGGAAATCCGGCTACATCTATTATGTTTCTTGCGGGAATCTATTATGGAGCAATGTACGGTGGGTCCACAACATCAATTCTATTAAGACTACCTGGGGAGGCGGCATCAGTAGTTACTTGCATAGATGGATATGAAATGGCAAAAAAAGGCAGAGCAGGCAGTGCACTGGCGATATCGGCCATAGGTTCTTTTGTAGCTGGAACTATAGGTGTTCTTGGGCTAACTTTTCTGGCGCCTTTCCTTTCGGATTTTGCATTAAGATTCGGACCTCCTGAATTTTTCGCATTAATGCTGATGGGGTTGTTGCTTGCTATATTTTTAACGGGTGAAAATCCTGTAAAGGGCGCTATAATGCTTTTGGTTGGGATTTTACTTGCTAATGTAGGGATAGATCCAATAACAGGCGTAGCTAGATTTACGTTTGGTGTTATTCATTTAAGAGATGGATTTGATTTTGTTGTTTTGGCAATGGGATTATTTGGGTTGAGTGAAATTTTTCTTACACTTGAAAAGAAAATGTCAGCTGAATTCTTGACTAAAAAAATTGGGAAGCTATTACCGACAAAAAAAGAGTGGATTGATAGCAGGTGGGCTATTTTGCGAGGTTCTTTGATTGGGTTTTTTATTGGCATAATACCGGGGGGTGGAGCGGTAATTGCTTCGCTTACGTCTTATGCGATAGAGAAGAAGTTTTCAAAAAATCCTGAAGAGTTTGGTAAAGGCGCTATAGCAGGAGTAGCAGGACCTGAATCAGCAAATAACGGAGCCGCAAGTTCCTCATTTATACCACTTCTGACACTTGGTATACCAGGGAACGCAGCCATTGCAATCATATTTGCAGCGTTAATGGTTCAAGGAGTTACGCCGGGACCGTTACTTATAATAGACCATCCCGATGTGTTTTGGGGCGTAATAGCTTCCATGTACATTGGCGGAGTTATGCTTTTAATTCTGAATCTTCCATTGGTGGGGCTATGGATACAATTGTTGAAAGTACCTTTCTATATAATGGGGCCTGCTGTTTTATTGATAACGGCAGTGGGATGCTACAGCCTCAGGAATAGCGTGTATGATTTGTATCTTTTGCTCGTATTCGGGGTAATAGGATATGTCTTAAGAAAACTTGAGTTTGAAACAGGTCCGTTGTTAATGGCTTTTATACTTGCTCCATTAATGGAAAATTCTTTGAGGCAATCGCTTCTGATTTCATCTGGTAATATAGCTATCTTCTTAACCAGACCGATATCCGGCATATTAATACTGATTTTTGCTGTTGTTATAATTTTTCGTTTATTGAAAAACTTTAGAAATGTAAAGAAAGAGGTTTAGTTGGAGGAATAATTTAATTGCATTCATGCAATTTTCCAAAAGCGGTACTTCATGGTGAAGGAGGTGAGGGATAAGAAAAACTTTTATGTCTCGGTAAATTCGGAAAACCAATAAAATTAGAGGAGGAGAAAAAATGAGTCAAAATCTAGGAAAATTTAGGAATTTAGGGATTATATTAGCTGTAGCAATAGTAATAATTATTGCAATTGTGGCTTTAAGGCCAGCGGAAGAAGTAATTCCGCAACAACCGGAACCTGTAGCTGAGGAACCGAAAGAAGTTGAAGAAGAGCCTGTCGAACCGAAAGAACCGGTTCAAGTGGGCTGGGTGCCAGATAGCCCCGTTACACTGATTGTACCGTTCCCTCCCGGTGGTAGCAACGATATGGTAGCAAGAGTCATTGAAAGATACTGGTATAGATATTCTCCGCAACCGGTAGTGGTGGTAAACAAACCGGGTGGAGGTGGAGTTACCGGAGCTTCTTACATCGCAGCTTCAGAACCTGATGGTTTAACAATAGGTATAGGATTTGGGAGAGGTCATGATTTAGTTATGCCTCATATCGAGACAATTGAAGGTTATGACACATTAAGGGATCTAATTCCCGTCGCCAATATCACTGCAGAAACAATTGCAATAGCAGTTCATGCCGATTCTCCTTTTGAAACTATACAAGACGTTATTAATTGGTCCAAGACCGAAAATCAAACAATAACGGCAGCAGTTTCAACCGCCGCAGGAACAGTTGACATAGCAATGAGAGGATTAGGTCTGAGAGCAGGATTGAATTTAACAACAATTCCACATCCCGGAGGAGCCCCTGCAAGAGTGACTCTTGTCGGTGGCCATACAACGATTGGAGGCGGACATCCTGCTGAACTTATACCTTTGGCAAATGCAGGGGTAATAAGGATATTAGCTGTAGCTTCACCTGAAAGGGTACCGGTGCTTCCGGATGTGCCAACTCTTATAGAACAAGGTATTGAGTTTTATACTTTAGGAGCTTTGATGGGAATAACTTTACCGCAAAATACTCCGGAGGAGATCCTTACCTTCTATGAAGATCTTTTCAGAAAGCTGTCTGAGGATCAAGATTTCAATGCAAGATTAAATGACATGTCTCTTCCTCTTTACTATTTAAATGCCGAAGATACTGTTGAAGTATTCAAGCAAATGTTCGAAGATTATGGCAAATTAATCACTGATTTAGGGATAGAAAAGCAATAGAGATCCACCCTTAAAATAATACAAGAATCTTCTTGCTGTGAAGGCAGAAAAGGAACGGAATAGATTGCATAGAAGAAGATTCTTGTATTTTCCCTTTTTTAACGAGGATTTCGATAGTAAAATTCAAGAAGGAGTAATAGATGATGTTATCAAAAGAAAAATTAATTAATGGTCAGAAAATCTATGGTACAATGTTACGCATACTACGAAATACCGCTGCATGCTATCTTATAAAGAAGAGCGGCCTGGATTTTGTGATGTATGATTGTGAGCATTCAAACTACGATATGCAGACACTGCATGATATGTTTATTATTGGAAATTCTTTGGGTTATGATAGTTTCCTTCGTGTTCCTAATCTTTCAAAAGATTATATATCGAGAGCCCTTGATCAAGGAGCTAATGGCGTTATGGTACCTATGCTTGAAACGAAGGATATGGCGAGGGAGCTAGTAAAGTATTCAAAATTTCAACCTGTCGGTTATAGGGGAGTTTCCATGGGTATAGCTTATACTAATTATGATTCATCAAGAAAACTAACAGACGTTATGGAAGAAACTAATAATAAAGTTGTTTCCATAGCGCAAATTGAAACTAAAGCAGCCGTAGAAAATGCTGAAGCTATAGCTGCGATAAACGGAATTGACGCACTTTTAATAGGACCAAACGATCTATCAGTTTCACTTGGGATTCCCGGTGATACATTCAACAAAATTGAATTAGAAGCAATATCCCATGTTGCCGCGGCATGCAAAAGACACAATAAAGCGTTTGGCTTGCATGCCGGTCCAAAAATGTTAGAGATGTTTTTTGATGACTTAACAATTGTTATGTGTCAAACCGATACCGAATTACTGGCATCCGGATTTAAGAATATAAAGGATACTTGCACTAATCTTGGGAAAAAATAGGATTTTAAGACTTACTGATCGAGCGGCAACTATGTGCGTAGTAGCCGCAGTTCAGATTTATCGGGGAATAAGATTCATTAAAGAAAAGCTTTCATCTTGATTTCGGCTTTTATGTGTCTTTTGTGCGCTGAACACAAAAAACATTTACTTTTTGAATTAAAAGATTAGTCTTTTTACACATTGATTCAGGATTAATTATATAGTAGTATTTCTTTAAATACGGTTTATATACCCAATGCTGAAGAAAATTGAAGTTGGAAACAAAATCAAAATGTCAGGAATTGGTTCGTTCGATTTAAATACTGTGATATTCAAATTGAATCACAGGATGTAAATAATAAAAAATATATAGGGGAGGATAAACTTATGAAAAACACTAAAAAGATTATCGGGATTCTTCTGGCGATGGTTATGGTTGTTGCCCTTCTTGCTTCGTGCGCTCCTGCGGCACAGCAGCCTGCACCTGCACCTGCGCCCGCGCCGGCACCCGCGCCAGTAGCAGAGGCGCCTGAGCCGCAAACACTAGTTTTTGCTACTACAGATTCTCCGGAAGGGGCAGAGTCCCAACTTCAAAAGATGGTTTCAGAATTGATTGAAGAAAGGACAGGCGGAGCGATTACTTTCGAACATGCATTTGGTGGCTCCTTAGGAGGGGATAAGGTTGTAACTGAGATGATTAGTCAGGGGTTGTTGCAACTTTCAAGAACCGGGGGGTTTCCGAGTGCAAATTACATGAATGATGTAATGGCATTGAATATTCCCTTTTTGTTTCAGGAAAGAGAACAGGCAGAAAGATTTCGTAATGAATTCAGAGAAGAGATGAATGCGGAAGCGGCTAAATATAACTTGTATATACTTGCATGGACAATGAGAAATCCAAGACTTTTAACAAGCAATATACCAGTTCGCAGCTCGGAAGACATTAAAGGATTAAAGCTTAGACTTCCGGAATTTCCTACATGGGTATATGTTTGGGGAAAACTGGGTGCTATTGCTACACCTATGCCCTTTGTGGAGGTTTACGCGGCACTTGAACGTGGAATAATTGATGCGCAAGAGAATCCTATCGAAACCATATATGCGCAAAAGTTTCAGGAAGTACAGGATTATCTCATTCTAACCGAGCACATGAGATGGATCTCTGAGTGGAGTGTTAATCTGGATTGGTTTATGGGGTTGCCCGAAGAAACAAGAAATATTATTAAAGAGTCTTTCTTGGAAATGGAACAATATGCTGTAGAAGTGAAGTCAGAGTTTGAGGGGAGATTGCTTGAATCAATTGCCGATGAAATAGAAATTATTGAAATTGATAAGGATGCTCTCTGGCAAGTGGCAGCACCTATAGTTAGAGAAGCGGTTGATCAATTTATGAGAGCTGATGTAGAAGAATGGTTGCTTGAAGAGGGCTTAATTCAATAACAAAAATGGGGAAAGGGGAGATGAATTGACATTGCGCTTCATCTCCCTAATTTTGTGTTTTTAATGTCATTGCATCAACTTAACGAGATTTTAGCTGTGAAGAATTGGAGGGACAAAAACCAAAAATGGGTAATATAATTAAAAACCTTAAATTCTATATGAACAAACTAATTGAGTTTTCACTCGTTTCTATTTTGATTGGAATATTAGTAACTACGTTGCTACAAGTGGCAGTGCGATATTTTCGTTTACCCTTTCATTTACCTTGGACTGAAGAGTTTGCACGATTTTTGAACGTTTGGCTGACTTTTTTGGGGGCGGCTTATATTGTCGGTAACCATATAAGTGTAGATATTTTAGAAGGAAGAATAACTCCTAAAGCTATGAAAATTGTGGGAATTTTTTCGAATTTAATTTCTTGTTTCTTTTTTTCTTTTGTTTTATGGGGGGCATTAGTGATGTCAATAGCGCAAACGCATTTGTTTACTCCGGCTATGAGAATAAATATGTCATCATTCTATGTTGCTGTGGCAATTTCTGCTTTAGTTTTTTTAGTTTACAATTTAAAACAAGTGTTGGATAGTAAGAGAAGGCAAGGTGTAGAAAAATGATTGTATTCTGGTTGGGTGCTGCTGTATTAGTTATGCTGATACTTCTATTCCTAAAAGTCCCTGTCGCTGTTTCTATTGGATCAGCTTCTTTATTTTTTATTTTTGTTAGTGGGAATATACCCAGATGGGAGATTATATTGCCACTCCATATGATGTATGGGGTTAACAGTTTTGTGATATTAACAATTCCTTTGTTCGTTTGGGTTGGCCAGTTGGTGTGCCACGATAAAGTTTCGAAGAATTTGTTCGCCCCGATAAGACAAGCAGTTGGTTGGTGGCGTGGAGGATTGATGCAGATCAATATGTTAGTAAGCGGCAAATTTGCTGCATTAAGCGGTTCGGCTGTGGCTGACGCAGTAGGACCAAGCCGTGCTGTGCACTTTATGGCTGTAGAAGCTGGATATAACAAGGAGGATTCTGCTGCAGCAACTGCAGTTTCTTCTATCCTTTCAATAATAATACCTCCGAGTATACCCCTTATTCTATGGGGGGTTACAGCAGAGGTTTCGATAGGGCGTTTATGGGCCGGTAGTATTATACCGGGAATTATGATACTCACAGGATTTATGGTCACTGTCGCAGTTTTAGCTCGAATGAGGAACTACCCAAAAGAAAAGTTTTTAGGCTTTCGTCCTTTATTAAAGAGTTTATATTATGCTTTTCCTGCATTATTGGCAGTACTAATTGTTTGGGTAGGAGTTTTTGGAGGTATCGTGACTCCAACGGAAGCGGCTGCTGTCGCGGTAATATATCTTATTATTATTAGTACTACTTTTTATCGTATTAGTTTGAAAGAACAAATTCCAATGATAATCAGTACAGCAAAAGAAAGTGCTTCAATTCTTTTTATAGTGGCGGTTGCTAACGTGTTTGCTTGGATACTGACATTTACTGGTGCCCCTGCTGCTTTAGTCGAATCGATTCTTGGACTTACAAGTGATCCTTTGCTTATTTATGTTACAATTATTTTTGTTTTGTTGATTTTAGGAACAATTATGGAAACTATATCCCTAATATTAGTTGTTGCTCCGATTTTGTCAGTCGTGCCTGAGTATACTGGTATTGATCCGGTAAGCTTTGGTATAGTGTGTTCATTAGTTATAGGGTATGGGCTTTTAACGCCTCCTTTTGGAATGTTACTTTTCGTCACTCAAAGAGTTACCGGGGTACCGTATATGAAAATAGTAAGAAAAGCGCTACCTTATTTTATTACTTTAATTCTAGTGCTTATACTTTTGGTAGCATTCCCTCAAATCACACTGTATTTGCCTAATTTGTTTTACGGGAAGTAAAAATAATAAGTTAAAGGAGTGAAAGCTTAAATGTTGGCGGCAGTATTATACGGTCCGGGAAAATTAGAAGTTGCGAGTTATCCAGACCCTGAAATTGCTCAAGGAGAAATTCTTGTTAAAGTAAAAGCAGCTTCCATATGTGGTACTGATCTGCGCATAATTGCAGGTAAAAAAACTCGAGGCGTACGCTATCCTTCAATAATTGGACATGAGTTTTCTGGAGTGGTAGCAGCAGTCGGAAATGAGGTCGAAAATTTTAAACCAGGCGACAGAGTGGCTATAGCTCCAATTATCCCATGTAGAAATTGTTTTTATTGTCTGTCAGGCTTGGAAAATATCTGCATTAACCGCAAAGCTATCGGATATGAATTTGATGGAGGTTTTGCCGAATATGTACGGATACCGGCGATAGCTTTAGCTAGCGGGAATGTATTTCAAATCGATTCTAAAGTCAGCTTTAAAGAAGCTGCTCTTTTGGAACAGCTTTCATGCTGCTTAAATGGGCAAAGAAAAATTGGGGTGGGTTTGGGAGATACTGTGCTGGTTATTGGCGCTGGGCCGATAGGACTTATGCATGTTATGCTTGCAAAGGCTAAAGGAGCAAGAAAAGTAGCAGTGAGCGAGCCAAATGAAAAACGTCGATTGCTGGCGTTGGAATTAGGTGCAGATCTAGTTATAGATCCGAGAACGGAAACATTAAATGATGTTTCCTGTCGTGAGACAGATATGGGGTTTGATATCGCTATCATGGCTATAGGAATACCAACAATTGTTAATGATGTTTTAAAAGTTGTAAGAAAGGGAGGTAAAGTTAGTTTATTTGCAGGTTTCGCGGAAGGGCAGACAAGCATAATTGATAGTAATATCATCCATTACAACGAAATAGTGGTTACCGGTGCCAGTGCTTCCACAAGGCAAGATTTTACACAAGCTATGTTGTTGTCAGACAGCTACAAGATTAATTTAAAGCAGCTGATATCACATAGTTTTACCTTGGATAACATGACTGCCGCTTTGGAAGTAGCCCGTTCAGCAGAAGGACTAAAAACAATAATTGAATTCAACTAAGGAGGAGATTTTCATGTATTTAGGAAAAGAAATCCGCTTAAAGCGCTTGCTTAACTGTAAATCTCAAAGGATATTTGCGGTGGCATTTGATCAGGGCGTCAATCGAGGGCCAATTTCGGGTATAGAAAACATAGGGTACAAGATTAAGGAAGTTGTAGAAGCAGGAGTTGATGCTATAACCATTAATAAAGGAATAGCGGCGAAATTGTTTTTGCCCCATGCAGGACAAGTTGCTCTGATAATGAAGGCTTCAGCATTTACACCCTTTCACAAAAGTTTTGATGTAACCTTTGCAGACGTAGAAGAGGCAGTGAGATTAGGGGCTGATGCCATATCAGTAGGTGTTATGCTTGGCGATGAAAGACAACCGGAGATGTTAAGAGATCTAGGAAGAATTTCCAAAGAGGCTACAAGCGTTGGCATGCCATTGGTGGCTCATATTTATCCGGGCGGCAATCTAATACCCGATGAAGAGCGTTACAAAGTTGAACATATAAGCTACTGTGCGCGCTTAGGGGCAGAGCTCGGAGTTGATATTATAAAAACTTGGTACACCGGTTCGCCGGATAGTTTCAGGCGTGTTGTGGAGGCTTGTCCTGCAAGGGTAGTAGTAGCAGGAGGAGCGAAGATGGAAAGACCCATTGATCTATTCCGGATGACTTATGATGCCATAAGTGCAGGTGCTGCCGGAGTGACTTATGGGCGTAATATATGGCAGCACAATGACATTCCCGGTATCATAAACAGCTTAAAAAGCATTATTTATGAATTAAAGACTCCTGAAGAAGCCCTGGCTATCCTAGATAGAAATTAATTTAGGAGCAAATAGTGAAAGAAAAAGGACTTCTTTTGGGTATAGACATAGGTG
>Ga0209103_1000596_pt1 | contig 11220 bp, 12 predicted proteins | sample 4C3metaG_FD_184152 | JGI IMG/M metagenome (GOLD analysis project Ga0209103, IMG submission 184152) | Freshwater bacterial and archeal communities from Indian Creek, Illinois, USA - 4C3 metaG (SPAdes) (version 2) | ecosystem: Environmental > Aquatic > Freshwater > Unclassified | place: USA...
GCTTCGGCAACAGTGAGGAGGACGCGTCATGCTTGAACTCCAATCCCTCTTCAAGACGCTCTGGGTCGCCTGGTTCTTCCTGCTGTTCGGCGGAATCCTGATCTGGACGCTGCGCCCCTCCAAGCGGGCGGAATGGCAACAACGTGGAAGCATGATCTTCCGGGACGACGAGACGGGGAGGCACTGAAGATGCCCACGAAGATCGAGAAGGACAGCGTCACCGGCCAGATGACCACGGGCCACGAATGGGACGGCATCAAGGAACTCAACACGCCGATGCCGCGCTGGTGGCTCTATACCTTCTATGCCTGCATTGCGTTCTCGCTGGTCTGGGTGGTGTTGTATCCGGCACTCCCCATCACCGGCGCCACCGGCCTGCTGAACTGGACGGCGCGTGGCGCGCTGCCGGCGCAGCAGGCGGCGGAACGCGCGCGGATCGAGCCGATGATGACCCGCCTGCGCGCCGCGACGCCCGAGCAGATCGCAGCTGATCCGGAATTGCGCGGCTTCGCGCTGGCGGGTGGCCGCGTGGCCTTCGCCAATAACTGCGCGGGCTGCCATGGCGCGGGCGGCCAGGGTGCGCCGGGCGGCTTCCCCAGCCTGGCCGATGATGACTGGATCTATGGCGGTGGCTTCGATGCCATCCAGCACGTCATCCGTCACGGCGTGCGCGCCAATGAAAGCGACGAGCAGCGCGGCATCGCCATGCCCGCCTTCCGGAGCACCGGCATGCTGAATGCGGCGCAGGTGAACGACACGGCGGAATTCGTCCTCAGCCTGACCGGCCGCAGCACCGACGCCGCCGCGGTGACGCGCGGCGAGACGCTCTATGCCGAGAATTGCGCGAGTTGCCACGGTGATCGCGGCGAGGGCAATCGCGACCTCGGCTCGCCCCGGCTGAATGACCGCATCTGGCTCTATGGCGGCGACAAGGCGGCCGTGATCCACAGCATCGCCTATAGCCGAGCGGGCGTGATGCCCTCCTGGCAGGGGCGGCTGGATCCCGCCATGGTCAACATGCTGACCGTCTATGTGCATGCGCTGGGCGGGGGCGAATAAGCAGCCGCTATGTCCGTCATCCAACCCACCCCGCCGCCGGTCGAGGAGACGCCGCTCTACGTCTCGCATCAGAAGGTCTATCCGCGCGTCGTGAAGGGCGCGGTGCGGCGGGTGAAATGGGCCGTGGTGATCCTGCTGCTCGGCCTCTACTACATCGTGCCCTGGCTGCGCTGGGACCGTGGGCCGAATGCCCCGGACCAGGCGGTGCTGGTGGATATGGGCCATGCGCGCCTGTTCTTCTTCTGGTTCGAGCTCTGGCCGCAGGAGATCTATTTCCTGACCGGCGTGCTGGTGCTGGCCGCCATCGGGCTGTTTGCCGTGACCTCGCTTTTCGGGCGTGTCTGGTGCGGCTTCACCTGCCCGCAAACGGTCTGGACCGACCTGTTCATGTGGATCGAGCGCAAGGTCGAGGGCGACCGCAACGCGCGCATCAAGCTGGACCAGGGCCCGAAGAACCGCGCCTGGTGGCGCGCCAAGACCATCAAGCACGCCGCCTGGCTCGCGATCGCCATGGCGACGGGCGGCGCCTGGATCATGTATTTCAACGATGCGCCGAGCGTCACCTGGGCGATGCTGACCGGCCAGGCCGGCCTTACCGTCTATGGCTTCTTCGCGCTGTTCACGGCGACGACCTATGTGCTGGCGGGTGCGGCGCGGGAGCAGGTCTGCACCTACATGTGCCCCTGGCCGCGCTTCCAGGGGGCGATGCTGGATGAGAACAGCCTGGTCGTCACCTATCGCGACTGGCGGGGTGAACCGCGCGGCAAGCCCAATGATCCCACCGCCGGCGATTGCGTGGATTGCAAGGCCTGTGTGCATGTCTGCCCGACCGGCATCGACATCCGCGACGGCCAGCAACTCGAATGCATTGGCTGCGGCCTTTGCGTGGATGCCTGCGACGATGTGATGCAGCGCCTGGATCGACCCAAGGGCCTGATCGCCTTCGAGACGCTGAAGAATCTCGCCGCCAGCGAGGCCGCGACCAAGGGCATGGCCCCCGGCGCCGAGCGGCTGGCGCAGGGGATGGCGGTCCGTGTGCCGCAGAAGATCCTGCGCCCGCGCACCCTCGTCTATGCCGGCGTGCTGACGGCGGCGCTGGTGGTCATGCTCGGCGCCTGGTTGCTGCGCGAGACGCTGACTCTGACCGTCCTGCGGGACCGCGCGCCGCTCTATGTGCAACTCGCCGATGGCGGCTTGCGGAACGGCTTCACGCTCAAGCTCGCGCAGAAGCTGCGCGGCGAACTGGCCTTGCCGCTCGTGCTCGAAGGTCCGCCCGGCCTGCGCCTGCTGGTGCAGGATGCGGCGCTGGACGCCGAGGGCCGCCCCCTGCTGACCACGCGTGAGGATGGCATCACCCAATGGCGCGCGCTGGTGACCGCGCCCGAGGGCATGCGCCTGCGCGGCAGCACCCCCATCACCTTCCGCCTGCTGGATGCTCAAGGCCGCACGCTGCTGCGGCAATCCAGCGTTTTCCTGGGACCCGACCGATGAGCATTCCAGCGCATGACCCCAACCGCGGCCGCTGGATCCCCTGGATCTTTGTCGGTGGCATGCTGGTCGTGGTGGTGGTGAACGGCGTGCTGATCTTCCAGGCGGTCACCACCTTCACCGGCGTCACCGTCGGCCAATCCTTTGACCGCGGCCGCACCTATAACCAGGTGCTGAACGAGGCCGCGCGGCAGGATGCGCTGGGCTGGACGCTCAACGCCTACATGGAACCGGGGCGCATCATCGTGAATGCGCGCGACCGCGGGGGCGCGCCGATCCAGGGCGTGCTGGAGGCCTACCTGCTGCGGCCGCTGGATGGCCAGCGCGTGGCGTTTCCCGATACCGCCGCCACGGGCCGCTTCATCCAGGACCTGCCCCAACTGCGCGCCGGCCTGTGGGAGTTCCGCGGCCTGCTGGTCTCCGCGGCTGGTGAGCGGCACGATCTGCGCCACCGTTTCACGCTTCCATGAAAAGGCCGGGTCCATGAGCCATATCGGCCGCCCCGTTTGTGCCCATTGCGGTGCCCCCAGCACCACCCGCTTCTGCTGCACGGGGTGCGAGGGCGCGCATGCGCTGGTTCAGGGACTCGGCCTCGATGCCTTTTATCGCCGCCGTGAAGGCGCCGGGGGCCAGCTCAAGCCGCTTGATGCGCCCAGCGCGGATTTCGCCTCCCTGGCGCGTGCCGGGAAGGGCGGCACGCAGACGCTGGAGCTGATGGTCGCTGGCCTCACCTGCGGCGCCTGCATCTGGCTGGTGGAACAGGCGCTGGCGGCCGAACCCGATGTGCTGCGCGCCCGCGCCAATCTCTCCACGCGGCGGCTCTGCGTCAGTTGGCAGGGCGAGGCCGCGCGGGGCAATGAACTCGCCGCGCTGGTCGCGCGGCTGGGCTTCCGCGTGGCGCCCTTCTCGCCCGCCTGCCTGCGCGCCAGCGAGGATGCGGAGGGCCGCGAGCTGACCCGAGCGCTGGGCATCGCCAGCTTCGGCACGATGAACGTCATGCTCGTCTCCGTCGCCGTCTGGGCGGGCAGCGACATGGGGCCGGATACGCGCCACATGATGCACTGGCTGGCCGCGCTGATCGGCCTGCCGACCATTGCCTATGCCGGCATGCCGCTGTTCCGCTCGGCCTGGCGGGGCTTGCGCGCCGGCCGGCTGAACATGGATTGCGCCGTCTCGCTCGGCATCCTCGCCACCGCGGCGATGTCGCTCAGCGAGACCATTCGCAACGGCGAGTTCACCTGGTTTGATGGTGCCACGGCGCTGCTGGCGCTGATGCTGGCCGGGCGCGTGCTGGATCGTGCCGCGCGCCGCCGCGCCCGCCAGAGCGCCGCCGAATTGCTCGCCTTGCAGGAAGGCGCCGTCACCGTGCTGGGCGAGGCGCATCCCGTGCCGCTGGAGCGCGTGAAGCCCGGCGCCTGCATCCTGGTGGCGAGCGGCGAGCGGCTGCGGCTGGATGCCGTGCTGGAGGAGGATGTCGCCCTGCTCGATACCGCCGCCACCACCGGCGAGAGCCTGCCGCGGCACTTCGCCCGCGGCGAGGCGCTGGCGGCGGGCGGCGTGAACATGGGCGCGCCCTTCGTCGCGCGCGTCACGGTGGCGGCGGGCGATGGTTCGCTCGCGGCCATGGGGCGGATGCTGGAACAGGCGGAGCAGGCGCGCGGGCGCTATACCTCGCTCGCCGATCGCGCTGCGCGCATCTATGTGCCGGTCGCGCATGTCGTGGCGCTCTGCACCTTCCTGGGGTGGTGGCTGCTGGCGGGGCTGCCCTGGCAGGCGGCGCTGGTGCCGGCGGTGGCGGCGCTGATCATCACCTGCCCTTGTGGCCTGGCCATCGCCGTGCCGGCGGTGCAGGTGGTGGCCTCGGGCGCGCTGTTTCGGCGCGGCGTGCTGCTCTCCTCACCCACCGGGCTGGAGCGGCTGGCCAGCGCGGATCATGTGGTGCTGGACAAGACGGGCACGCTCACCGAGGGCCGGCCGCGCCTTTTGCCGGGTGGCTGGACGGAGGCGGATCTCGGGCTGGCCGCCGCCCTGGCCGCCGCCAGTCGTCACCCGCTGGCGCGCGCCCTCGCCCGCGCCTGCCCGGATGTGCCGCCCGCCGCTGGCGTGGTGGAGGTGCCCGGCGCCGGGCTGGTCCTGGGTGAGACGCGGCTCGGTTCCGCCGCCTTCCTGGGCCTGCCCGAGGATGCGGGCATGTCGCTCTACCTGGCCCGCCCCGGCGCGGCCCCCGTCGCCTTCCGCTTCGAGGATTCGCTGCGCGCCGATGCGGCGGCCACCATCCAGGCCTTTCGCCGTGCCGGCCTGGGCGTGGAACTCCTCTCCGGCGATGCACCGGAGGTGGTGGCGCGCATCGCGGCGGAAGCCGGCATCACGCTGTTCACCGCCCGCGCGACGCCCGAGGCCAAGGCCGCGCGCATCGCCGCCCTCACGGCCCAGGGCCGCCGCGTGCTGATGGTGGGCGATGGCATCAATGATGCGGCTGCACTTGCCGCAGCCCATGTCTCCGCCGCGCCGGCCGAAGGCACGGACCTGGCCCAGGCGGCGAGTGATTTCGTGCTGATGGGTGGCGGCCTGCTGCCCCTGGCCGAGGCGGTGGAGCGCGCCCGGCACGCCCAGCGCGCGGCGCGGCAGAACATCGCCTTTGCCTTCGGCTACAATATCATCGCCTTGCCGGTCGCGGTGGCAGGCTTCGCCACGCCGCTGATCGCGGCGCTGGTGATGGCCACGTCATCGCTTGCGGTCATCGCCAATGCGCTCAGGGTGGGACGTTGATGGAAAGCTTGGTCTGGTTGATCCCGCTGACGCTGTTCCTGGGGGGCGTGGGGCTCTGGGCCTTCATCTGGGCCATGCGCTCCGGCCAATATGACGATCTGGATGGGGCGGCCGCGCGCATCCTGTTTGACGACGACCTCAAGAAAGGAGGCTGATCATGCCCATTTCCTCAAGCTTTTTCATGGTGCTCGCGGGCGTCTTCGCGCTGATCGGCCTGTTCGGCGCGGCGGCGTCGGAGGGCTATCTCTATGCCTATTCGCTGATGCTGATCGGCTTCGGGCTGTTCCTGGGCTTTGGCATCATCAAGCGGCATTACGACAACACGCAGCCGCACTGACGCCAGCGGCGCCTCAGGCCGCCGCGGGCTGCACGATGCGCCCATCCTCCATCGCCACGATCCGGTCGGCGATGTCCAGGATGCGCGGGTCATGCGTTACCAGCAGGATGGGCACGCCGCGCGTCTTGGCGAGGTCCCGCAGGAGGTGAACCACCTCCTGCCCGCTCGCCTTGTCCAGCGCCGCCGTCGGCTCATCGGCCAGGATCAGGCCGGGTTCGCCGGCGAGCGCGCGCGCCACGGCCACGCGCTGGCGCTGGCCGCCGGAAAGCTGCGAGGGCGGCTTCTCGCTGTGCTCGGCCAGGCCGACCGCGGCCAGCATCTCGCCCGCGCGCTCCAGCCGCTGCCGCTCATTCATGCCGCCATGCAGTTCGAGCGACATGGCGACATTCTGCCGCGCCGTGAGGAAGCCCAGCAGGTTGTGATTCTGGAAGATGAAGCCGATGCGCCCGCGCAGCGTCACGCGTGCGCCCTCGCTCGCCCCGGCCAGTTCCTGGCCCAGCACGCGGGCGCTGCCCTGCTGCATGGCACGCAAGGCGCCGACCAGCGTCAGCAGCGTCGTCTTGCCGGAGCCGGAGGGGCCGGTCAGCAGCACGATCTCACCAGGCGCGATGCTGAGATCCACCTCGCGCAGCACCTCCCGCCGCAGTGTGCCCTCGCCATAGGCGAAGGTGATGCCGCGCAACTCGACCGGGGCTTCCATCAGAACATGTCCGCCGGATTGGCGTCCCGCAGCTTCCGCATGGCGAGCAGGCCCGCCAGCGTGCACATGGCGAAGATCATCAGGAAGACTGTCAGCCCGCGCTCGGGATACATGGTGAGTGGCAGGAAGGTCGCCGCCCCCACCCAGTTGTACAGCCAGGTGGAGAACAGCAAGCCGGGGATGAAGCCGATAATGGCCAGGATGAAGGCCTCGCTCATCACCACCCGCGCCAGATAGCCATTGGAATAGCCCATGGCCTTCAGCGTGGCGTATTCCGAGATGTGGCTGGCGATATCGGAGAACAGAATCTGGTACACGATGACCATGCCGACAACGAGGCCCATCAGGCTGCCAAAGACGAAGATGAAGCCGATGGGCGTGCCGTTTTCCCAATAGCTGCGCTCATGCGCCACCAACTCGGCATGGGTCATCACCACCACGTCATCGGGCAGCAGGGCGCGCAGCCGGGCCTGCACGGCCACCGTATCCGCGCCATCGCGCAGCTTCAGCGCGACGAGGTCGGTGTTGGACACCCGGCGTTCGAAGACGCGGCGGAAATTCGTCTCGCTCAGCACCACATTGCCATCGGCACCGAAGCTGGGGCCGATCTCCACCAGGCCCACCAATTCCATGTTCCGGCTGCCGAGCTGGATCTGGAAATTGCCGCGTTCGGCGAAAATTGCGCCGATCGGGCCGAATTCAGGCCGCGATCGCACATCGAAGGCGAAGGTATCCGGCCGCTTCAGCGCATCAACCAGCGGGGCGAGGCCGGTGAAGGCCACCGCTCCCATCTCGGCATCGAGGCCGATGAGCTGCACGGTGCGCTTGCGGCCCGTCTCGGGGTTCCGGAAGCTGGTCTGCGCGAGGTAGATCGGCACGGCGACGGCCACATCGGGGTCGGCCAGGGTCTGAAAGGCGCGGGCGCGGGGCAGCGGCTCGGGCCGGAAGCTCGCATCCGTCATCGGGTGAATGAGGAAGAGGTCGGCGCGCATGGCCCCCAGCATGTTCGTCGCGCTGTCGAACAGCGCGCCGCGAAAGCCCAACTGCATGAAGACCAGCACACAGGCGAACATGACGCCCGCCATGGCGGCGGCCAGGCGCGACTTCTCCGCCCGCAATTGCCGCCAGGCGAGGCGCAGCGGCAGCGCGAGGAAGGCGCCCGGCCCAGGCTTTGGCTTGGGTGCGGGCGGCATCGGCTCGCCTGTCAGTTCCGGCGCCCAGGGCAGGAATTTCTCGGTGCTCACCATTTGGTTCATCGGGCGGCCACCGGCGCGTTGCTGGCGCGGATGGCCACTTGCACCTGCATGCCGGTGCGACGCTGGAGCAGGGCAACGCCCTCCTCCGAGAGGGTGAGGCGGACTTCCACGGTGCGGCTATCCACCGCCGCCACGGGGTCTGTCCCGGCCTGGGTGGTGCGGCGGACTTGCCAGCCGATCTCGCGCACCGTCGCCGTCACGCGCTGCCGCTCGCCGGGGATGTTGATATCGGCCAGCATGCCGGGCCGCAGCCGGCCCAGATCGGTCTCGAAGACGTCGGCGACCACATCCATGCGGGTCAGGTCCGCCATGTCCAGCAGGCCTTCGCTGCCCACCTGGTCACCGGGGCGGGCGAAGACGCGGATGATGGTGCCGGCGATGGGGGCGCGCACGCGGGCCAGTTCGGCATCGGCGCGCGCCTTGGCCAGGGCGGCTTCGGCCGCGGCCAGGCGCGCCTCGGCGAGGCGCAGATCCTCATCGCGCGGGGTGGAGAGGGTTTGCAATTCGGCCTCGGCCTGGGCGCGTTCGGCGGAGAGGCGGAGCAGCATGAAGCGATTGCGCTCGGCCGCCGCCGCGGAGCCGGCGCCGGAGGGAACCAGCCGGTCGGTCCGGTTGGATTCGCGCCGGGCGATCTCCTCCTGCGCGGTGATGGCGGCGATGCGGGCGCGCTGGGCGGCGACCTCGCTCGGGCGTCCGGCCTCGCGCACGCGCGCCAGCGCTGCGCGGAGTTCGGCGAGATGGCCCTCGGCCTGCTGGGCGGCGGCGTCCTTCAGGCGGGCATCGGCGAATTCGGCGAGGAGCTGGCCCTGGGTGACGAGATCGCCCTCGGTCACGAAGATGCGTTCCAGCCGCGTCACGGCCATGCCGCCCGGCTGGTTCAGCTTGCGAATGCGCGAGGCGGGCTCGACGCGGCCCAAGGCGCCGACGCCCATGGGAATGGCGAGGCTGGTGAGCACTGGCGCGGGCGGCGGCGGCGGCGTCTGGCCCGCATAGACATAATACCCCCCACCGGCGGCGAGCAGGCCCAGGCCGAGAAGCAGCTTGCGGTTCATGCGCCTGGCCCTGTCACAAGGCTTTCCAGCGCGGCGCGGATGCCCTGCCGGTCCTCCTCGGTCTGTTCGTACATGCCAAAGAGCTGGCCGAAGAACAGGCCGTCGCTCGCGGCCATGATCGTCAGCGCGGCGCCGGGCGGCAGGGCATCGGCGCGCAGATGGTTCCTCATATGGGCGAAGACGGCGCGGATCGGCCCCAACATGGCTGGATCGTGATGGAAGACGGCGAGGAAGACGGCGCCGGCGCGCTGATGCTCCTCGCAGACCTGGTCCGGGTGGTCGAAGGCCCAGGCGAGGACGGCGCGGCTGGCCGGGCAGGGGCCGGATTGCGCGGCGAGAACGGCGTCGAAATCCATTCGGACGGAATCCGCCAGCCGCGCGACCAGCCCACTCAACATCGCCTCCTTGGAGGCGAAATGATACAGCAGACCGCCCTTGGAGATGCCGGCGGCGCGGGCCGCGGCCTCCAGCGTCAGGGCGGGAACGCCCTTGGCCTGGACGATGCTTTCGGCGGCATCGAGGATTCGGGTGCGGGCATCAGGCAGGGGGGACGCATCAAGCATCCGCGAGGACTATACCGGCTGGACGGTATGTCAAGAACAACTATACCGGCTGGACGGTTGGGTGCTTCAGGGACCCTGGTGCAACCCCTCCCGCAGCGCGCGACCCTCCGCGCCATCGGGGTCAATCAGGCCTTCGCGGAGGAAGAGGTCCATCAGCACCAGGTTGACGTTGAACTTGATGTCCTCCGTCTCGCGCAGCGCCTCCAGCAGGCGGGGGGCGGGCCACAGCTCGAAGCGCTCCACCTCGTCATCATTGGGCCTGGGGGTGAAGGATTCCGGCAGCTCCAGGTCATAGACGTGCAGGACATCGCGCCGCAGGCCTTCATCATTGGTCAGGATGTAGGAGATGCGCCCGGTCCTTCGCGCCTGGGCAGCGAGTTCGGGCGGCAGCGAAGCTTCCTCACCCGCCTCCTTCAGCAGGCATTCCTCGGCATCCAGCCCGGCCGGGATGCCGCCGGCCACGAGATTGTCGAGCTGGCCGGGCGCCACGGCCTTGTCGCGGGCGCGCACGCCCACCCAGACATGCAGCCCACCATCCTTTCCAGGGGGGCGTCGCACCAGCCCGTTCAGATGCACCCCCTGGCCGATCACGCCGAATTGCGGGATCAGCCCGCGATCCAGCGTGCCGAGCACCGGGCCATCGGCGGTGGCGCGGATGTCGAACAACTCGCCCCGCACGCGGCCGAAGCCTTGCTTCGCCAGTAAGCGCCCGGCCTCCGCCAGGGCATCGCTGCGGCTTCCCGCGCCGCGCAGCCGCCCGGCCATGGCGACGCCGCGGCCCTCGAAATGGAAGTCCGCTGGCCGGAAGGTCAGCGCATGGGCCAGCTCGGCCGAGACCCAGCCCACCTGCTCCGCGCCGAAATGGAAGGGCAGGAGATGCGCGGGCGAGGGCAGGTTGTTGCAGGCCTCGATGTGCCGATACAGGTTTTTGCTCATGCCCCGCATGTGGCAGCCAGGGCGCCTTCCGAAAAGGGCAACGGTTCCCAAATCCCGCATCCCGCGCCACATGGAAGGCATGAGCGCGAACACGACGAATCACGGCCGCACCCTCCGCACCATCCTGCCTTACCTGTGGCCGGAGGGAGAGCGCGGCCTCAAGATTCGCGTGATCCTCGCGGTGATCTGCCTGGTGGCAGCCAAGGCCGCGAATGTGCTGGTGCCCATCGCCTATGCCCGCGCGGTGGATGCGCTGGCGCCCAAGGATGGCATGGGGGCGATGCTGGCCATCCCGGTGGCGCTGGTCATCGGCTACGGGCTGCTGCGCGTCATGTCCTCGGCGCTGGCGGAATTGCGGAATGCGGTCTTCGCCAAGGTGCAGGCGCGGGCGGCGCGGCGGGTGGCGCTGAGTGTCTTCCGGCACATGCATGCGCTCTCCATGCGCTTCCACATGGATCGCGCCACGGGCGGGCTTTCGCGCGTGATCGAGCGCGGCACGCGCGGCATCGCCATCGTGCTGAACTTCATGCTGTTCAACATCCTGCCGACCATCGTGGAGATCTTCCTGGTGGCGGCCATCCTGTGGTGGATGTTCGCGCTGTCCTTCGCGCTGACGGTGCTGATCACCATCGGCGCCTATATCGCCTTCACGCTGATCTTCACCAATTGGCGCCTGGCCTTCCGCCGCGTGATGAACGACACGGACCAGGAGGCGAACACCAAGGCGGTGGACAGCCTCTTGAACTACGAGACGGTGAAATACTTCAACAATGAGCGCCACGAGGCGAGCCGCTACGACGAAAGCCTGACGCGCTACGAGAGCGCCTATGTGCGCTCCGAGACGACGCTGAACATGCTCAATGCCGGCCAGGCGGCGATCATGGCGGCGGGGTTGACCATCGTGATGCTGCTGGCCGGCCAGGGCATCGCGGGCGGGACGATGACGGTGGGCGATTTCGTCATGGTGAACGCCTATCTCATCCAGCTTTATCTGCCGCTGAACATCCTGGGTTTCGCCTATCGCGAGATCAAGCAGGGCCTGACCGACATGGAGGAGATG
>Ga0209103_1000598_pt1 | contig 11202 bp, 12 predicted proteins | sample 4C3metaG_FD_184152 | JGI IMG/M metagenome (GOLD analysis project Ga0209103, IMG submission 184152) | Freshwater bacterial and archeal communities from Indian Creek, Illinois, USA - 4C3 metaG (SPAdes) (version 2) | ecosystem: Environmental > Aquatic > Freshwater > Unclassified | place: USA...
AAAGCGAAGTGCTATTACGTCGCGGTACTTTGCGGGGATTCGTTCAAGCTCTTTTTGCACTTGCAAAAACTGTACATGTCTTTCTAAGCTTTGCTGTGCGCTTATCAATTCTTCTTCCATATTTTCATTCGATATTGGATCAAAACCTTGGTCTTTCAAGCCATCTAGCGAAATTGGTTTGTAGTGTCCCTTCCTATGCAACAGATTAATTTCGTTTATGGCAATTCTGTATAGCCAAGCTGAAAAAGGTACATTTTGCCATTTGAAATTATGTATGGTTTTAAGTGCTTTGAAAAATGTTTCCGCTGTAATGTCCTGCGCAACTTGTATGTCGGCTGTTCGTTTTAATACATAAGCAAAAATCTGATCGTAGTTCAATTCATACAGTTTTCCGAAACTCTCGGGATCACTTTTCGCACGCTCCACCAGTTTTCTTTCAATCTCTAAATCCGATTTGCTGTAATTCATTTAAATGTCCTGCTGATCAATTATTCTTTCCTTCATCTCGTTGACTTTCATATCTCCTGCGTCCTTGTCTCCATATCTGGTAGCGGAGTACAAGTCGGCAATCTCAATCATATCTGCGTCTGTCGCATTTCTCCACCTGAGCGCGTCTTTTGCCAATTCGTTCGGCGTTAGGTGGCTTTTAAACTTATATCCTGCCGCTACATATTTAATAATAGCATACTTGTAAAGGAAACGTATTTTCTCCATATTGCCGGATAAGTCCTGCCATCTTTTTTCTCTTTTTAAGAATGAATCAATAAGTGTTTGAAATCTTCTCAAGTAGTTTTCCTTTAGTTTGGAAAGATCAAACAAGTTTTCTTTTTGGTCTACAAATCCTTGATCTTCTTCGCCATTGTCATGTGAGCCATTTTTTTCATACTGAAAAAGGCTTCTGAAGATTGTCCGCAGCAATGAGTATATAGCTTTTATCAACAAAAAAACTATAGCTAAAATTAGCGCTGATAAAAGTATAGTAGATATAAACTCCATAATAGCGAGCCATATGGGATTGGCCGGCCTAGTTGAGTCTTCAAGAGCGGGGATCAGTTGGTTTTCCTGAGCAGGCAAAGCTTGCTGCGCTTGATCTCCCTGCAACAAAGCACTTATAAATGCCAAGATTGAAAAAATAGTATTTATGACAATAGTCCAAAGCCACAACACCGATTCTCTGATAGTTCGAAAGTAAGAGATGGAGAACAACATTATAAGAACTAAAGCGACCATGAGAAAGTTTTTTCTGATCATGCCTGTTGGCGGTGAAAAATCGGAATTATTGGACAGTGCCGCATGTTTCAGCTGGTTTAAATTCATAAAAACCAAGCTTACGATAATAGTTAAAAAAGCACTCCATGCAAGATATGGCAGATAATGGTTCAGTTCATACACTCTGCTAAAATAAAAGATAATAGCGAAGTGCAGAAGATAACTAATAAAAAAAATCTGCAATGGAAACCATTCGGGATCGGAAGATTCGGAAGACTTGAATCCTCTGAAATAGACCGCTAAATATATAAGAGAAAGTAATATCAATTCTAATGTGACTCCGAATAATCGGTATAATCCAAACCCGATCGCAATAAATCCAAGTATCAAAATAAAATTTCGATGTGTTAAATTGGCAACTTTGCCCCAAATTATACCAATCAAATAGCTTACGCTCAGTGATATAAGATATAGATACAAATTCATAGGTGGATTAAGCACAATCGTTATTACCAAAATAAGAGGGAAGAAGGCAAGCAATTCCAGCAACGATAATGCCCATCGATTTACTATATGAAGCATAAACGACCTAATCATCGATTTCACCTTCATTGAAAGTTTTTTCAAGTTTTAACAGCTCAACTGAGTTTCCCAACTGCTTTAAAATCTCAATCTGACCGGCTATCCTTTCGTTTGAATAACACGAGATTAGTAATAAGTCTTGATTGGTTATCCGATTTTGTATGTCGTCCTCAAGAAGGGTGTAGATTGTAACCGATCTTTTTATAGCCATCCTTGCCAGTGTTTGAAGTATAAGCTCCAGGTGTTCGAAACCTGAACCGAGAGGGGCATAGACAGGATTTTCTTCTTGTTCAGATATGCAGCCGTTTGATCTAAAGCCAACTGAGATCCCTTGAGAAGTGGCATATTGAGCTACTGTAGCGGCAATTCTTATACCTTTTTCGATTAGTTCAGGATCGGTTATGGAATCCCACATACCTTCTTCCGACTCAACATTCAAATAGATCATAAGTTTTGGATCGGCTGTGTAATCATGATTGCGAACCTTAAGGCTCATAGTTTTCGCTGACATTTTCCAATTGATCCTGTTAAGCGGGTCACCGGGCAGATATTCTCTTACGCCTGACACCATGAATGGATCATCTACGATCCATCTTCGAACAGCCACATCACCAAAAAAGCTATCAGAGGGCAGACTTGGGTCTGATAGCGGTAAAAATCTGGGATATACCAAAAGTTCTGTAAAAAATGAAGAAATTTTTGTTTTTTCTGATATTCCGAACAAATCTCCTAAAGACAGAGCGGCTGAAGTCAGTTTATATGAGCCGCGCCTTACACATTTCACCGTATGAAGCCTTTTTACCGAAGTATAGGGCATAAGGGCAAACAAGCTCTTATGAAATTGCTGATGCTTTATGTCAAGGTTAAATTGTTTTTTGAATTTAAGATTGCTGTCAATTTTTGATTCAACCCTAACCCAAGGCAAAGGCAGCAGCTTTCTGTTCGCTATATGCTCGACAAGGCGAACTTCCTCGCCTTCAAAAACCGCCGCTTTCTCGAAATATCTCGTATAATATATATGACGGCTGCCGAGCTTTTTATAAAGCCAACCCTGGAAAAGCAAAATTGTACCGGTAAAAAATATAAGCCAAAGCAAATGCATCAGGCGCCCAACTCCTTAAACCTCATTTCCTCGGTTAAGACGGGAACTTGCGCCAGTAATCTGTCCATTACGGCTTCGGAGTATCTGTCTTTCATTCTTGCGGATCCTGAAAGAAGCAAGCGGTGGCAAAGAACATGTTTCGCAAGAGTTTTGACGTCGTCTGGTAAAACATAATCTCTGCCGCGAAGTATTGCAAAAACCTGGGAAGCTTTAAGCAAAGCCTGGCTTCCTCTTGGGCTTATTCCGAGTACTATATCGGCATCCCGACGTGTTCGGGTTACTATATCGATTATGTATTTATAGACCGCTTCGCTTACATGTACAGATGAGTATGTGTTTTGCGCGTTGACAACATCCTGGACTGTTGCCACCGGCTTAATATCGTTAAGCGGCTGGTCTGATTTAAATCGCTTGAGTATATCTATTCCTTCCGATTCGCCAGGATAACCAAAACGGATTCTTAATAGAAATCTGTCAAGCTGAGCTTCCGGCAAAGGGAATGTACCCTGAATCTCGATTGGGTTTTGAGTGGCTACCACCATAAAAGGTTTCTCGAGAAGATGAGTCTCGCAGTCAACCGTGACCTGTCTCTCCTCCATGCATTCAAGTAGGCTTGATTGGGTTCGCGGAGTCGCTCTGTTTATCTCATCGGCCAGCAGTATGTTTGTAAACACCGGACCCGGCCTGAATTGAAACTCGCTTAGCTTTTGGTTGAAATAATTTATGCCGGTTAAATCGGAAGGGAGAAGATCGGGAGTAAACTGAATCCTTTTAAACTCACAATCGATTGATTTAGCCAAAGTCTTAGCAAGCAAGGTTTTGCCCATTCCCGGCACGTCCTCCAATAAGACGTGTCCTGAGCAGATAAGAGCCACCAAGAGCAAATCGATTACATTTTCGTTGCCGACTATTACTTTTCTAATGTTATTTTTGATATCGTCCGACAGATTTCTTATGGAAGACAAATCCATTGTATGACTCCTTCCTTTGACAGGTATGTGCTTGTATGGATTGTATCATAGTAACGACGAATTGACACTTAATTTTAATGATCCTAAGGATAAGAGGGGGGATAGCTTATATTGCTATGATGAAAAGATCACACGATAAATAAAGATAATTAATTATTTAATAAAAATTTATTAAAAAAATAAAAAAACTAATTGACATTCTGAAAAACGCATTGTATTATTGGGATGATAAAGATTAAGTTTTGAAAAGGATTGAATGACTTATGGAATGGCATGAACTGACAAAACTTACGCACGGTAAAAAAGTAGCTGTCGAAAGAGTAAAAATACTCGAAAATGGCATCGCGATTGAAGGCAATTTCTCTTTGCCGCCGCTTGCGGGACTGTCTGCCGAAGATCAGGTGTTTGTGATGGCTTTCGTAGGAGCTCACGGCTCGATAAAAGATATGGAGATCATGTTTGGAATCAGTTATCCGACGGTAAAGAATAGGTTGAATAAGATAGCGAAGCAGCTCGAATTGGTGGAAACGGTGTTAGGGCAGTCGCGTGAAGATGTTCTGGATGAACTTGAGCTAGGGATTATAAATACCGAAGAAGCTCTAAGGAGGCTGGGTAAATAATGTGGCCGCCTCTTCTTATTATTATACGAATACAGCATGACAGCCAGGGAGTAAAACTATTTCTGCCATTACCGGTTTTTCTTTTACTGCTGCCTTTAGTTATTTTTTTAGGTGTTGTTTTGATTCCGGTTGCTTTTGTTGCAACTATTGTATTATGGCGTAAAGGATGGGGTTTTTCGCCGTTTAAGGCGATAGGATATATTTATAAGTTGTATTGCGCACTTCGCGGGCTTTCGATTGATGTTAACAGTCCGCGTCATATAATCACCATTTCCATAATTTAGAAAGATGAGGGGGAGAGAATAATGAGCGAGAGTACAAAAAGGATACTCGATATGCTGGCTGCCAACAAGGTAACAAGCGATGAAGCATACCGGCTGCTTACCGCTTTGAAAAATGCCGAAGAAGCAGAGAGTGATACTGGTGGCGAGTTTCAAGCGCCGAAAAAAAATCCTAAATATTTGAGAGTAACTGTAACGCCGGGTGAAGATGCACCTTCTGATAAACAGGATCGCGTAAATATCCGTATTCCGATATCCCTGATAAGAACCGGAATGAAGCTTGCTTACCTGATTCCACCACAGGCATACGACCACATTGACGGCGCTTTAAAAGACAAAGGCATTCAGTTCGACATACGCAATATAAAGAAGGAAGATTTGAGCGAGCTGATAGACGCACTTTCCGATATGGAAATTGACGTTGAAAGTGGTCAGGGTGAAAAGGTGAAGGTGTTTGTGGAATAAACGGCGGGAAGTGTTTGTAAGTTTATGTCAAGAAGTAGCGTGGATTTTAGAAAAAGTGAGTATATCCAAACTATATTATAAGGGGTGGTAATGTGATTCTTGAAGTTAAAAACCTCTCTAAAGTATTTAAAAATGGCAAGAAGAGCGTAACGGCCGTTGATGACGTCTCATTATCAATCGTTGCAGGCGAAGTGGTGGGATTGCTCGGACCAAACGGTGCGGGCAAGACCACGATAATAAAATCGATAATGGGATTATTGATGCCGACATCAGGCTCGATAAAAATAGCAGGATTCGATCCGCAAAAGCAGAGTTTAGCTGCGCTCAAACAGGTAGCCGCCGTGCTTGAAGGCAGCCGCAATATATACTGGCGAATGAGCCCCTACGAAAATATGAAGTTTTTTGCTGGAATTCACGGAGTATCGTTCAGGCGGGAAAAACAATATTTTGATCATTTGATTGAGATCTTCAGATTGACTGAAAAGAGAGACTCAGAAGTACGCCTTCTATCACAGGGAATGAAGCAGAAAGTGGCGATTTGCTGCTCTTTGGCAAAAAAGACTCCACTTGTTTTTCTGGATGAACCTACGTTAGGGCTTGATGTTGAAACTTCCTATGAGTTGCGGGATACTTTGAAAGAAATTTGCGCAGCAGAAAATAGAACGTTCGTTGTGAGCAGCCATGATATGGACGTGATACAGGATGTGTGTAAACGTATAATCATTATGAACAACGGACGGATTATCGCTGATGAAAATATGGATGAGTTGCTTTCGGTTTTTAAAAGCCGATCATATAAGTTGATTGTCGAGGGCGAACCTAATGAAGAAATGCTTAAACGATTGACGGGTGAATATCCTCAAGCAGAAGTCAAATCTGCGGAACGCCAGGTTGTAATCGAGATTGATCTACCTGATCACAAAATGCTTTACAGCCTTCTTGATCTTTTTAAAGCATTCGAGGCGAATATTGAAACCATCACTCAACAGGAGCCTGATCTTGAAAAGGCTTTCTTGTCTTTGGTCAGAAAGGAGCGGGAAAAATGGGACAGCACACCACAGCGCTAGAGGCGGTTATACTTAGACATATTGTAAACTTAAAACGCTATGCATTCGATTCTATTTCAGGTCTTGTCACCATGTACATAGTTTTCTTAGTGATATTTTACGGAGCGCGAGGAATAGGTGGAGTTGCTCTTGCCACAGGCAACACTTTAGAAGGTATACTGGTCGGATATTTACTTTGGGCACTTGCTATAATGGCTTATTCGGAGTTATCGTGGGATCTTTACAACGAAGCTCAAATGGGTACGCTTGAACAGCTGTATGTTTCACCCATTGGCTTTAAGTGGATTAATGCGTACAGCATGTTGAGCAATCTTGTTTTCCAATTTGCCTTATCGGGTGTCTTGCTGGCGCTTATGATGGTAAGCACAGGAAAATATCTAAATCTTGATATTTTTAGCGTAATACCTCTGTTTTTGCTTGCTCTGAGTTCGGCTTACGGTATAGGTTTTGCAGTAGGTGGATTGGCACTGATATTCAAAAGGGTGAGATCGTTTTTTCAGATAGTTCAGTTTGTGTTCGTGGCTTTTATTGCAGTACCGATAGAACAGTTTCCTCCGATAGTTTATATGCCGTTGTCGATGACAAATCATCTTTTGCGTCAGGTTATGGTGCATGGGTTAAGTATATGGGAGCTCAACAGGGGCGAATTGTTGATTGGGGTTATAACTGGCGTGGTTTATCTTGCATTAGGGTTGCTTGCATTTACAAAATGTGAAAGGATTGCAAAAAACAAAGGACTTTTGGGGCATTATTAATATTGACAAATATAAACATTGCTAGTACCATATATTTATAATTATTATTGATTAGAAACGATTACGATTCCTAGGATTGAGATTTTATTTTTGTGGCAGATCCCTATTAAGTATATTGTAAAGGCGTCTTAAGTGGATGTCTTTTGATATAAAATCTGTTCAAAGGAGGAATACACATGAGTGAACAAGCTAAATGTCCTGTAACGGGGAAAACTCGAGTTGCTACGGCAAGCATTGGCACATCTAACAAAGACTGGTGGCCAAATCAACTTAACCTGAAAATGCTACATCAGAATTCGGACATGAGCAATCCGATGGGTAAAGATTTCGATTATGCCGAAGAGTTTAAGAAACTCGACCTAACTGCTGTAAAAAAAGATTTATATGCATTGATGACCGAATCGCAAGACTGGTGGCCGGCTGATTATGGTCATTACGGACCGTTCTTTATCAGGATGGCGTGGCATAGCGCAGGTACTTATCGTACCGGTGACGGTCGCGGAGGCGCGGGGGATGGAACGTTGAGATTTGCACCGTTAAACAGCTGGCCGGACAATGTTAATCTTGACAAGGCTCGTCGTTTGCTTTGGCCGATCAAACAAAAATACGGCAATAAAATCTCATGGGCTGACCTTATGATACTTACAGGAAATTGTGCTTTAGAATCGATGGGGTTTAAGACTTTTGGTTTTGCCGGAGGTCGTGCAGATGTCTGGGAGCCACAAGAAGATGTCTATTGGGGTTCTGAGAAAACTTGGCTCGGAGATGAACGCTACACTGGTGATCGTGAACTTGAAAAACCGCTGGCTGCGGTACAGATGGGACTTATTTATGTAAATCCGGAAGGTCCTAATGGACGGCCAAGTGCTATTGATTCAGGTCGTGATATTCGAGAGACTTTCGGTCGTATGGCTATGAATGATGAGGAAACCGTAGCACTCATTGCAGGAGGGCATACATTCGGCAAATGCCATGGGGCTGGAAGTGCGACTCAAGTAGGTCCGGCACCCGAAGGCGCGAGCATTGAAGACCAGGGACTCGGCTGGAAAAGTAGTTTTGGTACCGGAAAAGGCGGAGATGCGATCTCAAGTGGCATAGAAGGAGCTTGGACACCAACTCCGATTAAATGGGATAACAGTTATTTTGACACTTTGTTTAAATATGATTGGGATTTAGTTAAAAGTCCTGCAGGCGCTTCGCAATGGATTCCTACAGATCCGGCGGCCGCAAAAACAGTGCCTGACGCACATGATCCCGCCAAACGTCATGCACCCATAATGACTACTGCAGACTTAGCTCTAAGAATGGATCCAATCTATAAACCTATCGCAAAACGTTTCCAACAAAACTTAAAAGAATTTGAGGATGCTTTCGCTCGCGCGTGGTTTAAGCTGACTCATCGCGATATGGGGCCGCATTGCCGCTATTTAGGTCCCGAAGTTCCCGCCGAAGAACTGATTTGGCAAGATCCTGTGCCTGCTGTTGACCATGAGTTGATCGATGAACATGATGTTGCTTCTCTTAAAGAAACAATTCTTGCTTCAGGATTATCGGTTTCACAATTAGTCACGACTGCTTGGGCATCAGCTTCGACTTTTAGAGGATCAGACAGACGCGGCGGAGCAAACGGAGCGCGTGTACGCCTTGAACCGCAAAAGAATTGGGAAGTCAATCAACCAGTTCAACTTGAAATCGTGCTTTCGATTCTTAAAAAGATTCAAGAGGCATTTAACGAAAAATCATGCTGCAAGAAAGTTTCATTAGCTGATATCATAGTGCTTGGAGGCTGTGCAGCAATAGAGAAAGCTGCGAAAGAAGCCGGCCACGAGATTGAAGTGCCGTTTAAGCCCGGCCGCACGGATGCTACACAGGAAAAAACAGATATACAGTCTTTCAAAGCACTCGAACCGATTGCCGACGGGTTCCGCAACTACCAAAAATCCAGATTTACAATGTCAGCTGAGGAACTTTTAATAGATCGTGCTCAGCTTTTAACTTTGACAGCTCCTGAAATGGCTGTACTGATAGGTGGACTGCGTGTTCTGAATACTAATTTTGGAAAAACTAAGCATGGTGTGTTTACTACCAGACCTGAGGTTCTAACGAATGATTTCTTTGTGAACTTACTTGACATGGGTACATCATGGAAGGCTGTATCCGATGATAAAGAGGTTTTTGAAGGATGCGACCGCAAAACGGGAGAACTCAAATGGACAGCAACCCGTGTCGATCTTATTTTCGGTTCGAATTCTCAGCTTAGGGCGATCTCTGAAGTTTATGCGAGCGATGATTCGCAATGCAAATTTTTAAACGATTTCGTAGCTGCTTGGAATAAGGTCATGAACGCTGACCGTTTTGATTAGCTTGAATCGATAAGTTGGACGAGTTAAAATTATACTGGAAATGATTACAAAGGGGCATCTTTTGAGAATAAATGATGTCCCTTTGGCTTAAAATCTTGGAAGGGTTTACCAATGCTGCAATCTGTTAAAAAAAACATTTTAGTCACTTTGGGCAGTATTTCTTTAGTATTAGGTGTGGTCGGCATATTCTTGCCTATTTTACCTACTACGCCTTTTTTGCTTCTAACATCGTATCTCTATTTTCGAAGCTCAAAAAGATTGTATTATTGGCTCCTAAATCAAAGGGTTCTTGGCTTGTATATATACAATTATATAAATTACAGGGCTGTTTTGTTGAGTACGAAGATATTTTCACTCATTTTTCTGTGGACTTCACTTGTTATTTCAATCATATTAACAGATTCGACGCATATCAGAGTATTTCTTTTAGTTGTGGGTATATGTGTAACTATCCATCTTCATATGCTTAAAACAATAAAAAAAGCGGACTTGATTAATTTTTCCAGTGAAAGTGGGAGAGAAATTGATTCGCAGACTCAATGATAACCAATAATTTGGCGGAGAGTCAGGGATTTGAACCCTGGGTACGCTTGCGCGTACACTGGTTTTCGAGACGTTTATTCCATTTATAAGATAATTTCCTTTAGACGACTTTAGTGGAATATAACGGAACCTACAAACGCAGTATTATCAAAGGTCCTGGACGACATAATTTTAAAAAACCTAAAACCCATTAGTTCGAATGGGTCCCGGAAATACCCTGTTTGGGGTCAAAAAGATGATTTTTTTTGCAGCAAAGAGAGAATTCAGGAGAGAACTAACAGGGAGTGAATCGCTTGAAAACAAATTGTTTCGAAGGATACAATGTTTTTACAGGAGAGAACTTGGCACTAATATAAGCTACTTCTCGAAAAAATGGGCTTCACCTGCCTTTGGCAGTCAAAATCTGTACTCATTACTTAAAACAGCCTTTACCCGGAACTTCAAGAAATACCTGTCCTTCTTCCTGGCCAAATTCCGAATTTTCGCCTTTAAGCTCATGGCTTTTCTACTCATAGCAACACCTCCAGGTAATTTTTTAGCACAGCATCAATTTTAAGTTTTTTGGCATAATCCATCAGGATCGAGAGATCCGCTGACTTCAGTTTCACAAATCGTTTTAAGGCTTCATTCAAGATTTGGACGTCAATGCGATTTCTGCTTCTGATCAGGTCGCAGATTGTTCTTTCGATGTTGTAAGTCTTAATCGGATTACCGTGTGAGCTTTGCACAGTTTCTACTCCCAGCTCATGAAGCTCCTTTTTGATGTAGTAGACCTTGAATCGTTCTGCCACAGAACCAACTATTTTATAGCCACTGGGAACTGAGGCTGAATACTCAAAGGGTGTCCGATCGGAAAGGCCATGCAAATAAAGCGCGGTTTCATGAGAATAGATCAGTTTCGGATACTTCGTTTGCATGGAGTACATTTCATCTTCAATGGCATCGATGGAAACATAAATGCCACGATCAACTCTTTCCAGCTTCCCTTCGGCTACCATCATTTGAAGATAAGTTCTAGGAATTTCATACAAATCCAGATCGGCACTTAAGACTGTGCCGTGTTGCTTCTGAATGAGCTTTTCAAGTTTTTCCAGGTAATTCATCATCATCACCTCGCTTTACAAATATACTTATATTGTAGGTCATTTAAGTATGTTTGTAAACACATTAATCAATACACGGCAAAACGATCAAGAATTACTTGCTCGCCACCACTCTAAGTTGCAGTTATCAGAAACTGAGCT
>Ga0209103_1000599_pt1 | contig 11197 bp, 7 predicted proteins | sample 4C3metaG_FD_184152 | JGI IMG/M metagenome (GOLD analysis project Ga0209103, IMG submission 184152) | Freshwater bacterial and archeal communities from Indian Creek, Illinois, USA - 4C3 metaG (SPAdes) (version 2) | ecosystem: Environmental > Aquatic > Freshwater > Unclassified | place: USA: Indian...
GCTCCTGATAAGGGGATAAATGCCGGGCGAGCCGCCCGTAGGCACATCTAGGGCGCGAATCTTAGCAGTTTCGGCCCGAGCTTTCATGAAATTGACATGCGAGCAAGGGTAAACCACGGCCCCGAGGCTCCCGGAAAATGCCTTGGTAATGCGGCTCCTGCGCGCCCAGCAGGCCCTTCAGGCCCAGGCTCTGGGTACACTGAAGACTCCCGCCGGTTTCCATTCTTGTCCCGCATGAAGCCCATCCTCAGCCCCGAACTGCCCCCGGCGCCCGGCGCCGCGCGTGAACGCATCACTGCGGCCTATGCCCGCGACGAGTCCGAGCACCTCGCCGAACTGCTGGCGGCCGCGCGCCTGCCCGCCGGCGTGCAAGCGAGCGTGCAGGCCACCGCCGAACGCTTGGTCGAGCGCACCCGTGTGCGCGCCGCCGACCCCGAACTGGTGCAGGCCTTCATGCGCCAGTACGACTTGAGCTCCGAGGAAGGCGTGTTGCTGATGTGCGTGGCCGAGGCCCTGCTGCGCATCCCCGACCCGCTCACGGCCGACAAGCTGATCCGCGACAAGCTGGGCGTCGCGGCCTGGGAGAAGCACCTCGGCGGCTCGTCGTCGGTGCTGGTGAATGCCTCCACATGGGGGCTGATGCTGACCGGCCGCGTGGTGAGCCTGGCCGAGGACACCCGCCGCGACTTCACCGGTGCGTTCAAGCGGCTCGTGGCCCGCACCGGCGAGCCGGTGATCCGCATCGCCGTTCGCCAGGCCATGAAAATCATGGGCCACCAGTTCGTGATGGGGCGCAGTATCGGCGAGGCACTGGAGCGCAGCCTGAAGGGCGAGAACGCACGCTACCGCTACAGCTTCGACATGCTCGGCGAAGGCGCGCTCACCAGCAGGGACGCGGCGCGCTATTTCCAAGCCTACCAAGAAGCGATTGGTGCGATTGGTACCTCGTACCGGGCCAGCGTGGCGAACCGCTCCCCCAGCCCGAGCGACCCAAACCGCGTCTTCGCCGCCCCCAGCATCTCGGTCAAGCTCTCGGCCCTGCATCCGCGCTACGAGGTCCAGCAGCGCGCCCGGGTGCTGGCCGAACTGACCCCGAGGGTGCTGGCATTGGCCGAGCACGCCAAGGCACAGCAGATCGGCTTCACCATCGACGCCGAGGAGAGCGAGCGCCTCGAACTCTCGCTCGACGTCATCGGTGCAGCGTACGCGGACAAGAGCCTCGATGGCTGGGAAGGCTTGGGGCTGGCGGTGCAGGCCTACCAGAAGCGCGCGCCCTTCGTGATCGACACGCTCGCCGCACTGGCGCGCGAGGCCGGAAGGCGGATGCCGGTGCGACTGGTGAAGGGAGCCTACTGGGATTCCGAGATCAAGAAGGCGCAGGTGGAGGGCTTCAGCGGCTATCCGGTGTTCACGCGCAAGGTGAACACCGACGTGAGCTACCTCGCCTGCGCGCGCCGCCTGTTCGCGGCCAGCGACGCGATCTACCCGATGTTCGCCACCCACAACGCCCAGACCATCGCCGCCATCCACGCCATGGCCAATGAAGGCGGCAGGCGCCGCGACTTTGAATACCAGCGCCTGCACGGCATGGGCGAGGACCTCTACGCCGAGGTGATCGGTGCCGACCAGTTCAGCCTGCCCTGCCGCGTCTATGCGCCGGTGGGTTCGCACGAAGACCTGTTGCCCTACCTGGTGCGCCGGTTGCTGGAAAACGGTGCCAATTCCAGTTTCGTCAACCGCATCACCGACGCCCGCGTGCCGGCCGCCGTGCTGGTGGCCGACCCGGTGGCCGCCGTGCGCGCCCGGGCCTGCGCACCGCACCCGCACATCCCGCAGCCGCGCGAGCTGTTCCGTTTGCAAAACGAGCCCGCGCTGCGCCAAGACCGAAGCAATTCCATGGGCATCAACCTCGCCGACGATGCGCAGCTGCGCGAACTCGCCACCCAGATCAACGCCGCCGTGCAGCCGTGGCGCGCCCAGCCGCTGGTGCCGGGTGCTGCCGCTTTCGGCGCGATGGTGCAGGTGACGAATCCGGCCGACCGCCGCGAGGCGGTGGGCGAGTACCTCGCCGCCAGCGAGGCCAACGTGCAACAGGCGCTGGCCAATGCCGTGCAGGCGCAGCCCGGCTGGGACGCCCTGCCCGCCACCAGCCGCGCGGTGATCCTTGAAAAAGCCGCCGACCTGCTGGAGGCGCGCACGCCGGCGTTCATGGCGCTGTGCGTCAAGGAGGCCGGCAAGAGCCTGTCGGCCTCCGTCGCCGAAGTGCGCGAGGCGGTCGACTTCCTGCGCTACTACGCCCTGCAAGCGCGCGAACGGTTCGCACCCGTCAAGCTGCCGGGTCCGACCGGCGAATCGAACCAGCTCAGCCTGCACGGCCGCGGCGTGTTCGTCTGCATCAGCCCGTGGAACTTCCCGCTGGCGATCTATCTGGGCCAGGTGGCCGCGGCACTCGCCGCCGGCAACAGCGTGATCGCCAAGCCCGCCGAGCAGACCACGCTGGTGGCCTTCGCCGCGACCAAGCTGCTGCACGAGGCCGGCGTGCCCGAGGACGTGCTGCAGTTCCTGCCGGGCGACGGCGCCACCGTCGGCGCCGGCCTGACCCGCGATGCGCGCGTGGCCGGTGTCGCCTTCACCGGCTCGAACGAGACCGCGTGGGCGATCAACCGCACGCTCGCCGCGCGCAATGCACCCATCGCCACGCTGATCGCCGAGACCGGCGGCCAGAACGCGCTGATCGCCGATTCCTCCGCCTTGCCGGAACAAGTGGTCAAGGACGCCGTGGCCTCGGCCTTCGATTCCGCCGGCCAGCGCTGCTCGGCCGCGCGCGTGCTGTTCGTGCAGGCCGACATCGCCGACAAGGTGCTGCACCTGCTCGCCGGTGCCATGGACGAGCTGGTGGTCGGCGACCCCGGCCTGCCCAGCACCGACGTCGGCCCGGTGATCGACGAGGACGCCCGGAGCGGCCTTGAGGCGCATATCGCGCGCATGGACAAAGAGGCCCGCCTGATCAAGATGGCGCCGCTGCCCGAGGCCGCCTCGCATGGCTGCTTCGTGGCTCCGCGCGCCTACGAGCTGGCCTCGATCCAGCAGCTCGACCGCGAGGTGTTCGGCCCGATCCTGCACGTGCTGCGGTGGAAGGCCGAGAAGCTCGACGAGGTCATCGCCGACATCAACGGCACCGGCTTCGGCCTGACGCTCGGCATCCACTCGCGCATCGACGCCACCGTCGACCACATCGCCAAGCACGTGCGCGTGGGCAACTGCTACGTCAACCGCAACCAGATCGGCGCGGTGGTCGGCGTGCAGCCCTTCGGCGGCGAGGGCCTGTCCGGCACCGGGCCGAAGGCCGGCGGCCCGCACTACCTCGCGAGGTTCGCCACCGAGCGCACGCTCACGGTGAACACCACGGCGGCCGGTGGCAACGCCTCGCTGCTGACGCTGGGGCAGTAGGAGGGCAGCAAGAAGGGGTCAAAAGACCCCCTCAGCCGCTGGCCCCGGATCTCAGCGAAAGCCGACCGTCTCCATGCGGCCGTTGCGCACTTCGATCAGGCTGAAGCTGCCGGCGCTGTCGCCGGGGCCGACCAGTTTGAGCGCCGATGCACCCTCGTAGTTGATGCGCCCGCCGGCGGCCAGAATGCGCAGACCCTTGGCCAGTTCACCGGCTTGGATGGTTTCGCCGGGACCATTGGCAACCGCCATGATGTGCGCTTTGACGCGCGCGCTATCGGTCGAGTTGGCGGCCTGCATGGCAAGCAACACCAGCGCGGCGGCGTCGTAGGATTGGTGCACAAAGGGGCCGACGCGGATATTGGCCGCGCGCGCCAGTTGCTCGAAACGCAGCGCGCCGGGGCTGTTGGAGCCGGGCGTGGTGCCAAAGGAGCCGTTGAGCGCCGGGCCGATGGCTTGTGCCAAGCTGTCGCCGACCATCGCATCGGGCAAGAAGAAGCGGGTGAAAGCCCCGCTGTCGAGTGCCGAGCGGATGATGCCGCGCCCGCCTTGATCGAGGTAGCCAACCACGACCAAAATCTCGCCCCCGGCGGCGGCCAGCGCCGCCACCTCGGCGGTGTAGTCGCCTTTGCCATCTTCGTGCGCGGCGGAAATCGTGATGCGACCGCCCAAACGCTCAAAGTTGCTGCGGATGCTGCCGGCCAAGCCACGGCCGTAGTCGTTGTTGGTAAAGGTCAGGGCGGCGCGGCTGATGCCGCGTTCGCGCATGAGTTCAGCGATCACTTCGCCTTGGCGTGCGTCCGACGGGGCGGTGCGAAAGAACAGGTCGTTGTCGCGCACCGTGCTCAAGGCCGGCGAACTGGCCGAGGGCGAGACCACCAGCAGGCCGCGTGGCACCGCGACGTTTTGCAGCACCGCCGTGGTGACGCCGGAGCAGTCGGCCCCGATCAGGGCATGGATGCGTTCAACCGTGACCAGGCGCTGCGCGGCGGTGGTGGCGGCGGCGGCATCGGTGCAGGTCGAGTCGGCGCGCACCGCCTCGACCCGGGTGCCGCGCAGAAACAGGCCGCTCTCGTTGACTTCACGAATGGCCAGCTCGGCGCTGGCGGCCATGCCGGGGGTGAGCGATTCGATCGGGCCGGTAAAGCCCAGCAGCACGCCCAAGCGCACCGGGTTTGGGGTGGCGGCGGCAGCAGCCGGGGCCGGGGTTTGGGCGTGGGCCGCAAAGGCCAAGGTGGCCGCCAAGGCGGCAAGGGTGAGGATCTTTTTCAAGCAAGGCTCCTAGTATGGGTAGATAAATGCCGGGCAGGTCGCCCGAAGGCACATCAAGGGCGCTAATCTTAGCCGCAGTTGCGGCAGGATTTCATAAAACTGACACTGGGCTAGGGGTAAACCACGGCCCCTTGGGAACGCCTTGGCGGTGCCTTGGCGATACGGCTTCTGCGCGCCAAGCCGACTCCAAGAAGCCTTTGCTTTGGGCACACCGAAAACTTCCCCGCATTGCATTTGGACCGCATGAAAGCCATCCCCAGCCCCGAACTGCCTGCTGCGCCCGGCCTGCGCACGCCGCCTGCTCGAAAGCGGCGCGAACTCGAGCTACGTCAACCGCAACCAGATCGGCGCCGTGGTCGGCGTGCAGCCCTTCGGCGGCGAGGGCCTCTCCGGCACCGGCCCCAAGGCCGGCGGCCCGCATTACCTAGCGCGCTTTGCCACCGAGCGCACGCTGACCGTCAACACCACGGCGGCCGGCGGCAATGCCTCATTGCTGACGCTGGGGCAGTAGCTCCACCCTAGGCAAGGCCGGCACCAGGCCACTGCGGCCAAGGGTGGCGAGATATGCTGGCAGCACCTCGGTCAGTTGGGCCGGGTGGTTGATTCCCCAGCCGCCGTCGTGCATCAGGACGATGTCGCCGGCACGCGTTGCGCCAAGCCGCCGGGCGATCGCTCGCGCGCTGCCGAACGGCCCCCAGTCGACGGCGCTGCGGTCCCACAGCACGAGTTGCTGGCCCGCAAGTTCGGCTTCCTCGGTCATGCAGCGGCGCAAGCGCCCGTGCGGCGGTCGAAAGTACTGCGCAGCCTGGCCGGTGATATCGGCGATCGCGGCGGCGCCCGCGCGCACCTGCTCGCGCGCGGCGCTGGCAACCATGGTCCAGGGATGGCGATGGCTGAACGTGTGGTTGCCCAGCGCGTGGCCATCCGACAGCACCCGGCGCACGAGCGCGGGCTGTTCGAGCGCAAGGCGGCCGACCATGAAGAACGTGGCCCGGGCCTTGGCTTGCGCAAGCATGTCGAGGATGCGCGGTGTCCAACGCGGATCGGGCCCGTCGTCGAAGCTCAGGTACACATGCGGCGCCTTTGCTGCTTGCTTCTCAAGTGTCATTGCGCCGCTCCAGAAAACTTGCCCAGCAGCTGCGCCTGGGTGAGCCAATAGACGATCGGGTCGGGTCGGGCCGTCGTGCGGGTCTGCTCGGTGGCAGCAAAGGTCCACACCAACAGACGGAAATAGGCCGCCCGCAGGCGCTTGCGCAGGCCATCAGGGTACGGCTCGGTGATGAAACCCGCCTGCCGACCGTGCGGGGGCAGCCAGGTCAGCGCATGGTAAGCGGCAAGGTCGGCAAACGCCGGGTCGTGGCGCGCCAAGTCTGCCAAGAGGTGCAAGGACTCGCTCAGGAGCCGCGCAAAGCGAAAAGCGGCCTGCGCTCCCAAGGCCGCCCCCAGCTCGTGGATACGGGCGTTGTTGAAGTGCAGCGTGCCGACCCAATCCCCGGGCGCCAGCCGCGTGCCGTCGGCGAACTCGCGCACCGGTCCGCGGTAAGGGGTGCGCCCCACGTACAACATCTCTCCGACCGGCTGCAAGGCGTGCCAGCGGCGATACAGGGCATCCACTTGGCGCAGGCAGGACAGCGCCACGCGCCGCATCCAGCGGGTCGGCGCTCCGAGCGCTGAGCTTGTCGGCGCTGGGGCGCCCTTAGGCGGTGCGAGCATCCGGGCCACGCTGACCACCTGCTGCGCGCTGTCGCAGTGGCCCAGCGCCGCAGCGCGCTCTTGCAGCGCGGCCAACTGGCTGCGATCGGCCAGCAGCGCCGCCACGGATGCGGCCAGCTCCCGGCCCTGCACCAGCCTGCCGACGCCGTGCGCTTCCAGGAAGCGGACATTGAACCCTTCCTGACCGCGCAGGCAGTGGGTCGCCAGCAGCGGCCGCCCGCAGGCCATGGCCTCGGCCACCGTGAGCCCGCCGGGCTTGCCCACCACCACGTCCGCAGCGCGCATGAAGCAGGCCATCCGCTCGGTCCAGCCATGCACCTTCAAGGACGGCGTGCGGGCCGCCAATGCAGTCAAGCGCTCGAATTCGGCCCGGTTGCTCCCAGTGACCGCCAGCCACTGCACATCCATCGCTCCGGTTGCCAGCAGCGCCACGGCCTCCTCTACCCCCAGCCCCAAACCACCGCCGAGCAACAGCACCACCGGGCGCTGCGGATCCAGTCCGAGCGCCTGGCGCGCCGACTCCTGCGACGGTGGCTGCTGAAATCCAGCCATGAGCGGGATTCCGGTGACGCTGATGCGCGCCTGCTCGACACCGGCCGCGCGCAGGCTCGCCACCATGTCGGCGCTTCCCACGCAGTAGTGATCGAGACCCTGCTGCACCCAGAGGTCGTGCACGCCAAAGTCGGTCAGCACACCCACGGCCGGCACCGCCACGGCGCCCGTGGTTTTCAGGCGGGACAGCAACACGGCGGGCCACATCTCGGCAACCACGATCAGGTCGGGGGCGAAGGAGCGGATGCGCGCCCCGAGGCGACGCGTCAGGCGCAGGTAGGCCAGACCCAGCAGCGTGCTGCGCAGCGCGGCCCCGATCCAGCCCCAGCCAGGCCCCTTCAAGACCGCCAGCAGGGCGAGGGCCAAGCTGCGGTCGAGCAGGCCGCTGCGCCGCAGCAGGGGCAATGCGTCGCTGGAAAAAATCTGCAGCACCTGGCGCAAAGGCTGAGGCACCGGGCCACCAGCCAGCAAGGAACGCCAGAGCCCCTGATCGAGGTGGTACACACGGTCGTACAGCTCGGGCTGCTCGCTGGCCAGACGCAGATAGGACTGCTGGATGAATTCGGCCACCCCCGCATCCATGAGTTCCCAGAAATCGAGTGAACTCACCCTGACCGATGGGTCGGACGCACGCCAAGCCTGCTCGACCGCTTTCGTGGTGCGCGCGTGACCCGACCCCAAGCCAGAGGTCAGCAGCAGCACGTTTAACGCAGCACGCGGCTGCGCCAGCCTAGGCCGCAAGGAGCGGCTGGCCCGGGCAGTGCGCGCCAACGCGTCTGCCGCCAGCGGCTCGGCCCGGAAATGCGCTTGCCTCGCCGTGTCAACCTTGGGTTGTGCAGATGGATTGTGCAGCACCGCCTGCCCATCCATAACGGCGGCGGCCAAGTGATCCGGTTCGGAGCGACGAACATGCATGGTTTTCAATCAAGATCCGGTTGCAAAAAATCCACTGGGTGTTTGCCCCGCTCATGGGCGCGAATGCCGGCGATTCCGAGCCCCGGCTTGGGTTAAAGTCGGCACTGCCGAACCGATCCTTGGATTCGACCCACCACGAACGGCCATGAACCGGCCCACCCTCAAACCCGTGCCCGTTTACGATTCTAGCAAGCCAAAGGAGTTGCACCAGTCGGCGGCCTTGGTCGTCGATGGCAACCCGAGCACGCGCATGACGCTGGCGGGCCAGTTGCGCGGCATGGGCTTGCAGTCGGTGAGCCAGACCAGCCGCATCAGCGAGGCCCGGCGCGAGTTGGAGCGCAACCCCTTCGACGTGGTGATTTGCGGCGACCAGTTTCCCAAGGATGGCAGCAGCGGGCAGGAACTGCTCGACGATTTGCACCGCAGTGGCTTGCTGCCCTACGCCACGGTGTTTATGTTGCTCACCGACGAGGCCACTTACCTCAAAGTGAGTGAAGCCGCCGAATCCGCGGTGGACAGCTACATCGTGCGCCCCTACTCGGCCGGCAGCTTGCAGGACCGGATCGAGCAGGCGCGGCTGCGCAAGGCGGCGCTGTTGCCGATCTACCAGGCGCTGGATGCGCAACAAGCCGAGGAAGCGGTGCGGCTGGCGCGCGAGCGCGTGGCCGCGCGTGGGCCGCAGTGGCAGCAAGCCGGGCGCCTAGGGGCCGAGGTGCTGCTGCGGCTGGAGCGCATGGACCAGGCACGCGACTTGTTCCATCTCTTGTGGGATGCCGATCCCAAGCCTTGGGCCCTGCTCGGTGTGGCGCGCGCGCAGCTCGACGCGGGTGCCACCAACGCCGCCTTGCAGACCCTGAATGCGCTGATCGAAGCCAGCCCCGACTACCCAGAGGCCTACGATGTGCTGGGCCGCGCCCAATCGGAACTGGGCCGCTTCCAGGAGGCGCTAGCCAGCCTAGAAAAGGCGCTTGCGCTTACCCCCATGGCGATCGGCCGCCTGCAGCGGCTGGGGATGTTGGCCTATTTTTGTGGCAACCGAGCACTCGCTTTTGATATGCTGGAGCGCTCCACCTACCTCGGGCTGGACTCCAAGATGTTTGACAGCGAGTGCCTGGTGTTGCTGGCCTTGTCGGCCTATGCGCACCAGCAGCCGGCGCAACTGGAGCGGCACTTGGCCGAGCTGCGCAAGCGCCTGCGCGCGAATCCGCAGGAACTGCGCCTGCAGCGCTTTACCGACCTGATCGCCGCCCTGGCCTACGATCAGCAAGGGTATACCGACAAAGCCCGCACCCTGATTGCGCAGGCCTGCAACTTGGTTGGCGAGCCGCCCTTCGACATGGAAGCGGCCTGCAACCTGCTCTGCGCCTTGGCCTGCATGGAGCAGCGCCAGACGCATCTGCTGCCCGACCCCAAAGTGATCGATCGCCTTGGGCACCGCTTTGCCACCAGCAAGGCCATGGGCGACCTGCTGGCCAATGCAGCCAGCGCCCACCCCCCGTTCGTGGAACGGCTGCAGCAGGCTCAGGACCACGTGGTGCAATTGATCGAGCGCTCGCTCAAAGCCGCCAATGGCGGCGAGCCCAAAGCGGCATTTGCCGAGTTGCTGCGCACCGCCCAAGGCACGCAAAACGCCCGGGCCGTGGAGTCGGCCTGGCTGGTGCTGCAACGCTACGGCAGCGAAATTTCCGCATCCGACAGCCAGCGCACGCAGCTCGCACAACTGCGCACCGACTTCGGCACCGCGCGCAGCAAAGCGGCGCTGGGCGACCCGCGTCTGCGCCCGGCGGGCGGGGTGAATTTGGGCGCGTTGGACCGCCCGGCTGTGCCGCCCGAGACCCCCTGAGGCTGCTGCCTTAGGCCGTATTCCATCACAGCGCCTCTACGCACCCCACCGTTCAGACCGTTTTTTCCGACGTTTTTTCGGGTGTTTTTTTCCAGCGCGGCGGCTCGCCCGTGCGCGGCAACAAGGGCTGGTTGGCCAAACGCCCGATCTCGGATCGCAGCGACTCGGCCCAGGCGCGGCGGTCGCGCCCTTGTGCGGTGTCGGGCTCGCCCCAGTGCACCACGGCCTGCAAATCGCTGGCGCTGACGATGCGCCAGACCGAAGTGAGCAAATTCGCTTTCCCAATATAGACTGCCGCATCGTGGCGCGGCGCCTCGCCCAGCAGGGCTTGGCCGTCGCCTCGCAAATACACCAGCCCAACCGGCAGGATGGGGCAGTCGGCCTCGAGCGCAGACTGCAGCAGCGACGCGTGAAAGGGCATGATGCCTTGGCCGTCACCGGTGGTGCCCTCTGGGAACATGGCGACCAAATCGCCATCGCGCAGTGCGGCGGCAGTCTGCTGCGCCACCCGCAGCGCGTCGCTGCGCTTTTGGCGCTCGATGAACAAGGTACCCGCCCCAATCGCCAAACGGCCAATCACGGGCCAATGCCGCACCTCGGATTTGGATATGAAACGGCACGGCTGGCTGGCGTTGATGAGCAAAATATCGAGCCACGAAATGTGGTTGGCCAGCACCAGCAGCGGCCCTGCGGCCGGCGGCTCGCACAGCACCTGCAGCCGCACCCCCATGATGCGCAGCGACTGACGCGTCCAGTCGCGCGCTGTCGCTTGGCGAGCAGTTGCGGACAAACCGGGAAAGCGCCAACGCACGAGGTACACCCCCACCGCGATATGCAGCAGCAGCCGCAGCAGGCGCCAGACAGCGCGCACAACCCTCATGGTCATCGGTCCACCGGTTTGTCAAGCCTGCCCGGGCAGGGCGGCCGCATCAAACACCACCTGCCCGCCCACCAGCGTGGCGCGCACACTGGCGGGCAGCTCACGCCCCTCGAACGGGGTTTGGCGGCCTTGGCTGCGCAGCTTGTGCCCGGCCACCGTCCAAGCGCGCTGTGGGTCGATCAGGCACAGATCAGCCACCCCACCTTCGCTGATGCGCCCCAAGCTGGCCTGCAAGGTGCCCAAGCTGGCGCCGAGCACCCGCGCCGGCCCAAAGCTGAGCACTTCGATGGCACGCAGCAGCGGCACTTGCTCCTCGGCCGCCCACTGCAAGGCCAGGCCCAGCAGCAACTCGACCGCCGTTGCGCCCGGCTCGGCCTCGGCAAAGGGCTGCACCTTGGCGTCGGCCGCCACCGGGTTGTGGTCTGAAACCAGCGCGTCGATGCCGCCGTCGGCCAGCGCAGCGCGCAAGGCGGCGCGGTCGCTGGGCTGGCGCAGCGGCGGCTGCAGGCGCGCGCGGGTGTCGTAGTGGCCGATGTCGGCGTCGCACAGGTGCAGGTTGTGCACGCTCACATCGC
>Ga0209103_1000600_pt1 | contig 11193 bp, 13 predicted proteins | sample 4C3metaG_FD_184152 | JGI IMG/M metagenome (GOLD analysis project Ga0209103, IMG submission 184152) | Freshwater bacterial and archeal communities from Indian Creek, Illinois, USA - 4C3 metaG (SPAdes) (version 2) | ecosystem: Environmental > Aquatic > Freshwater > Unclassified | place: USA...
CGGGTTGCCCGTCACCTTCTATGACCCACGCTCGCCCGGGGCCGAAGCCTACACCAAGCTCGCCGCCGAATTCCTGCGCCGCCATCGTGCGCGGTTGCGGGAACTGGCAAAAGCGCCCGATTGACGCGCCGGGGATGACTGCCCCCGATCCACCGATGGCCGAGGAAGCCGCATCATGACCAAGCCCCCCGCCCTTGGCCGCGGCCTCTCCGCCCTGCTGGGCGATGCCGCCGCAGTCACCCCCAGCGCGCCAGGCCTGCGGACCCTGCAGGTCAGCGCCATCGAGCCAGGCCCTTTCCAGCCGCGCGAGGCGATGGATGAAGCGGCCCTGTCCGAACTCGCCGCCTCCATCCGCGAGCATGGCGTGCTGCAGCCCATCCTGGTGCGCCCCGTCAAATCCAAGCACAATCGCTACGAGATCATCGGGGGTGAGCGCCGCTGGCGCGCCGCCCAGGCGGCTGGCCTGCATGAGGTGCCGGCCCTGGTGCGTGAATTCTCGGACCGCGAAGCCATGGCGGCGGGCCTCGTGGAAAACCTCCAGCGTCAGGACCTCAACCCACTCGAAGAGGCCGAAGGCTATGGCCGCCTGACCGAGCAATTCGGCCTGACGCAGGAGGCCCTGGCCCGCGCCGTCGGCAAAAGCCGCCCGCATGTCGCCAATACGCTGCGCCTGCTCAATCTGCCCGAACGCGTGCGGGACCTGCTGCGCGAAGGCGCGCTAACGGCCGGCCATGCCCGCGCCCTGCTCACCGCGAAGGACCCCGTGGGCCTGGCACTGCAAGTGGTGGATCGTGGCCTGAATGTTCGCCAGGCCGAAGCCCTTGCCGCCGCGAAGAACATGCCGCCCGCCCCCCGGCAGCCCACCTCGGACGCCGATACCCGCGCGCTGGAGCGGCAAATCACCGGCCATCTCGGCATCAAGGTCACCATCCGCCACGGGGGGCGCGGCGGGCAGGTCATCCTGGCCTACAAGGACCTGGAACAGCTCGACGGCCTCGTGCGCCTTCTCACGAAATAATCGCCGCATGCGCGAGGTTGCTGATGGCATCCATGCGCGGGCCATGCACTTCCTCGGCCTGTCGCGTATTGGAGAGGAAGGCGAAGGAAACGCCTGAGGCCGGATCCCCCCAGCAATAGGAGGAGCCGACGCCGCCATGGCCGAAGGTGCCAGGGTGCGCGATATCCCCCAGCCCGCGAATAGCCGCTGTCTCTCCGCGCAGATGTGGCCCCAGGCCACGATGCATCGGCATGCCATGATATTCATCCGGTCGGTCGCTCGTGTAGTTCCGGATGGCGTAGCTGATCATGCGCGGCGAGATGATCCGCCGCCCCGCCACCGCGCCGCCCTGGATCAACGCCTGGTAGAAGACCGCCATCGCCCGCGCCGTGCCATAGCCGCCCCCGCCGGGAATTCCCGCTGACAGGAAGGCCGGCGTGCCTTCGGGCATCCGGACAGACCCGTCCACATCATGCATGTCCACCGCACGGTGATGGAATTCGGCGGGGACACCCACGAACAGCTCCGCATCGAGACCCAGCGGCGCGATGACCCGGCGCCTCAGATAAGCCCGGTGATCTTCCCCCGTGACAGCGCGGATCACCGCCGCCGCCACCCAATGCGCCGCGGCGGGATGGTAGCGCACGCAGCTGCCCGGCTCCCATTCCAGCTTGAAGTCGCAGACCAGTTCCCGCAGCCTTGCGGCATCCTCCCAGGCACATGGCGGAATCTCGGCGCTCGGGAAACCAGCCTGATGGGTCAGCAATTCGATGAAGGTGATGGCTCCCTTGCCGCCCGCCTCGAAGCCCGGAAAGTACTGCGCGATGGGATCCGCCAGCCGCAGCCGGCCATCCTCCGCCAGCGCCCACAGGCCGGCGGCCGTGATCACCTTCGTGTTGGAATAGAGCAGCCAAAGCGAGGCATCGCTGGCAGGCGTCCCCTTGCGGGCCTCACCGAAGCTGCGGAAGAAGGCCAGCTTGCCATGCCGCGCCAGCGCCACCTGCGCCCCAGGGTGATGCCCCGCAGCGATATCGGCCTCGATCCGGGCCGAGATGAGGTCGAGCTTGGCGGGGTCCAGGCCCAGCTCGGCGGGACTGGCGCTGGGCAGGGGAAAGGCGTCGGTCATCGGGCGGGCGCTCCAGGTTCTGGCTCATTACGACAGAGGCGCCGCGACTTGCCAAACCACCGCCTGCCAAGGCCTAGACTCGCCCCAAGGGCGCAATGATTTCCCGTTTGGAAGTCCGCCCAGGTGCAGCCAGCAACCACCTTCCCGGAACGCTCGGTGCGCCACATCGCGCCCTCCACTCCAGTCGGCCTGACCGACATGATGGCGCGGCTGGTGGCGCAGAGGCTTGCCGAGATCTGAAACAAGCCGGTCGTCGTCGAGAACCGCGCCGGGGGAATGCGTTGATCGCCGCCGACGCCGCCGCCAAATCGCAGCCCGATGGGCGTAGCCTGCTCGCCATCACGCTCACCCATGCGGTGAGAGTCAGCCATTTCCCGAGCGCGCCCTATCACCTGATGCGTGATTTCATGCCGGTCTCGGTGCTCGGCTCCCTGCCGCGGATGGTGGTGGTGAATGCCGCCGACCCGGCGCGCAACCTGGCCGATCTCGTCGCGCAGGCGAGGATTCGCGTGCTGAATGGCGGCACCTCCGGCAATGGCTCACCGCCGCATCTGGGGCTGGAATTGTTCCGCCGCGCCTCGGGCGCCGGACCGCTCCCGCGGCTTCATGCAGGCCGAGGTGCAGCGCTGGGGCCGCCTGGTGCGCGACGCCGGCATCCTGCCCGATTGATCTCTCGTTCAGGCGCCGCACCACCAGTACCCTGATTGACCCCCGACAGGCTGGCCCATAGCGTCGAGAGGAAGTAAGATCGGGGGAAATTCAGAAAAGATGCTCACGCGGCGCGAATTCGATGCAGCTTCCCGGGGCGCGCTGGATGGGTTGCGCGTGGTGGATCTCTCACGCCTCGTCGCGGGCAACATGCTCACCAAGATGCTGAGCGACCAGGGCGCCGAGGTCATCAAGGTGGAGCCACCCGCCGGCGACTCCCTGCGCGCCTGGAAAGTCGGTGGCGTCGAGACCTCCTGGAAGACCTGGTGCCGCAACAAGCGCAGCATCTGCCTGGACCTGCGCCAGCCTGACGCCATCCTCGTGGTGAAGCGCCTGGTGGAAAGCGCCGCCATCTTCGTCGAGAGCTTCCGCCCCGGCGTGCTGGAGGAGATGGGGCTTTCCCCCGCCACGCTGCACACCATCAATCCGCGCCTGGTCATCGTGCGCGTCTCGGGCTGGGGGCAGACCGGGCCTTTCGCGCATAAGCCGGGCTTCGGCACGCTGGTGGAGGGCTATTCCGGCTTCGCCGCCATCAACGGCTATGAGGACCGCCCGCCCGTGCTGCCGCCCATGTTCATGGCCGATGCCTATGCCGGGCTGATGGGCTCGGCCTCCACCCTCATCGCGCTGCGCCATGCCGAACGCACCGGCCAGGGCCAGGTGGTGGACCTCTCGCTGTTCGAGCCGATCTTCTCCGTGCTGGAGCCGCAAATGGCGAATTATCGAATCAGCGGCGAGGTAAAGCGCCGCACCGGGAGCCGCAGCACGAACACCGCCCCGCGCAACGCCTACCAGACCAAGGATGGCGGCTGGGTCGGCCTCTCCAGCTCGACCCAGGCGATCTTCGTGAAGCTGATGACAAGCATCGGCCGACCCGAATTGGTGGAGGACCCACGCTTCCGCACCAATTGCGACCGCATTCGCCACATCGAGGAGATAGACGCGGTGGTGCGCGAGGCCGTGGCGCAGCTCTCCATGGAGGAGGCTCTGGCCCGGTTCGACCGCGATGGCGTGACCATCGGTCCCATCATGGATGTGGCAGGGCTCGAACAGGACCACTACATCGCCGGTCGCGAGGCGCTGATCGAAGTGCCCGACGCCGAAATGCCCGGCGGCTGGCTGCCCATGCATGGCGAGGTGCCGCGGCTTTCCGCCACGCCGGGCATCCTGCGCAACCCCGCACCCACGCTGGGCCAGGATAATGACGCGCTGCTGGGTCCGCTGCTGGGCCAGACGGAACTCGCTCGCCTGCGCGCCCAGCGCATCGTGCTCGATGGCGAGAACAAGTGATGGCCCGCATCTGGCGTTCGATGCTGTATGTGCCCGCGAATGTGCCTCGCTTCGTGGAGAAATCCGCGATCTCCGGCGCCGATGCCATCCTGCTCGACCTGGAGGACAGCATCCCGCATGAGCGCAAGACCGAAGCACGCGCCGCCCTGACCACCGCCATCCCCATCGCGCGCGCGGGTGGCGCGGAGGTGCTGGTGCGCGTCAACCGCCCGCTGCGCCTGGCGGTCGGCGATATCGAGGCCGCCGTGGCGGCAGGCGCGGACGGCATCCTGCTGACCAAGGTTCTGGGGCCGGACCACGTCCAGCTCGCCGCCGAATTGCTGACAGGCAACATGCGTATCATCCCCATGGTGGAGACGGCGGCGGCCATGCGCTGCCTGCATGAAATCGCCCGCGCATCGCCGCGCATCGCCGGCCTGCTGATCGGCGCCGAGGACCTGGCCGCCGAATGCGGGGCGGCTGCCGACGACGAGATCATCATGATGGCCAAGCGGCAGATGGTGCTGGCGGCGGTGGCGGCCGGCGTGGCGCCGCTGGGCACGCTCGGCACCGTCGCGGATTATCGCGATGTCGAGAAAATCCGCGCCCTGGTGGCACGCTCCAAGCGCACCGGGCTGGTGGGGGCAAGCTGCATCCACCCCTCGCTGGTGCCCATCCTCAATGAGGGCTTCTCGCCCAGCGCCGCCGAACTGGACCTGGCGCGGCGGCAACTCGCGGCGGGTGAGGAAGCGGCGCGCGAGGGCCGGGGCTCCTTCGTCGTGGATGGGCTGATGGTGGATGAGCCCGTCCTGATCCGCGCGCGGCGCCTCCTGGCCCTGGTGGGGGAAGCGTGAAAGATGGTTTGCGGCCGCTGGAATCCGCTCTAGATTCCGCGCCATGAGCGTCTCCGGCCTCCCCCCCTATGATCCCGCCAACATCTTCGCGCGCCTACTGCGCGGAGAGATTCCCTGCAAGCGCGTGCATGAGGACGAATTCGCCCTTGCCTTCCACGACATCAACCCGCTGGCGCCAAGCCATGTGCTGGTGATTCCAAAGGGCGCCTATGTGAGTGCGGCGGATTTTCACGCCACTGCCAGCGCTGATGAGATCGCGGGCTTCTGGCGCGCGGTGGGGCTGGTTGCGAAATCGCTGGGGCTGGAAGCGACCGGCTATCGGCTGCTGGCGAATATGGGGCCTCATTCCGGGCAGGAAGTGCCGCATTTCCATGTGCATATTCTGGGTGGCAGGCCACTGGGGCGGATGCTCAACCCACCAGCCTGAGCCGGAGACATGGAGCGGGCGGGGGGAATCGAACCCCCGACATTCAGCTTGGGAAGCTGACGTTCTACCTCTGAACTACGCCCGCGCTCCGTTCAGACTTAGCGCCGGCTTGGCTGGCACTCAAGCCCCATCATCAAAATGCATGCCCTCGACCTCTACACGGCTCGCTTTGCCGATTCATCAACAAAATCAATACCCTAACGAAGATCATAAATCGTGTATCTTGGCTTGGTGCTCAAGGGGCTCTGCCCCTCGATTTCACCCGCCCCGCGGCCCCGTCGGCAGCATCTGCAATCCAGCCTCGGCAAAGCCGGCTTGCAATTCCGGTCGGGCTGCGCGTCATCATCCTGGCCCAACGCGAGCACCGGGCTGCACAGGAGGGCGGGGGTGGGAAGCTGACACCCCGATCAGAGAAAATCCGCCAGCGCCGCCAGCACCTCGCCAGGCGCCTCCTCGGCCAGGTAATGGCCACTCTGCACCGCGTGCCCGCTGACCGCCCCGCTGGCATAGCTGCGCCACACCTCCAACGGTTGATACCACTGCCCGATCTTCCCCTTGGCGCCCCACAGCGCCAGCACTGGGCAGGCCACACGCTCGCCCGTCGCGCGGCTCGCGCGGTCATGCACCAGGTCCAGGCTCGCCGCCGCGCGGTAATCCTCGCAGATGGCCGTCACGGTACCGGGCAGGCGCAGCGCGGCCAGATATTCCGCCCGCGCCTCGGGGTGGAAGAAGCTGCGATCCTTCGGCTCGCGCGAGGTGTGGATGTCGAACCAGATTTCCACATCCTGGCTGATCAACCGCTCCGGTCCTGGATGCGGCTGGGCCAGCCAGAACCAATGGTAGTAGCCAAGGCCAAAGGCCATGTCGGCGTTTTCGAAGTGGTGCAACGTGGGCACGATATCCATCACGCAGAGCTTCTCCACCGCCGCCGCGTGATCCAGCGCGAGCCGATGCGCGAGCCGCGCGCCACGATCGTGACTGACGATGCTGAACCGCTCGAAGCCGAGGCCACGCATCAGCCCCACCATATCCTTCGCCATCTCACGCTTCGCATAGGGCGCATGGTCGGCGCTTGCTCCTGGCTTGTCAGAAAAGCCATAGCCGCGGATATCGGCGGCGATCACGGTGAAGCGCTTCGCCAACTCCGGCGCCACCAGGTGCCACATCGCATGCGTTTGCGGATTGCCGTGCAGCAGCAGCAAGGGCGGGCCGCTGCCGCCGCGCCGGAAGCGCACCGCCATGCCATCCACCAGCCGCGTGTCCAGCGTGAAGCCTTCGAAGAACATCACCCACTCCCATTGACCCGCCAGTTTCGGCGCGCAAGCCTGCGCCATCTTCAAGCCAACTTCTACAGAACGGGGAACCTCCATGGCATTCGACGACGACAAGCTCTTCAAGAAGGGTCTTCCCATCCGGCGCGCCGTGCTCGGCGCCGAATATGTGGATGCCAGCATGGCCAAGGCCGATGACTTCATGATGGCCTTCCAGCGCATCACCACCAGTTGGGCCTGGGGCATGGCCTGGGGTGACCCGACGCTGGACCGCAAGACGCGCTCCATCATCAACCTCGCCATGCTCACGGCGCTCGGCAAAATTCCCGAGGTGAAGCTGCATGTGAAGGGCGCGCTGGCCAATGGCGTCACCGTGGACGAAATTCGCGCGACGCTGAGCCACGCCGCCGCCTATTGCGGCATCCCCGCAGCACTCGACGCCTTCAAGGCGACGCATGAGGTCCTGCTGGCGGAGGGTGCGATCAAGCCGAAGCCCGAGAAGCCCGCCAAGAAGCCGAAGGCCGCGCCCAAGGCTGTCGCCTCGCCCAAGAAAGTGGCCGCCGCGAGAAAGCTCGCCCCCAAGGCGCAGAAGTAGCCCCATGAAGCGCGTCGCCTTTGCCGGCATCGGCAATATGGGCTGGCCCATGGCCGCCAATCTCGTCAAGGCCGGCTATGACGTCACGGTCAGCGATATCTCGACCGAGCGGGTGGCGCGCTTCGCGAGCGAGGTAGGCGGCCATGCCGCCGCCTCCGCTGCGGAAGCGGCCAAGGGCGCGGAAGCCTTCCTCTGCATCCTGCCCACCAGCAAGGAAGTGGCCATCGTCGCTGATGCCGTTCTGCCCGCCCTCACCGAAGGCAGTCTGTTCATGGACATGACCTCGGGCAACCCGACCCGCACGCGTGAGATCGCGGCGCGGCTGGCCACGCGCGGCGTTCGCATGGTGGATTGCCCCGTCTCGGGCGGCGTGCCGCGCGCGAAGACAGGCGAACTCGCCATCATGGCCGGCGGTGCGGCGGCCGATCTGGACGCGGTCGAGCCCATCCTGCGGGCCATGGGCACCTCCATCCATCGCTGCGGCGAAACCGGCGCGGGCCAGGCCATGAAGGCCCTGAACAACCTGGTCAGCGCCGGCGGCTTCCTCATCGGGATCGAGGCGCTTCTCATCGGCCAGAAACTCGGCCTTGAACCGGGCTTGATGGTGGATGTGCTGAATTCCTCGACGGGGATGAACAACTCCACCCAGAAGAAGTTCCGGCAATTCGTGCTGTCGCGGCGCTTTGATTCCGGTTTCGGGCTGGATTTGATGGTGAAGGACCTCTCCATCGCCATCGAGGTCGGCAAGGAAGCGGGCGTTCCCACGCCGCTGGCCGCCCTGACGCGTGAGCTTTGGGCGGCGGCGGCCACGCATCTTGGGCCGGGCGAGGATCATACGGCGGTGGCGAAGCTGTCGGAGCGATTGGCCAATCAGACTCTCGCAGGGGGAAATACTTAAGAGCCCATCCGGGAAGTTCGGCTTCACGTTGAAGGCTTTGCGGCCAGGCGCCGGAGCATGATGCGGATCATGGCCATGCGGACGAAGGCGGCGGCAATGCCGCTCGAAGTCGCGGGCCAGACGGCGGTTGCGACCGATCCATCCGATGATGCGATCGACGATCCAGCGCTTCGGCAGCACGACGAACTTGCGCTTGTCTCAGCGGCGGACGACCTCGATCTTCCACCTGCCGGTTCGGGCGACAGCGGCGGCCATCGGCCTCCCCGATCGGCCATTCGATGAGGCACCATTCCTCGGGCCTGGGCGTGGCGGCGGTGTAGCCCCGGTGGGCGGGGCAGAGATCGTCCGGCACGCCGGACTTGGCGCGCCGGGCCTCATCCTCGGCCCAGAGCTTCGGCAGGTCGAGGGGAGACCGGAACGATGATGTCCAGCATGAAGAAGATCGACCATCCTTCAGCCGTTGATGCGCCCGTGCTCAGCGAAGGCGCGCGCGGATCGCCGATGCAGGCGGCCAGATGCCGCGCCACGCCGAGACGCTCCTCGACCTCACGCAGCGCCAGCAGACCGCCATCGGAGGAGAGGGAGCCGCCGTCGAAGCGGGCGAGGATCGGCTTGCCGCAGACCGGCGACAGGCCAGGCAGGGGCGGCGTAGCGTGGATTTCGGCGGGCATGGTGTCCGGAAAAGCCAGAACTCTGGGGGCGCAGCCGAATCCTATTGCCGATCAACCGGTTGCACCATGCCCGCCAGCCGTGATGAATTTTCCGGGCTAAGCGGGCGGGGCGCTGTTCAGGCGCCCGCCTTGCGGGACTGGGTGCCAAGGCCAATCTGCTTGGCCAATGAGGAACGATGCTTCGCGTAGTTCGGCGCCACCATGGGATATTCGGGCGGCAGGCTCCACTTGTCGCGGTACTGGTCAGGCGTCATGCCGTAGGAGGTTTGCAGGTGGCGCTTCAGCATTTTCAGCTTCTTGCCGTCCTCCAGGCAGATCAGGTAGTCGGGCGTGATGGACTTCTTGATCGGGACGGCAGGCAGTTTCTTCTCGACTTCAACCCGGGCCGGAACCGAACCGAGAGAAGCGAGAGTGCGGTGCACCTCAACGATCAGATTTGGCAAGTCATTCACGGATACCGGGTTGTTCGACACATGTGCGGAAACGATTTCGGCAGTCAATCCGAGGAGATCGCCGCCATTGACTGTATCTGACATGGTTTTTCTTTCCCGATCCTATGCGTGAAGTGATTAGCGAATTCATCGGTGATTTTGCAAGGTGCCGTCGTGGCGATTTATCGTCGAGGGCAAAAATAGGCAAGGATGCGAGCATTGGTCATAGATATTACCACCGATACCTGTCCGATGACCTTCGTTCGCACACGTCTACAATTGGACAAGTTGGCGGTCGGTGAAGTTCTGGAGGTTCTCTACAAAGGAGAGGAGCCGCGCCTCAATCTCGCCCGCAGCCTGGCCGAGCAGGGGCATGTCATCCTGGATGATGAGTACTGCGCGAATGGACGCGGACGCCTGCGTATTCGCAAGGGGGGCGTCATGGCGCCGCACCCGGGACTGGCCTGAAACAGGCCAGATCCCCGAATGCCGGCAGCGGCCTTACCGGCCGGTCATGATCCGTTCCACAAGCTGCCTCACACTCGGGATGAAGCCGTTGGAATAGAAGGGATCGGAACTGAAGCGATAGGCATTGTGGCCGGCGAACATCAGGTTGTTCTCCAGGCTGCCATCATGCGCGATGTCCTGCAGCGTCTTCTGGATGCAGAAACTGCGCGGATCGGCCTTCTTGCCGGTGCTGAAATCAGGCTCGATCTGGGTCCAGTTGCTGAAGCGGCAATGGCTGAGGCAGCCCATGCATGCCACCTGGTCGGCCAGGATTTCCTGGGCGTTGGGGGGCGTCACGAAGATCAGCGTGGAATCGGGCGTCCGCATCGCCTCGGTGAAGCCCGCCGCGGTCCAGGCCTCGGCACGGGCGCGGTCGCCGGGCGTCAGCCAGACCAGGCGCTTGCGCGGGCCGACGCCGAATTGAGCCGTGTGCTCGCCGACGGGCTCGCTGGTATAGGCCACCTGGCGCTCGTTGCGGGCTTCGAGGTCGCTGAGAAAATCGTTCCGCACGGCCGAGGAATAGAAGCCAGTCGGCGAGAAGGGTTGCAACAGCACCTCGCCCGGCTGGAGATGCGTCAGCCGGTGCTTCCAGGCGGCGCTGATCGGGCTTTCCTGCGTCAATAGCGGGCGCGTGCCGAACTGGAAGGCGACGGGGCCAAGCTCGGGATTGTCGAGCCAGTCGGACCATTCCTCCAGCCACCAGACGCCGCCGGCCATGATGATCGGCGTCTCGTCCAGGCCGAAGGCGCGCATCTGCTCGCGCAGCTTGCGGACGCGCTCATAGGGGGCCTCGGGCTTCTTCGGGTCCTCGCTGTTGGACAGGCCGTTATGGCCGCCCGCCAGCCAGGGATCCTCATAGACCACGCCGCCCAGCCACTCGCCCGCCTTGGAATAGCTGCGCTTCCACAGCGCGCTGAAGGCGCGGGCGGAGGAGACGATCGGGTAATAATGGACGCCGAAATCCTTGGCGATATCGGCCAGGCGATAGGGCATGCCCGCGCCGCAGGTCACGCCGTTGACGAGGCCCTTGGCCCCTTCCAGCACGCCACGGATCACGCGCTCGGCGCCGCCCATCTCCCACAGGATATTGGCGTGGATTCGGGCATCCTTGCCGCCCACCTCACGCGCCTCGCGCGCCTGGGCGATGCCGCCGGCGATGCCATAGGCCACGAGTTCCTCGTGCCGGTCGCGGCGGGTCTTGCCGGAATAGACCTGGCGGATGGTGCGGCCTTCGCTGTCATAGCTGTCGGCATTCACGGCCGAGAAGGTGCCCACGCCACCGGCTGCCGCCCAGGCGCCGGCGGTCAAACCATTGCTCACGGCCACACCCTTGCCGCCCTCAACCAGAGGGAGGACGTCCACACCGCCCATGCGGATGCTATTGATCGCCTTCACTGTGCCGTTCCTGCCGTGCCAAGTTTCTCAATGCTACATTATGG
>Ga0209103_1000601_pt1 | contig 11184 bp, 10 predicted proteins | sample 4C3metaG_FD_184152 | JGI IMG/M metagenome (GOLD analysis project Ga0209103, IMG submission 184152) | Freshwater bacterial and archeal communities from Indian Creek, Illinois, USA - 4C3 metaG (SPAdes) (version 2) | ecosystem: Environmental > Aquatic > Freshwater > Unclassified | place: USA...
GCGTGATGCCGATCATCACCAAATTGCTGAACGTGCCCGCCAAAGCCAGCACCACGCTGCGGCAGCTCAAGCCACGCAGCAGCACGCTGAGCCCGAACAACAGCCCGACGGCCAGAAAATACGCACCCACCGGGCGCAAGTCGAGCTCGTCGATCTGCACCGTGCTCATGGTGTGAAACAGCAGCGCCGGGCCCAGCACCAGAAACACCAGATTCGACAAGTCTTTGACCGCCTCGCCCCGTATCCAGCGCATCTGCCCAGCCAGGTAGCCGACCGCGATCAGCAAAAAAACCGGAGTCAGCGACAAAAAAACGGGGTGTTCGGTCAAGGCCACCGCCGCAGTTTAACCCGCCCGAGCGCGCTGCGGGGCCCAGGCACCGCTTGCACAGCCCGCGCTTTCACCTCAGCCACTGCGCAAATTGCTGGCGCAGGTGCTGCACCTTGGGTGCCGCCACCGCCAGGCAATAACCGTGCTGCGGATGGCGCGCAAAAAAGCGCTGGTGCTCGGCTTCGGCCGGGTAAAAACAGCGCAGGGCCTCAAGCTCGGTCACGATCGCGGCCCCAAAGGCGTTGGCCGCCTGCAATTCGTCGATCAGCGCCTGTGCAAGCTGCGCCTGCTCGGGCCGGGTGCAGTAAATCCCGCTGCGGTACTGGCTGCCCACATCGGCCCCCTGGCGGTTCAGGGTGGTGGGGTCGTGGGTCGCCAAGAAAATTTCCAGCAAGCTGCGCAGCCCGATCTGCCCGGGGTCAAACACCAGGCGCAGCGCCTCGGCGTGGCCACTGCGCCCGCTGCACACCTGCTCGTAGCTGGGGTTGGGCCAGTCGCCATTGGCATAGCCCGATTCCCACTCCAGCACGCCGCGCACGCGCTCGAACACCGCTTCGGTGCACCAAAAACAACCGCCTGCCAAAACGATGGTCTCGCGCCCACTCAGCTCCGAGGCCGCTTGCCCTGCCACTGCCGCCATATCAAACCCCTATAAAAACAAGACGGACGCACCAGCCCGCGCAACCCCACCGGGCCGTGCATCCACCGCACAGGCTTGGCCACTTTGGGAACAGGTTAAAGGCATGGCAGACCCAACACCGAACCGGATACTAGATTTCCACACAAACAGGTCAAGCATCTTCCACTTGCCCCAAGGGCCAAAATAAGATCAAGCTTTATCAAACAGATAAATCAAGGCATCAGGGTAAACACCAATCCAGCCCCAACTGGCCCGCTAATTGCGAGCCCTTACACTGTGGCGAGACAAGCACCACAGGCCAGCCCAGCACCCAGCGCAGGCCTGTTGAACCAAAAACCCGTTGACCAGAAAGGAAGCAGATGAGCCAAGAAATCGAATCGATTCTGCAGCGCTACCGTGCCGATCGAACCCGCTTGATCGACATGCTGTGGGATTTGCAGTGGCAGTGCGGCCACCTACCCGAGCCGGCCTTGAAGGAACTGGCGGCGGGCTTGAACCTGTCGCTGCTCGACGTACGGGAGACCGCATCGTTCTACCACTTTTTCCATCTCGAACCCACCGGCAAACACCGCATCTACCTGTGCGACTCGGTGCTGGCCCGCTTCAACGGCTACCACGCCGTGCGCGAGGCCCTAGAGCGCGAAACCGGCCAGCGCTTTGGCCAGACCGACCCTCAGGCGCTGTTCAGCTTGTTCGAGACGCCCTGCATCGGACTGAGCGACCAAGAGCCCGCGCTGATGATAGACAAGGTCGTGTTCACGCGCTTGACGCCGAGCAAAATTGCCGACATCGTCGAGCAATTGAAGCAGGGGCGCAGCGCCGAGCAGATTGCCAACCCGGCCGGCTTGCCGACCGACCAACTGGCCTACGTGGAGTCACTGGTCGAGTCCAACGTGCGCACCCAGCGCCCGATGTACTTCCGCGGCAAGCTCAACCTGCCCTCGCTGCTGGAGCAGATGCTCTCTGATGAACCCAGTCAAGTCATAGACACCGTGGTGAGCTCCAAGCTGCGCGGGCGCGGCGGTGCGGGTTTTTCTACCGGCCTGAAGTGGCGCCTGTGCCGCGACGCCTGGGGCGATAGCAAGACCATCATCTGCAACGCCGACGAGGGCGAGCCCGGTACCTTCAAAGACCGGGTGCTGCTCACGCGCTCGCCCAAGCAGGTGTTTTTTGGCATGGTGGCCGCCGCCTACGCCATCGGGGCCGCAGACGGCATCGTTTACCTGCGCGCCGAGTACTACTACCTGAAAGACTACCTGGAAGCGCAACTGCAGCAAATGCGCGAGCAGGGCCTGCTGGGGAACGCGATCGGCGGCAAAGCCGGTTTTGATTTCGACATTCGCATCCAAATGGCGGCCGGAGCCTATATTTGCGGCGACGAGTCGGCCCTGATCGAATCCTGCGAAGGCAAGCGCGGCACCCCGCGCCTCAAGCCGCCCTATCCGGTGCAGCAAGGCTACTTGGGTCGGCCGACCAGCGTGAACAACGTTGAAACCTTTGCTGCGGTATCGCACATCTTGTCTGAAGGGGCCGGTTGGTATCGCAGCCTGGGCACCGCCGAATCCACCGGCACCCGCTTGCTCAGCGTGGCGGGCGATTGCAGCAAGCCCGGCATTTACGAAATCGAATGGGGCACCACCGTCAACCAGGTGCTGGCCATGGTGGGCGCGCACGGTGCGCAAGCGGTGCAAGTCAGTGGGCCATCGGGCGAGTGCATTTCGGTGGCCAAAGATGGGGATCGCCAAATCGCCTACGACGACCTGTCGTGCAACGGGGCCTTCACGATTTACAACAAGAGCCGCGATCTGCTGCACATCGTGCGCGAGCACATGCAGTTCTTTGTCAATGAATCCTGCGGCATTTGCGTACCGTGCCGGGCGGGCAACGTCGATTTGCTGCACAAGGTCGATCGCGTCATCGCCGGCCGTGCTTGCCAGCAAGACCTCGACGAAGTGGTGCAGTGGGGTGCCGTGGTGCGCAAGACCAGCCGCTGCGGCTTGGGCTCGACCTCGCCCAAACCCATACTCACCACGCTGGACAAGTTTCCCGAAATCTACCAGGCCAAACTGGTCAAACCCAGCGGCCCCTTGCTGCCTTCGTTTGACCTCGATGCGGCCCTGCAAGGCTACGGCGCGGCTGCAGAGGCACTCAAAGCAAAACTGGAGACCAGCACATGAAAGTCCAAATCACCATCGACGGCCAGCCGGTGCAAACCGAATTGGGCCGCACCCTGGTCGATGTGGCGGCCGAGGTCGGCGTGTATATCCCGACCCTATGCTATGTCGAAGGCAAGCCCTGCTTGGGCACCTGCCGGGTGTGCTCGGTCAAGGTCAATGGGGCCGTCAACGCGGCCTGCACGGTGCGCGTGGCCAACGGCATGGAGGTCGAGGTCGATGACCCAACCTTGGTGGATATGCGCAAAGCCTTGGTCGAATTTCTGTTCGCCGAGGGCAACCACAATTGCCCGAGTTGCGAAAAGAGCGGACGCTGCGAGTTGCAGGCCGTGGGCTACGAGTCCGACATGATGGTTTCGCGCTTCCCCTACCGCTTTCCGGTGCGCGAAAACAGCCCCGGCAGCGAGAAAATCTGGCTTGAGCGCGACCGCTGCATTTTCTGCCAGCGCTGCGTCGAGTACGTGCGCGACCAAGAAACCGGCCAAAAGATTTTCAGCATCAATGGCCGCGGCACCACAGCGCGCATCGAGATGGACGTGGAACTGGCCAACCGCATGAGCGACGAACAGGTGCGAGAAGCCGTCGATCTGTGTCCGGTCGGAACGATTTTGCAAAAGCGCGTGGGCCACGATGTGCCTATCGGGCAGCGCAAATTCGAAGTGCAAACGCTGCGTGCGCGTGATTTGAAAATCGAAGGAGCCTAAGATGAGCAGCGCTGTGAAGCCCGGTGGCATAGTCGGTGAGTTTTCTCACGATTTACCCAAAACCCTGTTCGACCCCCTGCTGGCGGCCAAGCGGGCCGAAAAAATCAAGGTTGCAACCATAGGTCTGTGCGGCTGCTGGGGTTGCACCCTGTCGCTGCTCGACCTCGACGAGCGCCTGTTCCCGCTGCTCGATAAAATCACCATTTTGCGCTCGTCCATCACCGACATCAAGCGCATCACCGAACGCTGCGTGGTCGGCTTCGTCGAAGGCGGTGTGGCCAACGAGGAAAACATCGAAACGCTGGAGCATTTCCGCGAAAACTGCGACATCCTGATTTCGGTCGGAGCCTGCGCGGTTTGGGGCGGCGTGCCAGCCATGCGCAACATGGTGCCCTTGTCCGAGTGCCTGGCGGTGGCCTACCTCGATGCGCCCACATCGGTGCCCGGTTCCAAGCCGGTGATACCGCTGCACCCCGAGCTGCCCCGCATCACCACCAAGGTTTACCCTTGCCACGAAGTGGTCAAAATGGATTACTTCATCCCCGGCTGCCCGCCCGATGGCGACGCCGTTTTCAAAGTGCTCGACGACCTCATCAACGGACGCCCGTTTGATTTGCCGGTCGGCATCAACCGTTACGATTGAAAAGCGCAGGAGCCAACATGAGCAGAAAACTGGTCATCGACCCCGTCACCCGCATCGAAGGACACGGCAAAGTGGTGGTGCATCTGGACGACAACAACCAAGTCGTGGATGCCAAATTGCACGTGGTGGAGTTTCGCGGCTTCGAGCGCTTCATCCAGGGTCACCCCTACTGGGAAGCCCCGATTTTGCTGCAGCGCATTTGCGGCATTTGCTTCGTCAGCCACCACCTGTGCGGGGCCAAGGTGCTCGACGATATGGTGGGCGTTGGGCTGCGCTCGGGCATCAGCCCGACCCCGACGGCAGAGAAAATGCGCCGCCTCGGCCACTACGCGCAAATGTTGCAATCGCACCAGACCGCATTCTTCTACCTGCTGGTGCCAGAGATGCTCTTTGGCATCGAGGGCGCGCCCGAGCAGCGCAACATCCTGGGCCTGATCGAAGCCAACCCAGAGCTGGTCAAGCGCGTGGTGATGCTGCGCAAATGGGGCCAGGAGCTGATCAAGGCGGTGCTGGGCAAACGCATGCACGGCATTCATTCCATTCCTGGCGGTGTGCTGAAAAACCTCAGCGTGCAGGAGCGCGACCGCTTTCTGCATGGCCACGACGGCCTGCTGAACATGGATCAGATCATCGAATATGCGCAAGACGGCCTCAAGCTCTACCACGAGTTCCACGAGAAAAACCGGGCGCGCGTTGACAGCTTCGGCGTTGTGCCAGCGCTCGATATGTGTCTGGTCAATGACGCAGGCAATGTGGATTACTACCACGGCAATTTGCGTGTGATCGACCAAGACAAAAACATCGTCACCGAGTTCGATTACCACGACTACCTGGATCACTTCTCCGAGGCCGTCGAGGAGTGGAGCTACATGAAGTTCCCCTACCTCAAAGCCCTCGGGCGCGAGGCGGGCTCGCTGCGTGTGGGGCCGCTGGCGCGTTTGAACATCACCCAATCGCTCTCGACCCCACTGGCACAGGCCGAACTGGAGCGCTTCCAGGCCTACACCAAGGGCCGCGCCAATTACATGACGCTGCACACCAATTGGGCCCGTGCGATCGAGATTTTGCACGCCGCCGAATTGATTCGCGACTTGCTCAATGACCCGGATCTGCAAAAAGATCAGCTCATCCTCACCCCGCCACCCAATGCCTGGACCGGTGAAGGCGTGGGTGTGGTGGAAGCCCCGCGTGGGGTGCTGCTGCACCATTACCGCGCCAACGAAAGCGGCGAGATCACCGCGGCCAACCTGATCGTTTCCACCACGCAAAACAACCAGGTCATCAACCGCACCGTGCGCAGCGTGGCCGAAGACTACCTGGGTGGGCGCGCCGAAATCACCGAGGGCATGATGAACGCGCTCGAAGTGGGCATACGCGCCTACGACCCTTGCCTGAGTTGCGCCACGCACGCGCTGGGCCAAATGCCCTTGCAGGTCTCGGTCTATGACGCCGCCGGGGAGTTGGTGCATGAACGCCAGCGCTGAGATCGCCTGGCCACGGCTGGCTGATTTCGATCGCCCGGATGCTCTGATTTACGGCATCGGCAACGTGGGCCGCCAAGACGACGGCCTGGGTTGGGCTTTCATCGACTGGATCGAGGAGCAAGGGCTGTGCCCCCAAGCCACCTTGTTGCGCAACTACCAGTTGTTGTTTGAAGACGCGGAGCTGATCAGCCATTGCTCGCGGGTGCTGTTTGTCGATGCCAGCCGGGCGAGTGGGCTGGAGTCGTTTGCGCTCGAGCAGGCGCAAGCGAAAATGGACTACAGCTTTACTTCGCACGCGATTTCCATCCCGTCGATCATGGCAACTTGTGCCTTGTGCTTTCAACGCCAGCCCGAAGTTTGGGTGCTGGCCATCAAGGGCTACGAGTGGGAGCTGCAAACCGGCCTGACTGCCCTGGCACAGCGCAATTTGCAGGCCGCCCAAGAGCATCTGCACCCAGTTTGTGCCACCGAATCCACTTAACTTTCACCATTGGAGCGCATCATGCAAGAACGAGAAGTCGAACGCATCGCCAACCTGATCTACCAGGCCCCCTTGGGCGAGTACATAGGCCGCGACGGAGCCGCCATCATGGCTGCCCATGCTGGGAGCGAGCTGCGGCTGAAAGATCAGGAATTCCTGTTCCACCAAGGCGACCTGACCAACAGCTTTTACATCGTCACCGAAGGCCGCCTGGCTTTGGTGCGCGAAAAAACCGAGACGCGCCGCGAAATCACGGTGCATGTGCTGGAAAAGGGCGATCTGGTCGGGGAGCTGAGCTTTATCGACCAAACCCCGCACGACCTCTCGGTGCGCGCCTTGAGCGATGCCGCGGTGCTGTGCTTCAAGGCTGGCGACATCCAACCCTTGATCACGCAGCACCCACAACTGGTCTATAACTTCATGCGCGCCGTGGTCAAGCGGGTGCATGCGGTGGTGTCCACGCTGGGCGAGCACGAAATGGCCTTGCAGCAGTACATCCAGACCGGCGGACGCGGGCGCGTCTGAGCGCGCCCAGCCCGAGGCGCACGCGCGACCCACTGCGCGGCACCCCAAGCGCACACCCCTGCGGGTGTTGCGATTGGGGTGTTTTTTTGCGCGTGCCCGCCCTGGGTCAGCCCCTGTGCACCTCCGGCATGATGCGCCTCGGGCCAAACCTTGGCAAGATTTCTGCTAGGGTATGGCCCTATGCTGTTGTCGCTTGATTTTCTCGCCATCCCGCTGCTGATCGCTGCGGGCTTGGTCTTGGTCAGCCTGCTGGCCGGGCTGTTTTCGGTGCGGCTGGGCTTTTCCTTCCTGCTGGTTTTCCTGGTGGCCGGCATGTTGCTGGGCGAGGACGGCCCCGGTGGCGTGGCCTTCAAAGACTTCGAGCTCGCGTTCTGGGTGGGCAACGTGGCGCTGGCTGTGATTTTGCTCGACGGCGGGCTGCGCACGCACCACAGCACCTTTCGCACCGGCCTCAAGCCCGCGCTGTGGCTCGCCACCCTCGGGGTTTTGATCACGGCCGCCATCACCGGGGTGGCGGCGCATTTTTTGCTGGGGCTGAGCTGGCCCATGGCGCTGCTGCTCGGGGCGGTGGTGGGCTCGACCGATGCCGCTGCCGTGTTTGCGCTGCTCAAGTCCTCTGGCGTCAAGCTGAGCGAGCGGGTGGCGGCCACGCTGGAGATCGAGTCTGGCCTGAACGACCCGATGGCGGTCTATCTCACCCTGGCCCTGATCGGCTGGATCGTGCTGCAAGCGCAAGGCGGTGCCGCACCCGATATGCAGTGGTGGTGGCCGCTGCGCGATCTGGCCTTGCAATTTGGCTGGGGCGCTGCGCTCGGGGTGGGGCTGGGCTGGGGTTTTGCCCTGCTGTTGCGCCGCCTCACGCTGTGGGCGCGCCCCAGCGGCGGGGTGCGTGCGCTGTTGCTCACTTCTGCCGGCCTGAGCGTGTTTGCGCTCACCACCTGGGTCGGCGGCTCGGGCTTTCTGGCCATTTATGTGTTTGGCGTGCTGGTGAGCTACAAGGCCGCGCAGAGCGTGACACCCTCGCTGTCGGCCATGGACGGCTTTGCCTGGTTGTCCCAGGCTTCGATGTTTTTGCTGCTGGGCCTGCTGGTGACCCCCTCAGACGCGCTGGAGGCCCTGCTGCCGGCGCTGGGTGTGGTGGCGGTGCTGATGCTGCTTGCGCGCCCACTCGCGGTCTGGCTGATGCTCAAACCGCTGCGCTTTGACAACCGCGAAATCGCTTTCATTTCCTGGGTGGGGCTGCGCGGGGCGGTGCCGATCGTGCTGGCGATTTTTCCGGTCATGGCCGGAGTCGAGGATTCCGAGATTTTCATCAGTGTGGCGCTGATCGTGGTCATGGCGTCCTTGATTTTGCAGGGCTCGACCATCCCCTGGAGCGCACGCCGCGCCGACGTGGTGCTGCCCGAAGAGAGCGACAGCGTGCGCGTGCGCGAGGTGTTCGGGGATTTCGAGGTGCCCGGCAGCGCCTCTATGGCCGATTTGTGCGCTTTTTATGGCTGGCCAGCGCTGGAAGATGAGCACCTCAGCGCCGCCGACTGGCTGGCGCAAACCCTCGGCCGGCCCCCGGTGCAAGGCGACCACGCCTCGCTGGGCAACGCCGAATTGAGCGTGCGCTCGATGGAGGAGGGTGAAATCGTGCGCGTTGGCATACGCTTGCTGCACGACCCGGCTGCCGCCGGAGATTCCAGCCCCGACTGAAACCGCCCTTCGGTAGGCCGCGCGGCTACCGGCCACGGGCTGGATTCGGCTGGCTGCGCTGGAATTCAGCGCGGCGCTTGAGGGCCGCTGTAGAGGCGCGGCACATCGATGATGCGCTCCCCCAGCAGGCGCATGGCGGCATCGCGCCCCCAGCGCAGCGGCCCACTGGCGTGAAAAATAAACCCGTTGCGCTGCGAGCGCGCCTGCACCCAGGCGCAACGGCGCCAGCGCGCAGCCGCCCAGCGCTGCAGCAGGGGCGACCAGTCGGCGGGTGGCTGGCTGCCGCCTTGCAGGGCCAGCAAACGCCCCAGCGCCCAGGCGTCTTCGAGTGCCATCGCCGCGCCTTGCGCCAAATAAGGCCGCATCGGGTGCGCGGCATCGCCCAGCAGCGCGATGGTGCCGCGCGCCATATCGGTCGCGCGGGCCACCGGTGCGCGCCCAAACAGCGGCCACAGGCGCCACAGCGGCACCGCCTCCAGCACCCGGTGCAAATCGCGGTGCGGCAGCAGCTTGAGGGCGTGCCACAGGGCATCCGGCTGGGCCGGATGGTCCCAGCCCACCGGCTCAGAGGGCAGCTCGCCTTGCACCACCACCACCAGGTTTAGCCACTCGCCGCTGCGCACCGGGTAATGCACCGCGTGCATGCGCGGCCCCAACCAGGCCGTCACCCCTTTCTGGCGCAAGTCTGGCGGCAGGCGCGCCATGTTGATCAGGGCGCGGTAGGCCAAGTGGCCGCTGTAGCGCGGCGGCTCATCGTCGAGCATATGGGCGCGCACGCGGCTGCGCACGCCGTCGCAGCCCAGCAGCGCATCGGCCTGCCAGGTCTGCGCGCCGCCTGCGCTGCGCAGCTCCACGCCGTCTGGCCGGACTTGCAGCGCCTCGATGCGCTGCATCAGGTGCAAACCGGTGCCGCCTTCGGCCTGCACGGCCTGCAGCAGCAAAGCGTGCAAATCGGCGCGGTGCACGCAGGCGTAGGGCGCGCCATAGCGCTGTTGCGCGCGCTCGGCCAGCGGCAAGTGACCCAGAACAGCGCCGCTGGCGGCATCGCGCACCAGCAAATCGGCAGGAAAAGCCGCCACCTCGTTCAAAGCCTGCTCCAACCCCCAGTCGCGCAGCACGCGCACCGCGTTGGGCCCGAGCTGGATGCCTGCGCCCACTTCCGAAAACACCTCGGCCTGCTCCAGCACCTCGATGCCCAAACTCGGCTGCGCCCGACGCAAGGCCAGCGCCGCGCCCAGACCGGCCATGCCCGCACCGGCGATCAGTACCCGCCCAGAACCCATCTCGACTCCAAAAATCGCCATTCCATCAGCGCCATCCGATCAAGGGATGAATCGGCGCACGAATCAGCGCAATACCCAACCCCAATCGCGCAGCAGCAGCATCGCGCCCTCGCCCACCCCAGAGCCGAAGCGGCGCGCCAGTTGCTGCGCCACGTTTTCACGCTGGGTGTAATCGACGATGTGCTCGGCCCCGATCAGCTCACGCGCCACAAAATCGACGCTGCCCAAGCCATCGGCCAGCCCCTTGGCCACCGCCCGCTCGCCGCTCCAGATCAGGCCGCTGAAGGTCTCGGTGGTTTCTTTGAGCCGATCGCCCCGCCCCTTGCGCACCACGCCTATGAACTGCTGGTGGATGTCGTTGAGCAACTGCTGCGTATGCCGCACCTGCGCCTCTTGGGGCGGGCTGAACGGGTCCATGAAGCCCTTGTGCTCACCCGATGTGAGCAAACGGCGCTCAACGCCGACCTTGTTCATCAGCTCGGTGAAACCAAAACTGTCCATCTTCACCCCGATGCTGCCCACCAGGCTGGCCTTGTCCACATGAATGTAGTCGGTTGCGGCGGCGATGTAGTAGGCCGCCGAGGCGCCCACTTCCTCGACCACGGCGTGGATGGGTTTGTCGTGCAGCTCACTCAGGCGGTGGATTTCGTCGGCGATGATGCCCGCTTGCACGGGCGAGCCGCCGGGCGAGTTGATCAGCAACAGCACGCCCTTGGCCGATGGATCCTCGAAAGCCTGGCGCAGCGATTGCACCACCGCCTGGGCGTTGGTCTCGGCGTCGCTGGCGATGACGCCGCGCACCTCGATCAAAGCCGTGTGCGGAACCGTGAGCGTGGCCCGGGCGGCGTCGCGCCACAGCAGGGCGATGAGCACCAAGAGCACGCCCAAGCCAAAAAAGCGAAAGAAAATTTTCCAGCGCCGCGCCGTGCGCTGCTCGCGCAAGGTGGCAAACACCAGCCGCTCCAGGGTCTGGCGCTCCCACTCGGGCGTAAGGCCCGTGTCGGGCTTGGGGTTGGGGGCCGGGTTGCTGTCTTCCATCGTGGTCTCGGATTGGTTCACGCGCTTCATAGCGCACACAAGGCGCTATTGTGACGGCCAAATCGTGACAAGCACATGCATCGGCCTACAGATTCTGCTGCCAGCCACCACAGTGCGCGCAGCCACAGCCAAGACTCGATTGCAGGCCCGACAATAGCGCCCCATGACTGCCCCCATCATTCACCC
>Ga0209103_1000604_pt1 | contig 11163 bp, 10 predicted proteins | sample 4C3metaG_FD_184152 | JGI IMG/M metagenome (GOLD analysis project Ga0209103, IMG submission 184152) | Freshwater bacterial and archeal communities from Indian Creek, Illinois, USA - 4C3 metaG (SPAdes) (version 2) | ecosystem: Environmental > Aquatic > Freshwater > Unclassified | place: USA...
TGGTGCAAAAAAACCGCCACATCAAACTGGCCGGCAACGACAAGCTGCGCATCGAACGCGCCCTGCCCGAAGCCAAAGACCGGGCGCAACTGGTGCGCGACGTGCTGCGCGCGCTCGGGCCGCCGCTACCAACTGGACAAGCCAAATAAAATTAAGCAGCTCGCCCCGGGAAAGCGATCCCGATCAAACCTCGGGCAGCACGCGGTCTTGTATCCGAATAGCCAAGGCCTTGAAGTCGCTCCAGGCGTCTTGCACCGCCTGCGAATGGCTGCCTATCGCCCCGTCGGCCGAGCTCAGATGAAAAATGGGCTTGCGCACCTCTTGCGCCATGGGAACTAGACTGCGGTAGTGCTTGAGCCGTGCGAGGCAGTTGCCATCGTTGGCGTTTGCCGCTGCACCCAGGCCCTGCTGCAAAACACTCTCTTGGTAGGTCCCAGGGATGCGATCCACCCACTTCTTGTAAGCCTTTACGGGCCGTGAGAGCCGCTCCATGTGCTGCATCAGGATGTAGCCCTGCGGCTGCATCTTGCCTTGCGGCAAAGCGAAATCAGGCTGCTCCCAATTGCTGATGCGCTTCTTCCAGTCAGAGCGCCATGCCGCCAGCGTTGGCCCCAGGTTCCTTAGGCCCTGCAAGGAAAACAAATCGGCCGCCAAGGGGATCACCACATGGTCGCTGCCCAGCAAGGCGGAACGGTTGATGGCCCCTAGGTTGGGCCCCACATCGGCCAAGATCAAGTCGGCATCGTGATCGCTCGCGGCCATTTGCGCCACTTGCCAAAACGAGGTAAGCAGCCGGAATGGCCGAAACAAGTTGTCTTGGGTCGATCCCATGGCGTCCGTCCACGCGCCGGACAACTGATCTTCAAACCCCGCCAAGGCCAGATCGCCCGCCACCAAGTGCAGCCGCGGGTGAACGCTTTGAACGATCGGCGGCTGAATATCGCCCACCTTCGTGAGTGGCTGAATGCAGCGGAAGATGGTGCTACCCCCCTTGGGCGGCACCTGCGGCTCCCACAACTCTTCCAGCGTTTCTTCAGGCAGGAAGGCCGATGTCAGATTGGCTTGCGGGTCCAGGTCGATGGCCACCACCCGCTTGCCCATCTCGGCAAACATCCAAGCCAGGTGAAACACCAGCGAGGTCTTGCCCACGCCACCTTTGTTATTGAAAAAGGTCAGGACAGGAACGCTCATGCTGCACCTCCGCTCGTACCGAGCCTCAAGGTGGCCAGCACGTTGGTGGCCTCAACCTGGAACTCCGGTGCCGGGTTGCCATTGGCCGCCATGGCGCGCCGGGCCTCGGCAATGCCAAAGCCGAAGCGCTGCACGAACCCCATGTTCTTCAAAACACCTGCCAAGATCGGGTTGCGATAGTCGCTGGCCCCTGGACGACCGAAATTCTCTTGGGTGACCGCACCATACGGGCCACCGGGGCTGCTGATTTCGATCCGGTCATCGAACCAGTAAATGCGCACCGGGGCGTTGGTGCCCTCGTAGGTGCGGTGCATCACCGCGTTGCGCGCCAACTGCTGCAAGGCAGACAGTGGATATGGCCTAGACCTCACTTCGGTGGTTGTTCCAGAAGTGAAATCGACAGCCTCCGTCAACGTCGCTTTCAATTTATCGTCCAGACGGCGCAGCATCGTGTCCAGGTTACCGTCGATTTCCGGATCATCGACCACCGGGTCACCCAGTTCCGTGCCCCGGATGCGCAGGAACTGGATATACGCCGAAGGCACCCAGGTGCGCGGGCTCTTCCCCAGCGCCAGCAAACCCACCACCGTCGGCGTCGGATCGTCCACGCTGGCGATCATGCCCAGCGAAGCCAGCCGCTCCTCGTAACTGCGGCTGTTGACTGCCAACACATCCCGCGCCACCGCCTGTGGCAGGTATTCGCTTTCAAAGTAGCTGCGGCTCAAGTCTTCGAGTGCACTGCCCTCCACGGGATGGGTGTCGAAACTCCGGTCACGGTAGCGGCGCTTTTCGTTGAGCACCCGCTCGTCCTGCGCCGAAGCCTGCCCACGCCGGGGCCCGGTGCGAATCCAGATGCGCCCCTCCAGCCGCACCGGTGGAGCGTCGGCTGGCCACACCGTCAGCACCGCCACATCGCGCCCCAGCAGTGTGCGCTTGGCCACGGTCAGCGTGGGCGGCGGCACAATCTTGCCATCGGTCTTGATGTCAGCCAAGGTCAAGAGCAATTCGTCGGTCAGCGCGAACTCCGGCCCCATGGGGGTGCCGTCGTCTTTGATGCCCACAAAAAGCACGCCGGGCAAACGGTGGTTGTGCAGGTCGTTCGCAAACGCGCAAACGGCTTGGCGGCCCTTCTCGGGCGCGTCACCTTTCCACGTCTGCTTGCGCTCCACGCGGTCGCTCTCCAGATCGCGTAGCAAGACCAACAGTTCTGCATCGGTCAACGGGTTCATGTTCGGCATCCGATTTTGGTTGTTCAGCCCACGCTCACAGGAATCAGTGTCATCGTATCGTTGCCGAAGATGTCGATCACCTTAACCGCGACCGTGTAGCGGCCAGGGCGGTCATATTTGTGCAGGGCCGTGGTCAGTTCGAGGCCGCGGCTCTGTCGGGTGCGGAAACTCTGCCACTCGTTCTCGAAAATGTAGCCGCCCGTCCACCGCTCCTCAAACTCAGGCAGACACAGCTCCCTTTGGGGCGGCTCGAAGCCTTCCAGGCTTGCAATGCCACCGATGCCCGTGCCCACGGGAACCTTGATGATCTCTTTGCGTTGCAGGTAGTCGAAGTCCACGGCCCAATAGTCCACCCAGTCGGTCCAGTGCCTGGTCAGCCGCTCCCGATTCACCACGCCGTCCTTGCTTTTGCTGATTTTGTAGAGCTGGCCCTGCTCACAGATCACGTCGCTCTTGCCCTCCTTCAAGGCGGCCATCGCAGCCTCTGCCGCCCCCTGCGTGTAGTACACGGAGAAGTCAGACAGCTCGATGCTCAGGGCGAGCTTGTTCTGCTGGTCGTAGCGGGGCGTGGCCTCAACGAAGCTGATGTCGTGGAAAACCACCTGGCCCTTGTCCACCGCCCGCTTGTCGAACACCTCGGCGGGAATGTACTTCGGGCTGAGTTCGATGCCCTTGCTGCGCGCCTCTTCCAGCACCGCCGGGAACAGGCCCATCTCGAACTCGAAGGCCAGCATGTCCACCCGCGAAGCACCCCGCTTGCGGCACTCGGTGATGACTTCCTCAACGAACAAGCGGCCCACAGGCAGGTTGATCGGCCCGATGACCACCAGGCGGCCATTGCGGGCGCCGTGGAAGAAGCCGTCCTGGGCGGCACCTTCTGCACCGAACGGGCTTGCCTTGTAGGCCCGCAGGATCAGGTCGCGGAACTCGCGTTCCTTCTGAATCAGGGCGGCCGCCCGCTGGTCTGCCGTAAGTCGGCCGCCGATGTTGAGGTAAGCCTGACGCTCATAGCGGCCGAGGTTCAAGACCTCGAAGGCTCGGAAGTCCTTCTCGGCGGCTTTGAGCTCGCGCTGCACACCGATGAGGCGCTTGCGCGTGGTGTGGATGCCGAACTTGCCGAGGTCGGTGGCGATCCATTTGCGGCCCAGCTTCTCGGCAACGGCGGCGGTTGTGCCGCTGCCGCAGAAGAAGTCGGCCACCAAATCGCCAGGATTGCTGCTGGCCTTAATTATTCGCTCCAACAAAGCCGCAGGTTTTTGAGTGGGGTAGTCGGCTCGTTCTTCTGCTTGTGAGTTCACTGGGGGAATGTCAACTATCATGTCCTGGATCGCCACACCATCTCCAAGATATTTTTTAAATTGTGGACGACCACCATCTTTCGTTGGCCAGTAGATAAACCCGCTCTCATCCAACAGGTCGAGCTTTTCCTGCGTGGTCATTTGAGAAGCCTTGGCATTTCCAACCAACGATTCAATAGCTTCCCGATTAACCTTCCAATGCCCACCGATCTTTCCGGGATCAAATTCTCGCCAAGGCTTTCCCGAGCCTCCGCCCCGAAGCCCTGCTGCGGTCAAGTTGTCTGTACGGTAAACTCCACGTGAATCGCGATTTGTGTATTTCGCTTCCAGATACTTCTCATCGTATTGCTGGAACACCTTGTTCCACACATATTGCTCTCCCTTTCGATAAAATAGTATTGAGTCGTGAATAGGACCCCAAAAAACTGCGTCGCTTCTTGCACTCGTTCTCTTCCAGACGATTTCGTTCAAATGCATCTCCGACCCGAAAACCTCATCCAAGCAAACTCGAATGAAGGAGTTCATGCGAGGGTCGCAATGAACATAGATACTGCCATCAGGGGCAAGCAAATCTCGCATCAAAATTAACCGCTCATAGATCATCGAGATAAAGCTGTCAGCCCCTCGCCCCCACGTGTCCCGATAGGCAATCTGTTCCAGCAGGTTGGCCTCCTTGTGGAAGGTCTCGCCCCCGATCTCGATGTCCATCGAGAAGTCGGCCCCCACGTCAAACGGCGGGTCGATGTAGATCAGCTTCAAGCCGCCCGCGTCCTCGATCTGCTGGCGCAGCGGCCCCGCTTTCAACGACGACAAGATCAGCTTGTTGTCGCCCCAGATCAGCTTGTTGGACCAGCCCTTGGTCTGGCGTCCACGGCGGTCGAAAAGGTCGCCCTGGGTTTTGCTCTCCTTGCGCGGCTCGTCGATGTGTTCCAGCGTCTGGAAGGGCAGCACCGTTGTGCAGACGTCGCGGGTCTTGCCGTTCCACACCAGCTCGACCTCCCGCTTGTCTTCGAACAAGATGAAGCGGTACTTCTCCGGCAGGGCCTTGCCCTGCTGGATCAGGTTGAACAGGTCGCGTTGCTCGGCCTCGCTGAGGTCGTAGATTTTTTTGTGTTTGCTCATGCTTGCGGCCTCGCGTTTTGGGCCACTTCGACGATGGAGTCAAGCATGCGGATGACTTCCGGGTCGATCTGATCCAACGGCATGGCGTCGGCCAAGGCGTGGTAGTCCCGCTTGTAGGTTTGCTGCGGCGTGCCCAAGAGCTGGTAGTAATTCTCAAACAGCGGGTCCAAAAACTCGTCCGTCACTTTGATGTCGGGGCCCCAAGGGTCCGGGCGGCGAGCCACCTTTAAGGCGGTCACCAGTTCGGCCACACATTTACCCATGATCTCGCTGCGGTGCTGGCCTTCTAGCTTGTCTAAAAGGTCGTCCTGAGACAAGCCAAAATTGACGAATGCATCGAGGCTTTCTGGCGAAACAAGGTAGTTCTCGATTTCGCGCCTGCTCCACATCCTCTCAGTAAGCGCAGACCCGGTATGCAATTCCCGCTCCAGGCGATCGAACACGGCTATACCCACAAGGTCAGGCTTTGCTTCTCGAAGCCCCTGAAAATGTTGGCGTGCCTCTTGTGGCTGGTTACTGCCGAGGTAATTGACGGGTACCGACTCTTCCAGCACCGACTTGGCCGGATGGTTCAGGCGCCCGGCCAGGCGGCGAAGGATGGCCAGGTCGGTGGAGCCTTCTAGGTACAGCATCCAGCCCTTTTGTTCGGCTAGGTAATAGTCAGCGATTCGAATGCTCTCCAACGCTTTCTTCAGTTGGCTTTTGCCACGCGTGTCAATACGGTGCGGGTTGCCCACGAATGCGACAACCACATCACGCTCGGCCGCTTCTTGCAGCACCACTTCCGAGTGACTGGCCATCACAATTTGCGAACCGCTTTGTGCGGCAATATCGGTCAGCAGGTTGTAAACATCGCGCTGGCGCAGGATTTCCAGATGGGCATCGGGTTCATCGAGCAACAGCACTGAGTCTGGGTTGGCTAGCATGAACGCCAGCAGCATCAACACCTGTTGGCAGCCCCGCCCTGAGGAGGATAGATCCAGCTCTACACCATCGCGTTGTTGGTCTTTGTACGTCAACGTCAACTCTGCACGCTCCTTGACATATATTGGGTCTTGTAGCTTGATATGAAACAAGGCGTCCATTTGCTTGACTAGCGTTTTCCAGCCACTTTGACCATCGCGCGTGAACAGTTGCCAGCAGAGGTTTCTCAATACTTGCGCTGTTTGGCCTTCGCCAATCAAGACATTAATTTCACCAGGCTCTTTGCGGTGTTCTCTGGCAGCCAAGCCTGACATGGGCGGCAAAAACACTACCGCATGCTTGCGAGCTCCATCGGGTATCTTTCCGTCATCACCACCCTTCAGACGGCAATAGAACGACTCTTCGTTCGCGAAATAGAACTCAAGGGCGCATGACCACGGCTTGTCACCGTCAACACCCTGCGCTTCCAAAGTGATATAAACCTTGCCTGTTTTGTCAGCAGCTTTGTCTTGTGCATGGGTACGCAAACCATTCCAGAGCAATTTGGCGTTGGGTACCGGTATCGCATACAGGTCACGGCGGTTGATCGTGACGCCTTTGCGCTCTGCCGGTGAACTCTTGTCCCTCTTCTCGGCCCATCGCCTCCAGCCCACATCCCATAAGGCGAGGGCCTGCAATGCAGTCGTCTTGCCCGAGTTGTTGGGCCCAATAAACACCGCCACATTGCCCAGCTCCACCTCTACGGAGCCCAGGCCCTTGAAGTGGGTAATTTTGAAATGGGTGATCATGTCTGGTACTCCCGAAAAGCGCTCACCAGCCCAGCAAAGCTGGCGGGCTTGTGCTGCTCAAAGCTTTCTTGATCGACGTAAACGAAGCCGTACCGCGTGCCGCCCTCGTCCTGGCTGGCCTCGGTGGCGTCCTGGCACCACAGGCCCAGCCGACGCATCTTCTGCGGCAGGTCCAGCTCCTCGCGGCCCTTGGTCTCGACGATCCAGACGGCGCCATCCTGGGTGCGGACGATGAAGTCGGGCGTGTAGCTGGACAGCTCGCCGCTGGCCTTCACGTAGTCGATCTTAAAGCCCACGGCCATGTAGTTTTTGCCGAAGGCTTGCACGTCATCGGCACCGTCCAAAAACGAGGCAAAGGCCAGCTCCAGGCCATCGGCTGAGCCTTCCCCCACGATGCGGTTGAAGACCGATTTCTTGGCCTGCAAGAAACCTCGGGGCTGGGTGCGAAACGGTCGCGTGTCGCGCAGCTTGATGCGGCCCTCGATGCGGGACGCGCCCGTCTCGCGGATCGTCAGGCCGTTGATGGCGGTGCGGAAGCTGTCGAAGATGACTTTGCTGGCCTCGGGCTCGGACAGGTTGCGCAGCACCACCGGGCTTTCCAGATCGACGGCCTGGTCGAACAGGTGCTCGCGGATGAAGGCCTTGACCTTGGGGTAGAGCAGTTCGTAGCCGCCCACCAGCCGCAGTTCTTGCAGGAGCTGACGGGCGAAGAAGGCCACCACGGAACGGAAGTCGGCCACGCCGCTGCTGTCGAGCTCGATGGTGTGGTCCACCTCCGCATCGAGCATGGTCTTGAAGACGATCTCGCGCGTCTCTTCGGGCGTGAACGGCTTGATGGGCAGGGGCTTGTTGCCTAGGGCCGAAGGGTCCAGCTCGCCCAGGTCTTTGAACTCGCGGTTGAAGCGGCGGGTCAGCCTGGGCAGGGCAATGTCGAGCTCGTCGATGTTCTTGGTGGCGGCGTCGTTCTCCACTTCCACCACCAGCGAGTCCTGGCGCTCCTTGCCCCCGTTGCCGCCCATGGGCACGCGCTCGAAGCTCACGCCCTCGCTCTGGATGGACTCCACAAAGTCCATGAAAGCGGGCGTGCCCATGACGGACACGGTTTCCCGCTGCTCGCTGCCAAAGTACATGCGACGCAGGCCACGGCCCAGCGTCTGCTCGGGCAGGATGTTGCTCTTGGCGGAGTAGGCCCGCAGGCCGACGATGACGCTGACGTTGCGAACGTCCCAGCCCTCTTTGAGCATCAGCACCGACACGATGGCCTTGTAGGGCGACTTCCAGGTGTCGATCTCGTTGGACTGCTTGCGCAGCCGCTCCAGCTCGTCTTTGCTCTTGCCGCTGGCAGCCTCGGAGATTTCGCCGTTGGCCTTGGTGTGGATCACCAGCACCGCACCCTGCAACTCGGGGCATATCTTTTCCAAGTAAGCCCCCACCTCGTCGCAGTTCTTGGTGTCGTCCACCATCACGAAGAGCACGGCCTTCTTGCCCAGCTTTTCGTGCTCGGCATAGCTCTTGCGCCACTCCTCTAGCCCTAAGGCCAGGTAGTCGGCGTACTTCTCGCTGACGATGGGACTCTTGTGCTCGGTCAGCTTGGCTCGGCTGACTGCATCGGGCAGCACGGGGTGCTTGACCACGTTTTGGGCGATGGCCTCCACCAGCGGGTAGTCGCTGATGGTCTGCACGAAGATGGCCCCGTTGTTGGCCTTGGGTGTGGCCGACACGTCGATCTGGAGGGACAGGCGCAAGTCTTTTTGCAGCAGGCGGTGATGGATGTCCTGGATGCACTGGAACCACGCCATGCGGGGGTCGTGGATGTGGTGGGCTTCGTCGTTGAAAACGGCCAGCTCGTCGATCTCGCGGATCAGTTCGCCCAGGTCGGTGTTGCTGTCTGTGGTCTTGCCCACGGGCGCATCACCGAAGGGCGAGAGGAAGTAGTCCCGCAGGTCGTCGTCTTCCAGTGAAGGCTCGGGCACTTCACCCAGATAGACGCGGTGGATGTTGGTCAGGAACAGGTTGCCCGTAGGCCGAACCACCCGCACGTCATCCTGAATGTGCAAAGCTATCTGGAAGTCGTCCCGCCAGTTGCGGCCCGCGTGGCCGTTGTCGGGCAGCACGGGGTCGTTGAAGAAGATGCGAAGCCCGTCGAAATCGGCGCGCAGGCGGTCCAACACGATGATGTTCGGGGCGATCAGCAGGAAGTTGCGTGAGAGCGTCGAGTCGGGCTCGTAGAGCTTGTGAAAGTAGCTCCACGCCATCAGCAGCGACAGCACCTTGGTCTTGCCCGCACCCGTGGCCATCTTGACCACGAAACGGGGCCATTCCTCGTCGAACATATTGCTCGACACGGCGCCCGAGGCGTCGAACCGCAGCAGGTCGTACTTGTCGCGGGCTTGGCGAACGTCGTGCAGCCAGATGACCGATTCGACCGCCTCACGCTGGGCAAAGTAGTAGCGGAATTCGGTTTGCGCCCCATCCGCCTGAGCGATCAAGTGATGGGTCTCGAACCACCACTGCAACAGGGCCTTGGAAGTCTCTGACGCCCCTTGGTAGCCCGATGCCCGCCAGGCCTCGACCTCTTGCCGCACCTTGGCGACCAGAGGCGGCAGCAGCTTCTCGTAGGCTGTTTCCCGCATTTCCTCTGCGGCAGGGAACCAGCGAACCGCGGGGTCAAGGACTTCATAGGGCGAACTGGGAAAAGAAGGATGCAATGCCACTAAGCCTCCGTCGGAGCAATCAATGAAATCGTCGGAAAGTACCCCGCATAGCGTCGCACATCCCGCGTCAGCACCGGCAAGCCCGCCACGGCAGCATGGGCGCCAATGAAAAAGTCGGCCAGCACCTTGGTCTTGTTGCCGCCTTGGCGGCGGTACTTCACAAAGGCTTTGCCGGCCAGAAAGAGCGCGGGCTTGGGAATCTCGAGCACCGGGATCTGCAGCGCAGCCAGCGCCTCATCCAACGCTTCCACGGTGCCAAATGCCAGCGACAGTTCAGCGTAGATGACGGGATTGATGACCAGGCGGTGAATTTGCGCTTGGGCGCGCAACCGGGCAACCGACCAGTCGGCCCAGTCGGGGTCATTTTCCAGCACGTCCACCAAGACGTTGGTGTCCACCAACATGGCTTGCAGACGGCGCGGGTGGTCAGTGGCGCAGCAGGGCCATGAGGTCCTGCGTGCGCCACTTCACATCGGCCTTGCCGCGGGCCGCGTCAAAGCGGTCGGACTGGGGTTTGGCGGCGGCCTTGCCGGCGACGCTGTCGGCTTTGCGCAGCACCAACTGGCCCTCGCGGTTGAGGGCAAAGTCCACCGCACTGCCGGGTGCGAGCCCCAGGGCGTCGCGGATTGGTTTTGGGATGGTGACTTGGCCTTTGACGGTGAGGGTAGTAGCCATGGGGGAGCCTCGGTGCAATGTTCTACCGCATTCTATACAGGCAATACCAGATAATTGCCCCCATGTCTCCAGCACCCACTGCCCTGCCCCGCGCCCAAGACCGGGCGCAACTGGTGCGCGACGTGCTGCGCGCGCTCGGGCCGCCGCTGGCCGGGTAGGGGCGGCCGGCTGCAGTTTGCAGCCGCTGCCCCATGACCCAGTCGCCGCACACAGGCAAGCCCAAAGCCGGCGCACACCCATGGCGTATAAGTGGCCAACACTTATAATTTCGACCATGGTTTTTTGATTCGGAGTGCAGCATGGCCCAAGTCACCATTTACCTAGAAGACCAAGCCCTGCAAGCGGCGCGCGCGGCGGCGGCGCGCCAGCAACTCTCGCTCAGCCAATGGTTCGCCCAGTTTGCGGCTGCCGAAAAGCGCCGCCAACACAACGACTGGGCCGTCTTCTACGCCGAACTCGACGCCCTCGGCCACCCCACCGACGACGACTTCCCCACGCTCGAAGCCCTGCGCGCCAGCCAAGTACCCGATTTACCCCGACAAAGCTGGTGAACACGCACCATGCCCTACCTGCTCGATACCAACATCCTGATTTATTTTTTCAAAGACCAGGGTGCCGTGCGCCAGCACATGGCGCAACAACGCGATACCGACATCCGCCTGTGTACCCCCGTGCTCTGGGAACTGCTCAGCGGGGCCTACAAATCGGCCCACCCCCAGACCCAATTGCTCAAGCTGGATGCCGTGCAAAAACGCTTCCAGACGCACCCTTTTGACGCCCAAAGCGCCGACTTGGCGGCGCGCTCACGCGCCCAACTCGAAACCCAAGGAACGCCGATCGGCCCCATCGACACCCTCATCGCCGGCATCGCCTTGGCGCATGGCCTCACCCTGGTGACGCGCAACACACGCGAATTCGGGCGCGTGCCGGGCTTGCAGCTTGCCAACTGGTTTGATGCGTGACATCCCGTTCGATTCGATTCACAATCATTCAGCCATGACCGCCCCCACCGAATACGCCCCCGGCCTTGTCGTACAAGGCTTCACGCCGCCGCTGCGCCTGCGCGATTTCAAACTGATCGCCTTCGACATGGACTCGACGTTGATCAACATCGAGTGCGTGGATGAAATCGCCGACGCCGTGGGCCGCAAGGACGAAGTGGCGGCCATCACCGAGGCCGCCATGCGCGGCGAGATCACCGACTTCAAAGACAGCCTGCGCC
>Ga0209103_1000605_pt1 | contig 11146 bp, 8 predicted proteins | sample 4C3metaG_FD_184152 | JGI IMG/M metagenome (GOLD analysis project Ga0209103, IMG submission 184152) | Freshwater bacterial and archeal communities from Indian Creek, Illinois, USA - 4C3 metaG (SPAdes) (version 2) | ecosystem: Environmental > Aquatic > Freshwater > Unclassified | place: USA: Indian...
GAGACCGAGTTGAACTTCCGGCAGGAGGTGCGCGATTTCCTCGCCGCCGAATGTCCCCCCGAAACCCGCGCCCACATGATCGCCGGCAAATCGCCCACCAAGGCGATGGTGGTGGAATGGCAGAAGAAGCTGAATGCCCGCGGCTGGGCCGCGCCGGAATGGCCCGTCGAGCATGGCGGCCCCGGCTGGTCGCCAGCGGAAAAATACATCTTCCGCGAGGAATTGCAGATGTGGCCGGCGCCCTCGCCGCTCGGCTTCAACATCAACATGTGCGGCCCGGTGATCATCGAGTTCGGCACGCCCGAGCAGAAGGCCCGCTTCCTGCCGCGCATGCGCAACCTGGATGATTGGTGGTGCCAGGGCTTCTCCGAGCCGGGCGCGGGTTCCGATCTCGCTGGCCTCAAGACCAAGGCCGTGCTGGAAAACGGCGAGTGGGTGATCAACGGGCAGAAGACCTGGACCACGCTGGCGCAGCATGCCGACTGGATCTTCGTCCTCGCCCGCACCGACTTCACCGCGAAGAAGCAGGAGGGGATCTCCTTCCTCCTCGTGGACATGAAGACGCCGGGCATCACCGTCCGCCCGATCATCACGATCGAGGGCGGGCATGAGGTGAATGAAGTCTTCTTCGACGATGTCCGCGTGCCGGCCGACCAACTGGTGGGCGAGGTCAACAAGGGCTGGGATTGCGCCAAATACCTGCTGGGCAATGAGCGCTTCGGCCAGGCGCGCGTCGGCGCCTCGCGCGAGCGCATCCGCCGCCTGAAGATGATCGCCCGGGAAACCATGGATGGCGGGCGCCCGCTGATCGAGGATCCGGAATTCCGCCGCCAGGTGACGGAAATGGAGATCGAACTGAAAGCGCTGGAGATGACCGTCATGCGCGTCATCGCCAATGAGACCAAGCGCGCCGGCACCGGCAAGCCCGACCCCGCGACCAGCGTGCTCAAGATCAAGGGCACGGAAATCCAGCAGGGCGTGTCCGAGCTGCTGATGAAGGCCGCCGGCCCCTATGCCTGGGTGGATGGCGACCCCGATGCCGAGGGCAGCAATGACTGGGATGTGGCGCCCGACTGGGCCTTCGGCCTGGCCGGCATCTACTTCAACTGGCGCAAGCAGAGCATCTACGGTGGGTCCAACGAGATCCAGCGCAACATCATGGCAAAAGCGTTTCTGGGGCTCTGACACATCATGGATTTTGATCTCAACGAATCCCAGTCGCTCCTGCAGGATAGCATCCGCAAGACGCTGACGGCCAAATACGGCTTCGAGAATCGCAAGGGCTACATGGCCAGCGAAACGGGCTGGAGCCGCGACATGTGGGCGCAATATGCCGAGCTTGGCCTGCTCGGCCTGCCCTTCTCGGAGGAGGATGGCGGCTTCGGCGGGGGCCCCGAGGAGACCATGCTCGTCGCCGAGCAGATGGGCCGGCACATCACGCTGGAGCCCTGGTTCAGCACGGTTGTGCTGGGCGGCGGTTTCCTGCGCCACGGCGCCGAGACGGCGCTGCGGCAGGAAATGGTCGAAGGCGTCGCCGCGGGCGAGACGCTGCTGGCCTTCGCGCAGGTGGAGCGGCAATCCCGCTATGACCTGTTCGACGTGCAGACCACCGCGAAGAAGGATGGCTCAGGCTGGGTGATCACCGGCCGCAAGGGCATGGTGCTGCATGGCGACACGGCGGACCACTTCTTCGTGACCGCCCGCGTCTCGGGCGGATCGCGCGATCATGGCGGCATCGGCGTCTTCGTGGTGCCGGCGACGGCCGAGGGCGTCTCGGTGCGCGGCTTCCGCACCGTGGATGGCCAACGCGCCGCCGAGGTGGATTTCACCGCCGCCCGCGCCACCCATGTGCTGGGCGATGCCGAGGGCGGGCTGCCCCTGGTGGACCGCGTGGTGGATGAGGCCATCGCGGTTCTGGCGGCCGAGGCGATCGGCGCCATGGATGTCGTGCACAACATGACACTCGACTACCTCAAGACGCGGCAGCAATTCGGCCGTGCCATCGGCAGCTTCCAGGCCTTGCAGCACAAGGCGGCGGATATGCTTGTGGCGCTGGAGCAGTCCCGCAGCATGGCCTATTTCGCCACCATGGCGGCGCAGGGGACGGATGCGGGGGAGCGCCGGCGCAACATGCATGCGGTGAAGGCGCAGATCGGCCGTTCGCAGCGCTTTGTCGGCCAGCAGAGCATCCAGTTGCATGGCGGCATCGCGATGACGATGGAGTATGGCGCGGGCCATTACTTCAAGCGGCTGACGGTGAATGAGGCGCTGTTCGGCGATACCGACCATCACCTCCGCGCCTTGGCGGATGCGGGCGGCCTGCTCCAGGCCGCCTGAGCCTTACCGGGTGCGGGCGGGCGCCGAGGTGGAACTGGAACTCCCCGGCACCGTCCCCGCCAGATAGGCGGCGGCGAGCAGCGGCAGCGCGATCAGGCTGGGAGCGGCCAGGGCCAGGCCATTCGTCGCCCCGCCACCGCTGGTTTCCAGCACCGGGCGGGCCGCCGGCCGGCCAGGGGGAGTGATGCGTGGCCGTGGCGCACGCACCAGGGCCGGCCCCTCAACCCCGCGCGGCGGGATGACGATGCTGGCATCGGCCGGCACCACGACGCGCTGCTGCGCCATGCCGGGGCCCGTCAGGGCAAAAAGAGCGAGTGTGGCAAATATGATGCAACGCATGGTTGATCATAGCGCAATTTCACACCCGGAAATCAAGTCCCATCAGCGCCCCAGCACCTGCCGCGCGATGATCATCCGCATGATTTCGTTGGTGCCCTCCAGGATGCGGTGCACCCGCAGGTCCCGCACGATCTTCTCGATCCCGTAATCAGCCAGGTAGCCGTAGCCGCCGAGCAATTGCAGCGCCTCATCCGCCACGCGGTGGCCGACATCGGTGACGTGCCGCTTGGCCATGGCGCAGAACAGCGTGGCGTCGGGCGCCTTCTGGTCCAGCTTGGTGCAGGCGCGCCAGAGGAAGGTGCGCGCCACCTCCAGATCCGTCGCCATGTCGGCCAGGCGGAATTGCGTGGCCTGGAACTCAGAGACGGCCTTACCGAAGGCGCGGCGCGATTTCACATAGTCCAGCGCGATGTCGAGGGCCGCCTGCGCGCCGCCCAGCGAACAGGCGGCGATGTTCAGCCGCCCGCCATCCAGCCCGGCCATGGCGTAGCGGAAGCCCTGGCCTTCCTCGCCCAGCAGGGCTTCGGCTGGCACACGGGTATTCTCGAAGATCACCTGGCGCGTGGGCTGGGCGTTCCAGCCCATCTTCTTCTCATTGGCGCCGAAGCTCAGCCCCGCTGCCTCCTTCGGCACCAGCAGGGCCGAGACGCCATCGGCGCCAGGCCCACCCGTGCGCGCCATGGTCAGGTAGAGGTCGGCGGCACCGGCGCCACTGATGAACTGCTTCACGCCATCCATCACATAGCCCTCATTGTCCCGCTTCGCGCGGGTCGAGAGCGCCACGGCATCGCTGCCCGAGCCGGGCTCGGTGAGGCAGTAGGAGGCGATCTTCTCCATCGTCAGCAGCGGCGGCAGCCATTCGGCGCGCTGGGCGTCGTCGCCCCAGCGATCCACCATCCAGGCGACCATGTTGTGAATCGAAAGAAAGGCGCTGGTGGTCGGGCAGCCTGTCGCCAGCGCCTCGAACACCACGGCGGCATCCAGGCGCGTCAGGCCGGAGCCGCCGCTTTCCTCCCGCACGTAAAGCCCGGCCATGCCGAGGCAGGCCGCCTCGCGGAAGACATCCACCGGAAAATGGCGCTCCTGGTCCCATTGGATGGCGTGCGGCGCGATGCGTTCGCGGGCGAAATCCAGCGCTGTCTCGCGCAGGGCCTGGGTGTCCTCGGGCAGTTCAAACATGGGCGGCGTCCAATGTGGCCCAACGGGCGCGGGTGACTTCGATGTTGCGCTGCTTCACCGGGCCGAAGCCCTTGATGAGGGCTGCGGCCTCGGCCCATTCGCAGGCCTGGGCGTAGTTGGTGGGGTGCAGGCTGGCGATGCGGCGCTCGATACCAGCGCGATATTCGCCGACCAGGGCGCGCTCGGTCCGCCTTTCCCCGGTATGGCCGAAGGGGTCGAGTGGCGTGCCGCGCAGCGCCTTGCCGTGTTGCAGCAGGCCCATGGCGCGCAGCATCCAGGGGCCGAAGCTGATCTTGCGGATGCGGCCATCGCTGCCCGACCTGGCGAGCATGGGCGGCGCCAGATGCAGGTTGATCCGCGTGGTGCCGGCGAAGCTCTCGGCCAGCTTGGCCTGCCAGGCGGGGTCGTTGTGCAGGCGGGCCACCTCATACTCATCCTTATAGGCCATGAGGCGATGGAGTTGCGTGGCCACGGCGCGCGTCAGCCGTGTCTCGCCGGGCAATTCCGCCGCGCGCAGCTGGGCCACGAAGGCTTCGTAGCGCGCGGCATAGCGCGCGGATTGATAGGCGGTGAGGTCGGCCACGCGGCGGGCGATCATCTCCTCCAGCGTTTCCGGGGCGCGCGGGGCGACTTCGGCGGCCAGGCGCCCGGCTTCGAAGGCGGCGAGGTTCTTGGGCACCACGGCGCCATTCAATTCGATGGCGCGGCGCAGGGCCTCGCGCGACATCGGGATCATGCCACGCTGGAAGGCGGCGCCGAGCAGGTAGATGTTCAGGAAGATCAGCTCACCGAAATCGCGCTCCATCGTGCGGGCGGCGGGCAGCGCCACCACCTCGCGCGTTGCGGCGCGCACGCTTTCCAGCATGGCGGCGGGGTCGTCGCGCGTCTCGGGGTTGAGCACGAAGCGGCCAGTGGGCGAGACATCGGCGCTCACCACCACGCGCGAACGCTCAGGGCCCAGCAGGGGCCGCGCCATGCGGCCATGCGCGCCGACCAGGTCGGCCGCGATCATCGCATCCGTCTGGCCCTGGCCGATGCGCGGATTGGGCACCTGCTCGCCGGGACGGCCAATGCGAAGCTGGGCATAGACCCCGCCGCCCTTCTGCGCGAGGCCGAGATTGTCCAGCGTACGAACCGGCCTGCCTTCCAGATGCGCGGCCATGGCGAGGATGGCGGAGAGTGCCGTCACCCCCTGCCCGCCCACACCGGCCAGCAGGATGTTCCAGGTATCGCCCTGCGCCGCTTCCGGCAACGCCGGCAGCGGCGCTTCCGTGGCCGGGACGGGGATGGGCGGCTTCACCGGCTCCGCGCCTTCCAGCGTCAGGAAAGAGGGGCAAAAGCCATCCACGCACGAAAAATCCTGATTGCAGCCGGATTGGTCAATGCGGCGCTTGCGGCCCCATTCCGTCTCGATCGGCTCGATGGCGATGCAGTTGGAAGCGCGCGAGCAATCGCCGCAATCCTCACAGATGCGCGGGTTGATGATGGCACGCTTGGTGGCCTTGGGGGCGAGGTCGCGCTTGCGCTGGCGGCGCTTCTCGGTGGCGCATTGCTGGTCGTAGATGAGCACGGTGCAGCCTGGAATCTCGCGCAGCATGCGCTGCACGGAATCCAGTTCGGTGCGCGGGTAGAAGGCAACGCTGCGCGGGATCAGGGGATCGCCCCGATGCCGCTCCGGCTCATCGCCCACGATGACGACGCGCTCGGCGCCCTCGGCCGCCATCTGGGCGGCGATGCGCGGCACGGTGATCTCGCCCTCGGCGGGCTGGCCGCCGGTCATGGCCACGGCGGAATTCACCAGGATCTTGTAGGTGATGTTGGCCCTGCTCGCGATCGCGGCGCGAATCGCCAGCACGCCGGAATGGCCATAGGTGCCATCGCCCATATTGGTGAAGACATGCGGGGTCTCGGTGAAGTGGTGCTGGCCGATCCAGGCCGCGCCCTCGCCGCCCATATGGCTGAACAGGTCGCTCTCGCGATTCATGTCCTTCGCCAGATAGTGGCAACCGATGCCGGCCAGCGCGTGGCTGCCCTCGGGCACGCGGGTCGAGGTGTTGTGCGGACAGCCGGGGCAGAAATAGGGTTGGCGGACATCCAGTGGCTCGGCCGCCGCCGCGGCCAGCATGTCGAGTTCCGCGAGGCGGACGGCCAGGCGCTCGGTCCGCAGCGGCTCGGGCAAGGTCTTCGCCAGGCCGCGCAGGATCATGGCGGAATCCAGCTCGGAGAGGTCGCTCAGCACATCCTTGCCGTGCAGGCGCGGGCGCTGCGCCTCGGCATAGAGCGCCTGGCGCAGCTGAGACTCCAGAAAGCTGCGGCGGTCCTCCACCACCAGCACGCTTTCCAGACCCCGGCTGAATTCGCGCGCGGCCTCCGCATCCAGCGGCCAGGCCATGCCCACCTTCCAGATCCGCAGCCCGCCCATCCGCGCCAGTTCCGGCGTGATGCCGGCATCGGCCAGCGCCTGTTTCAGCGTGGACCAGGCCTTGCCGCGCACCGCAATGCCGAAGCGCGCATCGGGCGCCTCCTGCACGATGCGGTTGAAGCCGTTGACGCGGGCGAAGGCCAGGGCGGCCGGCAGCTTGAAATGCCGCATCCGCTCCTCGATCGGCAGCGCCGCATCCTTCAGGCGGATGTGCAGCCCGCCGGGCGGGATCGCGACGCCATTGGGCGTGACCGTCATCAGCGCGGCGGGGTCCACCGTCAGGCTCATGGTGGCGTCCATCGTCTCGGCGATGCACTTCATGCCGACCCAGAGGCCGGAGAAGCGCGAGAGGGCGATGGCCTTCACGCCATATTCCAGCACTTCGCCCACATCGGCGGGGTCGAGCATCGGCATTTCCAGATCGGCGAAGGCGTATTCCGAACCGCTGGTGACCGTGGAGGATTTGGAGGCCGGGTCATCCCCGGCCAGCGCCAGAACGCCGCCCAGGGGCGAAGTTCCAGCCCCATTGGCATGGCGCAGCACATCGCCGCTGCGATCCACCCCCGGCCCCTTGCCGTACCAGATGGCAAAGACGCCCTGATGTTTCGCCTTCGGATAGAGATTGAGCTGCTGCGTGCCCCAGCAGGCCGTCGCCGCCAGGTCCTCGTTGAGCCCAGGCTCGAACACGATGCGGTGTTCGGCCAGGCGCTTCTTCTGCTTCCAGAGTTCGCGGTCGTAGCCGCCCAGCGGCGAGCCGCGATAGCCGCTGATATAGGCGGCCGTATCCAGCCCCTCGGCATCATCCATCTCGCGCCGCATCAGCGGAATCCGCACCAGCGCCTGCGTGCCGGTCAGCAGGGTCTCGCGCCCTGCCGCCTCCCAGCGCTCCTCCAGGGAGATATCCGCGCGGATGATGCTGTTCATGAAAGTCTCCGGTCCCGGTCGGATTATGACTGTGGGAGACTGGCCTGGAAAGCGCCGGAGGTTTTGCCGCATTCTATTGTGCAGCGCCGAAATGACAGAAGGATCTTCCGCGATGGACGCCATTGACCGCCGAATCCTCCGCGCCCTGCACGGCGAGGCGCGATTGACCAATGCGGAACTGGCCGAACGCATCGGCCTTTCGCCCTCGCCCTGCTGGGCGCGGGTGCGGCGACTGGAGCAGGCGGGCGTGATTCGCGGCTATAGGGCCGAGTTGGACCAGACCAAGCTGGGTTTGCCCGATACCGTCATCATCGAGGTGATGACCGAGAAGCACGACCAGGAACAACTGACCCGCTTCGAGGAGGCCATCGCCCAGATGCCCGAGGTGATCGAGGCCTGGCTCGTCACCGGCGAATACGACTACATCCTGAAGGCGGCGGTGGGCGGCACGGCGGGGTATGAGCGCCTGCTGCGCGAGAAAATCTACCGCCTGCCCGGCGTACGGCACACCCGCACGGCCTTTGGCATACGCTGCCTGAAGCAGGTGTTCACGCCTGTCCCCGCCTGACGCCCAGAGCTTTTCCGTTCGGAAGGGCTCATGGCAAAAGCTATAGCTCACTGATTCACGAGCATCTTTATCCCGTCAAACGATTCCGTTTGACATGATGCGTTCGCTTGCGCTCACTTTCATGATCTCGCCACTGCTGAGAGCGGGATTCAACGTTTTCGGCGATTCCGCCTCAACGCATCCCGCTCTAATCGGGCAACCGCCCGAACAGCCCATGCTCCAGCGAGGTGCGATAGACCCGTGCCGGGAAATCCTCGGCCAGGGCGGCGGCGCGGAGTGCCACCTGGTCCTGCTCCATCAGGGGCGTCAGGGAGGGCAGGAATCGCGGCGTCGGCTGGATCGGCGCGGGGCGGCCCAGCAGCGCCTCGATCACCTCATCCGTGACCGGCGCCACGGCGCCGCAGGTCATCTCGAAGCCATCCAGCCGCATCAGCCGGCCGGCGAAGGCGCTGCCCTGCGCCTCCTCCCGCGCCAGCACCTGGTCCTGGATGTGCAGCGGCGTGCCACGCAGCACATCCTCGGCCATGATGCCGCCCTCGGGGTGGGGCGCGCCCACGCGGAACAGCGTGAAATGCGCGCGGGAGAGGGCGGCCAGCACGCGCGCATCCTCGCTGCCCTCCGGGTAGTCGCCCGCCTTCGCCTCACGGTCCAGCGCGCGGCCATGGCCGCCCACCGGCCCCAGGATCGCGAGGTCGAGCACCAGGAGGAATTGCGCCTCATTGGTGAACTTCACCTCCTTGCCGCGCCACAGCCCCAGCGCCCGGGCCTGGCTGGCCGCCGATGCCTGGGGGATGCGGCGGCTGGCGGCGGTGACCACGCGTTCCCGCGCGGCGCGATAGACCTCATAGGCGCTGGTGCTCACCTCAGACGCCCTCAGGCCCGTTGATGCCGAGTGCGGCCGCCGTGTCGAGGATGCCCTGCCAGGCATCGCGCGAGAGCGGCAGGCCGGTCACGCGGCGTTGGGCGCGGCGCTCATTCTCGGGGTCTCCGGGGGCCAGGATCGGGGCCTCGGGGTCGGCCGGGCGGCAGGATTTCACCCAGGCGATGTAGTCCTGGGCCGCCTGGTGGAAGGCCGCCTCATCGCCGAAATGCTGCGGCGAGAGATAGATGGAGAGCATGCCATTGGCGATGCGCGCGCGCTCGGTGATGGGGCCGGAGCAGCCGCCGCCGGTCAGCGCGCCCGCCAGCAATTCGCACATGAAGGCGAGGCCCGAGCCCTTGTGGTCGCCGAAGGCGCGAATCGCACCCGTACCGCCCGCCGCATTGCGCGGCCCGACCGGGGCGTAATCGCCATAGAGTGTGTGCGGATCACCGGACATCCGGCCATCGGCGGTGATCAGCGCGTTCTCGGGCAGGGCCTTGCCGCCATTGGAGGCGACCAGCACCTTGCCCTCGGCCACGAAGGATGTGGCGAAATCCAGGATCACCGGCCCCGAGGGCAGCGGCACGCCGACGCAGAAGGGCGCGGTGGAGAAGCGCCGCTCCGTGCCCCCGAACGGCGCGACCAGCACCGAGCCGGCCACGTTGACGAAATGAATGGAAATCAGCCCCTGGGCCGTCGCCATCTCGGCATAGTCGCCGGCGCGGCCGATATGGCCCGCGTTCCGCAGGCCCACGATGCAGGCGCCATTCTGCACGGCGCGCGCGATGCCGAGTTCGGCCGCCTGCTGCGCCACCGTCTGGCCGAAGCCGAACTTGCCGTCCAGCAGCACGAAGGCGCCGCCATCGGTGACGACATCCACCTCCTGTCCGGCCAGAACGTAGCCGGCCTTCTGCCACTCGACGTAGCGGGGCACGCGCACCACGCCGTGGCTGTCATGGCCCGCAAGATTGGCACCAACCAGATGGTTGGAAATCCGCGCCGCTTCCGTGGGCGTGCAGCCCGAGGCGGTGAAGATACGGGTAACGAAGCCTTCCAGCTCCGCTTCGGGGATATAGACGTAGTCAGGTTCGGCCATGGTGGTTTCCTCCGGTCGGGGAGGAAACTGCCCCTGCCGGGCCATCACGTCCAGACCCGGCGGGGCCTCAGCCCCGCAGCACGGTGCAGGCCGCGCCGCGCAAGGTGAGCACGCTGTTCGCCAGCGAACCCGCATAGGACGGCATCAATCCGACCCGGATATCCTGCCCCGGCCGCAGCCGGATGGTGGTGGTGCCGAAGGAACGCAATCCATTGCCGGGGCGGATTCAACATTCGTAGCGAACACCACTGATTTTCTGGAAGGGTGCCGAGGCTGCGCTTACCCTTCAGGTCGGGCGGCAGCAGGAATGCCTGGTCGCGGTTGTAGGGTACGAAGGTCGCCATGGACGCAGTCTAACAAAGCAACAACGCAACGTGAATCCGACAGGCTGCTAGACTACCGGATCAATCCCGTCATCGGGCTCGACGCATCGGCCCGGTAGTCGCGCGGCATCCGGCCGGCCAGGTGGGCGGCGCGGCCGGCGATGACGGCGTGCTTCATCGCCAAGGCCATCCGCACCGGGTCCCGTGCATGAGCGATGGCGCTGTTGAGCAGCACGGCATCGCAGCCCAGTTCCATCGCGAAGGCGGCCTCGCTGGCCGTGCCGATGCCGGCATCCACCAGCACGGGCACCTTGGCGGCGGCCTTGATGGCGCGGATCATGTAAGGGTTCACCACCCCCATGCCCGAGCCGATGGGCGCGCCGAGCGGCATGATGGCGACGCAGCCCATCTCCTCCAGGCGCTTCGCGGCCACCGGATCATCGGCGCAATAGACCATGACTTCGAAGCCATCGCCGATCAACGCGGCCGCGGCCTCGAAGGTGGCGGCCATGTCGGGGTAGAGGAAGGGCGGCGGGCCGAGCACTTCCAGCTTCACCAGGTTCCAGCCGCCGGCCTCCCGCGCCAGGCGCAGGGTGCGGACGGCATCCTGGGCGGTGAAGCAGCCGGCGGTGTTGGGCAGGTAGGTGTAGCGGTCCGGCGGCACGAAATCCTGGAGCATGGGCGCATTGGGGTCGCTCAAATTCACCCGCCGCACCGCGACGGTCACGATCTCGGCCCCGCTGGCCGCGATGCTGTCGCGCGTTTCCTCCAAGGACTTGTAGCGCCCCGTGCCGACGATGAGGCGCGAATTGAAGCGCCGCCCGGCAACTTCCCAACTGTCTTCGGTCAAGGCTCAGCCACCCCCGATGAAATGCACGATCTCGATGGCGTCGCCATCGGCCAGATGCGTCGTTGCGTATTGCGAACGCGGCACGATTTCCAGGTTGCGCTCGACGGCGACCTTGCGCTCGGCCAGGCCGATCTCGCGCAACAACTCCGTGATGGTGGCGGCGGCGACGTGCCGCGTCTCGCCGTTCACCTGAATGCCGATTATTCCGTCCATGCCCCGCATGTGGAGCGACGCGCGGCCCAGGGC
>Ga0209103_1000606_pt1 | contig 11134 bp, 4 predicted proteins | sample 4C3metaG_FD_184152 | JGI IMG/M metagenome (GOLD analysis project Ga0209103, IMG submission 184152) | Freshwater bacterial and archeal communities from Indian Creek, Illinois, USA - 4C3 metaG (SPAdes) (version 2) | ecosystem: Environmental > Aquatic > Freshwater > Unclassified | place: USA: Indian...
TGGCAGGGCAGTTCCGTGCCATCAAGGACATCAACCTCGAAATCCGGCGCCTCAATCTGGCCAGCTATGCACCGCTGCGCTACGTGCTGCCTCACAAGCAGGCCGCCTACGACGCCAAGTACAGCACGGAGATTCGGGGCGGTGAGAGCTTCTTCCGCCAGGTCGACCGTGAGGAGAGCCTGATTCACCTGTTGCGCGTGAACGTGCTCAAGCGCATGGAAAGCGCCGTGTCGTCCTTTTCGCTGACGGTTCAGCGGCAGCTCAAGGACGTCGAAGCCGTGCTGGCCCACATCGAGAATCGCGACGCCGACATTGAGGAAATCGACATCGCCGACGTGGACATCGACGAACCGGCGTTTGAATCGCTGCTGGTCGGGCGCAAGGTCAAGGTGCTGCTCAGCGATGTGGACCTCATCCGGTGGAAGCAAGACCTCATCGAGGACCGTAACCGCCTGGCCACGCTGTTGGCCGCAGCCCAACAGGTGGATGCTGCACGCGACGCCAAGCTGGCCAAGCTGCGCGACATGATTGAGCAGAAGTGCCGCCAGCCCATTAACGCTGGCAACCGCAAGATCATTGTCTTCACGGCGTTCTCAGACACCGCGCAGTACCTGTACGCCAATCTGGCGTCTTGGGCCAAAGCCAACCTTGGCGTTGATGCTGCACTCGTAACCGGCAGCGCTGGTATCCAGACTACCTTGCCCGGCCTTCGCAAGAGCATGAGCAGCGTGCTGTCCGCCTTCGCCCCGCGCGCCAAAGAGCGCCCGGCCGACATGGCGGCCGAGGGTGAAATCGACCTGCTAATCGCCACCGACTGCATCTCTGAGGGCCAAAACTTGCAGGACTGCGACTGGCTGGTCAACTACGACATCCACTGGAACCCCGTGCGAATCATCCAGCGCTTCGGTCGGATTGACCGCATCGGCTCACCGAACCAAAACATCCAGCTGGTCAACTTCTGGCCGAACATGGAGCTGGAGGAATACATCGGCCTGGAGCAACGTGTCAGCGGGCGCATGGTCCTGCTGGACGTATCGGCCACAGGCGAGGAAAACCTCATCGAGCAGCAGTCTGGCAACCCGATGAACGACCTTGAGTACCGGCGCAAGCAGTTGCTCAAGCTGCAAGACACCGTCATCGACATGGAAGACCTGAGCAACGGCGTGTCCATCACCGACCTGACGCTTACCGACTTCCGCATCGACCTGGCGCAGTACCTCAAAGAACACCCTGGTCAGCTCGAAGGCCTGCCATTGGGCAATTACGCCGTCACCACCAGCATCGACGCCGATATCGCCCCCGGCGTCATCTTCTGCCTGCGGGCCGAAGGGGCAGTGGCAGCCAAGGGCCAGACGTCTGACTACCCCTTGGCCCCGATTTACCTGGCCCATGTGGGCGACGACGGCGCCGTGCTACTACCCTACCCCCAGGCCAAACGCATCCTGGACCGGCTCAAACGCCTGGCCCTTGGGCGCGAGCTGCCCGACGAGGGCGCATGCACCAAGTTTGACAAGCAAACCCGGCAGGGCGAGGACATGCGGCATGCGCAAAAGTTGCTGTCCGCTGCCGTGGCGTCCGTGGTGGGCAAGAATGAAGAACGCGCCGTGGCCAGCCTGTTTTCACCTGGAGGCACCCACGCCATGAAGGGCGAGTTCGCCGGAAGCAACGACTTCGAGGTGCTGGCCTTCATGGTTGTGCTCCCCGGTCAAGATACCTGAAACCGACGTAGGAGGAACGCTTGAACAGTGCAGATCAGAATGCCTTGGCGCCGATTGCTGAAGAGGTGCTCGGGAAACTACAAGAAGTCGCAAACGCAGCGCGAGCCTGGCTGCAGGACTCCCGGGGGCCCAGTGCAGATACGTTGGTGCCCGGCTCTGTATCAGAAGCCGCGCTTCGCAACATCGGACAAGTGAACCAGCAGAACCGCACGGCATATCAGCGCCTGAGCAAAGAGCCTGTGGTTTCTCGTGTCGTGGCGGAGGACGAGAACGGTGTCCTGCGCACGCAGTTCTTTTGCCGTGCCGACCAGGGCATGGCCTCTCTTGGGGTCATCAGCTACCTGACCAAGCAGGGACGACTTGCCTCGATACCGGTCGGGGATGAGTACCTGACACCTGACGGCCAGGCTTGGATCGTCGTCTCCAAGACGGGTTTGCGCCCCGAGGAGATTAACGGGCAATGGGATGCGTATTCCGTTGTTCAGCGAGAAGACTTGCCAAGCGTCACCATTGACTCACTGAGGGCGCTACTGCAGGCTGAGCGTCCAACTCACAGTGCTCGAAATTTGTTGGAAGAAATTCTCGCCGAGGAAGCCAAGAAAGCGACGGTTGAAGAAGGTATCCGTCGTAGCGTGATTACCCGCATGGGCCTGCGAGATCAGCCTATCCTTGACAAGTTTCAGGACGAAATCTTCCGCCTTCCACTCTCGCATCAGGTCGTGTTGCTCGGGCCACCAGGAACAGGCAAAACCACCACCCTCATTCGTCGCTTGGGGCAAAAGCTGGACATCCAGTATCTCGATGACGACGAGCAGCGTGTCGTGCAAGAGGTTGCAGCGGCGCAGGGTTTGTCGCATGAGCGCAGTTGGTTGATGTTCACGCCCACGGAACTGCTCAAGCAGTACCTGAAGGAAGCTTTCAATCGCGAGCTGGTGCCAGCATCCGACCAAAACCTTCGCACCTGGGACGACCATCGACGTGAGTTGTGCAGACAAACGTTTGGCATCCTCAGGACAGCGACCGGTGGCGGGACCTTCGTCCAAAAGCCTGGTCTGAGCAGCTTGCTGGACAGCACGGTCAAAAATCAAGTGGAATGGTTCACCGACTTCGATGTTTGGCAAGGGAACAGCTATCTGGAAGAACTGAGCGCTGCCACACAAGTGCTCCAGTCGTCGAATGTGAAGCAGGCGTCTGAGTTGGGTAAGTTCTTGGCAGCGGCACTGGACGAGCATCAAACCTGGCCAGGCACCTTGAGCCAGTTTGCCGAGGAGCTTCCCCGAGTGCAGTCATTTGTGGCCCAGTTCCGGGAGGAGATCAGCAAGCGACTCGAAGCAGCCCTGATTGCACAACTGCAAAAGAATCGCAACTTCGTTGCTGAGTTCGCTGCCTTCCTGGAAAACTTGCAGCAGATTGAGGGGGACGAAGCCGACGAAGCAGAGGTAGACGACGAGGAGGACTCGCAGGCTCCGAAAGTGGGAGCACAGGCCGCAACAAATGAGTATTACCAAGCGCTCAGAGCGCTTGCACGTGGCGCGGCCACCAAGAGGTCGGTGAACAAAGTAAGCCGTATCGGCAAGGTCATCGAGTGGTTGGGTGACCGCGTGCTCCCCCAAAGTGATCTCATCGACATCGGGAACAAGTTGATTCTTCAGGCAGCAGCCCGCCGCTTTGTCACACCTGTTAGAGGCTACCTTGGTGGCATCGGCAAACGCTACCGTGCTTTCCGTCGTGAGCGGCAAGGAGCAGGCACTTGGTACGAGCCAAGCGGTTTTGACCAGCGAGAGGTCCACCCTCTGGAGCTGGATGTCATCCTGCTGGCCACCCTTAAAGCAGGCAACGAACTGATCAATCGCCGCAATATTCAGCGCGCAATCGACAGCCCGCAGTGGGCACCGCTGAAGGCTGTCATGAGCTGCTACCGGCACCAGATTCTGGTGGATGAAGCCACCGACTTCTCGCCGCTCCAGCTGGCGTGCATGAACGCTTTGGCCCACCCGCGAACCCGCTCGGTATTCGCCTGTGGTGACTTCAATCAACGACTCACCACCTGGGGCGTGCGCTCACCCGAAGCGCTATCTTGGAGCCTCCCGAGTCTGGACATTCGCGAGATCACGGTCGCTTACCGCCAATCCAGGCAGCTCAATGACCTGGCGCGAGACATCATCCGTGCCGTCGGGGGGACTGTGCAAAACGTCAGCCTCCCGGCCGAGGTGAATAACGATGTGGCATCCCCAGTGCTGCTGGAGAACAGCTCCAACACGCAAACCGTGGAATGGCTCGCCGCCCGAATCACCGATATTGAGCGATTTGTTGACCAGTTGCCCTCTATCGCGGTCTTCGTTAACAGCGAGGGCGACGTCGAACCGACTGCAACGAGCCTTGAGGCTCTACTGAGCGAACACAACATTCCCGTGATGGCCTGCCGTGAGGGCCAGGCTGTTGGTCAAGAAAGCAGCGTGCGGGTATTCGACATTCAACACATCAAGGGTCTGGAGTTCGAGGCGGTGTTTTTCCTGGGCGTGGACCGCTTGGCAGAACTGCAGCCTGAGCTTTTCGACAAGTACATCTATGTCGGCACCACCCGCGCGGCGGCCTATCTCGGCTTGGCCTGTGAAGGTGTGCTGCCTGCCCAGTTGGAACCCGTGCGCCACCATTTCGCAAAAGATTGGACGCACAAGATGCGCCCATCAGGGACAGCATGACGCCTGAGTTGCTGATCTCCGCCCTTGCGCTCCCGGCCAGTTGCCGTGTGGACCAACGCGTGCCGAAGAAGCTGTTGGTGGAGAACGGTGCCCCTACCAGCGCAGACAAGCGCCTCATCAACGACTGCGTTGAAGAAGTGCAGTGGTTGGCCGCCCTAAAGCCTAACACCGTGGGCGTGGCTGAATACCGCGACGACGAGCGGGAGTACTCGGAGGTGGTGGTGTTGTGCGCCACAGCGCGCTCTGCACCGCAGCCCGACGCTGGTAGTACTCCAGCCAAGCCTGTAAACACCACGCGCTTGGCTGAGCTGGTACACCGCGCCGTACCGTACCCCGTGCTGCTGCTGCTTGCGGCGCCGCAAGGCCTGTTTCTGTCACTTGCACACAAGCGCTGGGCCCAGAACGAGGCTGGTAAGGTGGTGCTGGACGGTGAGCCGGCCACGGTGGACGTGGCGACCGACCTGAGCGCCGAACATCCCTTCATGCAAGCCCTGGCCTTGACCAGCCAGCCCCAGGTCAGCTTGCTGGCCCTGTATCAGGGTTGGGTCGACTGCCTCACGGCATGGCAGGCGGCCAAAGTCACCGGAACCTTCACCACGACCAGCACTCCGGCTCAAGCTGCCGCGCGCCGCGAGGCACTACGCATCTGCCAACGGCTGGAGCTGGAGAGCGCCCGACTGCGCACGCTCGCAGCTAAAGAAAAGCAGATGGCCAAGCAGGTGGATCTAAATCTAGCGCTCAAGCGCATCAACGCTGAACTGACATCGGCACGTGAACAACTTTGAAGACATCCGAATGAACGCGAACAACACAGTGGAGAAGCCCATGCAAAAACTGGAAGCTACCAGCCCACAGGCCCAGTCAGCCGACCTGGTGGCCGCCAATATCGAACAGCTGAAGGCCATGTTCCCTGAGCTGATTACCGAAGGGCCTAACGGCGTTGCCGTGAACGTGGACGTGCTCAAGACGCTGGTGGGCGACCAGACAGTTTCTGATGCCGAGGAGAAGTACGGACTGAACTGGCACGGCAAGCGCCGTGCGCGGCAGATCGCGCTAACGCCCAGCACGGGGACCCTGCGACCTTGCCAAAACGAGAGCGTCGATTGGGACACCACGAAGAACCTGATGATTGAGGGTGACAACCTGGAAGTGCTCAAGTTGCTGCAAAAGAGCTACGCTGGGAAAGTCAAGCTCATTTACATCGACCCTCCGTACAACACAGGCAAGGACTTTGTGTATCCGGACAATTTTCAGGACGGCATCAAGAATTACTTGGAGCTAACCGGCCAAGTAGTGGGAGATTTGAAAGTCAGCACCAATACGGAGGCGAGCGGACGCTTCCATACTGACTGGTTGAACATGATCTACCCGCGGTTGAAGCTTGCACAGGTTCTCTTGAAGCGGGATGGCGCGATATTTGTTTCCTGCGACGAGGGTGAACAGGCCAGGCTGCGAGTTGCCATGGACGAGATATTCGGTCAGGAAAACTTTGTCGCCGACATGGTGTGGGCTGCAGGGCGAAAAAACGATTCGAGGCTCATCTCCGTGTCACACGAGTACATCGTCTGCTATGCGCGCGATAAGGGCTATCTGACCGAGCAGAAGATCGAATGGCGTCAGCGCAAGAAAGGGCTAGAAGATATCTACGGTCAGTATGAGAAGCTTAGGCGCGAACATGGGACCGACTACGCTGCCATGACTACAGGTATGAAGGAGTGGTTTCGTGAGCTCGCCGAGAGCCATCCGGCAAAGGCTCATAAACACTACGCGCACGTGGATGCGCGTGGCGTCTACTTCCCGGACAACATTTCATGGCCCGGTGGCGGTGGTCCAAAGTATGAAGTTCTCCACCCGAAGACTGGCCGACCTGTTTCTGTGCCGTCGCGAGGCTGGATGACCAGTGACCCTGAGAAGATGCAGCAGTGGATTGCGGATGATCGGGTTCATTTTGGCGTCGATGAGACAGCTGTCCCCTGCATCAAGTCGTACTTGAAAGACCGGGAGTACCAAGCGCCATACAGCGTTTTTTACCAAGATGGGCGTGCTGCGACCAAACGGCTGCGCGAGCTTATGGGTGAGGACTGTTTCGATTTTCCGAAAGACGAGACAATCCTCCAGGAGCTGGTGGAAATGATGACTTCTGGCAATGACTTGGTAGTTGATTTCTTCGCTGGTTCAGGTACCACTGGGCATGCTGTTCTAGCTCAGAATGCATTGGACAACGGGAGCCGCCGCTACATTCTTGTTCAACTTCCTGAGCCCTTGGACCCAGAGAGCAAGCAGCAAGCAGTTGCGGCCAAATACTGCGACTCATTGAATAAACCTCGTACTCTCGCGGAGCTGACCAAAGAGCGTCTGCGTAGGGCAGCAAAGAAGGTAAAGGCCGACGTACCGCTGTTTGCCGGGGACACTGGCTTCCGAGTCTTCAAGCTTGACCAGAGCAATCTGCGTGAATGGCAGCCCAATGTGGCCAGCCTTGAAACGTCTTTGTTTGCGCATCAGGATCATCTGCTCGAAGGGCGCACCGAGTCGGATGTCTTGTATGAGCTGCTGCTCAAACTTGGCATCGATTTGTGCGTTGGCATTGAGAGTCGTGCCGTTATGGGCAAGGAAGTGCACGCCGTCGGCGGCGGCGTGTTGATGGCTTGCCTGGCGACTTCCATTACAGCTACCGAGGTTGAGTCCGTCGCGCAGGGCATCATCAACTGGCACAAAGAGCTGGCACCGGCTGGCGATACGACCTGCGTTTTCCGCGATAGCGCCTTTGCCGACGACGTGGCCAAGACCAACATGGCTGCCATCCTGAACCAGCACGGCATTCAGAACGTGCGGAGCCTGTGAGGTCAAGCATGCAGCCCTTTGTTCCCCACGCTTTGCCTGTTCAAGATTTGGACTGGCGGCAACTGTTGCCTCTGGTGGGGCAAGCCAACGCCGCGTTGGCGCGCTACGACGGCTTGCTGGCCGGCATCCCGAACCCGGCGGTGATGCTGTCGCCGCTGACCACTCAGGAAGCGGTGCTTTCAAGCAAGATTGAAGGCACGCAGGCCACCGTCGATGAAGTGCTGGAGCAAGAGGCCGGGCTGCTGAAAGAAGGCGAGAAGTTTGAGGACATTCAGGAGATTTCCAATTACCGGCGTGCGCTTTTTCAGGCGCGTGAGTACCTCAAGGACTACCCGATCCGGCTGGCCTTCGTTCGCGAGCTGCACCGCACCCTGATGAGCAGCGTGCGCGGGCAAGACAAGGCGCCGGGTGAGTTCAGGCTCGACCAAAACTGGATCGGCAAGATGGGCTGCACCATGGAGCATGCTTCTTTTGTACCACCCAACCCCATTCAGTTACCAAACCACTTGCGTGATTGGGAGGCCTACCTCGACAGCGACGATGTGGATTTTTTGATCCAAACTGCTGTGGTGCATGCGCAGTTCGAGCTGTTGCACCCGTTCAAGGACGGCAATGGCCGGATAGGTCGCATTCTGATTCCGCTGTTTTTGTATCAGAAGAAGGTGTTGTCGCAGCCGATGTTCTACCTCTCGGAGTACCTGGAGAGCCATCGCGACGAGTACTACGCGCGGCTCAAGGGCATTTCGGCGGAGGGTGATTGGAATGGCTGGATCGCCTATTTCCTGCGGGCCACTGCCGTGCAAGCGGCACAAAACGGGCAGCGTGTGGCGGCCATTCAGGCGCTTTACGAAGAGATGAAGTTGGCCATTCAGGAGGCCACGCACTCGCAGTACACGGTGCACCTGTTGGACGCCATCTTCTCCAAGCCCATTTTCCGCACCTCGGACTTGGCGCAGCGCTTGACCGACGAGTTCGGCATCCATGAGAAGACGGCCCCGGCTTTGCTGCGGCAGTTGCGTGACGCTGGCATCCTGCGTGAGATCCATCCGTCTGCCGGTCGTCGGCCCGCCACCTTGTGCTTCCCCAGGTTGATCAATCTGGCTGAAGGGCGAGAGGTGCTGTGATTTTTGTGGAGTCTGCGGCAGGGATAAATCTATTTGTGGAGTCCGATTGCTATTTTGGGCTCCTCAAATGGCTTTGTCGCGTTCCTGGACTCTGCAACGTGGATCAAGGCAGCGCGCTATGGCACACGCTTGCCGGCAAGTCTGACGGTCAAAGCTAGATTCGTTGCCAAGACCGTGGCTAGCAATCAAAAACGACGTAAGTCGTTGATTTTTATGTTTTCTTTTGGCCTCGTGGGCCAATGATTGAGAGATGGCTAAGCAATGAAACTCCACTTTGAGCCCAACCTCGACTATCAGCTTCAGGCCATAGAGGCTGTTTGCGACCTGTTCCGGGGCCAGGAAGCCTGCCGCACCGAGTTCACAGTGACCATGAAGCTGCCGGACCAGCAAATGACGCTGGGCGTGGCCGAAACCGACCTTGGTGTCGGCAACCGGCTGACGCTGCTGGACGACCAGCTCTTGCAGAACCTGCGCGATGTGCAGTTGCGTGGTGGCTTGGCGCCGTCAAGCGTGCTGGCGTCGGGCGACTTCACCGTCGAGATGGAAACTGGGACCGGAAAGACCTACGTCTATCTGCGCACGATTTTCGAGCTGAACAAGCGCTATGGCTTCACCAAGTTCGTCATCGTGGTGCCGTCGGTGGCCATCAAGGAAGGGGTTTACAAGTCGCTGCAGATCACCGAAGAACACTTCAAGAGCATTTATGCCGGTGTGCCAGTGGACTTCTTCCTGTACGACTCCGGCAAGCTGGGTCAGGTGCGCAATTTCGCCACCAGCTCGACCATCCAGGTCATGGTGGTGACGGTGGGTGCCATCAACAAGAAGGATGTGAACAACCTCTACAAGGACAGCGAGAAGACGGGCGGCGAGAAGCCCATCGACCTTATCAAGGCCACGCGCCCCATCGTTATCGTGGACGAGCCGCAGAGCGTGGACGGCGGCCTGACCGGCGCCGGTAAGACCGCGCTGGACGCGATGAACCCGCTGTGCACGCTGCGCTATTCGGCCACGCACGCCAACAAGCACCACATGGTGTTTCGCCTCGATGCGCTGGACGCCTACGAGCGCAAGTTGGTCAAGCAGATCGAGGTGGCGGCTGCCACCATCGAGGATGCCTTCAACAAGGCATTCGTGCGGCTGGTGTCGGTCAGCAACAAGCGCGGCACCATCAGCGCCAAGGTGGAGCTGGATGTCCAGACCGCGACCGGCGTGAAGCGCCAGGAGGTGACGGTCAACGATGACGACGACCTGCAGCAGACCACCAAGCGCGACATATACGCCGACTACCGCGTGGGCGAAATCAACACGGCCAAAGGCAGCGAGTTCTTGGAGCTGCGCTACCCCGGTGGTGAAGTGATGCTGGCCGTGGGCCAAGCCCATGGCGATGTCGATGCCCTGGCAGTGCAGCGCGAAATGATCCGCCGCACGATCCGCGAGCATCTGGAGAAGGAAAAGGTGCTCCGGCCCAAGGGCATCAAGGTGCTGTCGTTGTTCTTCATCGACGCGGTGGAGCGTTACCGTCAATACGACGCCGACGGCAACCCGGTGAAGGGCGATTACGCCCGCATCTTTGAAGAAGAGTACAAACGCGCGGCCAAGTTGCCCGCGTACCAGAGCCTGTTCACCGAAGTGGACCTGGCCCACGCCGCCGAGGACGTACACAACGGCTACTTTTCCATCGACAAGAAGGGCGGCTGGTCAGACACGGCCGAGAACAACGCGGGCAACCGCGACAACGCCGAGCGGGCCTACAGCCTCATCATGAAGGACAAGGAAAAGCTCCTGGCCTTCGACACGCCGCTGAAGTTCATCTTTTCGCACTCGGCGCTGAAGGAGGGTTGGGACAACCCCAACGTCTTTCAGATTTGCACCCTACGAGAAATGGGTACCGAGCGTGAGCGGCGGCAAACCATCGGTCGAGGCCTGCGCTTATGCGTGGACCAGGACGGTCAGCGGGTGCGCGGCTTCGAGGTCAACCGCCTGACTGTCATTGCCACCGAGTCTTACGAGCAGTTCGCCGAGAACCTGCAGAAGGAAATCGAGGCCGACACGGGCATCCGTTTTGGCGTGCTGGAGCAGCACCAGTTTGCCGGGATCGCCGTCAAGTCGGCCGACGGCACGCTGTCGCCCCTGGGTGTGGATCAGTCCAAGGTCTTGTGGGACCACCTGAAGGCGGCCGGGCATGTGGATGCCAAAGGCAAGGTGCAGGACTCGCTGAAGCTGGCACTGAAAAACGGCACGCTGGACTTGCCTGAAGCTTTTGAAGCGCAGCGCGGCCAGATTGCCGAGGTGTTGCGCAAGGTAACGGGCCGAGTGGAGGTCAAGAACACCGACGATCGCAAGGCCGCGCCGCTGCGCAAGGGTGCGGACGGCAAAGCCATCTACTTGTCCGACGACTTCAAGGCGCTGTGGGACCGCATCAAGCACCAAACGACTTACCGCGTGCAGTTCGACAATGCCAAGCTGCTGCAGGCCTGCGTGGCCGAGCTGCAAAAGGCCCCGGCCATTGCCAAGGCGCGGCTGCTGTGGCGCAAGGCCGACATCGCCATTGGCAAAGCTGGAGTGCAGGCTACGGAGAAGGAAGGTGCCGCCACCGTGGTGCTGGACGAGTCTGACATCGAGCTGCCAGACCTGCTGACGGACTTGCAAGACCGCACGCAGCTCACGCGCCGCAGCATCATCACCATCCTGACCGAGAGCGGTCGGCTCGACGACTTCAAGCACAACCCGCAGCAGTTCATCGAGCAGA
>Ga0209103_1000610_pt1 | contig 11087 bp, 9 predicted proteins | sample 4C3metaG_FD_184152 | JGI IMG/M metagenome (GOLD analysis project Ga0209103, IMG submission 184152) | Freshwater bacterial and archeal communities from Indian Creek, Illinois, USA - 4C3 metaG (SPAdes) (version 2) | ecosystem: Environmental > Aquatic > Freshwater > Unclassified | place: USA: Indian...
CCGGGCTGGTGTTCAACCCGGCCACGCCGCTGGACGTGCTCGACTGGGTGATCGACGACCTGGATCTGATTTTGATCATGAGCGTCAACCCCGGCTTTGGCGGCCAAGGCTTCATCGATTCGGCGCTGCGCAAGGTCGAGCTGGCGCGCCGGCGCATCGAGGCCAGCGGGCGCGACATCCGGCTCGAGGTCGATGGCGGCATCAAGGCCAGCAACATCCGCCGCGTGGCCGACGCCGGCGCCGACACCTTTGTGGCCGGCAGCGCCATTTTTGGCCAGCGCGATTACGCCGCCGTGATCGCGCAGATGCGCGCCGAACTGGCGGCCGTGGGGTGAGGGGCCGAGCGCGAACCAAGTCAATCAGATCGGGTGCAAAGCTCGTCAAAATCCTCCCATCCATCAGGGTAAACCCCGATCCAAATATCAAACAAAATCATTTTTGACCGACTATGATCAAATAAAATATTTAGACTTCAGCGAATCCAACCCCCAGCATGGCCACCACTCCCCGCTTTCATCCCCTGATTCGCCCTGGTGTCTGGGTGATGCAGCGCCTGCCCATGGGCGTCAAACTGCTGGTCATGGCCGCCGTGTTGCTGCTGCCACTGCTGCTGGCGGCGGTGCTGATCATCAGCACCCTGTGGGCCGAGCGCACCAACGTGCAACGCCAACTCGAGGGCTTGCCGGTTCAGCAAGGGCTGGTCCGGGTGGCGCTGCCCCTGCTGGAGCAGCAGGGGCAAATGCACTTCTCGCTGGCCGGGCAGGCGACGGCTGCGCAGGCCATCGATACGGCCAACCAGCAGCTGCGCTCGGCGCTGGAGGCGCTGGAGCAGCAGATGCAGCGCCAACCCGATCCTGAACTGCGGCAACAATGGCAGCCGCTGCGCGAGCAACTGCAGCAGCTCATGGGCCCCGCCCCAACTAGGCAGGCTGCGGCCGATTGGCATGCCCGACGCAGTGTAGCTGTAACGCAGCTGCAGCAACTGGCCATGCTCAATGGCGAGGTGTCGGCCCTGTTGCTCGATGACGAGCGCCGGGTGTACTACTTCGTCGATCTGCTGGTACAGCGCCAGTTGCCGTTGCTGCAGGCCAGCGCCCATCTGCGCAACGAGGGCGCGGCCGTGCTGCAACTGCACCAGGACCACGGTGATGTGAGTGCCGAATTCATGGCCCGTGGACTGCAACTGGCCTCGCAATCCGATGGGGTCGAGACCGGTGTGCGCCATATCGAACAGCGCTTGGCGGCTTGGGGCCAGCTCGGGCTGGCGCTGCCTGCGGCTTGGCCGGCGGCGCAAAGAGCCACAACCGAATATGCGACCCAGGTTCGGGACGGTATCGGCACCGGCTTGTTGATGGACGACGCGCAGCCCCACTTCGAGCAGGGCAGCCGGGTGTTGAACGCCCAAGTTGAGCTCTACCGCCAGCTCTCGGTGCAGTTGCAAGGCGAGCTCGAGCGCGAACTGCGCGGCCTCGAGCGGCTGCTGGCCGGCGTCGGCGCGGCCATGGCCTTGGTGTTGCTGGCGCTGGTCTATGGCATGGTGGCCCTGTATGTGGCCACGGTCGACAGCCTGCGCCAGCTCACCGGCGTGTTCGAGCGCGCCGCCGGTGGCGACCTGACCGGTGCGGTGCAGATCGGCGGGCGCGACGAAATGGCGCTCATGGCGCAGCAATTTCAGCGCATGCTCGACACCTTGTCGTCGATCGTGGCCGACGTGCGCAGCGTCGCCGCCGTGCTCAGCCACATGGGCGGGCGCTTGGTGCATGACAGCAGCAGCCTGTCGGAGCGCACCCAGTCGCAAGCGGCCAGCCTGGAGCAGGCCAGCGCCAACATCCGCGAGGCCACCGAAACCGTGGCACGCAACAGCGAAGGCGTGCTCGAAGTCAGCCGCGTCAGCTCCAGCTTGCACCAGCAGACCGAACACGCCAGCGGCCTCATGCACCAGACCGTGGAGGGCATGGGCACGCTGCAACATACCTCCAAGCGCATGCACGAGATCATCGGCGTGATCGACAGCATTGCGTTCCAAACCAACATCCTGGCGCTCAACGCAGCGGTTGAGGCGGCGCGCGCCGGCGAGGCTGGGCGCGGCTTTGCCGTGGTCGCCTCCGAGGTGCGCTCGCTGGCGCAGCGCAGCCAGGCTGCGGCCGGCGAGGTGCGCCAGTTGATCGCCGAATCCACCAGCCGCGTCCAGAGTTCGGTGACCGAGATCAACGGCGTCAACGCCGAAATGGAGCAATTGGTGCAGGGCATCCGCGACATCACGCAGCGCATCGACGCCATGTCGGTGGCCAGCAACCAGCAGAGTGCCGTCCTCAAGGAAGTGGCGCAAGCCATGACGCAACTCGACGGCGTGACCTACGACAACGCCGCCATGGTCGAGCGCAGCGCACACCACGCAACCGACCTGCTGGCGCACACCGCCGACCTCGAGCAAGCGGTGCAGCACCTGCGCCTGAGCCAAGGCACCGCCGACTTGGCGCGCCAGTTGGTCGAGCGCGCGTATGCCCACGTGCAGCAGGTGGGTTATGGCCGCGCCAGCGAAGATTTTTATCGCCCAGATGGCAGCTTCATCGACCGCGACCTCTACATCTTCGTGCTCGATCGGCAAGGCGTGTACCGTGTCATGGGCGCCAACCGCGCCAAGACCGGCACCCGGGTGCACGATGCACCGGGCATAGACGCCGAACGCTTCATGCACGACATCTGGGTCCAGGCCGAAGAGGGCGGCGGCTGGGTTGAATACAATATCGTCAACCCCTTGACCGGCGACGTGCGCGGCAAATCGTCTTTTGTGCTGCCGCTCAGCGACGACTTGCTGATTGGCTGCGGCGCCTACCGCAGCGCGCTCCAAGCCGGCTGACGCCCATACCCTAGCCCTTTGCCACCCGCCTCAGCCCCCGCCGACACCGCCGACCCTGCCGATTCGCCCGAGTTGTCGCTCCGCATGACGGCGCCCGAGCGCCGCGCCAGCGCCGCGCTGGCGGCGATTTTTGCGCTGCGCATGCTGGGGCTGTTTCTGCTGCTGCCGGTGTTCGCGCTCGAGGCCGTGCACTACCCCGGTGGCGACAACCCGCTGCGCGTCGGGCTGGCGCTGGGCATCTATGGCCTGACGCAGGCGCTGCTGCAGATCCCCCTGGGCATGGCCAGCGACCGCTGGGGCCGCAAGCGCATCATCCAAGCCGGCTTGGCGCTGTTTGCCATCGGCAGCCTGGTGGCGGCTTGGGCGCCGACGCTGGAGTGGCTGACGCTGGGGCGGGCGCTGCAAGGTGCGGGCGCGATCTCGGCCGCCGTCACTGCCCTGCTGGCCGACCTGACACGCGACGCGGTGCGCACCAAGGCCATGGCGCTGGTGGGCGTCAGCATCGCGCTCACTTTTGCCCTGTCGCTGGTGCTGGCGCCGCCGCTGGTGGCCGCCGTGGGCCTAGGTGGTTTGTTCGTGCTCACGGCGGTGCTGGCGCTGCTGGGCATGTGGATGGTGGCGCGGGTGGTGCCGCCCGAACCGCCGCGGCTGCTGGCGGCGCCGCGCGCCAGCCTGCGCACGGTGCTGCTCGACGCCCGGCTGGCGCGCCTGAACCTGGGTGTGTTCATGCTGCACGCGGTGCAGCTGGCGCTGTGGGTGGCGCTGCCGGCGCTGCTGCTGCAAGCCGGGCTCGAAGCGGCCCATCACGGCTGGGTCTATCTGCTGGCGGTGCTGGCGGCGTTTGGCGTCATGGGCGCGCTGCTGTTCAGGCTCGAGCGCCGCGGTTATCTGCGCGCGGTGTTTCTGGGCGCCATCGCGCTGATCGCGCTGGCGCAACTGGGCCTGTGGTGGAGCGCCAGCTTGGCCGCGCCGCCGCTGGCGCTGCTGGCGCTGTTGCTGTTCGTGTTCTTCTTGGGCTTCAACACGCTCGAAGCCAGCCAGCCCAGCCTGGTGTCGCGCCTGGCCAGCGCGAGCCAGCGCGGGGCCGCGCTCGGGGTCTATAACACCTTGCAATCGCTCGGGTTTTTTGTCGGCGGCGTGGCCGGGGGGGCGCTGGTGGCGCTGTGGGGCCACGACGGCCTGTTTTTGGCCTGCGCCGCCCTGACGCTGCTGTGGCTGCTGCTGGCCTGGGGCATGCCGGCGCTGCCGGCGGGGCGAGCGCAGCGCCAAGGGCCGGCTGCAGCCACAGCCAAACCAGACGCGCCCTAGAGGGAGCTGCGCTTACGCTGACCCTCGCTCTAGCGGTGGATGGCGAGGTGGCGCGGCGTCCAGGCGTGCGCCAGCTTGTGCACGAAGTGGTGCCGCGCCACGTGGTAGCTGGGGTCGAAACCATAAAAGTTGCGCTTCATCCGCTCCATTTCGTCGTGGCGGTACTGGGCCAGTGGGCGCTGCGCCTCGTCGGCGGCGCGCCGCTGCTGTTTGGCGGCGAGCTGCTGCGGCCAGTCGGGGGCGGCGGCCAGTGCCAGCCCGCGCTGGAGCACGCGCTGCTCGAACCCAGCCCTAGGGCCAGGGTCGCAGTGGTCGATCAGGCCCATGCGCTCGGCCTGGCTGGCCAGCAACGGCAGGCGCTGCGCCATCAGGTCGCGCGCGCCCTCGGCCCCGAGGCGGCGCGGCAACAGGTAGGTCCAGTATTCGGAGCCGTAGAGGTTGCCCATGTTTTTGTAGTGCGGGTTCAGCACCACGCCGTGGTGCGCCCAGACCTGGTCGGCCGCCAGCGCCAGAAAGGCCCCGCCGGCGCCGGCGTTGCCGCGCAGCACGCTGACGGTGAGGCGCTCGGTGCGCTGCAAAATAGCCAACGCCAGATCGTTCATGGCTTCGATGTTGCGCCACGAGGCGTCGGCCGCGCTGTCGCCCTCGACGTGGGCGGCGGCCTCGATCGCGCTGAGGTCGATGCCGTTGCTGAAAAAAACGTCGCCGCCCGCCAGCACCAGCACCTGGGTCGGGCGCTGACAGACCTCGAGCAGCGCCCGGCGCAGCCGCTCGCACTGCGCGCTGGACATGGCCCCGTTGTAGAAATCAAAGCTCAGCCAGCCGACGCGTGCGCTCCCCTCGGCGTACTCGCGGTAGCGCAGCTCGCCCCATTCGTCGTCGGCGCGCTCGAGCGCCACCGGCCAGTCGGGCAACTGCGCCGCCGGCTTCAGCCCCCGCAGCGCCTGCTCGGCCTTGAGCTTGAAGCGACCCTGGCCGGGCGCGGTGCCGCTCGGGTCGGCCAGCCGCAGCTGCCCGATCCAAACCGCGCCGTCGCGCGTGCGCCGCAGCAGCGCGCCGTCGCGCCGCGCCAGCCACTCGCCCGCGGCGCGGGCGCGAAACTCGTGCAGGCAAGCCGCCGAAGCCGGGTGCGCGTCGTAGAGGTAGCAGGGCTGCCCCCAGAGCGCGTCGCGCACCCCGGGCTGGCCGTCGGCGCTGCGCAGCCGCGCCAGCACCGCCTCGGTGCCGTCGCGCTGCCAGTCGATGGCGCGCGCACTCTGGGGCAGCAGCGGCTGCCAGTGCGGCGTGGGCGCCGGCAGCGCCGGGGGCTGGCGCTGGCCGTCCTGCCAGCGCGCCAGCGCCGTCAGCGTGACCGCGAGCGCGGCCTCGGTGACTTCGCGCCGGTACAGGCTGCCTTTGCTGGCGGCGCGCAGGGCCAGGCGGGCGCTGGCCCAGACCGGGCCGGCGTCGAGCGCGTCGGTGGCTTGCAGCAGCGTCACGCCCCAGTCGCTGCGCTGCTGCAGCAGCGCCCAGTCGAGCGCCGACGGCCCCTGGTCGCCCGGCGGCCCCGGGTGCACGACCCAGCAGGGCAGGCGCTGCCACACGGCGGCGGGCAGGCGGCGCTTCAGAAACGGCGCCAGCAACAGATCGGGCTGGAAGCGGTCGATGGCCTCGCTGGTCACCGGGTCGGCGATGTCGAGTTCGACGCTGACGCAGTGGCCGCGCGCGCGCAGCTCGGCGTACAGGCGCTGGCTCAGGCTGTTGAAGCTGTGGCAGAGCAGCAGGATGCGCAGCGCCATCGCGTATCTTGGATCAGCAGATGCGCGGCAACTGCTCGGCGCTGAGCCAGTCGAGCACGCGCCGGCCGCCGAAGCCGGTTTCCATCTGCACGAAACGGTGCACATCGGCGGTCACGGTGCCGATGCGCGCCGCCTCCTGCCCCAGCGGGTGCGCGCGCATCACCGCCAGCAGCCGGTCGGCGACGGCCGGGGCACAGATCGCGATCAGCTTGCCCTCGTTGGCGACGTAGAGGGGGTCGAGGCCGAGCAGCTCGCAGGCGGCGTTGACCTGCTGGCGCACCGGGATCGCCGCTTCCTGCAGCGTCATGCCGACGCCGGACTGGTGCGCGATTTCGTTGAGGGTGGTCGCCAGACCGCCGCGGGTCGGGTCGCGCAGCGTGCGCAGATCGGCCGGCGCCGAGGCGACCGCGGCCAGCATGGCGGCCACCAAGGTGTGCAAGGCCGCGCTGTCGCTCTCGATGGTGGTCTCGAACGCCAGCGACTCGCGCTGCGACAACACCGCCACACCGTGATCACCGACGCAGCCCGAGAGCAGAATCGCGTCTCCGGCTTGTGCGTTGCGGCCGCTGATCTCGACCCCGGGCGCCAGCACCCCGACGCCGGTGGTGCTGATGAAGACGCCGTCGCCCTTGCCCTGCTCCACCACTTTGGTGTCGCCGCAGACCACCGCCACGCCGGCCGCGCGCGCCGCCGCCGCCATCGACTGCACGATGCGCCGCAACTCGGCCAGCGCAAACCCTTCTTCGATGATGAAGCTGGCGCTCAGGTAGAGCGGCTGCGCCCCCATCATGGCGACGTCGTTGACCGTGCCATGCACCGCCAGGCTGCCCAAATCGCCACCGGGAAAAAACAGCGGCGACACCACGTGGCCGTCGCAGGCCATGACCAGCCGCCCTTGGGTCGGGTGCCAGCCGGGCAGCGCCAACCGGGCCCCGTCGTCGCCCTGGCGCAGCCACGGGTTGTCGAAGGCGGCCAGAAACAGCTCGTCGATCAACTGGGCCGCGGCCTTGCCCCCCGAGCCGTGCCCCATGTCGATGCGGCCGTGACGCAGGTCGAGGGGGCGAATATAGGGTTTGCGCTCGCTGCCAAGTGCGGTTGCGGATTCGGTTGGGTTAGCTAGACTCAGGTCTGGATCGGTGTTCATGCACTCAACTCTACGGCCTCGGCGGCGACGATGGGGATGGAGCGAAAACGCCCGTACGTGTAGTGGGCGGCGCAGGCGCCTTCGCTCGACACCATGCACGAGCCGATCGGGTTTTCCGGGGTGCAGACGGTGCCAAAAATTTTGCAGTCGCTGGGCTGCTTGACGCCGCGCAGGATGGCCCCGCATTCGCAGGCCTTGTTGTCGGGCACGCTGCGGTAGCCCAAGCCAAAGCGGCGCTCGGCGTCGAACTCGGCGTAGGCCGGCCGGATCTTGAGCGCGCTGTACGGCACTTCGCCCAAGCCGCGCCACTCGAAGCTCGGGCGCAGTTCGAACACGCGCGAGACCAGCGCCTGCGCGGTCAGGTTGCCCTCGCGGCTGACGGCGCGGGTGAATTCGTTTTCGACTTCGGCCCGGCCCTCATTCACCTGCCGCACCAGCATGGCTATGCCCTGCAGCACGTCGAGCGGCTCAAAGCCGGCGATCACCACCGGCTTGCGGTACTCTTGGGCAAAGTGCTCGTAGGGGGCCGAGCCGATGACGATGCTGACGTGCGCCGGGCCGATGAAGCCGTCGATCGGCACCGTGCCGAACTGGCGCACTTCGGGCGACTCGAGGATGTGGGTGATGGCCGAGGGGGTGAGCACGTGGCAGCAGAGCACGCTGAAGTTGCGCACGCCGGTGCGGCTGGCGTCGTGCAGCACCAGCGCCGTCGGCGGCGTGGTGGTCTCAAAGCCGATGGCGAAAAACACCACTTCGCGCTCGGGCAGCTGGCGCGCCAGTTCGAGCGCGTCGGCGGCCGAATAGACCATGCGGATGTCGGCGCCGCGCGCCTTGGCCTTGAGCAGCGAGAGCTGTTGCGAAGCCGGCACGCGCATGGTGTCGCCGTAGGTGCACAGGATCACGCCCTGTTCCAGCGCCAGCCGGATCGCCAGGTCGATGCGGCCGATCGGCAGCACGCACACCGGGCAGCCGGGGCCGTGGATCAGGCGCAGATTGGGCGGCAGCAGATCCGGGATGCCGTAGCGCGCGATGGCGTGGGTGTGGCCGCCGCAAAACTCCATGAAGTGGTAGGCGCGGCTCGGGTCGGCTTCGGCGGCGATGCGCGCGGCGATCTGGCGCGCCAGCGCGCCGTCGCGGAATTCGTCGATGTACTTCATGGCGCGGGCACCAGCCGGCCCCGGGCGACGGCAGCGTCGGCGTTGTCGGCGCTGCGCTCGAGTTCGGCAAAAATGGCCAGCGTGTGCTGCGCTTCTTCGGGATCGAGCAAACCGATGGCGTGGCCGACGTGGACGATGACGTAGTCGCCGACCACGGCTTCGGGCACCAACGCCAGCGAGACGCTTTTGCGGATGCCGCCGAGGTCGATCAGGCCCTGGTCGTCGCTCAGGCGTTCGACCAGCAAGGCGGGGATGGCTAGACACATGGGGTGGTCTCCTGCAGGGTGGATGTGGGTGTGGCCGTGGTGGCGGCCAGCTCTTGCGCGGCCACCCAGGCTTGGCCCAGCGCCAGCCCGGCGTCGCCGCAGCCTTGGGCGGTTTGCAGATACACGCGCTGGCCGGCCGCGCTTAGGCGCGCGTGCAGGCGCTGGCGCAAGATGCGGTTGTAAAAGCAGCCGCCGGCCAGCGCCACGCTGTGGGTCTGGTGCGCGCGGGCGGCGGCCAGCACCCAGTCGGCCAGGCCGTCGGCCAGGCGCAGGTGGAAGGCGGCGGCGAGCGTGTCTTGGGCGTCCTGCGCGGCGTTGGAGGGTGCAGGGGCGGTGGGCAGGGTGGCATCGGCAATGCACTTGGGCCGCAAGGGTGCAGCCGCTTCGTGCAACGCCAGCCAGAGCGGGCGCAGATCGAGGACTTGCGGGGCCGCAGCGGGAGCCAGAGTGGTTGCTGCGGTAGCGAAGTGAGTTCTGGCAACTGCTGCAGTGTCACTGGCACTGGCTGCCGGTTGCGTTATGGCGTGGATTTGGGGGCTAGCCAGCAGGCCGGGCAGCGGCAGCTCAGGCAAAGGCGCGTCGCGCTCCAGCGCGCGCGCCGCCGCCTGCTCTAGGGCCACGGCGGCCTGGGCTTCGTCGGTCTGCTCTAGGCACAGACCCAGCGCGGCCGCAGCGGCGTCGAACCAGCGCCCGGCGCTGCTGCTGGGCGGGCAATGCAGGCCGCGCGCCAGCATCTGCTGCACCGTGGCGGCGCGGCTGGCGCCCACGCGCTCGCCCCAGTGCGCGCCGATCCGCGCGCCCAAGCCGCAGGCGTGCAGGGCGCTGGCGGCCATGCGCCAGGGCTGGCGCGCGGCTTGGTCGCCCCCGGGCAACGCCAGTGGGACCAGATGGCCCAAGCGCTGCCACTGGGCGCCCTCGAGCCACAGCAGCTCGCCGCCCCAGGCGGCGCCGTCGCTGCCCAGCCCAAAGCCGTCCAGCGCCAGCCCGAGCACCGGTTCGTCTAGGTCGTGCGCGGCCATGACGGCGCCGATGTGGGCGCGGTGGTGCTGCACGGCCACCGCCGGCAGACCGAGTTCGGCCGCCAGCTCTTGCGCCAGTTGGCTGCTGTAAAAGTCGGGGTGCAAGTCGTGCGCCAGCGCCGCCAAGGGCGGGCCGCCGCTGGCGCGCGCCTGCCGTATCAGCGCCAGCGCCGAGGCGCGCAGCGCCGCACAAGCCTGCGGATCGCTCAGGTCGCCATGCACCGGCGTCCACTGCACTTGGCCGCCTTGGCACAGGCAGGCGCAGTTTTTCAGCCACGCCCCCAGCGCCAGCACGGTGGCAGCTGAGGTGGCAGGGGTGGCGGTGCGGCTCATGGGGCTGGAGGCGTCGCAAAAGCGGTCGGGGGTGGCAGGGCGGAGGTTGTAAGGGAGCGGTGGCTGATTGACGGTGCTTGATCGTGTGCAGGCCGGGCAGGGTGCCTGGCATGGCTCAAGTCTCCTGGGTTGGGGGCGGCTGGCGGGCACCATATCTCATCGCAGAGGTGGACCGCGCAGACCAGCGGTGTCAATCATCGCTCACTTGCAGGTCGAGCACACGCAATTCCATGCCCCCGGTGGGCTCGAGCAGGTAGCTGGAGCAGGCCGGGCAGGGGTCGCCGCGCTGGGCGATCGGCACGCGCGTGCTGCAACCCAAACACCAAGCCTGCCCCGGGGTTTCGACAAGCTCGATGCGCGCGTCTTCGAGCCGCGTGCCGGGCGCAATGCAGTCGAGGGCAAAACGCAGCGCCGCCACATCGACCCCGGCCAGTTGCCCGACCTCGAGACGCAATTCAAGCACACGGGCAAAGCCCTCGCGCTGCGCGCAGTCATCGACCAGTTGCAACACGCCCCCGGCGAGGCTGGCTTCATGCATGGTGCGGCGTCAGCGCAAGGTTCAGGCGGCCAAATGGCCCGCCAGCAGCAAGCCGCCACCAGCCAGCAAAGCCCCACCCAAGCCCGTGACCACCATCTGGCGGCTGCGCTCGGTCAACCAGTGCTGCACGCCTAGGCCCACCGCCATGCCCACCGCGTGCAAGGCTGCGGTGGCCAGCATGATGCCCAAGGCATAGGCCGCCAAGCCGGCGCCAGGCGCGGCAAAGCCGTGCGACAAACCGTGCAGCAACCCAGCCAGCAGCACCAGCACCAGCCCCACACCCAGCGGCAGGCGCTGGCGCGTAGCGGCCAGCAGCAGCAACACCCCAAACAACAACACCGAAAGCGCCAGCGCCCACTGCATAAAAGGCAGCATGAAACCCGTCAGTCCGAGCAGCGCCGCCAGTGGCAGCGCGAGCAAAAACAGCGCTGGGCCTTGCCAGGCTCTGCCGGCCGGCAGCGCCAGCACCGCCCAAAGCCCCACGGCCAACACGGCCAACAGGTGATCGAGGGCGAAGGGGTGTGCCAGCCCGTCGGTCAGCGTGTGGCCGCCGTGGCCCGGATGGGCAGCGGCGGCCCCGGCAGCCAGCAGGCCGCCAAGCAGCACGGCGGTTCGAATGATTTTTGCTTTCATGGTGGTTGTCTCCTAAAAAATTATGGGCAAAGGCCAGAGGTGTACAAGTGC
>Ga0209103_1000611_pt1 | contig 11070 bp, 10 predicted proteins | sample 4C3metaG_FD_184152 | JGI IMG/M metagenome (GOLD analysis project Ga0209103, IMG submission 184152) | Freshwater bacterial and archeal communities from Indian Creek, Illinois, USA - 4C3 metaG (SPAdes) (version 2) | ecosystem: Environmental > Aquatic > Freshwater > Unclassified | place: USA...
GGGTCGGCCGTCTGGCCGGCGACCTCGGCTCCAATGCCCAGCACGCGCTCGATGCCGAGCCGCTGATCCAGGAGGCCCGCCGCGACCTGCTGCAACACCGGCTGTGGTTGCAGGAGAAAGGCCTGGGTGCCTCGATCCGCGAGTTGGAGGACGCGATCCTGGCGCTGTCGCGGGTACGGGCCCGGCTGGAGACCGAATTGCAGGCGCTGGATTCGGTCGGCGATGCCCTGGCCCAGGCCACCGATGCCGCCCAGGCCGCTGCTCGCCGCGAGCCGCCCTCACTGCGCCGCGGCTAGTCCCGAAGGCAGCGGCACCGCGCAGCCCATCGGCTGCTCGCCGGTGCGGCGCTGGCCGCGGTAGAGCCAGAACCACTTGCCCTCGCCCGGCCCGGCGACCACCGCGACCGGGACGAGATCCTCGATCCAGCGGCAGGCACGCCCCAGCCAGGCCGCGTGTTCCTGCGCCGGCGTCTCGCCCGGCTCGATCGCCAGCAGCAGGGGCGTGCCGGCCGGCAGTGCGGCCAAGCCGGTCTCGTCGTAGCCCCACAGGGCCAGTTGTGCGGCGCGGCCGTGCTTGTGGTTGTTCCAGTGGTCGAGCACGAACACCCGGCGCTCACGATCCAGCGCGAAGGCCAGTTGCGCGGCCAGCATGAAATGGTCGGCCACCAGCACCTCACCGGGGCGGCGGTGCTGGCGCACGGCGGCGGCGACCTCATGCCAGCCGAGGAAATTGTCGGGGTAGAGCCCGCTGCCGGCCGTGCGTGCGGCCAGGCCCGGCAAGGCCGGCAGGGCGAAGAGCGCGGCGACCAGCAAGGTCCCGGACAGCGCCAAGGCGGCCGTGATGGCGGGCAGCCGCGACCAGCGGCTGCGCCAATGGTCGAGCACCGCCGGCAACAGGGCGGCGGCAACCAGATAGGCCGGCAGCGGCCAATGCAGCGAGAAACGGGCCCGGTCGGTGACCGGTGCCAGCAGCGCGTAGAACAGCAGCAACCCGCCGGCACAGGCAGCGGCGAGCCGGGCCGGGCCGCCGCCCCGCCAGCCTCGCCACAGGGCCAGCAGGCTGGCCAGGTAGAGCAAGGGCGTGACCACCAGCGCCTGCTCGATCGGCTGCAGCAGGCCGCGCGCCTCGAAGGTCCAAGGGTGGCGTTCGACGAACTGGAAGCGCCAACCGGCACCGTCGATCGCCGCATTGAAGGCCAGCACCGGCCACCAGGCCAAGGCGCCTGACAACAGGGCCAGCCACAGACCGGGCGCGCGCAGGGCCGGGCGCGGCAGCAGCCACAGGGCGGCGAGGCCGCCGACCGCCAGCACCGGCAGGAAGCGGTAGTGCGCCAGCGCGCCGAGCACCAGCGCCAGTGCCAACTGGCCGTGCAATGCGTCGAAAGCACGCCGCTGCGGTGCCGCGGCCAACCCGACGAGCGCATCGAGCGCCAGCAGCACCGCGAAAGTGAGCAGTGCATCCGGCAGGCCCATCGTGCCGAGCGGCAGCAGCAGCGGCAGCGGCAGGCTCCAGAGGCCGGCACGCCAAGCGCTGGCGGCATCGCCGATGCGCCGGGCCAAGCGCACCACCAGCCAGGGCAGCACCGCACCCAGCACCAGGAACGGCCAACGCAGACCAAACGCGGTGTCGCCGGCCAGTGCCGTGCCGAGCGCGATCAACCCCGGCGTGCCGCCCGGCACGTCGCTGTAGGCCCAGGCCAGGTGCCGGGCCGACCAGGCGTAGAAGGCCTCGTCGCCGAACAGCGGCAGGTGGACGGCGAGCAGCAGCTTCAACGCGGTGGCAATCCCCCAGGCCGCGACGAACTTCACGCAGGCCGCCGAAGCGGCCGTGCCAGACTCATTGCCCTGCACCATCGCCGGAATCGCCAATGCACGCCTCCCCGAGAACCGCCGCCATCCTACCGGTACCGGCGCTGCAGGCACTGGCCGCTGCGATCGAACAGGTCAATACGCTGGTGCTGGGCAAACCGCGCGAAGTGCGACTGGCTTTCACCGCCCTGCTGGCCGGTGGACACCTGCTGGTGGAAGACCTGCCCGGCCTCGGCAAGACCACCCTGGCACGCGCACTCGCCGCCACCCTGGGGCTGGCGTTCCAGCGCATGCAGTTCACCGCCGATCTGCTGCCCTCCGACATCCTCGGCGTCTCGGTCTACGACCAGAACGACCGCGGCTTCCGCTTCCATCCGGGACCGTTGTTCACCCAGTTGCTGCTGGCCGACGAGATCAACCGCGCACCGCCGCGCACGCAGAGCGCGCTGCTCGAAGCCATGGCGGAACACCAGGTCAGCGTCGACGGCGTGTCGCACCGGCTGCCGGCACCGTTCTTCGTGATCGCCACGCAGAACCCGGTCGACCTCTCCGGCACCTTCCCGCTGCCGGATTCGCAGCTCGATCGCTTCCTGCTGCGGATCTCGATGGGCTACCCGGACAGCGAGGCCGAACGCGCCATGCTGGCCGGTCGCGACCGCCGGTTGATGATCAACGAAACCATGCCCCGGCTCGGTGCCGAGGAGGTTCTGGCCCTGCAAAAGGCGGTCGAAGGGGTGCATGCCTCCGATGCCCTGCTCGATTATGTGCAGCGTCTGCTCGCCGCCAGCCGCCGCCAACCCGGCATCCGTGTCGGCCTCTCGCCGCGCGCCGGGCTCGCCCTGCTGCGCGGTGCCCGCGCGCACGCGCTGCTGCTCGGCCGCGCCCATGTGCTGCCGGACGACGTGCAGACGCTGTTCGTGGCGGTGGCGGCGCATCGGCTGGTGGTCGAAGCCGAGAGCGGTGGCGGTGCCGCCGCGGCGCAGGCCCTGCTGGCCACCGTCGCCGTCGATTGAGCATGGCCGCGCAGGCCGGCGCTGCCGGGCGTCTCGACCGCTGGCTTGGACGCCTGCCGCTGCTCCGCGGCCGCCGGCCGGAAGCCTTGCCGGTGCGGCTCGACCACCGACGCATCTACGTGCTGCCGACCCGGCTCGGCCTGCTGGTCGGTGGCGTCCTGCTGGCCATGCTGCTCGGGGCGCTCAACTACAACAACAACGCCGGGCTGGTGCTGGCCTTCCTGCTCATCGCCGTGGCGTTGAACAGCGCGGTGATGGCCCACCTCGGGCTGGCCGATCTGCGGCTCGACGCCCTGCAGGCCGAACCGGCGCACGCCGGTGGCCTGCTTTCGCTGCGACTGTCCTTCGACAGCGGTCGACGCGCCCGCGAAGGACTCTGGCTGCAAAACGAAAACGGTGGACCGGCCCTGCTCGCCGGCCCGGCGGCGACGCGGCTCGATGCCGTGCTGGCACTGCCGGCAGTGCGGCGCGGCCGGCAACCGGTAGGGCGCCTGCGACTGACGACGACCCAACCGCTGGGTCTGGTGCGGGCCTGGGCCTGGATCGCGCCGGATGCCGGCATGCTGGTCTATCCGGCGCTGGAAACGCCCACCCCGGCACTGCCCGGGGCATCGACCCCGGGCCAGGGCCGGCCGCGCCCGGATCGCAGCGGCGAAGACACCCACCATCTGCGCGACTACCGGCTCGGCGACGCGCCCCGGCAGATCGCCTGGAAAGCCAGCGCACGCAGCGGCCAGTTGCGGGTGCGCGAGTACGAGGCCGGTGTCGCACAGGATGTTCAACTCGACTGGAACGGCCTGCCCGGGCTGGGCACCGAAGCGCGGATCCGCCGACTGGCGGCCTGGGTGGTCGAGGCCGAACGCCAGGGTCGGCGTTCGCGGCTGGTTCTGCCCTCGGGGGTACTGGGGCCGGGGCGCGGTGCGACCCACCGCCACGCCTGCCTGCAGGCGCTGGCCCTGCTGCCGACGACACCGGCATGAGTCGCTCCCCACCGGCTCGCCGCGAAATGCCCGCGCTGCCGCTGCGGCGCGTGGTGGTGGTGGCCGTGCTGGTGGCCAGCCTGCCCCTGTTGTTGCATTTGCCGGGCCCGGTGGCTATCGGGATTGCCGTGCTGGCCTTGCTGGCCGGGGCCAGCGCACTGCGCCGTCCGCTGCCGATCGGCCTGCGCGTGCTGCTGGTGCTGCTGGCCTGCGGCGGGGTACTGGCTGGTTTCGATTTCCGCCTGGGCCGCGACGCCGGCAGCGCCCTGCTGCTGGCGATGCTCCTGCTCAAACTCGCCGAACTGCGCGACATCGACGACGCCCGCCGGCTGGTCGGTTTCGCCCTGTTCGCACCCTTTGCCGCCTTCCTGCAGGATCAGGGCCCGCTCACCTTGGCACTCGGCCTGCTGGCCGGTGCCGCCGCCTTGTTCGCGCTGGCCCGGCTGGCCCACACCACCGCCGAAATGCCCACGTTGGCAACCGAATGCCGCCAATTGGGCGCGCTGGTGCTGCTCGGCCTGCCGCTGGCCGCGGCCGCGTTCTGGCTGTTCCCGCGCCTGCCAACCCCGCTCTGGGGGCTGCCGGAGAATGCCGTGGCGCGTACCGGCATCGGCGATTCGATGTCGCCCGGCGACTGGATCGACCTGATGGCCGACGACAGCCCCGCCTTCCGCGTCCGCTTCGAAGGCCCGCGACCGCCCGCCGAACAGCTCTACTGGCGCGGCCCGGTGCTCAGCCACTTCGATGGCCGCACCTGGCGGCGCGACCCGCGGCTGGCCGCCCTGCCGCCACCGCCCCTGCCCCTGCCCGCAGCGCCGGATGGCGGCATCGCCTACACCCTCACCCTCGAACCCACCGACCGCCGTTTCGTCTTCGCGCTGGAATCGCCGGCGGGCTGGCCGCCGCAGTTGCAGATGGACGGCGAAGCCAGCCTGCTCGCCCGCGAACCGCTGCGCGGACTGGCGCAATTCCAACTGCGCGCCCTGCCCGTGCAGGCCTTCCAGCCCCAATTGCCCGAACCGCTGCGCCGCGCCTACCTGGCCCTGCCGCCCGGCTACAACCCGCGCACTCTGGCCCTTGCCGAGGACTGGCGCGCCGAAACGCCCGATGCCCGCGGCTACATCACGCGGGTGCTCGGCTGGTTCCATGCCGAACACAGCTACAGCATCTCGGCACCGCCGCTCGGCCGGCACACCGCCGACGGTTTCCTGTTCGATACCCGCGAGGGGTTCTGCGAGCACTTCGCCTCGGCCTTCGTCGTGCTGATGCGCGGTGCCGGGCTGCCGGCGCGGGTGGTCACCGGCTACGTCGGCGGCGTGCGCAACCCGATCGGCGGGCATTGGATCGTCCGGCAGATGGACGCCCATGCCTGGGCCGAGGTCTGGCTGGAGGGCGAGGGTTGGGTGCGCGTCGATCCGACCGCCGCCGTGGCTCCCGAGCGCATCTTCGACACCCTCGAAGACCGTGGCGGTGGCGGGATCGCCGCCGGCCTGCAGCCGATGTTCGATCTGGGCGACACCCTGCGCGAGGCCTGGAACCACTTCGTCGTCCAGTACGACGCCCTGCGCCAGGTGCAATTGCTGGAGCGGCTGGGCGTGCGCAACGCGGATCCGCTGCGGGTCGGCATCGCCTTCGGGCTGGCCGCCGCGCTGGCGCTCGGCCTGAGTCTCGCCCTGCTGCTGCGTCGCGAGGACCACGAACGCACCCCTTTGCAACGGGCCTGGCGGGCCTACCTGCGGCGCTGGGCGCGGCGCGGCTTCGGCAAGCACCCCGAGGAGAGCGCCGCGGCCTTCGCCGCAAGGGTCGGCCGCTCGGTGCCGGAGGCCGCCGCTCCGCTCGAAGCGTTGGTGGCGCGCTGGAACGACCTGCACTATGCCGATGCGGAGGCCTCGGCGGAGGCCCGCGCCGAACTCACCCGTGCGCTCCGCCAAGCCCGGCCGCCGGCCATCGGCGGCCCTTGACGAAAGCCGTGTCAGGATGTTGCGCTGGCTTCCCCAGCGTGCCCGCCCGGAGTCTCCCGATGCACCGCCCGAATCGTCTCCTCCGTCGTGCTGCCGTGCTCGCCGCGGCCGTCCTCGGCCTCGCCGGCTGCATCAGCACGCCCCAGCCCCTGCGCGGCGAATGGCGCACACTGCAACCGCACGCGGCGGTCGACACCGACCTCGGCGCCAGCGTGCGCTGGGGCGGACGGGTGGTCGAAGTGCGCCCGGGTGCCGAAGCCACCTGCTTCGACCTGATCGCCCAACCGCTGGCCGCCAACGCGGCACCAGTCGGCGGCGACCTCAGCCTCGGCCGCTTCCGCGCCTGCCGCGCCGGCTTCTACGATCCGGCGCTGTTCGCACCCAACCGCGAGATGACCTTCACTGGAAGGCTCGCCGGTTTCGACACCGCCCGCATCGGCGAGCGCGAGGTGCGGCTGCCGCGCCTCGATGCCGAGGTGGTGTTCCTCTGGCCGGAGCGTCGCGATGTCGACGTGGTGATCCAACGTTCGCCGTGGTGGTGAATCAGCCCGGCGGCCAGGCCAGCGCACGTCCGGCGAGCAGGTGCAGGTGGATGTGGAACACCGTCTGCCCGCCATCGCGGTTGCAGTTCATCAGCACGCGGTAGCCGTCCTCGGCGAAACCCTGCGCCTTCGCGTAAGCGGCGGCCGCGAGCAGCAGCCGGCCGAGCAGCTCGGCCTGTGCGGGCGTGGCATCGTTGAGGGTGGCGATCGGCAGCTTCGGGATGAACAGCACATGCACCGGTGCCTGCGGATGCAGATCGCGGAAAGCCAGCACGTGCTCGTCCTCGAAGACGATGTCGGCGGGAATCTCGCGGCGGATGATCCTGCTGAAGACGGTTTCGGACATGTCGGACTCCCGGGCCGGGTTCAACCGGCCGCCTCGCTGCGTAAGCCGAAGGCGTGCGCCAGCGTACCGCGGTCGATGTATTCCATCTCGCCGCCGAGCGGCAGGCCCTGCGCCGGCCGGCTTGGCCGGACGCCGGCAGCGCGTGCCATCTGGGCGAGGTAGTGGGCGGTGGCCTCGCCCTCGACGGTGGAGTTGGTGGCGATGATCAGTTCGCGCACCTCGCCGGCGGCGAGGCGGCTGCCCAGCCGGTCGAGGCCGAGCTGGCGCGGGCCGATGCCATCGAGCGGCGAGAGCCGGCCCTGCAGCACGAAGTACAGGCCGCGGTAACCGGTGGCCTGCTCGATGGCCAGGCGATCGGCCGGCGTTTCCACCACGCAAACCTGGCTGTGGTCGCGGGTCGGGCTGGCGCAGGTGGCGCAAGTCTCGGTTTCGCTGAAATCACGGCACAGCAGGCAATGGCCGATCCGTTCGACCGCCTCGGCCAAGGCATGGGCAAGCCGCGCAGCCCCCTCGCGGTCGCGTTCCAGCAGGTGGTAGGCCATGCGTTGGGCGCTTTTCGCGCCAACACCGGGCAGCACGCGCAGTGCCCCGATGAGCTGCTGGAGCACGCCCTCGCTCACGCCCCGAACATGCCTTTCAGACCCGGCGGGATCGGCATGCCGGCGGTGGCCGCCGACATCCGCCGGGCCGATTCCTCGTTGGCCTTGTTGACCGCATCGTTGATGGCGGCGGCGATCAGGTCCTCCAGCATCTCGGCATCGCCGAGCACCTGCGGATCGATGCGCACGCGGCGGGCCTCCATGCGGCCGGAGAGCGTGACGCTGACCATGCCGCCGCCGGCCTGGCCGGTCACCTCCAGCGCGGCGAGCTCCTCCTGCGTCCTCTTCACGCTGTCTTGCATGCGCTGCGCCATCTGCATGGCCTGCGCGATGTTGCCCTTGAACATGGCTCACTCCTCGGTGGGTCGGATGGAACCGTCGACGATCCTCGCACCCTGCTCGAGCAGGTGGACGACGACGGGGTCGGAACGGAAACGCGCCTCGGCTTCGCGCTGGCGCTCGGAACCCTCGCGCTGGTGGCGTTCGAACAGGCTCTCGGCGGCCTCGCCAGACGCCCTGGCGGCCTCGACGAAGCGCAATTGCGGGGGGCTTCCGTACAGCGGGGCCAGGGCCTCGGCGAGGCGTCGCATGCTGATGTCGGTGCGCATCGGTTCGCCGTCGGCATCGAGCGCCAGCACCAGCGATCCGGCATCGCCCGAGACGAAGCGCGCGTGCGCGGCGAGCTGGCCGGCCGGCCCGCCCACGGCGAGGCGCTGCAGGGCATCCAGCCAGTCGGCGTTGCCGGCGATCGGCGCTGGCACGAGCACCTGCGCCAGCACGGCATTGCCGGCGACTGCCGAGGGCTGCTGACGAACCGACGCGAACGGCGAGGGCGGTGCTTTGCGCGGCGGCGGTGCTTCGACCACCGGCACGGCGATGCCGCGCGGGGCCACGATCGCTTCCGCCGTTTCGGCGACCGGCCGGCGCGGCGGGGTGGCCGGTGCATCGAGTGGCCGGAAGGCCAGCATCCGCAGCAGGATCATCTCGAAACCGATCCGTGGACCGGGTGCCAGTTCGAGATCGCGGGCACCGCCGATCGCCATCTGGTACCAGAGCTGCACCAGTTCCGGCGGCACCTGCGCGGCCAGCGCCACCGTATCGATGCCGTCGACGGCGCGCGCCGCCTCGGGCACAAGCTGCCGCACCTGCACGGCGTGGAGCGCGGCGGCGAGGTCGTCGAGCACCTGCCCGTAATCCGGCGAGAAGGCCGCCACTGTTTCGACCTGCGCCAGCAGCGCCGGGCCGTCGCCGACCGCGAGCGCCGCCAGCAGGCCGCCAATGGCCTGCTGGTCGAGCGTGCCGAGCATCGCGTGCACCGCCTCGGCCGTGAGCCGGCCGCCCGAGTAGGCGATGGCCTGGTCGAGCAGGGAGAGCCCGTCGCGCAGCGAGCCGTCGGCCCCGCGCGTCAGCAGGGCCAGAGCTGCATCGTCGGCGGGGAGCCCTTCCGCGTCGACGATGCGGCGCATCTGCGCCTGGATCTGCGCCGGTTCCAGTCGCCGCAGGTTGAACTGCAGGCAGCGGCTCAAGACCGTGACCGGCAGCTTCTGCGGGTCGGTGGTGGCGAGCAGGAACTTGACGTGCTCGGGCGGCTCCTCCAGCGTCTTCAAGAGTGCATTGAAGGCCGGTTTCGACAGCATGTGCACTTCGTCGATCAGATAGACCTTGACCCGTCCGCGCGAGGGCAGGTACTGCGCGTTCTCGATCAGGCCGCGCACCTCGTCGATGCCGTTGTTGCTGGCGGCGTCGATCTCGATCAGGTCGACGAAGCGCCCGGCATCGACATCGAGGCAGACCTTGCAGGTGCCGCAGGGGTCGGCGCTGGTGCCGCGCTCGCAGTTGAGCGACTTGGCGAAAATGCGCGCGATCGTGGTCTTGCCGACCCCGCGGGTGCCGGTGAACAGGAAGGCATGGTGGACGCGGCCCGATTCGAGCGCGTTGCCGAGTGCGCGGACGACGTGCTCCTGCCCGACCAGCTCGGCGAAACGCTTCGGACGCCACTTGCGCGCAAGAACGAGATAGGCCATTTCGCACCCCGGGAACCAGCCTGCATTGTGCCATCGGGCCGCCGCTCCGCCACGGGACCGTCCCTCGATTTGTGCCACTGCCGCCCGGTCGGTATCATTGACGGTTCCCCGGTTCCAGAGCAGGACGCCCGACCGGGGTGCGCTGCGAGCGTGGACAGGTGTCCGAGCGGTTGAAGGAGCACGCCTGGAAAGTGTGTAAGCGGCTAAACCCCGCTTCGCGGGTTCGAATCCCGCCCTGTCCGCCACCTCGCAAGCCGCGTGTGGAACCCTCTATGGCGGCCCCGTTGGCGCCTCCGCGACGATAGGTCGAAAACCCCGCCAGGCCCGGAAGGGAGCAACGGTATCGGCCGATTCGGGTGCCGGAGTCACGCTGGCGGGGCCGTCGCCCTTCCCGTAGGCGAAAACGGCCGCTGCATGCCGCCATCCTTCAGCTTCCGGCAATGCGTTCTGCCGTCGGCGCAGCGAGCGCAAACCGCTCGCCGGGCTGCGCCACCCGGTTCCCGCGTACGCGCATCGCCTCGCCATCGGTCGTGCTCGCGTAGTGGTAGAGCACGCAACGCGAGCGCAGTTCGTGCGGGTATTCGCGCTCCAGATCGTCCAGTCCCGCGTGCGAGGGATTGCCGTGCAGGCCGCAATCGTGGAACACGGTTTCGCCATGGTCGGCCATCACCGCCAGCACCTCCGGGATCGGACGGGTGTCGCCGGTCCATACCAGGCTACCGCGCAGGCGCAGCCCAAAGGCCGTGTCCGGGCGATGGTGACGCACTGCGAACACCTCGAAACACCAGCCGGCGTGCCAGAACGAATCGCTCACCGGCACGAGCTGGAAGGCATCCCAGAAATTGGCCCCGCCTTCGGCCAGCGGCTCGGGGTAGTCGGCCAGCCGCCGCTGCAGGTGCGGCACCACGGTGGCCGGCACGTACAGGCGCACCCGACCCCGCAGGCCCGGATCGAAATACGCGGCGTAGAACAGCCGCTCCAGACCGGCCACGTGGTCCATGTGCACATGCGTGATGAACAAAGCCTCCGGCAGCCGGCCGTAAGCCGCGAGGTAGGCCGTCAGCGCCTCCTGCCCGCAGTCGATCATCAGCAACGGCCGGTCTTCGTGCTCGATCACCGCCGAGGCCGCGCCCAACTCGGGTGCCGCCCCGGCATTGCCGACGCCCAACAGGCGCAGCCTCCAACTCACGCCGCCGGCCTCGATGCCGCCGCGTGCGCGGCACGCAGCACGACCATGCCGGCGTCGATCGTCGCTGGATCGATGTGCCGCCGGTGCTTGCGCAGCGAGCGTTCGAAGCGGGCGATCTCGGCACCCGCCCAGCGCCCGGCCGCAGCACCGAGATGGCCGCGATCCCAATCGATCAGCACCACCGTGCCGCCGGTGCGCAGCAGCACGTTGCGGGCGTTGAGATCGGGATGCCGCGCACCAGCCCGCTCGAAATCGGCGAACGCCTGCCCGACCGCCGCCCAGGGTGCCTTGGCGGCATCGTCGTGCAGCAGGCTCAGGAAATCGGCGCGCACCGGCACCCGCACCATCAGCAGCGCGGCGCGGTAGAGAAGACCCTCGCGCCACCAGGCGGCGGCGATCGGCTCGGGCACCGCCAAGCCGGCGACATGGAGGGCCTGGAGCAGCCGCAGCTCGCGCACGCAACGGCTGCGCGATTCGCCGAACCAGAGGTAGTGCTCGGCGCTGACTCGCGCGGCCAGACCGCCGCGACGGTAGAAGCGCAACACCGCCGATCCGAAGGGTCCATCGAGGTACCAGGCCGCACCGCGGCCGCCGGTGCTGATCGGCAG
>Ga0209103_1000613_pt1 | contig 11060 bp, 11 predicted proteins | sample 4C3metaG_FD_184152 | JGI IMG/M metagenome (GOLD analysis project Ga0209103, IMG submission 184152) | Freshwater bacterial and archeal communities from Indian Creek, Illinois, USA - 4C3 metaG (SPAdes) (version 2) | ecosystem: Environmental > Aquatic > Freshwater > Unclassified | place: USA...
TCCGACTGGACGCGCTGAAAAAGTTCACCGAGTCGCTCACACCCTACAACACCGTCGGCAAGCTCAAGAACCTGCGCGTCACGCAAGAAGACATCGACGGCCAGAAGAAGCATCTGGAAGTCCTGGCCGCCGTCGAGCGTCTGCTCGAACTGGTGGTGGAGTTGGGCAGCACGGCGTCCTACCTCTCGCAGGCCGAAATGGTGCTGCCCGCCGAGAACCCGTGGGTGAAGCAGGCCGCAGCCGCCCGCAAGGACATCTTCGAGAAAATCAGCCATGACCGCAGCGCCGAGCACGCGGCCCTCGTTTTAAGCAATGGCCGCCAGACGCTCAACCAGCTCAAGAAGGACTACATCACCGCCTACATCGCCAGCCACAGCAAGGCGCGGCTGGGCGTGGCCGAGGACAAGACCCGCAACGCCCTGCGCCGCGACGACCGCCTGCTGGCGCTGCGCGTGCTGGCCGGCGTGTCGCTGATGCCCACCAGCCAGCTCACTGCCTTCGAGGAGTCGCTCAACGGCCTCAAGAGCTGTTCCTCGCTGGATGAGCCGACCCTAGTCACGGCCGCCGTCTGCCCGCACTGCCAGTTCCGCCCGTCTGCCGAACAGTTGGAGCTGATCCCGGCGGCCAAGCGCCTGCACAAGCTGGACGACGATCTGGACCAGTTGCTGGCCAACTGGCAGCAGACCCTGCTGGAAAACCTGGAAGACCCGTTCACGCAAGACAGCCTAGGCCTGTTGCCGCCCGCATCCAAGAAGCTGATCGACGCCTTCCTGGCCTCACGCAAGCTGCCGGACCCGATGACCAGCGAGTTCGCCCACGCCGTGCAGGAGGCGCTGTCGGGGCTGGAGAAGATCGCGGTCAAGGGCGATGAGATCAAGCAGGCGCTGCTGCAAGGCGGCTCGCCTGCCACACCGGACGATCTGCGCAAGCGCTTCGACTTGCTTCTGAACGAGCGCTGCAAGGGCAAGGACGCCACCAAGCTGCGCTTCGTGATCGAGTGATGCGCCATGCCTGCCAAACAACGACAAGAAGCATTTTAGGAACGACCTGATGAACGATTTTGAGATCGACGGCAAGCAGGTTTTTGCCTTCCATGTGCCGGAGTCATCCCGCGCGGAGAAGCCGGTTTATCTCAAGGGCGACCCGCGCCAAAGCTACCTGCGACGCGGTGCGGGTGACGTTGCGGCATTGGGCATCGGTCAGCATGGCGTGTTCCCCGGTTGGTTGTCCATCGGTTACCCCGGTTACCCCGGTGCCTCAGCAGGGGTGTTCCCCGGTTCGGGGTAAAACGGGTTTTTGTTCCCCGATATTTTCCCCGGTGCCGCCTTGGCTGTCAATGTTTGCCTTTGTCTGCTGCTGCTCTGTAAGTGCCTAGTTTGCCAATGAAAAAGGCCGCCTTGGATACGTCCTTGGCGGCCTTTGTTTGTAGTAATGGTCGGCGTGGCGGGATTCGAACTCGCGACCCCTTGCACCCCATGCAAGTGCGCTACCAGGCTGCGCTACACGCCGAAGCTGCTATTCTAGCACGCCAGTTTGGGGCCAAGGATGGAGCCCGAAATGTGGCCCAGGAGGCAGCAGCAGCCCTAAGCTGCCTTCGGGCTCAAAACGGCTGGCTTAGTAGGCTGCGTATCGCCAGCAGTTCGGCGCGCACGGCGGCCCAGTCGGTTACTGGCACAGGTTCGGCACCCGCCCCGCTGCCGATTCGAGTCGAGGGGGCGTCGGGCGTGTGCGGGCCGGGTGCATCGTCTTCGTGCTCAGGCGCAATAGGCGGCAAGGCGGTGGCCGCGCCGCGGCGCTGCTCGCGCTCATGCTGCGCCAGCTCCTGCAAGCGGTTGCGCGCCCCTTGGATGGTAAAGCCCTGCTCATACAGCAGCTCGCGAATGCGCCGGATCATCAGCACCTCGTGGTGCTGGTAGTAACGCCGGTTGCCGCGCCGCTTCATGGGCCGCAGTTGCGTGAACTCCTGCTCCCAGTAGCGCAGCACGTGCGGCTTGACGCCGCACAGCTCACCCACCTCGCCGATAGTGAAGTAGCGCTTGGCTGGGATCGGCGGAAGAATGGTGTCCATGCAGGCTTAAATGTAGCGAGTAGAGTAAGTTTGAAACACTGGAATTTACCCCATGCGGACGCGGAATGCAAAGCCTCTCTTCGGTCCCGCACCGCCGCGCCCGAGTACCCCTATGGATCATCAGGGTTTTGTGGTTTTTCGCTTGCAAACTTTATTGCGAATCATTATTATTGCGATAAATCAACCGGAGCCTTCCATGATCGTGTGCGTGTGCCATCGAGTCAACGACAAAACCATCGCCGCCTGCGCCCAACGGGGCGATGGTTTCGATGAGCTGCAGTTCGAGTACGGTGTGGCCACCCAGTGTGGTCAGTGCGAGCACGCGGCGCGGCGCATCTGGTCTGAATGCCACCCGAGCCAGCGCTTGCTGCACTTGCACCAAGAGCTGGCAGTTGCTGCATCCCATTGGACAGCCCCATGATGTGGACAGGTCTTTTAATTTCTTTTTTACTTACCGTCGTGGTGGCGTTTTTGCTGCTCCGGCGATGACACCTGCGCCGCGCTCGTCCCGGATTGGTCGGTGACGGGGCGCAAGTGCCCCTGCTCCAACACCAGCACGCGCTGTGCCAGGTGACGCACCAAGGCGCGGTCATGCGAGACCAGCAACACCGCCAGCCGGTGTTCGGCCAGGACGGCGCCCAAGTCTTGCAGCAGCGCCGCCGTGGTCACGCTGTCGAGAGCCGAAAAGGGCTCATCGAGCAGCAACACCTGCGGCTCGGCCAGCAAGGCCCGCGCCAGCACCACGCGCTGGCACTGCCCACCCGAGAGCTGATGCGGCAAGCGCTGCATGTCGGCCTGCGTCAAGCCCAAGCGTTGCAGCATCTGCGCTGCCCGCTGGGGTCGCTCCAGTCGGCTGGCCAGCCCAAAACCCTCCAGTGGTTCGGCCGCCGAGGCCAAGGCGCTGCGGTATGGGTTGAGTGCGCACTGCGGCTCCTGCCACACGTATTGGATGGCACGCCGCTGGGCCAGGGTTCTGGCCGCTGTCAGCGCCTGTCCGTTCAGGCTCAAGCCGCCACTGCTGGGCTGCAGCAGCCCGGCCAGACAACGGGCCAGGGTCGATTTGCCGCTGCCGGAGCGGCCCAGCAGGCCCACCACTTCGCCCTCGTGCAGATCCAGCCCGACGCGGTCGAGCACCGGTGGCTGCTGCGCCCCCCAGCGGTGGCTGAGGTCGGCCGCGCGCAACCGCAGCACGGCTTGGGAGCGGCCCGGTGCGCTCAGCGGATGGCCCGGCGCGCTCATAGGCTCTGACCGTCCAGCCAGCGCGCCGCCTGCACCAGTGCCGCACCCGCGCGGCTGGCTGGCGCAGTCAAGAAACGCTCTGCCGGGGCCTGCTCGACGATGCGCCCGCGCTCGAGCACCAGCACCCGTTGCGCGTGCTGGCGCACCAGGCGCAGGTCGTGGGTGATCAGCAGCAGCGCGCAGCCAGTGGCTTGCTGCATCGCCAACAGCGCGCACAGCACCTCTTGGGCGGTTTCGTCGTCGAGGCTGCTGGTGGGTTCGTCGGCAATCACCAGTTGGGGCCGCAGCAACAGGGCCATGGCGCACAGCACACGCTGCTTCATGCCCCCGCTCAACTGGTGCGCATGGCGGCGCAGCACCGGCGCTGGCAATTGCACCAACGCCAAGGCCTGCTCCACGGCGGCGGCCGGGCGCTGGGCGCGCTGCGCCACTTGCTCAAGCTGATAACCCACGCTGAGCAAGGGATCCAGCAAAGCCCCCGGGCTCTGGAAGATCAAAAAAATGCCGTTGCCGCGCAGCGCATGCCATTGTTTACTGGACAGCAGGCTCATTTCCTGGCCCTGCCACCGGATCGAGCCGGAGCGCCAGCACAGCGGCGGCTGCAGCAGCCCGAGCAGGCATTGGGCCAACACCGATTTGCCCGCGCCGCTACCACCCAGCAACGCCAGCCGCTCGCCTGCAGCCAGATCGAAAGTCAAGCGATCAAGCAACACCGGACCACCCGCGGCTTGAACCGACAGCTCCCGAATTTGCAACAGCGGATCAGGCACGGCTTGGACCCTCACCAACGCAGCGGCCGCCGGGGTTCGAGCCGCTCGCGCAAGCCTTCGCCGACCAAGTTGAAAGCCAGCGCGGCCCACAACACCGCCAGCCCCGGGGCCCACAGCAGGTGCGGTGCAGTCTGAAAGAAGGCGCGCGCTTCGTTGAGCATCACGCCCCACTCGGGCGTGGGCGGCTGCGCGCCCAAACCCAGAAAACTCAAGGTCGAGAGCGCCAAGATCACGCCCGCCGTCTCCAAACTGGCCAGCGCGGCCAGCGGGGCCAGCAGTTGCGGCAGCACATGGCGCCAGACGATGCGCAGATGCGACAAGCCGGCCGCACGCGCTGCGGCCACATAATCGCGCTGCAGCGCTTGCAGCGCCAGGATGCGCACGATGCGCGCCAGCCCGGGCGTCCAGGCCACGATCAGTGCCATTAAAACGGTCAGCAACGAGGGCCCAAACACGCCGATGATGGCCAAGGCCAGCACCAAGGTCGGAAAACCCAGCAGCACGTCGGCGCTGCGCATCAGCAGGGCATCGACGAGGCGCCAGCGCACCGAATGCGCACACCAAGCCGCCGTCACGCCCCAGAGCAAGGCCAGCGCCAACAGCACCGCCGACGCTGCCAGCGCCGCACCCAACGAAAGCCGCGCCCCCGCCAGCACGCGCGACAGCACGCAGCGCCCCAGCACGTCGGTGCCCAGCCAGTAGGTGCCGGAGGGAGGCTCGAGGCGGCGCAACAAATCCTGTGCCAGCGGGTCGTGCGGCAACCAGACCGTCGGCCACAGCAGCAACAGCAGCAGTGGGGCGAGCAGGAACAGTCCGACGTGGGTCGCGCTCAAGCGGCTGCTCATTGCGGCCCCACGATGCCGGCGCGTATGCGCGGGTCGAGCCAAGCCGCCAAGGCATCGGCGAGCAGGTTGGCGCACACATAGACCACCCCCATCAGCAGCAAATAGGCTTGCAGAATGGGCAGATCGCGCTCGGCAATGGCTTGCAGCACCAAGCGCCCGAGGCCGGGCCAGCCAAACACGGTCTCGATCACCACCGCGCCGCCCAGCAGCGCCCCGAAGGCATTGGCCCACAGACTGATGCTCGGCACCAAGGTGCCCGGCAGGATGCGGGTCAGCACCAGCAACGCGGGCGACAAGCCCTGAGCGAGGGCCAGGCGAAAGTGGGCCTCGCTCATCACCTGCAAGGCCCGATCCCGGATCAGGCGGCTCACCGGTGCCGCGATCAGCAGCGCCAACACCCCGGCGGGCAGCCACAGATCGGCTGGCGCAGCCTGCCCGATCACCCGCGTCAGGCCCCAGTGGACGGCGAACAGGTACAAGGCCAACAAGGCCAGCCAATAACCCGGCAGCGAAACCAGCAGCACCACCAAGGCGCGCCAACAAGCCGCCGCCCAGGCGCTGCGCACCAGCGCCGCCGCCAAGCCTGCCAGCAACGCCAGTGGCACAGCCAGCGCAAAGGCGGCCGCCGCCAGCAGCAGCGTCGGCCCGGCGTGGGCGCTGAGCTCTTGCGCCACTGGCCGCCCGCTGGCGATCGAGCGCCCCAAGTCGCCCGATAAAGCGGCGCTCAGCCAGCGCCCGTAGCGCTCGGCCAGGCTGCCGTCGAGCCCGAGTTGGCGCTGCAAGGCGGCGTGGTTCTCGGGTGTCAGTGCAATGCCCTGACGCAAGGCCTCGGTCAGCACCGGGTCGCCCGGGGCCGCCGCCACCAAAGCGAATGTCAGCACCGACATGGCCAGCAGCAGCAGCGGCAGCGCGAGCAGGCGTTGCAACAGCCAGCGGCGCATCAGCCGCGCCCCGGCAACGGGCGCACCGCCCCGTAGTCGATCCAGTCGCGGTGCTCGAACATCGGCACCTCCAAACCCGGGCGGGCCAGCACGAACTGCGGCACGTGCAGCACGGCAATCGCTGCGACGGCTTCGTCCACGACAGCGCGGTGCGCGCGCCGCACCGCCTCCAGGCGCTGCTGCGGGTCATCGGTGCGGCGCGCTTGGTCGAGGGCGGCATCCAGCGCCCTGCCCGCCGCCATGTGGCGGTAGCCGCGCCAAGGCGTTTGGCTGTGAAACAGGTTGTAGAGCAAAAACGTGGGATCCAGATTGGTGTTGCTGGCCAGTTCCAGAAACAGATCGCCCGCCCCCGGCTCGAGGAAGCGTTGACCGTACAGCGCGTCGTCCTCCACCGCCACGATCTCGATCCCGATACCGACTTGGCGCACCATCTGTTGCAGCAGCTCGGGGAAGGGAGCCACAGCGGCCAGGTTGGGAAAGGCCGCCACCAGGCGCAGCCGCAATGCTTCGCCGGCACGCGTGCGCAGACCGTCGCGGCCACCACGCACCCAGCCGGCGGCGTCGAGCAGGCGGCTGGCCTCGGCCGGGTCGTAGCCAAAGCCTTGCACATGCGGGCCCAGACCAAACATCCAGTCCGGCAGCAGGCCACGCGCCGCAATGCCCCGGCCAGCGTACAGCACGCGCGCCACGGCGGCCCGATCGATGCTCAACGCCAGCGCGCGCCGCACCCTGGGGTCAGCCAGACGGGTAAAGGGCGGCTGGCCGTGCAGGTTCACCAGCAGCGCCAGATACGACACCGGGCGCGAGGCGTGCAGCCGCACCGGCATCGAATCGCTCAGGGCCAACAACATTTGCGGCGTCACCTCGGCGATCAGATCGACCTCGCCCGCCACCAGCGCCAGCAGGCGCGTCATGGGGTCGGGGACAAACTGAAAAAGCATGCGCTCCTGCACCGCAGGCGGCCCCCAGTACTGCGGGTTGCGCACCAGCTCCAAGGCCCGGTTGGGCTGGTAGCGCACGAAGCGCCACGGGCCGGTGCCGGCCGGTGCCACGCGCCGGTCGCTGTGCTGCGAAAACAGCGAGGTGGCGCGGTGCGACATGTTCTCGATCAGCAGATTCGATCCGGTGCCCGAGCTGAAAACAAAGTTGCGCGCATCGACGCGGCGCAGACTGGCCGGGTCGATTTGCAGAAAATCAGACCGGCTTTGCCCGACCTGGCGCAAGGCGGCGATGGCTGCATCACTGTCCAAAGCCGTGCCATCGTGATGGCGCAGGTTGGCGCGCAAGGTGATGCGGTAGTGGCCTTGGCGCACCTGCCAGCGCTCAAACAGCAGCGGCGCGGGGCGGAAGCTGGCGTCCGGGCGCACCCCGGTTTCAGCGATCTGTGCGTGCGGGTTGCGCACGGTAAAAGTGAAGCGCTGCGGATCGACGTTGTAGCGGTCTGGCCCGGCGGCCACGCGCAAACCCGAAAACCCCTGCGCAAGCGCGGGCCCAGTCCAACCGACGGCAGCCCCGGCGACACCCAGCAACTGGCGGCGTGTGAAGGCAAAGTTCATGGCAGGCTGAAAGAGAGGGTGGCAAAACGGCTGCTCCACGCTGCGCCGACATGCGCCGGTGGCTGCAGCAAGGTGGTGGCGATCAACTGGCGGCCCCGGCAGCGCAGCGCCAAGGTGGCGCGGCCCGCGGCATCGGTGCGCAGCAGCCGCTCGCCCTTGCGGTCAAACAGCCGCAGCGCCGCATCCGGCACCGGCTGGCCGTGCTGGCGCAGTTCGACGCGCAAGCTGGAGCGCAGGCGCAGCCGGGTCGGGTCGCGCAAGGCCACGATTTCCAGCGTTTGACCGAGTGCGCGAACTTTTTTCCAAGGCAAGCCGCCCGCACCGACGCGAAAATAGGCTTTCGCGTCTTTGGCGTAGCGCTCCCGCCAAGGCTGGGCGCGGGCGCGTTGGGCTTGCCAGGCCTGCAGCACCGCCGCAGCGGGCTGCACCTCAGCCAAGTAGGCATCGACCCCGGCCGAGGGGATTTCGATTTCGATCAGATCCGTGGTCAATACAGCACAAGACAGACCGGGCGCGGCCAGTCCGAAGCGCACCCGCACCCGGTTGCGCAAGCGCACCCACGCCACGGGCTGGCGCGGGCGGCCGATCAGCCCGAGGCTGCGCAGGCGCCTCTTTTTGGGCGCGCTCAGCGGCTGCAAACCATGCCCGGCCGACAACTCCAACAGCAGCGGCTGGGCCGGCAGCGGCCGCAGCGGCAGCGGCTGCACCCAGGTGTCGTGCGCCTGCACCGATCCTGCAGCGCACAACAACAGCAGCAGCAGCCCAAAAGATTGGAGGCGGCGCATCAGAAGTGCACCGTGTAAGACAGTTCCAGCGCGCGCGGCTCGCCCAGCAAAGCCTGCGCCCCGCCGCCGGCGGAGCGCGACAGGTACACCTCATCAAACACATTGCGCAGATGCAGCGCCCACTCGCCCTGCCCGACCCACCAGGACAGGCTGAGGTTCATGGTGGTGTAGCTTGGCAGCCAGACCGTGTTGGCATTATTGGCCGAGCGGGCCCCGACATGGCGCAGGCTGGCGTGCAGTTGCAGGGTATCGGACGCTTGCCAGCGCGCATACAGATTGGTAACACTCTCGGGCGTATCGGGCGGCAGCAAACCGGCGCGCGACACCGCCGCCCCGCCCACGCTTTCGATGAAGCGATCGAACTGCGCCTCGAGTCGGGTGCCATTGAGGCCCAGCGTCCAGTGCGGGTTGAGCCGCCACAGCAGATCGAACTCGATCCCCTGGCTGCTTTGTTGGCCGATCTGGATCGTTTGCCCGGGCTGCATGGGGTCGCGCGTCAGGATGTTGCTGCGCACGATATCAAACAGCGCCAGCGTCAATTCGCCGCGCCCGTTGGGTAACTGGCCCTTGAAGCCGACTTCGGTCTGGCGCGCTTGGGTGAGGTCGAAATGGCGCTGCGCCGGCGTCAGCGTCACCACCTGCGCCGGCGGCTCGAAGGCCCGCGCAACCTGGGCGTAGAGCGTCAGGCCCGGTGACACGTCCCACAGCGTACCGACGCGCCAAGAATTGGCGCTCCAGTGCCGATCGAAGTGGCTGCCCAAGCGCAAATCATAGGAGTCGAGGTCGATGCGGTCGTGCCGCGCCGACAGCGACAGCCTCCAGGCATCGGTGAGCGAGAGCAGGTTCTCGGCAAACCAGGCTTGCTGATCGAGCACGGTGCGGCGCACCGGCAAAAAAGGCGAGGTGCTGACAAAAGGCGGCGGCTGCGGATGGAAAAAATCAACCGAGACGGCAGGGGCCGCGAAGGGCGTATTGCTGGCGCGCTGGTGCCGGTTGCGCGACCAGTCAAAGCCGAGCACGAAGCGATTGGGCAGCCCCAGCAGCGGGTGTTCGGCACTCAGTTCGGTGCGGTTGCCCAGCAAGGCTTGGTCGTGCACGATGTGCATAAAGTCCGACAAATCGACCCGCCCGGTGTGCGGGTTGAAACGATGCACCTCGGCGTTGCGCCAACTGCGCCACTCCTCGTTGGCGTAGGTCTCGTTGCGCAAGCGCAGTTGCGAGCTGATGTCGTAATGCAGATTGAGGCGCAGCCATTCGGCCCGTTTGCGCATGTGGCTGTCGCTGACGTTGTAATTGCGCTCGCGCACCCGTTCGTCGAGCCGACCATCAAGCAGCGGGGTGCCAAAATACCACTGGCCTTCGTCTTTCAGCTTCTGAGCCGACAGACTCAGGCGCAACCGGGGGTTGATGCGCCAACCCAACTCCCCCACCGCATGCACGTAGCGGAAAGCGGTGCGATCCACCCAGCCCGAGGATCCGCGCTCGGCCTCGATGGCGTTGAAATCAAAGCGGTAAGTCAACGCCGGCGACCAAGCCCCGCCCAAGCCCAGCCCCAGGTTGTGGTTCTGCCAGCTGTCGGTGGCGAGCAGCAGTTTGCGCTCTGCTCGGCCATCGGCCGGCCGGGTGACGAAATTGACCGCCCCGGCCACCGAACCCAGGCCGTGCAGCACCGACGAGGGGCCCTTGATGACTTCGATGCGGTCATAGACAAAAGTGCCGCGCGGCGACATCGCCAACCCGGGGTAGCGCAGACCATCGAACAGAAAAGGGGTCTGTAGGGCGCCGGAGAAACCGCGCAGCGCGACGCAAGTAAAGCCAAAGCATTGGCCACTGACCACGCCGGGCGCGCTCTCAAGCGCCTCCTGCGTGCTGCGCTGGCCACGCTCGTGCATCTGTTCACTGGTGAGCAGGTAGAGCGCCGCCGGCGTCTGCTGCGGCGTCAGACCCAAGCGGCTGCCCATGCCGGTAGGCAAGTCAAGCGCCAGCGCGTCGGTGCGGCGCTCGGCTGGCGCAGTCACCAGCACCGGCTCGAGCTCCTGCTCCTGAGTCGCTGCCGCGCTGGCAGCAAGCCCTGCGCTCAGCCCCAAGCACCAGCACCGGACGGCCCTCGCCGTGAGCCCGGTTTGAAAGTCCATGCCCTGCCTCGCATTCGTATGAATTATGAGGACTTCATCTTACTTCATACAAAAGCAAAGGACCGACTGTTTTGGACTCCGTGCAAACCCTAATCCGCAGGGTCGGGCCATCAATCCGGCTATCGGATGATCGCAGGCACCAGGTGCGGGTGGCCGTGCTCGTGCTGCAGCGTCATCGGCACCAGATGCAACTGACCGTGGCTGACCCCCGGCTGGGTGATGAGGGACTGCGCAAATTCGCGCACGGCTGCGGTGCGGCCACGCAAAATCACGGCCTCGACACAATGGTCATGGTCCAGGTGGGCGTGCATCGTCGAGACAGTCAGTTCGTGGTGTTCGTGCTGCAGATCGGTCAGGCGCGTCGAGAGCTGGCGCCGGTGGTGGTCGTACACATAACTCAGAATGGCCACGCAGGGCTGCTGCGGGCTTTGCTGCAAGCGCACGCTGCCCAGATCGTGGCGCAGCAGGTCACGAAAGGCTTCGGACCGGTTTTCGTAGCCGCGCTCGCGCACCAAGGCATCGAAGGCCTCGGCCAACTCGTCGTCGAGTGACATGGTCAGGCGTTTCATCGCTGCGCGCCGTTGGGCTCAAACACCCAGCGCCGCAATGCCCGCCTTGGCGATCTGCGCGTCTTCGGGCGACTTGACGCCGCTCACCCCCACCGCGCCCAGGCACTGCCCGTCTTTGAAAATCGGCACCCCGCCTTCGAGCATGGCTTGCA
>Ga0209103_1000614_pt1 | contig 11036 bp, 13 predicted proteins | sample 4C3metaG_FD_184152 | JGI IMG/M metagenome (GOLD analysis project Ga0209103, IMG submission 184152) | Freshwater bacterial and archeal communities from Indian Creek, Illinois, USA - 4C3 metaG (SPAdes) (version 2) | ecosystem: Environmental > Aquatic > Freshwater > Unclassified | place: USA...
TCCCAATGGTCCGATCCTGGCGCCGGAGAAGCGCCAGGATCGGACCATTGGGATGGGCCGATTCACCTGGCGCCGAAGATGCGCCAGGATCGGACCACTATGTGGAATTTTCCAGATGTCTGGCCCAGCGGCGCATCCGTGTCACGCCCCAGGCCGTCACCAGCATGGCGCAGCAGGCCGCGATGATCGTGGGCAGGCGCATGCCGAACACTTCGCCCGCCGTGCCCAGCACCAGCGCGCCGAGCGCCGGGCAGGCGCGGGTGATCAGGCCCCAGAGCGCCAGCGTGCGCCCGCGCATCTTCGTCAGCGCCGCCGATTGCGCCAGCGTCTGCACCGAGATGCCGTGGATGGAAGCGCAAGCCCCATACAGCGCGCCGCACAACACGGCGAAGGCGAACCAGCCGGTGGCGACAAACGCCACCACGCACAGCGCCTGCGCGCCCGTCGCCAGCACGGCGATGCGCGTGGTGCCCTCAAGCCGCCCGCGCGAGGCGACCCAGAGCCCCGCCAGCAGCGCGCCTATGCCGATGGCCGCCGTCAGCATGGCCAATCCTGCCGCCCCCTGGCCGAATAGCCGCTCCACATAGGGGGGCAGCACCTCCTGCATGCCGCGCAGCAGGATGGCGCTGATGCCGGCAAAGAGCAGGATCGGCCCGATCCCGGGGTGGTTGGCGGCATAGCGCACACCCTCCACCGTCTCGGCCAGCAGCGAAGCCTCGGGCGCGTGGCCCTGGATATGGGCGGGGGCCACCTTCATCATCGGCAGGCTGGCCGTGGCGAGCGCATAGGCCGCCACATTGCACAGGATGGCCGGCACCACCCCCCAGATGGCGATCATCGGCCCGGCAATGGCCGGCCCGAGGAAACGGGCCACGTTGAAGCAGAGCGAATTGCACGCCACAGCCGCCGGCAGGTCGGAGCGCGGCACCAGCCCCGGCATCAGCGCCTGGCGGGCGGGCTGCGCGAAGCTCGCCGCGATGCCGCCGATCACCTCGAACACCAGCAGCGAGCCGATGGAGATCACGCCCGTCCAGGTGAGGATGGCGATGCCCAGTGCCTGCGCGCCGATCACCCCCTGGGCGATCATGGTGAGCTTCACGCGGTTCATGCGGTCGGCCACGGCGCCGGCGATGGGGCTGAACACCACGGCGGGGGCGAGGTCGCAAAACGCCACCATCCCCACCCAGAAGGCCGAGCCCGTCAATTCCCAGGCCAGCCACATCACCGCGATGCGCTGCATCCAGAGTCCGGTCCAGGCGGTCAGGCTGGCGCCGAAGAAGATCCGGGCATCGCGGTGAGAGAGGGCGCGCGTCAGCGCGCCGAAAGGGGCCAGATCAGGAACCCGTGGGGGTGGCTCGGCGCGGCGGGGTGCCGGCGCGGGTGCGGGGCGCGGCGGCCGGGGTCACGGCGGCGGGTGCGGGCTGCGCCGCGGGTTCGGCCTGGGTATTGGCGCGGATGCACTCATTGATGCGCCGCTCGAACAGGTATTGCCGGCCCAGCACATCGGATTGGCTGGTGCCCGGCAGCGCGCCGAAGCTGGCGCCCTGGCGGGCATTGCTCTCATCCTCGCGCAGCAACTGCCCGCGATCCTGGCGCTGGATCTCGCGCGCCGCCTGCTCGCGGCAGGCCTGGACCACGGCGGGGTTGGTGCGCGGATCGCCGGGCCGGGGAGGCGAGAGGGTGGGCGCGTCGAAGCGGGGCAATGTGGCGTTCGAGGCGCCGCAGGCGGCGAGGAGCAGGATGGGCAGGAGGCGGGCGGCGCGCAACATGCGAGGGCGTCTCTCTATCAGATGTGGGCTTCAAATCGGGGCGTGCGAAATGCCTTTGCCTAGCATGGCACGCAATGCGCCATCTTCGAAGCGCCCCGTGGGATCAAGCGGCGCGCGGGCGGCGGCGGCGAGCAGGGCAGGGTGGAATTCCGCGCCCCCGGCCGTGATGGCGAAGAAGCCGCGCAGCCACCTGGCCCGCCCCAGAACCTCGACCAGGGCGAGCAGCCGCAGGCAAAGAGCAAGGTCCGGCAGGGAGTTGAGCCCCTGGCGCTGGGCCATCGCCTCGGCCCAGCAGGCGGCATCGGCGTCGGTCAGCGCGATCTCCACGCCATCCTGGAAGGCAATGAGGCGCGCCGGCCCCCAATGCCCGGCCTCGGCCGAGGCGCGCGCCGCCTCCCAGGCCGATTCGAGGGCCGAGGGCCGCACCGGCGGCAAGGCCGAGGCGGGGATGCCGATCTCATGGCGCAAGGCGCCGGAGGGCAGGGCGGTGGTGGTGACGCTCATCGCCCCCATGTCGTCCTCCTTGCGCCGGAATGACAGGGGGGCGGTCACCGCCTCGCGACGCGGGTGGCGGGCCGCAGCCCGGCCGAGCGGATCAGCGCCGCCGCCAGGGCTTCGGCGAGGCAGGCATAGCCGCGGTCATTATGGTGCAGCCCATCGGCGGCCAGCACCTCGGAGGCGGGCAGCCCGGCCTCGCGCCAGCGCTGCATGAGGCGGGAGCGGGCAAAGAGCGGCACGCGCTCCTCCCGCGCCAGGGCCTGCATCGCGGCGTCGAAGCTGCGGCTGGCCGGCGCGCTCATGATGCGGGGCGCGCGCTGGTTGTCCATCAGCACCACCTCCACGCCCTGCGCGCGCAGGCGGTGCAGCCCCTCGCGCATGAATTGCAGGAATTGGGCGGGGTCCCGGCCCAGCAGGACCTCATTGCCGCTGGCCTGCCAGATCACCAGGTCCGGCTCATGCGCGAGGACATCCTGTTGCAATCGCGCCAGCATCTCGGCCGAGGTCTCGCCCGATTTGCCGGCATTGATCACGCGCAAATCCACCCCAGGCAGCGCCCGGCGGAGCAGCACTTCCAGCCGGGCCGGATAATTCGCGCGTGGCGAGGATGCGCCCGCCCCCTCGGTGGAGGAGGAGCCGAGCGCCACGATGGTCAGCGGCTCCCCCGCATCCAGCTCGGCCTGGATGCCGAGCAGGGGGGCCAGCACCTCGCGCGCATCGGGGCAACGCTCGGCGCGCGCGGCGCCTGAGAGCGCGATGAGAAGAAGGGGGATGCCTCGCCACCACATGGCGCTAGCATAGGGGCGCATGAGTGATGACAGCAAACCATTGGGCAAGCCGGGTCGCGATCCGCGCGCCGATCTCTGCCGGGGCCTGGCGCTCTGGATGATCGTGGTGAACCACACGCCGGGGAATTGGCTGGGCGGCTTCACGCTGAAGAATTTCAGCCTCACCGACGCGACGGAGGTCTTCGTCCTGCTGGCGGGCTATGCCGCCGCCTTCGCCTATGCCGGCATGGCCGACCGCCAGGGCTGGGCGCCGGCCGCGGCCTCGCTCGGCGCGCGCATCGCCAAGCTTTATGTGGCGCATATCTTTCTCCTGGTGGTCTTCACCGCGCAGGTGGGCTTCTCCGCCGCCACGCTGGATCGCGCGGTCTATCTGGACGAGTTGGCGCTCGATCCCTTCGCCGAGCAGCCCTACCGCACCTTGCTGGAGGCGCTGCTGCTGCGCTTCCAGCCGGCCTTCCTGGACATCCTGCCGCTCTACATTGTGCTGCTGGCCATCCTGATCCCTGGCCTGTGGCTGCGGCGGCGGCCCTGGCTGGTGCTGGGCCTCTCGCTCGGCCTGTGGCTGGGCGCGCGGGCGCTGGGGGTGAATTTCCCGCGCTGGCAGGAGGGGGGGTGGTTCTTCAACCCGCTCGGCTGGCAGGTGCTTTTCGTGCTGGGCTTCCTGCTCGGGCAATCGGTGCGGGGCGTGGCCTCGCTTCCGCTGCCGCCCCGCAATGCCCTGGTGACGGCGGGCGCGGTCGCGTGTCTGCTCATCGGCCTGCTGGTCATGATCGCATCCGAGGCGCAGCCATGGCTGCTGGAGCCGCTGCCACTCTGGGTGCCGGGCTTCCTGGCCAGCATAGACAAGACTTCGCTTCACCCGGCGCGCCTCGTTTCCATCCTGGCGCTGGCCTATCTGGTGGGCGCCTATCTCCCGCGTGACGGGTGGGTGGTGCGCGCCGCCTGGCTGCGGCCCTTCATCCTGATGGGGCGGCACAGCCTGCCGGTCTTCTGCTTCGGCATCCTGCTCTCCTTCATGGCCCGGCTGCTGCTGGAGGCCGATGATGGCTGGGGCATGCAGGTGCTGGCCAATGCGCTCTGCCTGGCCGCCCTGGTCGCCGTTGCCTGGATCGGCGAGTGGTCGCGCGCCACGACGCGACGGCGCGATCCTGTCTTGCCGGCGGCTGCGGGGAGTCATTAACTCATGCCCATGCGCCTTTTCCTCAGCCTGCTGTTGCTCGCGGCCATGCCGCTCACCGCGCGCGCCGCCGCCTGCGATGTGCCGGCCGAGGTGATGAGCGCCGCCCGGCCGATGCCCGCGGTCGCGCGCGCCATCCAGGCCCGCAACCTGCGCGTCCTGGTGCTTGGCTCGGGCTCCATCACGGGGCCTGGTGCCTCGGGGCCGGATGCGGCCTGGCCGGCGCGGCTGGAGGCGATGCTGGCGCAGCGCCATCCCGGCATGCGGGTGGAACTCACCGTGCGTGGTGGCCGGGGCGTGACCGTACAGGACCACCTGGCGCTGCTGCGCGAGGCGCAGACCACCCAGGCCCCCTCCCTGGTGCTCTGGCAGGCGGGCACGGTGGAGGCGGTGCGCGGCCTTGACCCCGATGAGATGGGCGAGGCGATGATGCAGGGGCTGGAGCGCATCCGCCGCGCGGGCGCCGATATCATCGTGATGGACCAGCAATATTCCCGCTTCCTGCGGGCCAATGCGAATATCGAACCCTATCGGGACAAGCTGCGCCTCGTCGCGGCTGCGGCCGGCGCGGCCCTGTTCCGCCGCTATGACCTGATGCAGCATTGGGTGGAGACCGGCGCATTGGACATGGAGCGAACCGCGCGCGCCGATCGGGCCGGCGCCACGGACCGGCTGAATGACTGCCTGGCGCGCGCCGTGGCGGAACTCATCGCGCAGGGTGTGGCGGAAGCGCGCTGAGCCCGGCGGGGTGGTTCCTTGGGCGCGAAATCCCCTCTAGCCTCGCGGCGCATGACCCATCCCGCATCGCTTTCCGCCGTCCAGGCCGCCGCCGCCATCACCGCCGGCAGCCTCTCCGCCACCGCCCTGGCCGAGGAGATGCTCGCCCGCATCGCCGCGCGCGAGCCGGTTCTGCGCGCCTTCACCCATCACGAGCCGGCCCTGGTGCTGCGCCAGGCCGCGCGGGTGGATGCGGCGGTGAAGGCCGGCGCGCGGCTGCCGCTGGCCGGGCTGTTCCTGGGCGTGAAGGATGTGCTCGATACGGCGGACCAGCCCTCGCAATATGGCTCGCCCATCTGGGCTGGGCACCGGCCGCGCAGCGATGCGGCCTGCGTGGCCCTGGCGCGCCGCGCGGGCGCCATCATCGCCGGCAAGACCGTCACCACCGAATTCGCCACTCGCTTGCCCGGGCCCACCACCAACCCGCACAATCCTGGCCACACGCCGGGCGGTTCCTCCTCCGGCTCCGCGGCGGGCGTGGGGGCTGGCGTGCTGCATCTGGCCTTCGGCACGCAGACCGCGGGCTCCATCCTGCGCCCGGCCGCCTATTGCGGCGCCGTCGGCTTCAAGCCGAGCCATGGCCGCTTCCACCGCGCCGGCATGAAGGTGATGAGCGAGAGCCTGGACACCATCGGCCTGATGGGCGCCAGCATTGCCGATGTGGCGCTGGGCATGACGGCGATGACAGGCTTCGAGCACAATCTGCCCAAGCCTGGCCGCGCGCCCAGGCTGGCACTCGTGCTGGCGCCGGGCACGGCCGGCACGCCCGGGACGGCGGCGCTGATGGAGCGCGTGGGCGACGCCGCGCGGCGCGCCGGCGCCACGGTCACGCTGGTCACGCTCGGCGCGCCCTTCACCGATGCGGTGGCGCTGCACCCGCATGTGATGAACATGGAATCCGCCGAGGCGCTGGGCTGGGAAATGGACCATGCCCGCGCCCAGCTCAGCCCCATGCTGCGCGAGAAGATGGAATGGGGCCTCACCGAGCCGCGCGCCAGGCTGGCCGAGGGCCGCGCCGCCTTCGCCGCCGCGCAACTGGCCTTCAACGACGCCATCGCTGGCTTCGACGCGGTGCTGACGCCCTCCGCCCCGGATGAAGCGCCGGCCGGCACGGATCACACGGGCGACCCCATGTTCAACACGCTCTGGACGCTGCTGCATACGCCCAGCGTGACGGTGCCGGTCGGCCAGGGCGCCAAGGGCCTGCCGCTCGGCGCGCAGATCGTGACGCGGCGCGGCGAGGATGCCGCCTGCCTGATGTGGGGAGACTGGCTGCATGGCGCCTTCCATGGCTGAGATCCTCGTCGCCGGCGGCGGCATTGGCGGCCTTGTCACCGCGCTTTCCTTGCAGGCGGCGGGCTTCGCGCCGCGCGTCTTCGAGGCCGTGGCGGAATACAAGCCACTCGGCGTCGGCATCAACGTGCTGCCCCATGCGGTGCGCGAACTGACCGAGCTGGGGCTGGCCGAAAACCTCGCCGCGACGGGCGTTGCCACGCGAGAGCTGCGCTACATCAGCGCGCATGGGCAGGAGATCTGGCGCGAGGATCGTGGCCTCGCCGCCGGCTATCACTGGCCGCAATACAGCATCCATCGCGGCATGCTGCAGATGCTGCTGGTGGAGGAATGTCGTGCGCGCGGCATTCCGCTGCACACCGGCCACCGCGTGGCTGGCTTCACCCAGGACGCCGATGGCGTAACCGCCCGCTTCGAGAATGGCGCGCAGGCGACGGGTGCCGCGCTGATCGGCGCCGATGGCATCCATTCCGCCATCCGCCGCCATTTCGCGCCGGGTGAGGGCGCGCCCTCCTGGCAGGGGGCCGTGCTCTGGCGGGCCACCACCATCGCACCCCCCTTCCTGACCGGCGCCACCATGGTGCAGGCCGGGCATCACGACCAGAAATTCGTCTGCTACCCGATCCGGCACCTGCCCGATGGCAGGGTGCTGACCAACTGGATCGCCGAGATGCGGGTGGACACCTCCAAGGGTTTCAACCGCGAGGATTGGAATCGCGACGCCGACCGCAACGCCTTCCTGCCGCATTTCGAATCCTGGAACTGGGGCTGGCTGGATGTGCCCGGCCTGATCCGCGGCGCGGAGCGCGTGCTGGAATACCCGATGGTGGACCGCGACCCGCTGGAGCGCTGGACCGAGGGCCGCGTCACGCTGCTGGGCGATGCCGCGCACCCGATGTACCCCATCGGCTCCAACGGCGCCTCCCAGGCTATCCTGGATGCCCGTCAACTGGCGCTGCATTTGGCGCGGGCAGGCGACATCGCCGAGGGGCTGGCGCGCTACGAGGCAGCGCGGCTGCCGCCGACGGCGAAGCTCACATTGGCCAACCGCGCCCTGGGTCCGGACCTGATTCTGGAGGAGGTCCATCGCCGCGCGCCGGATGGCTTCGCCGATTTGCATGCGGTGATCAGCGAGCGCGAACTCGTCGAGACGGCGTCCAGCTACAAGCGCCTCGCGGGGTTCGATCCGGCGCTGCTGAACCAGCGGGAGAGCTGGAGCGTCACGCGCTGACGCCTCGTGGCGGTTGTGTCACGCAGATTGCCACGCCAGCCGCGCAGACTGGACGGCAGAGGACGCTTGCCGCCGGAGATCATCTGTCAGCCCGGCGCAGGCTGTCGCCTCCTGTACCCGTCTCGGCTTTTCCCAAGGCTGCGTTGCGCGGCCTGGTGTCCTGTTGCGGGCCGTGCCCGGCGTGGGTGGCCCGAGGTTGACGCCACGCCCCAGCCATGAGGACTCTCGGCCCACAGGATATGGGCGGGAGAGCCAGCATGAAGGTTGCAGTGATCGGTCTGGGCAGCATGGGCGGCGGGGCGGCGGCGAGCGCACTGCGCGCTGGCCTCGATGTCACCGGCGTGGACCCGAGCGAGGCCGCGCGCAACGCCTTCGGCAACCGCGCCGTGGCGCGCGGGGCTGATCTCGATTCGGAGCAGGCGGCGGTTCTGGTGCTGACCGTGAACGCGGCCCAGGCCGAGCGCGCCTTGTTCAGCCCGGAAGGGGCCGCGCAGCGCCTGGCGCCCGGCGGCGTCGTCATCTGCTCGGCCACCATGGCGCCGGGCGAGGCCAAGCGCCTGGCGGCGGAAGCGGCCGCGCTGGGCCTGCTCTACCTCGACGCGCCGGTCTCCGGCGGCGCGGTCGCGGCGCGGGAGGGGCGGATGACGGTGATGGCCAGCGGCAGCGAGGCCGCCTTCGCCGCCGCCAGGCCGATGCTGGATGCCATTGCGGGCCAGGTGTGGAACCTCGGCGCCGAGCCGGGGCAGGGGGCGGCCATGAAGGTGGTGCACCAGCTTCTGGCGGGCGTCCATATCGCCGCCGCCGCCGAAGCCATGGCGCTGGCGCTGCGCGCGGGGCTCGACCCGCACATCGTCTATGGCGTGGTGAATGGCGCGGCCGGCGCCTCCTGGATGTTCAAGAACCGCATGGCCCATGTGCTGGCGGGCGATGACACGCCGCTCTCGGCCGGGGATATCTTCGTGAAGGATCTGGGGCTGGTGGAGGCAATGGCGCGCGAATCGGCGCTGCCCGTGCCGCTGGCGGCGCAAGCGCTGCAACTCTTTGTGGCGCAGCGGGCGATCGGGCAGGGCGGGCGGGATGACGCCTTCGTGCTGCGCGTCTGGCAGGCCATTGCCGGCTTTTCGCTGCCGGGCGAGCCGGGCGGGGCGGAGGCGCGCAAACCCGAAGGGTAGAATGAGAACAAACGCGGAAAAGATGGGTTGCGTTTACGATTTGTTCGTGTTTACCTTTGCCCATGAGCACGACCTGCCCAACGAATGACAGTCTCCGCATCCCGCCCAAGCCGCGCTTGGCCGGGATGCGCCCCGCAACCCCCCTGCCGTTGCAGCTTGCCGGCTCGGCCGCTGCGGCCTTCGGCCTGGCCTGGCTGCTGAGCCGGCTGATCATCGGCTGATGGACCGGGGCGCCGCGCCATGCTGGAGTCATGTGCATGCGAAGCGCCTCATTCCTGATTGGCCTGCTGATTTTCATGGGCGGCTGTAGTGCCTGGCGCGCGACGCCGGAGATCAGGATGGCGCCGGACCCGGTGGTCTATCCGGCCCCGGCGGAGCTTCCCCGTTATATTCCCTGGGTGAATCGTTCCTCGATGTAACAGCGAAATGTTGACGTGAATTGAGATTTCATGTTGTGAAGTCATGCGGACAAAACCCAAATCAAGAAAAGATCGGAAAATTTCTCTTTTCCCCGGCAAATCAGGCTGCTTGGACGCGGGAGAGGCTCCACGAGCCTCGTCTTGCGCTTCACGCTTGGCCACCCGCCGCGCTCTCCTTGCCGCGCCCCTCCTGGCTGTGCTGCCGTTCAAGGCCGCGCCGGCTGATGAACCTGGCGGCGGGCTTCGCGGCATACTGGACCGGCGCCAGCTTCGCATCCTCGTGAGCCTGGAGGTTCCGCCCTTCGGATATCGCGATTCCTCCGGCGAGCCGAGCGGCTTTGATGTCGCCATCGGCCGGCTTCTGGCCGAGGGGTTGGGCGTCAGGCCCGTGTTCCAGGATGTCTTGCCGGGCGAGCGGCTGGCCAGGTTGCTGGCCGGTGAGGCCGATGTGGCTGGCAATGTGACGTTGAGCATGGAGAATGCGCGCCGGGTCTTGCTGACGTCGCCGGTCAGCCGGGCGGATATCGTGCTGGCGGCCTCCGTGCGTCACACGCTGCGGCGGCCGACGGACCTGGAAGACCATCCGGTTGGCATGCTGGCCGGGGCAGGGCTGGAAAGCGTCGCCCAGGAGATCCTTCCCGCCAGCGCGCCAATTCTGATCTATGAAACAACGGCTGCGCTTGCGGCCGCGGCTGAACAGAGGCTGGTCCATGCGGTCGTGCTGCATCGGCCGGTGATGCAGCGTTTCCTGCTGGATTTTCCCGGATTGGAGTTGACTCATCGTTTCGTCCTGGCCCGCCGCTGGACGTCGGTCGGCGTGCGCTTCGGTGAGCATGATTTGCTGCGCGCTCTCAACAGCCTGATCTTCATCGCAAGGAGAGGCGGCATGGTCTCCGCGCTTTCCGAGGCGATCCTGGGGACGCCGCAGGCGGAGTTGCCAAGTTTCTGAAGCAAGGCGCAACTTCGTTTTGCGTTCGCTTTGAAATATTTATAGGTTAACGCCATGGCCTTCGCGCGCCGCGCCCTCCTTGCCCTGCCATCAGCCCTGGCCGGCTTGCCCGCCGCGGCGATGGCCCGTGCGCCAGGCGGCGCCCTGGGGCGGATCCTGGCGGAGGGGCGCGTGCGGATCGGCGTTGCTCACGATATCCCTCCTTATGGGCTGATCAACGAAGCCGGCGAACTTATCCGGCTGGAGGTTGATCTTGCGCGTGACTTGGCGCGCAGCCTCGGCGTTGAACTGGAGCTGGTTCCGCTGCCTGTCGGGGAGCGTATCGCGGCGGTGGCGCTTCGCCATGTGGATATGGCCGCCGCCGCGCTCATCATGTCACCGGGCCGATTGCTGCGGGTGGCTTTCACCCATGCCTATGGGCAGGTCGCCATGCTGCTGGTCACCTCGGCGCTGCACCCGCTCTCCAGCGTGGCTGAACTTTCAGGCCGGCGCGTGCTTGGCATGTCCGCCCCGCTCATTGCTGCCTTGCCGGCCCTGCCGCCCGATTCGATTCTCGCGGTGGAAGCGGAGCTGACGCGTGGCGTCGCGGCGCTTGCGGCTGGAGAGGCGGCGGCACTGGTTGTGGCCGCGCCGACCTTCCGGCATTTGGCACTCCAGTTTCCTGAAGCCCAGCTCCACCCGATCCTGACGCTGAGCGAGTTGCCCTACGCCATGGCCGTGCCGCTGGGCGAGCCGGATCTGCTTCGGTTTCTCAATACCTGGGTGCTCCTGCGCGAGGAGGATGGCACCCTGGCCTCGCTGCACGAAACCTATCTTGGCGGGCCGGTCCCCGACGTGCAGCGCTTGTGACGCCAGAACCCCGCGCGCGGCGTCAGCCGCAATCCGGCAAGCCTGGGCGGCAAATCAGTCGCCGGCGCGCGGTCATGACGGAATCCTCGATGGTGGGGTCGGTCAGGACGAAGC
>Ga0209103_1000615_pt1 | contig 11036 bp, 9 predicted proteins | sample 4C3metaG_FD_184152 | JGI IMG/M metagenome (GOLD analysis project Ga0209103, IMG submission 184152) | Freshwater bacterial and archeal communities from Indian Creek, Illinois, USA - 4C3 metaG (SPAdes) (version 2) | ecosystem: Environmental > Aquatic > Freshwater > Unclassified | place: USA: Indian...
GAGTATCGTATTCATTCGCAATTCCGTATCTCAATGCTTGTCATCTCGTGGCCGTCTTTTCTATCTCTGCGCAAACCAGGTTGCGAAAATCACTCGTTGCAGACCGGCAGATATTGAGTAGATGGGGCTGCGCACGTGCGTTAGAAATTTCGCTGAGCCAATTGTCAGGGCGAGCGTATCCTGGCGGCAGGCGGAATGCGGAGAACTTGCGAGAAAATGGGATGCAGAGAGCGCGCCTTCCCATCAGCAAGGCCCAATAGACTCCATGGTAGGAGTTTGATATAATTGTTTTTCCTGACGCAATGAACGCTAGTGCCTCTTGTAGTGAGCTTGCGTTATTTGATTGAGTTGGGATGTCAGAAGGAATTTTAATACCCTGGATGTCAGTCTTCCCTGCATGATAGTAGAATACGACTTCGTGCTCTGGTTCCGGTGGGGTGTCAAACTCCGGCGCCATACAGCTCGTGCACGGTGCCCACCTGTATCGATGGTCCCCCCAGTCACGCGTACCGACTAGATCACAGAGTTTCCGCGCCCGCGCATAGCGTAACGATATCGGGAACGATTGAACAGTGCTAACGCCCCAAGCGATATGGGTCGTCCCTAGTCTTTGTTTGACGCCTGAATAGGTGGATAACCCGCCAAATATCTTTCCACCGCCATAGATCCCAATGTCGTAATAACCGCCCGGCTCGCGTATGTCTCGGACCTCGACAGATTCTGGCCAGTCAAACCAGTCAAACGGACTGCACCAGCGGTCACCGATATTCTGTGTCTTTCGGAGGTGCTGGAATACGATCTTCACTGCAGATCCCTCATCGATGGCTTGCGTACAAAGCGCCGCAAATCGCCACTGCTATATATCCCTTTCCGATTAAGGAAGTCGACCGCCGCCTTGTCCGCGATTGGATTTTCCTCGATAACAGAAACCTTGGTGCGGATCGCATCTTGGCGTTTGCTGCGATCAACACCCGAAACAGCTCCTTTACTCATCTTCGCCTCAAGCTCGAGGCGAGATCGTGTGTAGTAGTGGTTAAGTTGAATGTTTCGAGTGGACAGGAATTCCTCATTGGCCCGATTTTTGTAATTTGCAACTGTTCCAGTGTCGTTGAAAGAGTTCGCGCCCATATCGGATGTTTGAAACTTGTGCACGCTCACTTGGGAGACTTTGCTGGGATCGACGATACATTTGAAATTCAGCAGCGGACCCTCTTGACGTGGGGACCGCTCAACGTATGCAAATGGCGCTGCTTCTTCGGGCGGGGTATCATGTCCTGAAGAGCCATACATAACCCAAGGAAGTGAAATATTGGAATACGCGTTAAGACGCTCGAGCGCCTGGAGAATGTCCTGGTCGTGGCGTGGTACGAGTAACTCATCGATGTCGATGAATGCCATCCAGCGATAGGCTGAACCGAAGGTGCAAATGGCATGACAATAGGCCATGATCTGCTGAGGTATTATGATCCTCGGCTTATTGGCTGTGGTGCTAAGCTTCCATGGAAGGATGGTCGTGCGGACCGCCGGCACATTTTGTGCCTCTTGGACAGTTCCATCGGTTGAAAGATTGTCATAAAGGTAGAAGTCGCTAACGCCGGCAGCAGCGTGGAAGCGCAGCCAATCTCCAATGTGGCGCTCTTCATTGCGCATTATTGCGCATATAGCAAGGCCAGAGCGACTTGGCGCTGGCGTTGGAGGGATGATGTCAACTCGAGAGGCGCGCGAGAGAGATCGCTTAAATAGCCTGCTAATAGCCTTTTCAGTGAAGAATTCTATCATTTCCAGAAACCAAGCAAGTTAGGGCCCGCAAGGCGCGTTCTTACCTTTGCAAGCTCTTCGGTCTCCATGTACTCTCCCGTACTGGGGAGCTTTGGGTAATATTCTTGCGCCAGGAATGACAGAAACGCGTCTCGTGATTCTGGGTCGAACGACAAACTGTTCTCCGGATCGTTGAGAAGGCGGCCCAGTCCTTCTACTGTTGGGCAATGTGTTGCGACGCCGGGGATTGTCCAGAAGCATTCTCCCAGAGCGACGACAGGTTTCTGAAAGAACATTGCTTCAAGTCCAACCGAAGAATTGACCGTCATCACGGCTCGGGATGCAGCCACTTGGTCAAATGTGTCTGTGATATTATCTAGAACGATATTGGATTTATCGTACTTGGTTATTAGGTCACCAAATTGGATTGGAGAGCTTGGATGCTCCTTAAGCCGCAGGTGCCAGCCAAGAGGTAGGTTGCGTGCGGCATCAATAACGGCTGCGATAGTTGCTTCTACTGTCCGAAATTTTCCACCAAAGATGCGGAGCTGGCTGTCTCCAGGAACTTGCAGCGGCACAAAGATGAAGGGTTCGGTCATTGGTCGCCCTGGGATGGCGCCAGTGCGCTGTATGGAGGGTTTGCGTGCTTGGATTGTGCTTCTGATTTCGCGCCAGCTATCGGCCGCGCCATACTTCTTTGCCCAAGCTTTGTATGGGCCGATCTCGCGCGGGAGGCTATTAGCGTGGTTTACGCCGCGAGGGTCGATGGTTATGCGGCCTGAGAAGGGGCTGAGCTCGAAGTAGAGCGTGCGGGCCCCGGCATCTCGTGCGCCGTCCATAAATACGCGGCGTGTACCATTCAAGCCATTCCAACATACAGCGATAGCATCTCGGTTGTCTTCGAAGAAGGATCGCGACCCATTATATTGCATTTGAAGCAGAGCGATCTTGGCTGCCGTCATCCATCTGGTTGTTGGTTTCTTGGTTGCCGCATCAAATGCAGTTTTTGCCCGAACTGATGTTTCCGGATATCCTTTGACACGTATGGGTGGCAGCTTTTTCCACTTGATTGATCCAAGGCTTTGGAGGGTCGATATGATTGTTGCCCTTTTTGATTTCCTTGGGTCGAGGCAAACAAAGCGAAAATCACTCGAAGGCATTGTCATTCCTTTTTTGTGGGCCAGGAGCCATCCAGTGATGGTCATATTTTCCTGCATAAGTATGACTCTTCCAGGCCGGGACACAAGTAGGTGAAAGTTGCGTCAGAGCATCCACGCCGATCGGATCGGCAGCAGCTTCTTATTTGCCTGGGGTGCTGAGGCTCCCCTTAATCGATCCGTCTCCTCATTCAACCGCATCCCCATGCTGATCAGCCCATGCAGGGCGGCGTGGGCGTAGACGAAGGTGTCCAGCGCTTCGTTGCGTTCGCCGTCGCGCTTGGGCTGCCAGGAGCGGATGGGGCGGCCCTTCTCGAAGCGCGTGACAACGCGCTCGGCGGTCAGCTGGCGGAAGTAATCGGCATCGAGACGGCGGGGGAAGTGGATGGCGCCGGGCCCGGGCTCGGTCAGTTTCAGGCGGGCGTAGACGGCATCCTTCACGGCATCGACGCCGACGATGAAGAGCGGGATCTTGCCCTTGTTGGTGCGGGTGGGCCGCCGCGGCCAGACCGGGATGCCCGGGCCACCGCGTCCCTTGATTGCCCAGATACGGCGGGCGAGGCGGGTGCGGCAGAACTCATAAGCCATCTTGGTGTGGTGACCACCGGTGTCCACAGCAACGGCGCGCACGGGGAGGTCGCCATAGTTGCCGTTCAGAACGCCATCCAGGTCGGACCAGAGGCGCGGGCCGGAAGGGTCGCCCCAGAGCACGCGGTAGTCCGTGACCCAAGCCTCCTCGTCGCGACCCCAGCCGACGATCTGCGCCTCGATCCGGTCGCCCTGCACATCGACGCCCGCCGTCAGCACGGCCACGCCGTGGGCGAGGTCACTGCCCCAGTCCTCGCGCCGCGCCATCAGCGGATCGGCGGGAACTGTGTCGCCCGCCTGGTCCTCCCAGGACTCGCCCAGCTTGGTGTTGACCCAGACCTGCAGACGCGCGGGATCCTTGGCGACGCGGGCATGTTCTTCCGCAATCTCGGCCCAAGTCTCCCATGGGGAATAGAGCGATGACAGGTGGAACCCCGCGGTGCGGCCATCGCCCGGCGCGGTCGGTCGCCATTCACCAGCGGCCAGAAGCCGGGGCTTTTCGTGTTCCTGATGCACACCGCCGCAGGCCTCGCAGACCAGATAGGCGGCGTCGCGCTGTCCCTCTGGCCACCGGATGCGCGCCCAGGTGATCGGGGCCATGTCGCCGCAATGCAGGCAGGGGACATGGAAATACCGCTGATCGCTGTCAAGATAGGCCGCCTCGATGCGGGAATGGCCTTTCAGCGTGGGCGTCGAGACCATGTAGATCTTGCGCCGCCCCCGGAAGGTGGTGGTGCGCTGGATCGCCAGATCGACGGGATCGCCTTCGCCATCGGCATCGCCGGGATAGCCGTCCACCTCGTCGAGGAACAGGTATCGGACGGGCGTGGATCGCAAGCCCACCGCGCTGTTCGCGCCGGTCATCACCAGTTGGCCGCCGGGGAAGGATTTGCAGAACAGGCTGTTCCCGGCGTCGCGTGAACGCGGTGCCGAAACCAGATCGCGCAGAGCAGGCGTGGCCTCGATCAGCGGGTCGATCCGGACGGTGGTGTTGCGCCGCACCATATCGAGCGACGGCATGACCAGCATGGCGATGCCGGGGGCGTTCTGGATGATGTAACCCAGCCAGTTCAGCCCGGCCTCCGAGCCGCCGGTCTGCGCGCCCTTCATCAGCACGACGCGCTCGTAGGGGCTGGCGGTCGAGAGCGCGTCCATCACCGCGCGCAGATAGGGCGTGCGGTCGGTGCGCCAGCGCCCCGGTTCTGCAGATGTCGGCGGCAGGATGCGATGGCGGTCGGCCCAGTCCGACACCGGGATCGGCGGTTCAGGGCGGATGCCGCGCCGCCAGGCGAGGTCGATGTCAGGCACCATCACCAAAACTCCCCAACGGCAGGTCGGCCAGGTGCTCCAGATGCTCGCGCATCATCCGGTCCAGCGCCGCAAAGGTGGCACGCGGATCGGCGCCCACCTCTGCCGCCAGCAGCGGCGCTGTGCGCTGCACCCAAGCCATGTGCGCGTCACGTTCGGCCCGTGCTCGGGCGAACACCGTGCGGGTGGCCGCTACGGTTTCGATCAGCTGACCCTGTTCGCGTTCGAACGCCAGCTTGGCACGCTGGACCTTGACGATCTCATGCAGGCGTTTGGCCTCGGCCAGCGTGGTCGAGACCCGGGCGGGGGATGTAGGGGCAGCGAAAGCACCACCCTTGTTGCGACGCGACGGATCGAGATTGTCTTCGATCCATGCCAGCCCCTCGGCCACGTCGATCTGACCATCGGGGCGCACCGGCAGCCCCTCGGCCACCAGCTGAGAGATGCGGCCCTTGGTCAGGCCGACCCGCGCGGCGAAGGAGGTCTTGGTTTCAGAGGCGTTGAGTTTAGTCATTTCCGCCCCCTGACGCTGGCGGGCCAATGCGCTGCGCTCCCCCGCATACAAATCGGTCCAAAAGGAACCGCCCTGCGGCAGTCTCAAAGTTTCGGATCGGCTGACACCACGTCCCGCCTGTTCCCGAGGATTGCCGGTCTGTCTGGTGGGTTTGGTGGATGTAGTGGGTTTGTTTCCCGCCGCTCCTCATAACTGTCATAACGCGGGATGTGGGGTGGGGGATGTCAGGTGACGGGATCCTCCACCTCACTGACAAAATCGGTGACAAACATAGATATCGCCGGAAACAAATCCACCAAACCCACCATACCCACCAGATTTTTCGGGACTGTTCGTTACCCATTGGCACGGCACCGCACAGGTTCCGAAACTTCGAGACTCCGGCCGCCTTGGGTTTCGGACCCCTGGATTTGCCAGCGCGCGTTGCCTGCCGAGACTGTCGCCCCGACGATCTTGCGGCCGCCAACGATGCGGTTCTGGTTGCCGCTGATCCATTTGCCCAAACGTCGGCTGTTGATCGCACCGCCTTCGCCCGCCACAACCAGCAAGGACTCGCGCAGTTCAGGGTGAACGAACTCCGCCTTGCCGAACATCTGCTGCCGCTGTTCCGCCGCCCGGTCAATCAACTCGCGCACGCTGATCGGGGCCTCCCCGATGACCGCGTGCCATTGCTCCAGCACGGTGGTCAGCGATTCCAGCTTCGGGTCTGCACCGCGCATGTCCTCCATGGTTTGGCACGGGTCGGCCTCGCCCAGCCAGATCAGCGCATCGCGCACCCAGGACGACCAGTCATCGAACGAACCGAGCGGGGTGCGCTGCTCTGGCCTGCCCGCCACGAAAAATGCCCGCAGGACCGTCAGACCGGCCGCGACATAGTCGCCGCGCGCCTCCGTGACCATGGCCAGCGGCTTGCGCTGGAAGGCCCGCAGTTCGGGGCGTTCGACGCCGGGATCCAGCGTGGCACGGATCGCGCGCCTGGTCATGTCCCCTTCGAATTTCAGGTTGTTGCCGGTGGCAAAGACGGCGGAGTTGCTCGGAACCTCGGCATTGATGGACTTCCCGAGTATCCGGACCTTGAGGCTTGTCTGGGTCATGGTCTGACACAGCAACTCGCCGCCCAGCGCGTCCTCGCAGTTGTCGATGGCGATGATCGTGTCGCCTGCGAGCAGGGATGCGCCGAGCCGCTTTTCCATTTCCTCCTCTGACTTGCCCTGCGCGATGACGGGCGCTGGGCGCGATGTGGCGATGGTGGCCGCCAGATCGACCAGCATGGATTTCCCACTTCCTGCGGTCGGGGCGCTGAAGCCATGCAGCGGGGCCGTGGGCAGCGAGCGGCGGATCAGGGCCGTCAGGATGGCTGACAGCGCCACCGCGCGATCCGCCTCGGTCACGAAGGGAAAGGTCGAGATCAGATCCTTGAGAAAGCCCAGCGCCCGCAGGGCCATGGCCCGGTCAGGATCGCGCGGGATCACCGGAAAGCGGCATCCCTTTGGGTCGAACAGAAGTCCGGTTTCGGTATCATAGCCGGGCAGATCGAGGATCGAGCCGTCGGCGCGCAGCGTGGGGGATATGATCATGCCGGTCAGAACGGGCAGCCGCCATTGGCCCTCGCGCGCCAGGAACGTCTCGGCGATCCTGTGGGGGCAGTCGGTGCGCAGCCATTCCTCGGCGCGCTTGTCGAACCGCTCCCAACGCGCGGCGCGCGTCAGGGCCTCCGCCATATGGTGGGCATTGACATCCACGAGGCGCGGCACGGCGACGATCCGGCCGCCGGAAACGTCCACAGGCACCATCGCCGGGCGCACCACAATGCTGCCGCGCTGGTAGTATCCAAGCTTGGCCTGCATCAGCGCGCCTTCGGCCTTGTCAACGGTTTCATGCAGAAAGCCCGCGTAGATCCTGATGGTGGGCCGACCGTCATCCTCGATCGCATGGCCGTCGTGGTCCGTTTGCGCTGGTTTGGCGTTCGGGCTGTGAGGCTTTTCCGCGCGCCAGCCGTGTGACCGCGCCAGCCAGAACAGCGTGCCCACGGTGATGTTGCGCACCTCCGAAAAGCTGTCCCATTTATCTGCCGAACAGGCGGCGTCATTCTTGGCGGCCTGCGCGGACCATTCCTCCCACAGGACGCGGCCCTCCGCGCCCAGCGCTGCGTAAAGGGCCAGCCCGACCCGGATCCATTCATCGTATGGTAGATCGTCATTGGGGATGTAGGACAGCGCCTCTTCGACCAAGGCGAACGACGGGGCCTCAAGCCGCCGCAGGCCAGCAGCCTTCCGGCCTTCACGCTCCACATCGCGCGTGTCCGCCTTGCTCTGCCCGCCATGCTGGCGCAGGTAGGTATCCGCCGCGGCGATGAACGCAGCGCAACTCTCCTTGGACACAGGGGGCAGGTCGGCCAGTGCCACCTCAAGCGGCGAGCGTTCTGGCCAGTGATAAGGTGCCTTGGTATCGGGATGGATGCCAAAGCCCACGAACTGCTGCCCGGTCGCCAGCACTTCCACGCGCGCCACAGTGCCGTCGAGCATGTGAAATTCGGGCGTCTGGATCTTGTCGAAGGGATCATCGGTGCGGAACGCCAGCAGGATCTTCGGCGCGCGTCCGATGCGTTTGGCAGGTGTCGCGCCCAGCATGTCGCAGGCGAGGGTGGTCAGATGCGCGGCCTTGCCTTCATCGAGCACATCAATGTCGATGCCGATCAGGGTGCCGCAGAGCAGGCCGGTGTTGGTGCAGTTGCGTTGGGCGTTGGTCCAGCGGGCGATTTCGGCCTCGTCGGCCGTCGCGCACACGGCCTCCCAGGATTTCATGACCGGACGTTTTCCCGCAGCCTTCGTGGCCACATGCGGTCCAAGGATGGGAACGGGGCGATAGGCGTTGCGATGGAGGGTCAGGCGCAGGTCGGTGAGATCATCCGCAAGTGCGGCTGTCATGCACGACCCTCCTGTTCTGCGATCCAGTTCAGGATGGTGCTTTTGCGGGCGCAGATCACCGATCCCATCTTGAAGTGCGGCATGCCCTTCGGGGCCTCACCGGTCAGGTAGTAGACCTTGCGGCGGTGTTTCACGTCGCCGAACAAGAACCTGGCGATCTCGTCCGCGCCGCGAAGGAGGTCATCGCCGAGCGTCACCTCGGTCGCGGTCTGCTGAAGGTTCTCGACGGGGCCGGGGTGTTTGGTCATGGCTGGGTCTCCTTTCTAGCGCAGGGCGTCCTGCAGGAAGTGGGCGTCAAGTCCGTGGAGGCGGCGCCAAGCGGCGCGAACCTGCATGCTGATGTTGATGCTGGCGGTGCTCAGCGCGTTGGCATGGGTTGCCATGGCCAGCTTGTAGGCTCGTTCGGCGGTCGTGATCTGCGCCGGTGACGTGATGGCCGTCAGCTTGGCGCGACCCTCCGGACTGCCAAGCAGCCACGGCAGCATCTGGAATGTGTCCTTGGATGTTGCGCAGCCGAGGATCAGGTTGGTTTCCCGAGGCGGTGCATCGTGGAAAAGCAGGGCGACCAGAGGTGGCGCCCGCAGGAACAGATACTTCCTGTCGATCAGGTCGAGATGCCAGTCGTCTGGCGAAGATCGGATCAGCGCGCCCTCCTCGGGTGAAATCGTCCCGGCAATCGAGGCTGTCAGGGCGGCCCATGTGCCCGATTTTGTCTTGGCCATCGCTTCTGCCACGATCCGGATGTTCCATGCGAAGTGCTCGCTGACCGCTGCACCGATCGCAGCAATCAGCACGTCCTCCTCGCGCCACAACCGCCTGAAGCCGCCGTGTTCCTTGGGGGTTTTCTGTGCCTGAATGGCTCCGGCCGCTTGAAGGACACGCAGGCTGGGCAATGGCATCCCCGATGCCGCCACAGCGTCCGCGTCGCCATGGAAGAGCGGTTCGGGCACTTCCGCGCCGTTCCGTTCGCTGGCTGTCATTGATGAGGGCTCCGTTCATGAACAAGGGCTTTACACGCGCAACAATCCATTGCAAGTGCATGTGAGACGGTTCATATCACCAATTAACGGGCTTTGACAACTGGTCCCGTTTCTTACGGTCACGGAGGGAAATCATGGCCACGATCCGCAAACGCATGCTGCCCTCGGGCCTGGTCCGGTGGCAGGTGGATTTCACCGACCAGGCGGGTAAGCGACGGTCCAAGCTGTTTCCGCGCCGCAAGGATGCCGACGTCTATCTGGTCAAGGTCCGCTCGCTGGTGGCCAACCATACCTATCTGGCCGACAGCGACAGCACGACGGTGGCCGAGGCCGCGAAGGCTTGGCTCGACCATTGCGAGGTGCGCTGCAAGACCGGGCGGCGGATGGAGCGGTCCACGCTGCGCGGTTACAGCGACTATGTGCGGCTGCACCTGACCGCGCCCGAGGTCGGGATCGGGGACAAGCTGATCGCGCAACTGACCCGCCGCCATGTCAACGAACTGCGAGACCGGCTGCTGCTGAATGGCCGGTCCGAACACCTGACTCGCCGCGCGCTTTCGGTGCTGAAGCTGATCCTCGACCATGCCATCGACAATGGTCAGTTGTTCACAAATGCCGCGCAAGGGGTGCGGGTGATCAAGTCCAGCCGGATCGAGCACAAGGCCCCGGTGCCGTCCAAGGAAGCGATCCGGGCCCTGATCGAGGCGGCAGACGAGGATTTCAAACCGCATCTGATCGTGTCGGCGCTGGGCGGCCTGCGTGCGTCAGAACTGCGGGGCCTGCGCTGGCAGGACGTAGATTTCGACAAGGGCTTCGTTCACATCCGCCAGCGCGCCGACGCCTACAACCAGATGGGCGAGCCGAAATCGCGGGCAGGGTTCCGCGATATCCCTGCCGGGCCCATGGTCCTGAACGCCCTGCGCCGCTGGAAACTGCGCTGCCCGAAAAGCGAGTTGGGGCTGGTGTTTCCTGCGCCGCAGGGCGGGATCCTGCAGCACACCCGCACGCAGGACCGGTTCAGAAAGCTGCAGGAAAAGGTGGAAGTGACGATGCGCTGGCACGACCTGCGGCACTTCGCCGTGTCGCTCTGGATCGAGCAGGGCTTCTCGATCAAGGAAATCATGACATTCGCGGGCCATTCGTCTATTCAAATGACCATGGAACGCTATGGCCACCTGTTCCCGTCGCCCGACCACCAGAACGCCATGGCACAGGTTGAAGCAAAGTTGCTCGGGTAGGGTTCGCCGTGGATACGAATATTTTGGCCGCGATCATCGCGGGAAGTGCTGCGATTGCTGGTGCCGCCGTGGGCGGCCTTTTCCCTTGGCTATCTCAGCTCGACCAGAAGGCTCGTGAACGCGCCACCAAGCGGATTGAGCGTCTAGAGAACGAAGTCCGGGCGCGGATCGCTCTTGAAAAAGCAGCCGTGGAATGGATCGTAGAGTTGCGGGGGAAGAGCGAACAAGGTGCGGGCGTTCAACGTGAACTCAGACAACGAGCGCAAGACAAAACCGGGCTGCGACCCAAAATGTCCGATAGCCATTTGCCAGATTGATATAAACTCCCGTTCTGTCCCAACGGCTTGCGGCTGTTCCGTGCGACACAACGCCGACGTTGCCAGCCTGAAAATCGTCTAACAATTTGAAATCACAACGTTATTTCGGGTGTCGAGATGGGCCTCATAACCTGAAGGTCACAGGTTCAAATCCTGTCCCCGCAACCAAAATTACACGTAAGATCAAAGACTTCAAAGCCGAGCTAAACGCTCGGCTTTTGTCGCTTGAAGTCTACATCAACGCCACAT
>Ga0209103_1000616_pt1 | contig 11019 bp, 7 predicted proteins | sample 4C3metaG_FD_184152 | JGI IMG/M metagenome (GOLD analysis project Ga0209103, IMG submission 184152) | Freshwater bacterial and archeal communities from Indian Creek, Illinois, USA - 4C3 metaG (SPAdes) (version 2) | ecosystem: Environmental > Aquatic > Freshwater > Unclassified | place: USA: Indian...
GGATTATTCATGGCTTACTTGGCATTTGAAGCGCGCTCGATCTTGGCGCCGCCTCGGGTTTTCCCTCGATGAACAATCCCGGCTCCAGTTCATCGAAGCGGGTTCAGGACCGCACGGACCGACTCAACAAGAACTGCTTCTGCGTTACACTGGACCTTCCATCGCTGCGCGAAGCGATGGAGCGCGAGGCCGGTGAGCCGGCATTCTTCGAGACGTTCATCCGCCCCAAGGCCCATCTGTTCTCGCACGTACCGGTGTTCCTTTCGGCCACCACCGTGGATGAGATGCGCGCCATCGCAGCGGCTGTGGAGACCACCGCCCAACTCGCGGCATACAAAGCCGCGGTCCTTTCCTGGGCGCCGGAAATCGCGCGGGCGGATCACGGTCCGATCGGGGCATTGATGGGCTACGACTTTCATCTTGGCGAAGACGGCCCCCGGCTGATCGAGATCAATACCAACGCCGGCGGGGCATTTCTCAATGCCTTTCTTGCAAGGGCGCAGCGCGCGTGTTGTGCCGAAATGGACATCCCCCCGACGCTGCTATCCTTTGAGGACGCGGCGTTCCGCATGTTCCAGAACGAATGGATTCGGCAGCGTGGAACGGGCGCGCCAGAACGCATCGCCATCGTCGACGACAATCCGCCGGAACAGTATCTTTATCCCGAATTCGTGCTCGCGCGGCGGGTTTTCGCGGCACGAGGGGTAGACGCGGTCATCGCCGACGCCGGTCACCTTAGCTACGACGATGGTCAGCTCAGCGTCGACGGAAAGACGATCGATCTCGTTTACAACCGGGTTACCGATTTCGCCTTTGATCAGCCCGAGCACAAGGCATTGCAGGAATCCTACCGTGATGGCGCGGTTGTCGTAACGCCGAATCCGCACAACCACGCGCTCCTTGCCGACAAGCGCAACCTTTCGCTTCTTTCGAATTCCGCGACACTTGAGGCATGGGGAGTCGACCCGGGGATTCGGGCCGGGCTTGCTGCCGTTCCACGCACCGTTCTGGTCAATCCCGACAACGCTGATGCACTTTGGAAATCCCGCAAGGACCTGTTCTTCAAGCCGACAGGAGGACATGGTGGCAAGGCGGTATATCGTGGCGACAAGCTGACGAAAGGAGTCTGGGCGGAGATCGCGGGAGGCGGATACGTTGCCCAGACGCTGGTCCGCCCCAGCGAGCGCATGATCAAGATCGACGAGACACCCCAGAGGCGCAAAATGGACGTGCGACTGTATACCTATGATGGGCAGGTGCTTCTGGTGGCCGCGCGCCTTTATCAAGGCCAGACCACAAATTTCAGGACGCTAGGGGGTGGGTTCGCGCCGGTGTTCGTGATCTGAAGCGAGAGCTGTTGGGATCTTGTATAATGAAATCAATCCCTTAAGGTGGAGAAGGTTGGACGTCAGACCCATCCCCTCCGCCACTTGCACATCGCAAACCCGAGATGAGGTCCCTGACGGGGCCTTTTTTCTTTTTGTTTCAAAGGGGTTTAGCGAGGCCATCCGACTTTGGGAGACCGGCGTTTCAGCCGCAATCGGTCTCTGAACGCCCCGCGTCTCTTTCCATCCGCCCTTCGTAAAAATCGAGACGGATTCAAAAACTGATGATTTTTCAGTATCTTGGTGGAATCGAATTGCGCCGTAGTTGAAGCGGGTTCGTCTGCTCTCGGTGCAAACAGAGACACCCGAAGGCGGCGGTTCACAGCGCAAAACCTCGTACTGATGCGCGAAGCCCGTGGTGACAAACGGCCTCGGGGCACCTAGCCTGGCGCAATGTCGAATGGTCCCTGGACGGATGAAGAGAACGACCTGATCGTCGCGGATTACTTCGCGATGCTGGCCGACGACATCTCCGCGCGCCGCTACAGCAAGGCCGAGCATCGCCGCGCGCTGCTGCCGCTGCTGACCGACCGGTCCGAGGGGTCCGTCGAGTTCAAGCACCAGAACATCAGCGCGGTGCTGAAGGGCCTCGGCGAGGACTGGATCCCGGGCTACAAGCCGGCCTTCAATTTTCAGATGACGCTGGTGGATGCCGTGGCGCGGTGGCTGGCGCTGAACCCGGCCTGGCTCGGGCGCCAGCCGGGGCTGCAACCCGGCGCTGGCCTGCGCGAGGCGGCGCAGATCTGGGTGGGGCCGCCGCCCACACTGTCGAACCAGCCGCCTCCGCAGGAGCTGGACCAGATGCTGCACATCGCTCGCAAGTTCGACGTGGCGGGCCGGGACGAGCGCAACCGCGCCCTTGGCCGCGCGGGCGAGGAGCGCGTCCTGGCGCATGAACGGGCGGCATTGCGGACAGCAGGACGGGACGATCTGGCGCGCAAGGTGCGCTGGGTTTCCGAGGAGGATGGCGATGGCGCGGGCTACGACATCGCGAGTTTCGCCCCGGACGGGCTCCCGCGGCTGATCGAGGTCAAGACGACGAACGGATGGGAGCGCACGCCCTTCCACATCACCCGCAACGAACTGGCCGTGGCCGAGGAGCGCCGGTCGGAATGGCGGCTGTTCCGGCTGTGGAATTTCTCCCGCGAGCCGAAGGCGTTCGAATTGCACCCGCCACTGGACGCGCATGTCTCGCTTACGGCGACGTCCTTCCAGGCGAACTTTCATTAGGACAAGACCTGCCTCCAGCGTCTTCTCCAGCATATACTCTGTCGCATTGGCGCAAGTGAAAAGGGCTAGCAACTTCGGTGTCGTCTCATACACTTCCTGTTGCAGCGCACATACCAGAGGTCCGGACGAACTCTGTGCGCCCGCCTCTGCTGGGGCGCCGCAACGTATTGATTTTATAGGGAAAATTATGTCGCGAAAGGGTGCTTACATCGGGGGTTCGACGGTAGTTCAACTAGGCAGTGTTGGAGGCCCCGAGCGGCCAAAACACGTAGAAGAGTCCACAAGCGCAGCCTTCCCTCGAGTTGGTGGCGCCAAAGTTGATGTGCCGAAAACAAAGCCGCCGACGAAGCCGCGTATGGCTCACCCAACATTCAAGAAGTTCCGGCGGCGAGCCAACGATGTGATGGGTTTGCTGCCATACGTTGAAGATAGGCATCGGCCAACAGCGAGGGCGCTAGAGCTCGACACTGGCACGGGAGAGAGTTCGATATTTGTTACACTCGCTCCGCCACTTGCCCCTGCGAAAGCGTTCTCCCGATCCGGCTGCGGCCGGATTTTTCCGTTGTTTTCGGGGGTTATGCGGGATGGGCTGAGCACTGGCGGTGGCGCCAGCTGGCCCGGAAGCGTTCTCTCAGGGCCGATATTCTCAGGACCTCATGACTGCGCCAATTTGGTGTTCAGCTTCCAAGTACTTGAAATCCCTTACATCTGTCGGCTTATATGATGCCGCAGGTTTCAGAAACCAGGCGCTCACGGAACGAGACCCCTGTCGAAACTTTCTGCTCACGCCGACAGATTGATCAGTTAACCTACTGGGGTGTCCCCAGCGGCACTACATTCATGACTTCAGCCCTCCCGACATCCCCGAAAGCGATGCCTCGGCCTGGGCCAGCACCCCGCGCACGGCGGCATCTTCGAGGTCGGGCGGGTAGCCGTACTTCCGAAGTATTCGTTTCACAAGGACCCGCAATCTTGCGCGGGCGCTTTCGCGGTGTGACCAGTCAATGCTGACGTTGGCCTTGAGCCCCTTGAGCAGTTCATGCGCGATGATCTTCAGCTGGTCATTGCCGAGAATATCGACCGCGCTCTGATTGTCGGCCAGCGCGTCGTAGAAGGCCACCTCTTCCGGGGTCAGGCCGGACTCCTCGCCCCGCTTCCGAGCTTCGCGCACTTCCTTTGCCAGCGCGATCAGTTCTTGCAGCACCTCTACCGTGCTGATGGCGTTGGTGTGATAGCGCGCGATGGCCTCTTCCAGCCGTTCCGAGAACTTCCGGGTTTCGACAACGTTGGACCGGCTGCGCGACCTAATTTCGTCGTTCAGCAGCTTTTTCAGTGCTTCGAGGGCGAGGTTCTTCTTCTCCATCTGCCCGACCTCGGCAAGAAACTCGTCCGACAGGATGGAAATGTCGGGTGACGAAAGTCCGGCAGCCGACAGGATGTCGACGATTTCGGTCGAAGCGACAGCGCCGTTCACGATCTGACGGATGGCAAAGTCACGGTCAGCAGCCGAGCGGCCGGATGTATCTGAGGCCTTCACCATTGCTGCCCGAACAGTCTGGAAGAAGCCGACCTCATCGCGGACCTCGCGGGCGGTGTCACTGGCAGAACAGAGAGCAAATGCTTTCGACAGCGACAGAACTCCGTCCTGATATCGTCGGTGCGCGGCCTTCTTCGCTTCCTTGTCCGTTTCGCGCTGGGCCGCCTCATCTTGTTTGGCGAGGATCCAGTCCAACGCTTCTGCCAACGCGACAAGGCGCTGATGCGGGGTGCCGGTCAGCCCCTTGGAGTAATCGAATCCGTGGAGCATGGCACGCACGACATCCAACCGCTCCAAGAGGGCCGCCACGGCTTCGGCCTCGTCGATGCCTGCCTGCTCCTGGTCCGAAGCAGAATACTGGCCCAACGCTGACTTCAGGTTCTGGGCGATCCCGATGTAATCGACGATCAGCCCTGCTGGCTTGTCTCGGAACACCCGGTTCACCCGCGCGATCGCCTGCATCAGCCCATGCCCGCGCATCGGCTTGTCGATGTACATCGTGTGCATCGAGGGGCTGTCGAAGCCGGTCAGCCACATGTCCCGCACGATCACCAGCTTCAGCGGGTCTTTCGGATCCTTCGCCCGCTTGGCCAGCAGGTCACGCCGCGCTTTGCCGCCGATATGCGGCTGCCAGGCTTCCGGGTCCGAGGCGGAACCGGTCATGACGATTTTCACCAGCCCGGCACCGTCGTCGTCGGAATGCCAATCGGGGCGCAGGACCACGATCTGGTTGTAGAGGTCGACGCAGATGCGGCGGCTCATGCAAACCACCATGGCTTTGCCGTCCATCGCCTGCACCCGCGCCTCGAAATGGGCGACCAGATCCTCGGCAACCATCCGCAGCCGTTTCTCAGCCCCGACCAGAGCCTCGACCGTGGACCACTTGCGCTTCAGCCGCTCCTGCTCGCCGACCGCTTCGTCTTCCGTCAGTTCCTCGATCTCGGCATCGACCCTCGGCTTCTCCTCATCGGGCAAATCGATGCGCGCGAGGCGGCTTTCGTAATAGATCGGCACCGTCGCTCCATCCTCAACGGCACGGCTGATGTCGTAGACGTCGATGTAATGGCCGAACACGGCGGGCGTGTTCACATCGTCCTTCTCAATCGGCGTTCCTGTAAACCCGATGAAGGAGGCGTTGGGCAGCGCGTCGCGCAGGTGCTTGGCGAAGCCGTAGGCGATCTCGCCCGTCTTCTCGATCCGTGCCTTGAACCCGTACTGGCTGCGGTGCGCCTCATCCGCGATCACCACGACGTTGCGCCGATCCGTGAGCAGGGGGTAAGCCTCGCCTTTTTCCGGTGCAAACTTCTGGATGGTGGTGAAAACTACACCGCCCGAAGCGCGCGACAGCGCCTTTTGCAGATCCTCGCGGCTGTCGGCCTGAACCGGCGTCTGGCGGATCAGGTCGCGGCACATGGAGAACGTGCCGAACAGCTGGTCGTCCAGATCGTTGCGGTCGGTGATGACGACGATGGTCGGGTTTTCCATCGCTGGTTCGCGCACCAGCTGCCCGGCATAGAAGGCCATGAGCAGGCTCTTGCCCGATCCTTGCGTGTGCCAGATCACACCGACCTTGCGGTCGCCCCCGGAACGGCTGGCCTCCACCGTGCTGGCCACAGCCCGCTTCACGGCGTGGAACTGGTGATAGCCCGCGATGATCTTGGCGATGCCGCCGGGCGTGTCACCAAAGACCGTGAAATCCCGCATCAGCGACAACAAGCGCTCCCGCGCGAACACCCCCTCGATCAGCACCGACATTTCCGGCGCACCTTTCGGCGCCACATCGGCGCCATCGGTCGTGCGCCAGGGCATGAAGCGCTCCAGATCGGCGGTCAGCGAGCCGATGCGCGCTTTCACCCCGTCGGTCGTGACCAGCACGGCATTGGCGCGGAACAGCGACGGGATCTGCGCCTTGTAGGTCTGCAACTGGTTGAAGGCCGCGCCCAGCGTGGCGGTTTCCGCCCCCGGCTTCTTCACCTCGATCACCCCGACTGGCAGACCGTTCAGGAACACCACCACGTCCGGGCGGCGGTTGCTGCCGTTCTCGATCACCGTGAACTGCGCGATGGCCAGCCAGTCGTTCAGCCCATCCTCCGGGTCCACCAGCCGCACCGCATCGCCGCGGATCGTGCCATCCTCGGCCCGGAATTCCACCGGCACGCCCTCGATCATGGCGCGGTGCAGGCGGCGGTTCTCCTCGATCAGCGACGGGCGGTCACTGGCGATGATCCGCCGCAAGGCATCCTCGCGCGCATCCTCGGGGATCTGCGGGTTCAACCGGGCGATTGCATCGCGAAGGCGGCCGGAAAGGAAGGTGTCGGAATAAGCCTCGCGTTCCGGGTTGCTGCCGTCCGGGCCAGATATGGCGTCGTTGACGCAAGCATAGCCCAGCGCCCCAAGCTGATCGAGGAGGACGGCTTCAACTTCGGCTTCGGTCAGCATCGACTGGCAACCTCCGGCTTGGGCGGTCTGGTGGGCTTGTCGATCACTTTTGCACCGCAAAACAGTTTGTGGGTCAGTTTATCGGTTATTTCGACCCACAAGAGAGTTTGATGCCAACAAGTGATCCTCAAAACGCGTCCCGCCCTTCGCAGATGTTCAGCAACTCCGGGAAGGCCAGCACGGCGGGCCGCCTGCCGCTGGATGCGCGGATTTCGCGCAACAGCCCACTGTCGCGCACCAACCGCAGGATGCGCTTGGCGGTCGGTTCGGGAATGTCGGCCTGCGTGACGAAGTCGGAGGCCACGAAGATCGGGCGGCTGAAGAACCAGTCCAGCGCACGCACCCCGTATTGCGACCGCGTGGCACCGACCATCCAGTCCTTGCGCGCCGTGTAAAGCGCATGGATCGCCTGCGCCTTGGCCTGGTTCGTGCCCGCCTGTTCGATGATCGCACGCAGGAAAAACCCGCACCAGCCAGTCCAGTCGCCATCGCGCGACACTGCCAGCAGGCGATCGTAATATTCGTCGCGGTGGCTTTCCAGATACTCTGACAAATAGAAGTTCGGCGCCGACAACAGGCCCTTGGATTTCAGGAACAAGGGGATGATCAGCCGACCCAGCCGCCCGTTGCCATCCAGAAACGGATGGATCGCCTCGAACTCGGCATGCAGGATAGAAAGCTGGATCAGCGCATCGGGCGCGGCGGCGTGGATATACGCCTCCCAGGCAGTCATCGCGTCGGGAAGCGCCTCGGCGGAGCAGGGGATAAAGCGGGCTTGCTCGATGGTGCAGCCTTCGGGGCCGATCCAGTTCGGGATGCGGCGATACTCGCCCGGTGCCTTGTTGCGGCCGCGCACGCCCTGCATCAGCCGCGCGTGGGTCAGCCGGATCAGGCGCTGCGACAGCGGCAACTCTTCCAGAAGGCGGGACGCCTCGGCCAGTGCGGCGCGATAGTTCAGCACCTCGTGGATGTCGGCTTTCTTGGCGGTGCTTTCATCGCCTGGCTGGCCCTCGGCCTCGAACTCAAAGACCTCGCCGATGGTGGCCTGCGTGCCCTCGATCCGGCTGGACAGCACGGCTTCCTGCGTCGTCAGGGGCGAGAGCAGGACATTGGGGTTGGGGATGCCGTGCAGCACGCCCTCATACCGCGCGACGGCGGCATTGGCCGGGCCGATCAGCGGCAAAAGCCGCGGCCAGTCGAGCGCCCCGGGCGGGAACCGGCCCTGATGATAGGCAACGGCCATCACGCCACCGCGCTCGCGAGGCTTTCGGCCTCGGCCACCCGCAACTCCCCCGACATCAGGCGCGGCAGCAGGAGGTCGCGGGTCTGGGCGAGGGTGCGGGATTCACGTTCGTTCTTGGCGATGCGCTCGTAAAGCGGCGTTGCGATGGCATCAAAGGCACGCAGCACGGGTTCTGGCGAGACGACCACGGGGAGTGGGCGGAAATTACCTTTGCTGATTTCCTGGAAGGTCGAGCCATTGGCCTTGGCAAGGATTGCTTCCATGTTCTCAAGCGTCCAGAGCCAGGCAAAGACGTTCGACACCCGCTTGTCGCAGATCATGCCGATGAAACCTTGATTGATCGACACTGGCAACTCGGCAATGGCGAGGTAGCCAATCGGCGCACGGGACGACAGCAGCAGCGCCCCGACCGGCAAAAGACCGGAGCTGATCTTCGCAAGACCAGCCTGACTGATGGTGCGTGAGGTTTCCAACAGGACAGGTGCTACGAGGTTGGACAGGTCTTTTGGCGTGGCCCAGTTGATGCCGCCGTCCCAAAGGTCCGGTTCCTTGGTGCTAGGGGTCGAGCCGCCGACAACGCGGACCTCATCGCCGATGGTCGAAACTTCCCACCCCTCCGGTTTGCCCTCGGCGTCGAGGCGGTCGGGGAAGAGGGACCAGAGGTCGGGGGAGAGGTAGGGCGCGCGGGATTCCATCTTGGCGCGGGTGGGGCCGAAATCGACGAACCAATCACGGAACAGCGCCCGCGCCATGGCCTCGAGCGTGGCGTTCATCTTCCGGTTCAACTCGATCTTGTCATCCAGCGCCCCGAGGGTGGCGGCAATGGCGCGTTGTTCGGGGAGGGGAACCGCCGGAATCTCGAACTTCTCGATCATCCCCTTGGTCAGTGCATTCCGAGTTGCACCAGAGGCTGCCAGCCCAAGCATGTGGGCCTGCATCTCCGGGGAGACCATAAAATATCGGAGAAATCGTGGGTCAATAACCTCGGGCTTCGGCCGAATGATTGCGACATGTTGGTTCACCCGGGCGGGCAAAACCATGGGGTCGACTTGGCAAACCCGAGCGACGCTATCGCCTGTGATGTTCAAAAGAACGTCGCTGGACTGAACTTCGACGTTGGATAGCTGGTCGGCTTGCTCTTGGGAAATGAACGCGAGGCCACCAATCGAAAAACGCTCATTCAAGACATTCTGACTGCGAATGAGCGAGTATGGGCCTTGGGCAAGGTATGCGTCCTTGCCGCCGCGCGGGGTAGCGCCGCTGCCGATCTTCAGACAGTGATCGCCAAGACGAAGAGTTCCCCTCACACCCCAACCCCCGCCAGCCGCGCCCGGATCGTCGCCGTCAGCTCGTCGGCCTCGGCGAACTGCGCCTCCAGCTGCTCCTGCAACCCCGCGAAGCGTTCGGCAAAGGGCGTCTCGTCCTCCTCCGCCGCCTCGGCCCCCACATAGCGGCCCGGGGTCAGGACGTGGCCGTGCGACCGGATTTCCTCAAGGCTCGCCGATTTGCAGAAGCCCGGAATGTCGGCATAGCCCTCACCCAGCCGCCAGGCGTGGTAGGTCTCGGCGATCCGTGCGATATCGGCATCCGAAAACTCTTTCCGCGTGCGATCCACCATGAAGCCCAGCTTGCGGGCGTCGATGAACAGCACCTCGCCGCGCCGGTCGCGCAGTTTGCGGTCGCGGGCGATGCCGTTCGACTTGTCCTTGGCCAGAAACCACAGGCAAGCCGGGATCTGGGTGGAATAGAACAGCTGCCCCGGCAGGGCGATCATGCAATCGACCACCTCGCCCTCGATCATGGCGCGGCGCATCTCGCCCTCGCCCGACTGGGTGGAGGACATCGAGCCATTAGCCAGCACCACCCCCGCCGTGCCGGTGGGCGACAGGTGATGCAGGATGTGCTGCAGCCACGCGTAGTTGGCATTGCCTGCAGGCGGGATGCCGTATTTCCAGCGCCCATCCTCGCGCAGCCGCTCACCGCCCCAGTCCGAGATGTTGAAGGGCGGGTTGGCCAAGATCACATCGGCGCGCAGGTCGGGAAGTTCGTTCTTGTGGAAAGTGCCCTCGCTGTTCCAGCGGATGTCGGCGTCGATGCCGCGCACGGCAAGGTTCATCTTGCACAACCGCCAGGTGGTGTAGTTCGACTCCTGCCCGTAGATGGCGATGTCACCCAGACGGCCGCCATGCGCCTCGACGAACTTTTCCGACTGCACGAACATCCCGCCCGAGCCGCAGCAGGGGTCATAGACGCGGCCCTTGTAGGGTTCCAGCATCTCGACCATGGTGCGCACGACCGAACGGGGGGTGTAGAACTCGCCACCGCGCTTGCCCTCGCTGCCCGCGAACTGGCCGAGGAAGTATTCGTAGACCCGGCCCAAGAGGTCACGCGCCTGGCCGCGATCCTGCCCAAGGGCGATGCCGGAAATCAGGTCGATCAACTCGCCCAGCATGACAACGTTCAAGGCGGGGCGGCCATAGTCCTTGGGCAGCACGCCCTTCAGCGAGGGGTTGACCTTCTCGATGGCGATCATGGCCTCGTCGATCAGGCGGCCGATCGTTGGCTGTTTGGCGTTCGCCTGCAAGTGCGACCAGCGGGCCTCGGGCGGAACCCAGAAGATGTTGTCGGCCAGGTATTCGTCGGGGTCCTCGGCGCCTTCGGGGTATTCGGCAATCAGCGCCTGACGCTTGAGCTCGAACCCGTCGGAAATGTGCTTGAGGAAGATCAGGCCCAGGGCGACGTGCTTATAGTCCGACGGCTCCATATTGCCGCGCAGCTTGTCGGCGGTCTTGAACAGGCTGGCTTCAATGCCGAGGTCCGAGCCATTGTCGACTGATGCCATTGGAGTAAATTCACCTATGCCTGTTCAAGGCAGAGGCTATTTCACACGGCCGATAAAATCCAGCCGGCATCCCCTTGCTCCGACCAGGAGACGGGAAACGGCCGCATCACCTGCGCCAGCGTCAATTCTGTCCCCTGCGTGCCGTCGAGGATCGCCTCGACGATGACGGGGGAAACTCGACCTGATGCGGGCCGCGATTGCACATTTCGGGATTTCGCCGGGGAGCCAGGGCAAGAAGGAATGCCTGATGGACTGGTTTCTTGAGCAGCAGATCGAGGGCGAACCGGTGTCGAACAAGCTGGCCGACGCCATGGCCACGCTGATCCGGCTGCCGTCGGCACAG
>Ga0209103_1000618_pt1 | contig 10978 bp, 6 predicted proteins | sample 4C3metaG_FD_184152 | JGI IMG/M metagenome (GOLD analysis project Ga0209103, IMG submission 184152) | Freshwater bacterial and archeal communities from Indian Creek, Illinois, USA - 4C3 metaG (SPAdes) (version 2) | ecosystem: Environmental > Aquatic > Freshwater > Unclassified | place: USA: Indian...
TCGAACGCTACCTGCTGCTGCTGGCTGCCGATGGCCTGTTCTGGTCGCGCCTGTTCGGCCTCTCGCCGGTACCGGCCGAGATCCGCTCGCGGCTGGCCGCACGGATCGAGCAACGGTTCCGCGCATTGATCGGCCCGGCTGCCAGCGAACCCCCGTCTTCCTCCTCTCCTTTTTCCGGCACCTGAACCATGGCCGCTCCGCCCCCCGTCGATTCCCGTCGCAAGCCTCCGAGCCGGCTCCGTCGGCCGCTGCTGATCGCCGTACTGGCCCTGCTGCTCGCCGCCTGCAGCGGTGGTGGCGAGATGGTCCTGCCGCCGGCCGAGGTCAGCGCAGCGCCGGTCCTTGTCCGCAGCGTGGCGCAATGGGACGAGTTCACCGGCCGCATCGAGGCCATCGAGCGCGCCGAAATCCGACCGCGCGTGGCCGGCACCATCACCGCCGTGCATTTCCGCGAAGGTGCGGCGGTGCGTCGTGGCGAGCTCCTGTTCGAGATCGATGATCGGCCCTACCAAGCGGCACTGGCCAGCGCCCGCGCCGACCTCGCCCGCGCCGAAGCACGGCAGACGCTGGCACGCAGCGAGCTGGCACGCAGCACTTCGCTGCTGGCCGAGAATGCGGTTTCGGTCGGCGAGGTGGAAGCCCGCCAGAATGAGGCGCAACAGGCCGAGGCCGACACGCTGGCCGCCCGCGCCCGGCTGGCACAGGCCGAGCTGGAGCTGTCCTTCACCCGGATCACCGCGCCGATCGACGGTCGCGCCGGGGCGATCCTGCTGCGCGCCGGCAACCTGGTCGGAGTCGGCGAACCCGCGCTCACCACCGTGGTCAGCAACGATCCGGTGCATGTCAGTTTCCGTAGCGACGAGCGCGCCTACTTGCGCTACCAGGCCATGGCCCGCGAGGGCGAGCGACCCAGCTCGCGCGATGCCGCCAACCCGGTGCGGGTGGCGCTGGCCAACGAACAGGGCTTCCCGCACGAAGGCCGCATGGTGTTCGTCGACAATGCCGTCGATCCGGCCACCGGCACCATCCTCGCCCGTGCCGAACTGGCCAATCCGGACGGCCGCTTCACGCCAGGCCTGTTCGCCCGCGTGCGCCTGCTCGGCTCCGGCGAGCGCGAGGCGGTGCTGATCCATCCGCAGGCGGTGCTGACCGACCAGGACCGCCGCTACGTCTTCGTGCTGGGCGAAGGCCCGGAGGGCGGCAGCGTGGCGTTGCGCCGCGACGTGGTGCTGGGGCCACAGATCGATGGCCTGGTGGTGGTCGAGCAAGGCCTTGCCGCCGGTGATCGCGTGGTGGTCCATGGCACGCGCCGCATCTTCTTCCCCGGTGCGCCGGTGGTGGCGCGCGAGGTAGTGATGGATGCACCGGACGCCCGCATCGAGGCCGACGCCAACACCGCGGACGAGGGCTGACGGATGGCGCACGCCGATCTCTCCCGCGTCTTCATCGACCGGCCGATCTTGGCCGCGGTGCTGTCGATCGCGATCTTCGTCGCCGGCCTGCTGGCCCTGCCCACACTGCCGATCACCGAGTACCCCGAGGTGGCACCGCCCACCGTGCAGGTCACGGCGATCTACCCCGGCGCCAACCCGCGCACCATCGCCGACACCGTGGCGGCACCGCTCGAGGAGGCGATCAACGGCGTCGAGAACATGATCTACATGCGCTCGGCCTCGGCCTCCGACGGCACCGTGGTGCTCTCGGTCACTTTCGCGCTCGGCACCGACATCGACCTCGCCGCCATGCAGGTGCAGAACCGCGTGGCCCAGGCTCTACCGCGCTTGCCGGAGGCGGTGCGGGCACTGGGCGTGACGACGGCGAAGGTCTCGCCCAACATCACCATGGTGGTCCACCTGACCTCGCCGGACGGGCGCTACGGCGGGCTCTACCTGTCCAATTTCGCGGCCATGAACGTGCGCGATGCGCTGGCCCGGCTGGAGGGCGTGGGCAGTGCCCAGGCCTTCGGTGCCGGACTGTACGCGATGCGGATCTGGATCGACCCCGACCGCGCCGCCGAACGCGGGCTCACCGCGCTCGACATCGTCGGCGCGATCCGCGACCAGAACATCCAGGTCTCGGCCGGCGCCCTCGGTGCCGCGCCGCAGCCGGCCGGCTCCAGCACGCAGCTTCTGGTCAATGTCCGTGGCCGGCTGGAAACGCCCGAGGAATTCGGCGCCATCATCGTCCGCACCGGCGAGGGTGGCGCACTGACCCGCCTGCGCGATGTCGCCCGCATCGAACTCGGTGCCAATACCTATGCGCTGAACTCGCTGCTCGACAACCGCGAGGCGGCCGCCATCGCCATCTTCCAGGCCCCGGGTGCCAATGCCATCGCGCTGTCCGACGCGGTGCGGGCGACCATGGCGGAACTGGCCACCGGCTTCCCCGAAGGCATCGCCTGGGAAGTGGCCCACGACCCCACGGTGTTCGTCCGCGCCTCGATCGACGCGGTGGTGCAGAAACTGCTGGTGGCCGTGCTGCTGGTGGTGCTGGTGGTGGTGGTGTTCCTGCAGACCTGGCGCGCCTCGATCATTCCGCTGCTGGCGGTGCCAGTCTCGATCGTCGGTACCTTCGCGGTGCTCTGGCTGCTTGGTTATTCGATCAATGTGCTGACCTTGTTCGGCCTGGTGTTGGCCATCGGCATCGTGGTCGACGACGCCATCGTGGTGGTCGAAAACGTCGAGCGCCACATCGAAGACGGCCTCTCGCCCCGCGACGCCGCACACAAGGCGATGGGCGAGGTCAGCGGGCCGATCGTGGCGATTTCGCTGGTACTGGCGGCGGTGTTCGTACCGCTCGCCTTCATCGGCGGCGTGACCGGCGAGTTCTACCGGCAGTTCGCGGTGACGATCGCGGTTTCGGTGCTGATCTCGGCGTTCAACTCGCTGACGCTGAGCCCGGCGCTGGCGGCCAGCCTGTTGCAACCGGCCGGTGCCCGCAAGGACCGCCTCGCCCGCGGCATCGATCGTCTGTTCGGGCGCTTCTTCGCCGGCTTCAACACCCGCTTCAAGCGCGGTGGCGACCGCTACGCCGGCCGCATCGGCGGCACCATCGCCCGTGCACCGCGCCTGCTGGTGCTGTATGCCGGCCTGATCGGCGTGACCGTGCTGGGCTTCACCCAGATCCCCGGCGGTTTCATCCCGACCCAGGACAAGCAGTACCTGTTCGCGGCCGTGCAACTGCCCGAGGGAGCCACGCTGGAGCGCACCGAATCGGCGATGCGGCAGATGGGCGAGATCGCGCTGGCCACCCCCGGCGTTGCCAATGTGGTGCAGTTCCCCGGCCTCAACGCGGTGCACTTTGTCGCCACCCCGAACGTCGGCGTGATGTTCATCGGCCTCGACCCGCAGAAGGATTTGCCCAAGCCCGCCGCCGCCATTGCCGGCGGGTTGACCGCCGCCTTCGGTGGCATCGAAGACGGCCTCGCCTTCGCCTTCATGCCGCCACCGGTGGCCGGTTATGGCAATGCCGCCGGTGTCGAGGCCTACATCATGGACCACGGCCGGCTGGGCTATGGCGAATTGTTCACCGCCACCCAGGCACTGATCGCCGCCATCAGCGAACAACCCGGTTTCGGACAGGGCTCGGCCTTCTCCTCGTTCCAGGCCAACGTGCCCCAGCTCGAGGCCGTGGTCGATCGCGAGCAGGCCAAAGCCGCCGGACTGGCGCTCAGCGATGTCTTCGCTACTTTGCAGATCTATCTGGGCAGCGCCTACGTCAACGATTTCAACCTGTTCGGCCGCACCTTCGCGGTGTACGCCCAGGCCGATGCGCCCTTCCGCGACGAGCCGTCCGACATCGCGCGCCTGCAAGTGCGCAATGCCGAGGGCCAGATGGTGCCGCTGGGCAGCATCGTCGAACTGCGCCCCGACTACGGCCCCGATCCGGTGATCCGCTACAACGGCCACCCGGCCGCCGACCTCAGCGCCAATCCCTTCGACCCGGCGACGGTGAGCAGCAGCGACGCCGTGCGGATCGCCGGCGAAACCGCCGCCGCCGTGCTGCCGCAGGGCATGACGCTGGCCTTCACCGGACTCACCTACCAGCAGGTGCAGCAGGGCATGGCCCCCTACCTGGTGCTGGTGCTCTGCGTGCTGCTGGTCTACCTCGTGCTGGCCGCGCTCTACGAGAGCTGGTCGCTGCCGCTGGCGGTGATCCTGATCGTGCCGCTCTGCCTGCTCTCGGCGATCGGTGCGATCTGGCTGCTCAACACCGTCAATGGCCTGTGGTTCGTCGCCCAGATGGCGATGGGCACGATCAACCCGATGACCGCCGCACCACCGACCATCATCGACATGAACGTGTTCACCCAGATCGGCCTGGTCGTGCTGATGGGCCTGGCCTGCAAGAACGCCATCCTGATCGTCGAGTTCGCCCGCGACCTGGAACGGCAGGGCCGTGGCATCGTCGAGGCGGCCGTCGAGTCCTGCCGATTGCGCCTGCGGCCGATCCTGATGACCAGCTTCGCGTTCTGCGCCGGCGTGCTGCCGCTGGTGTTCGCCAGCGGGGCCGGTTCCGAGGTGCGCCACGTGATGGGCGTGACGGTGTTCTTCGGCATGCTCGGCGTCACTTTCTTCGGCCTGTTCTTCACTCCGGTGTTCTACGTGGTGATCCGCAAACTGGAGACGCGTTTCGCCGCCCGCCGCGCCGCCCGCGAGGCCCGTCATGCCTAAGCCGCTCGTCCTTGCCCTCGCCGCCTTCTGGCTTGCCGGTTGCACGCTGGGCCCGCCGCATGTGCGGCCCGAGTTGGCCCTGCCGGAACGCTTCGACCAGGCCGGCACCACACATGCCGAGCCGGCACCCGCCGCGGCTGCGGTCTGGCAGGCCTTCGAAGACCCGGTGCTGGAGGCCCTGATCGCGCAGACGCTGGCCGCCAACACCACGATCGCGCAGGCCGGCGCGCGTTTCGAGGAGGCCCGCGCCCTGAGCGGCCTGAGCCGCTTCGCCCGCCTGCCCACCCTGACCGCCGGGGCCGACGCCAACCGCAGCAGCCCCAGCACCGAAGACCCCTTCCTGCCGCCCGGGCAGCCCACCACCGACACCTTCCGCGCCGGTTTCGACGCCGCCTGGGAGATCGACCTGTTCGGCGCGCTGCGCAACCCCAGCCGCGCCCAGGCCCGGCGCACCGAGGCCGAGGCCGCCCAGCTCGCGGCGGTGCGGCTCAGCATGGTGGCGGAAACCGCGCAGGCCTATTTCGCCCTGCGCGGGGCGCAGCGCCGCGAAGTCCTGGCGCGGGAAAACCTGGCCGCCGCCGACGAGGTGCTGCGGATCATCCACCGGCTGGCCATCGCCGGCCGCCTCGATGCGGTCGATGCAGCACGCGCCAAGGCCCAGCGCGATGTCCTCGCCGCCGCATTGCCGCAACGCGAGACTGAGCGGATCGCCCACGAGAACCGCCTCGCGGTGCTGACCGCGCAGCCGGTGGCGGCGGTGCGCGTGCGGGTGGGCGAGGCTCCGGCCGAGTTTCCCGCCCTGCCCGCGCTGGTCGCCACCGGCACGCCGGAGCAATGGCTGAAACGGCGTCCCGACATCGCCGCCGCCGAGCGCCAGCTGGCGGCGGCCCGCAACGATGTCGGCACCGAGATCGCCCAGTACTTTCCGCGCCTGAGCCTGCAAGGGGGCTTCGGCTGGACCGGCCAGCAGGCCGATGCACTGGGCACGGCCGGGGCCGAGCGTTGGCAGTGGGGGCCGGTGCTGTCCTGGCGTTTCCTCGATGCCGGTCGCGTTCGCCAGCACGTGCGCGCCGCCGAGGCGCGCGCCGATGGCGCGGTGGCCCGCTACCGCGAAACCGTGCTGCGTGCGCTGGAAGAAACCGAGAACGCGCTGGCCGGCTTCCGCAGCAGCCAGCAGGCCGCCGTCGAGCTGGGCCGGGCCGCGACCGCCGCACGCGAAGCGGCGCGTCTTTCGCGGCTGCGCTTCCGGGCCGGTGCCGACGATCCGCTCAGCCTGTTGCAGACCGAGCAATCGCGGATCGAACTGGAAGACGCCGCCGTGCAGGCCGAAACCGCTCGGGCGACCGCGCTGGCGGCTCTTTACAAGGCCCTGGGTGGCGATTTCGCCGAAGCAGCACCGCGGGCGGGCGGGTAGAATTCGGCGCTCCCCACCGGAACCGAAGGCCATGCCGAACCGCACGCCCCTCACCCGCTTTCTCATCGAGGCCGAGCGCGCCGGTCAGATCACCTCCGAGCTGCGCCTGCTGATCGAAGTGGTGGCCCGTGCCTGCAAGAGCATCGCCAACGAGGTGAGGAAGGGCGCACTGGGCGGCGTGCTGGGCGATGCCGGCACCGGCAACGTGCAGGGCGAGGCGCAGAAGAAGCTCGACGTGCTCTCCAACGAGATCCTGCTCGAAGCCAATGCCTGGGGCGGCCACCTGGCCGGCATCGCCAGCGAGGAAATGGAGGAGCCGCACGTCATTCCCGACGCTTACCCGAAGGGCAATTTCCTGTTGCTGTTCGACCCGCTCGACGGCAGCTCGAACATCGACGTCAACGTGAGCGTGGGCACCATCTTCTCGGTGCTGCGCTGCCCGGACGGTGCCACGCCGCCTGCCACCCGGCATTTCCTGCAACCGGGAAGCGCGCAAGTGGCGGCCGGCTACACCGTGTACGGCCCGAGCACGGTGCTGGTGCTGACCGTGGGCTTTGGCACCCACTGCTTCACGCTGGACCGCGACACCGGCAGCTTCATCCTGACCCGCCGCGACATCCGTATCCCGGCCGACACCGCCGAGTACGCCATCAACGCCAGCAACGCCCGCCACTGGGACGCACCGGCACGGCGCTACATCGACGAGCTGGAAGCCGGCAGGACCGGCCCGCGCGGCCGCGACTTCAACATGCGCTGGGTGGCCAGCATGGTGGCCGACGTGCACCGCATCGTGACCCGCGGCGGCATCTTCCTGTACCCGGCCGACGCCAAGTGCCGCGACCAGGGCGGCCGCCTGCGGCTGATGTACGAAGCCAACCCGATGGCCCTGCTGGTCGAGCAGGCCGGTGGCGCGGCCAGCACCGGCACGCAGCGCCTGCTCGACGTGCAGCCCTCCGGTCTGCACCAGCGCGTGCCGGTGGTGCTCGGCTCGAAGAACGAAGTGGCGGAATACGAGCGTTGCGTGCGCGGCGTTTAACCCGGGGAGAGGTACGCCGCATGCTGGATCGAATCCCTCGGAATCCCCCATGAACGCATTGCGCATCATCGCATCGTGCTGATCCTCGCGGTTGGCGCGGGCTTGGTCTTGGGCAGCTTCAGCTGGACCGAGGAAAAAACCGCCTTCAAAGCCGGCCCACTCGAGCTGAAGGTGCAGGACGAGCAGAGCATCGCAATTCCGATGTGGGCCTCGGGCGGCGCCATCGCCATGGATGCGTGGCGCTGGTAGGATTTTAGGGAACGGATGCCTCCGAGGGAACGGGCCCGAGATGCCGGAGTCACCACCGCCTTGGCTCGTCGCCGCGCGCATGAGCACGGTGTCGCGGAAGACCCGGGCCCTGCTGCTGGCGGTCGCGCTGGGGGCCTGCGGGCCAGCGGCATTCGCGAGTGCCGATGACCTGCCGCCAAGGAATGCTGCAGCGCCGGTGCAGGAGCTGACCTTCGTCAGCATTCCGGGCATCCCTCGCAATGTCGTCGCCAGTCTTGCGCAGGACCGCGATGGCTGGCTCTGGCTGGGCACCGGCGACGGCCTCGCCCGCTTCGACGGCTACCGCCTGCAGAGGGTCGAACGCGACGGTGCCGATGCGCTGGAACGGAACATGGGCTGGGTCCGCGCCATGGTCGCGGCACCGGACGGCCGCCTGTGGATCGGCACCGAGTCCTCGGGGCTTGCCGTCTACGAACCGGACACCCGGCGCATCCGCATCCTTGGCGGACCACAGCCGGGCATCCAGGCCTCGGTCGTGGCGCTGACGCTGGATGCCGAAGGCCGCGTCTGGATGGGCACTCTCGGCGGCGGCCTGCTGCGCTTCGACGAGCGCGCCCAGCGCTTCGAGGCCGTGGCCTTGCCCGGAAAAGCAGCCGGTGAAGGCCAGGCCCAGGCCTTGGCCACGGGCAGCGACGGCAGTGTCTGGATCGGGCACTGGACGGGCCTCGCCCGCTGGCGTCCGGGTGCCACGGCGCTGCAGCCGGTAGCGCTGCCCACGCAGCCCGAGGCACCCGACGACCCTTCGGTATTGTCGCTGCTGGCCACCGACGATGGCCGCCTCTGGATCGGCACCCAGCAGGGCCAGGTGGCGGTCGTGGTGGGCGAGCAGCCACCCGCCTGGCTGCCGGCCAGCGGGCGCGGCCCCGTGTCTGCGATGGCACTCGAGCCGGATGGGCCGCTGTGGGTTGGGCACCGCTCCGGGCTTGACCTCATCGACGCCGACAGCGGCGCGCTCCGACAGCGGCTCATGCACCGCGCCGAACAGCCGGCCGGCCTGGCCGGCAACGAGGTCAGCGCGCTGGTACGCGATGCCGCCGGGGCGATGTGGGTCGCGGGCTACGGCATCGGCTTGCAGCGGCACCGCAGCAGCCCGGCCATCACGGTGCGCGGCACCGACGCCGACCGCGAGAGTCCGCTGGGCTCGGCCGATGTGCGCGCCCTGCTCGCCCTTCGCGACCAGCGCATCCTCGCCGCCACCAGCGCGGGCAGTGTGGCCATCTTGGATGCCGATCTGCGGGTGCTCGGCGCACTGCCCTACCGCGGGCCGCCCATCGAGGCGATGGCCGAGGATGCGGCAGGCCGGCTCTGGCTGGCCGCGGCCGGCCGGGTGCAGAAGACCGACCGCGACGGGCATTTACTGCGTGAGTGGAGGCCGCGTGCCGGGACCGCGCTGCTGCTGCAGTGCGATCCCGATGGCAGCGTGTGGCTGGGAGCCGAGCACGGTCTGCTGCGCTGGCGCCCGGGCGACGAGGAATTCATGCCGCTGCGCGACCCGCAGGGCCGCAGCCTCCAGCGCGAAGTGTTCGATCTCGCACCCGACGGCGAAGGTGGCCTCTGGGTGGGGGGACGCGCCGGCCTGCACCACCTCGCCGCCGGCAGTGACGTGCTCCACCCGGTGGACGCCGCCCCCGGTCATGCGCTGGGCTTCCCGCTGGTGCTCGGCCTGCTCCATGATCGCCAAGGAACCCTCTGGCTCGATACGCCGGTGGCGGGCCTGCACCGGATGACCGGGCGCGATGCCGAGGGCCGGCCGATGTTCGAGCGCGTCAGCGTTCGCCACGGCATGGTCGGGCGGCCGTTCGGGGCCAACCTGCACGAGGACGCGCGCGGCCGTATCTGGTCGCAAGCTTTCGTCTACGATCCGGCGGCCGACCGCCTTGACGAGCTGCGCGCTGCGGACGGGGCGAAGTTCGGCACGCCGTGGTTCCGCTCGCACACCCGCATGGCCGATGGCCGGTTGCTGTTTGGCGGCAGCCGCGGACTGATGCGGGTGCAGACGGAGCACTTCGAGCCCTCCAGTGACCAACCACCGCTGGTGATCAGCAACCTGCGCGTCAATGGCCTGCCGCACCGTCCACGCTCGATGCGCGAGGGTCTCGTGCTGCCACCGGGCACGCGCAGCTTCGGCATCGAGTTCGCCGCACTCGAGTTCGCCGACCCGGAACTCGTGCGCTACCGCTACCGGCTGCTGGGCTACGACCCGGACTGGTTGCCCAGCGACGCCGGTTTCCGCAGCCCCAGCTACAGCGAACTGCCACCCGGCACCTACACCTTCGAGGTACAGGCAACCAACCGCAGTGGCCTCTGGAGCCCGCACATCCTGCGCTTGCCGGTGGTCGTGCAAGCGCACTGGTGGCAGGCGCGCTGGGTGGTGCCGGGCCTAGCCCTGCTGGGCGCCCTGGCGATCCTGGGACTGCTGCGCTGGCGCACCACCCATCTGCGCCGTCGCCAGGACATCCTCGAGCGCATGGTGATGACGCGCACGGCCGAGCTGCGTTTGATGAGCCTGACCGACCCGCTCACCGGCCTGCGCAACCGCCGCTACCTCGCGCAGCGCATCGATGAGGACCTCAAGCTGGTGCAACGCCAGCATGTCAAGGAGCCGGGGCGGGCGGACGGCGATCTGCTGGTGTTCCTCGTCGATCTCGACAACTTCAAGGCGATCAACGATGCGCATGGCCACGCTGCCGGCGATGTCGTGCTGATGCAGACCGCCGAGGCCCTGCGCCGGGTGTTCCGCGACACCGACACCCTGGTGCGCTGGGGCGGCGAGGAGTTCCTGGTGGTGGCCCGCGGCACCGGGCGCCGCCACGCCAGCGAACTGGCCGAGCGCCTGCGCCGCGAAATCGCCGGGATGGCGATGCAGACGCAAGAGCCTCCCGGCGCTGCACCGGCGGTAGCGGTGACGGCCTCGATCGGCGTGGTGGCCTATCCCCCGGATGCGCACGATCCTTCCGGCTGGCGTTGGGAGGCCGTACTGCAGCTCGCCGATGCCGCGCTCTACGCGGCCAAGCACCGCGGCCGAAACGGTTGGGTCGGGGTGTTGGCGAGCGCCAGCAGCGTGGCGGCCAGCGGCGGTGCCGAGAATTGGATCGCGCACCGCGACACCGTCATCGAACACTCCGACCGCTGCGGCTTCGGCGACTGAGCGCGCCGGGCACCGCGGCTCAGGCTTCCTCGCCGCCCTCGCGCTCGATGCCATGCTAGCGCTTGCCGATAACAGCCCTGAGAACCCCTCGTCCCGGAGAACAGGCCCATGACCAGCAAGATCGACAGAGCTTCCGAACCACGCCGGCAGCCCGCACCCATGGACATGGCCAAGATCGACGCTCTGCGCGCACTCGACGGCCTGCCGCCGCGCCGTGGCCTTCGCCCTGCGCCAGCTCGGCCATGCCGAGGCGGTCGGTTACGGCCCGCGCGGGCAACACGCCCGTCCGGGCTGGCAACGACCGATCGCGATCGCCTGATCCCGGCGGATACTGCAGCGCAGCACGCGTTTTCGCCGGAAAGCCGTGTAAATCCGCAGCACACGGCGGCCATCCGTGGCTATGCTTGAAGCCGGTTGCG
>Ga0209103_1000619_pt1 | contig 10959 bp, 6 predicted proteins | sample 4C3metaG_FD_184152 | JGI IMG/M metagenome (GOLD analysis project Ga0209103, IMG submission 184152) | Freshwater bacterial and archeal communities from Indian Creek, Illinois, USA - 4C3 metaG (SPAdes) (version 2) | ecosystem: Environmental > Aquatic > Freshwater > Unclassified | place: USA: Indian...
GCTTGTGCCGCGGCTGTCAATTGATGCGTGACCCACATTCGGCAGGTCAACTAGTTCAATACGTGGAGAGCGGGTAGCCGTGAAAACGTCATTGGCCATTGCGGGCACCACGATGCCGTTCGTATTTTCGATGCCGTGGGCTTGATCGTGTCTCGGTCGAAGACCTGGAAGATCGGGGTGATCGTCCGTGAAGATTGTAAAAAAGGCGATGCCGTCATCAACAAGTGCACCACTGGCATTGCTCAAAGTCACGTTGAACGTCTCACTGGGCTCAACATCGAAATCACCGCGAAGTTCGACGTTGATCCTGGCCGATGACTGACCGACTGGAATAAGCGCAACCCCGCTGGATGCAGTGTAATCGCTGCCCGCAGAAGCCGTGCCGTCCGAGGTCGCCCAGTTCACAGAGACAGGAACATTGGCAGGGTGAGACAAGGACATCTGGAGCATCGCGCTGGTCGTGCCAGTATCACCTTCCTCGATGGACGCATCAAGTATCCGCAGCCTTGGATTTGCATCATCGTTCCTTATCGTGATGACAGATTCGCCTTCAGTAACCTCCGTTGGAACCGCGGACGACACCTCGGATACACGAACCAGCAATGTTTCATCCGCCTCGTCCAACCGGTCACCGAACAATCTGACCGGGAAAACAACCGAAGACAGGTTGGGCGGCAGATTCCACAGAAGCGAACTGGCCTGATAATCCTGCCCAGCCATCGCTGTGCCATCGACGGTGCTCAAACGCAGCCGCAGCCCGCCACTCGGAATGGGCCGGGAAAAACTCAATGGAACGAGTGCTTCGATGTGTCCAGCATGGCCTTCAACCAATTGGACGTCGCCGAGTGAAATACGGATCCGCTGATTCTGTTCGACCGGCGGCACATCGACGATGGAAAGTTCACCCTCGGTGCCACCGGACTCAAGCACTGCGTTGACAGGCTGCCCCAAGCGCAAAGTGACCGTCTCGGTAGGCTCGGTCTCGCCATCAGCCAGAAAAGAAACGCAGGCCCAGTCGAAAACACTATTGGGCGAGAAGCTGAGCTCCGAATCGTCTGCGGATCTCAGCCTGGCATCCCCGGGCACCGAACCCGAGCCAGCCACCAATTCAACCGGAACGGTAACCGACTGATTGGTTGGAGCAGAAAGCTGGAACATATAACACACACTACCGCCTTCAGCTCTGCCTAAAGGTTTTCGTGAAAAGCCTACGGTTGGCAAGAGCCCCATAGTGATGTCTACGCTTGTGTTTGTTGATACACGAGCCAGGGTCAGATGTTGCGCTCGTGCTGTGCTGGGCGATCCAGGCACCCCCGATCGCAATTGCACCCTCGAACCATCGGCGACTGCGCGACTGAATCTGAACTCCGGGGGTTCAGCGCGCACAGAATGAAATACTGCACGACTTGAACCCGGAGCAACGGAAACTACTTCGACAAATTGACCAGAAGCGGGTGCATTGCCCGATGGGAAAACCAATCGCCCCGAAACCGTTCGTGGTATTGCCACATGCAGGTCCGCGAGGGTTTCAGTTCGGACAGTCACATTGCTCAATTCACTCGTTGGAAAAGGCTCTGGAGCGTGCGCAACGATATTCAGCACAGCACCCAAAGGCGCCGTGAATTGATAGTTGAAATTCGGTGGTGAAACCAAAATAGAAGGCAGATTTACACTAAGGCCATCAGCATCATGGCCCGAAACACTTAGCCAAAAAGGCTGGTTGGGCGGGGTCATGCCGGAAGGAAAGCGGACAGTACCAGAGACACGACCTGCAGGGTCATCGTTCTTGATGAAAACTGAAACCTCACGCTCTCTGATGCGCGCGTTCATTGCTGATGCAAAGCGAATCAGTATGGTCTCATCGCTTTCGATCTGCGTATCACCAATGATCGGTATGGAGATAGCAACCTGGTTGCTACCAGCCGGCAGCACGGCGCGCCCCCTGACCGGCTGATAGTCCCAGCCAGCAACGGCCGTGCCATCGGCGGTTTCCCAGTCAATCGTGATGCCTCCAGCCGGAGCCGGTTGACTTGATAGCAACCAGATCCAAGCTGCGGCAGAGCCGGTATTCCCCTCGGAGACCGACACTGTCGCAGCACCTACCGAAATACCCCCAAGGCCTGTGCGGAACCCTGCAATCCTGGGCGCCATCAACCGAAGGCTCTGTGCGTTGTCCGCCAGATGCTCGATGCCGCAAGTCCCGCCCATGCAAGTCGATGCGCTGGGGTCGGAGTAACGACCAATCAATACGGCGCCCGAGGTGCCGTACGCCATGATGGTGGAGAAGCGACCAGGCTGGCGGTAACCGAACGAGAAGCGGTAAGCACCAAAACCTCCTGCACCGATACCGGTTCCGAAGGTGGTTTCGACATCGTGCATGGAGCCTAGATTGTGACCGAACTCGTGGGCCAACACATAGCCGCCACAAGCGGTGACAGAGAATGGGTTGCCATCTACCACTGTTTCGGCTCTGAGGCCGGAACCATTGAGAAAAGCGATCCCGCACGAAGGGTCATTTTGTTGATACCTGCGCAAAACGGCTACCAGATCAGCTTGCACGGACTCCCGCTCAACACCGACATCGATGCCCGGGATACGGTTAGCAGCCAGGTCGCTCAGCACACTCGAGTTAAAGCGACCAGGCCATTCGGGCACCAATCGCAACCCAACCAGCCGATAACGGACATCAATTCCACTGTCGACAAACGCCTGATTCGCAAGTTCGACAAGACTGTGAAAATAAGTCTCAGCTGCAGCAGCACTCCCTCGATCCTCCACAACCCCACTGGTGTAAATACCCAGCACATCGATGGTGACCGTACCACTTTGAGCAATCAGCTTGGCTTCCGCATCCGTCAGCGGCTGCCGATCGGTTGCTGACTTCTTCTGCTCGGGTATCACATAACATTTGGGATGGTCGTGAGAAGCTTCCTGTAAAAGAGCATCCTGAGTCTTGCTAGGTGGTATCAGATCATCGATCGGCTCAATCCAAGCCTTACCGCCTGACCCGCTTTGAAGCTGCAGCAGTTTGCCGCTAGCACTCGGTATTACACCGAAAACGCCATCCGTGCCGAAGGTGAGCACGGCCGATAGCGCTCCGACCGCCGTGTCGACCCGACCAACAAAGGTCCAGTCCCCACGCTCATTGGTGAAATCCCGCTGGTGCTGCGCCAGCATGACATCACCGGAAGGCAGGGGAATCGCCAGTTGTCCCGTTGCCACCGCAGACAAAGCAAGATCGCGATTGACGCGCACAAAAGTTCGCTCACCATTTGGCGCTTGCACAACATCACCGTAAGGCGATAGAAAGCCGCCAGAAACGGAGTAGGGGAAAGCCGATGCGGATAAGCCCGAAGAGACCAGAAGCAGGAAACCAATCAACATCCCCTGAACAGCGGAAGTTGAGAAACGATGCGTACGATGCTTCATCGACCTTGTCCCTGTGCTGCTGTTGGTGTCCATTGGTGGCTTGGATCATGTGCATCGATCTGCGGCTGCGCGATTTGTCTTTCCGAAGCCCAAGCTCGGATCGAGATTCGTTAGCAAACAACCTAAAGTTAAAAAAAACACAATCATCAAATTCTCACCACACACTTGGTCAAGGAAAAGTGAAATCTCAGCATCGACAGCGGCTGGTCGCCCGGCACGAGCGGCCCTTTCCCGATGTGGCGGCGGTGGCGGACTGGGTCGAGGAGGGCATCGCGGCGGCGGCGAGGGATTGAAGCGAGCGCCTCATCCATTCAAACGGCTTCGATCTGCCCCCCAACGGCCGCGAACGACTGGACTCTTTGCTCGATTCGCGGCAGGCTGTGCGCCCTTGCCTCTGCAGCCGCAGCCCGATGGCGTCGATTCTGGTCCTGCACGGCCCCAACCTCAACCTGCTCGGCCAACGCGAGCCGGCGGTCTACGGCCACGACACGCTGGAGGCCATCAACACCCGGCTGGCCCTGCGCGCCAGCGCCGCCGGGCACGAACTGCTGGCCTTCCAGAGCAATGCCGAGCATGCGCTGGTCGAGCGCGTACAGGCCACCCGCCTCGATGGCACCGCCTTCATCCTCGCCAATCCGGCCGCCTACACACACACCTCGGTGGCCCTGCGCGATGCCTTCGCGGCGGTGGGCACGCCCTTCATCGAGGTGCATCTCAGCAATCCGTACGCCCGCGAGCCGTTCCGGCAGCACAGCTTTCTTTCCGACCTCGCGCTCGGCGTGGTCTGCGGCTTCGGCGCGCAGAGCTACCTGCTTGCTCTCGAGGCCGCCATCGCCCGCCTGGACGCCACGGCCCGCCGCGACGCCCCGGCGCGCTGAGCGCCTGCCACTCGCTCCTGATTCCTTGCCCCTCCACTCTTTCCTCTCCCTTCACCGCACGCGAGCCCGTCCATGGACCTCCGTAAAATCAAAGCGCTGATCGACCTGCTCGAGAAGTCGAACCTCACCGAGATCGAGATCAAGGAGGGCGAGGAATCCGTCCGCCTCTCGCGCGCCAGCCGCGCCGCGCCGCCGCAGCTGATCCACGCCGAGCACGCGCCCGCAGCGGCCCCGGTGGCCCATGCCGCTCCGTCCGCCGGCAAGGCTCCGGCCGCCGCCCACAGCAGCGAATCGCACGGCAAGCCGGGCAAGGAAGTGCCGGACGGCCACACCATCCGCTCGCCGATGGTCGGCACCTTCTACGCCAGCCCGAACCCGGACGCGCCGCATTTCGTCAAGGTCGGCCAGATGGTCAAGGCTGGCGACACGATCGGCATCATCGAGGCGATGAAGATGTTCAACCCGATCGAATCCGACGTCAGCGGCACGGTGCGCGCCATCCTGGTGCACAGCGGCCAGCCGATCGAGTTCGATGAGCCGATGTTCGTGATCTCCTGAAGCGAGACGACCATGCTGAAGAAAGTCGTCATCGCCAACCGCGGCGAAATCGCGCTCCGCATCCTGCGCGCCTGCCACGCCTTGGGTATCCAGACCGTGGCCGTGCACAGTACGGTGGACCGCAACCTCAAGCACGTGGCCATGGCCGACGAATCCGTCTGCATCGGCCCGGCGCCCTCGGCCGAGAGCTACCTCAACATCCCGGCGATCATCGCCGCGGCCGAAGTCACCGACGCCGACGCCATCCACCCGGGCTACGGATTCCTCTCCGAGAACGCGACGTTTGCCGAGCGCGTCGAGGCCTCGGGCTTCGTCTTCATCGGCCCCACCGCCGATGTGATCCGCATGATGGGTGACAAGGTCGAGGCGATCCGCGCCATGAAGGAGGCCGGCGTGCCCTGCGTGCCCGGCTCCGGCGGCCCGCTCACCGAGGACGAGGATGAATCGCTGCGGATGGGCCGCGAGATCGGCTATCCCGTCATCATCAAGGCCGCCGGCGGCGGTGGCGGACGCGGCATGCGCGTGGTGCGCGAGGAAGGCGCGCTGATCAGCGCCATCGCCACCACCCAGGCCGAGGCCAAGGCGGCCTTCGGCAACGGCATGGTCTACATGGAGAAGTTCCTCGAGAACCCGCGCCATGTCGAGATCCAGGTGCTGGCCGACGGCCAGGGCAACGCCATCCACCTGGGCGAGCGCGACTGCTCGATGCAGCGCCGCCACCAGAAGGTCGTCGAGGAAGCGCCTGCACCCGGCATCACGCCCGAGCAGCGCGCCGAGATCGGCAAGGTGTGTGTGGATGCCTGCCTGCGCATCGGCTACCGCGGTGCGGGCACCTTCGAGTTCCTGTACGAGAACGGCCGCTTCTACTTCATCGAGATGAACACCCGCATCCAGGTCGAACATCCGGTGACGGAACTCGTGACCGGCATTGACCTCGTGCGCGAGCAGCTGCTGATCGCCAGCGGCCAGAAGCTCTCGATCCGGCAGGAGGACGTGGTGCTCCGCGGCCATGCCATCGAGTGCCGCATCAATGCCGAAGACCCGGAGACCTTCGCGCCCTGCCCGGGCCTGATCAAGCACTTCCACGCCGCCGGCGGCCCCGGCGTGCGGGTGGATTCGCACATCTACGAGGGCTACAAGGTGCCGCCGAACTACGACTCGATGATCGGCAAGCTGATCGTGCACGGCGCGACGCGGGCGCAGGCGATCGCGCGGATGCGGGTGGCGCTCGCCGAGATGATCGTCGATGGCATCAAGACCAACATCCCGCTGCAGCAGCGGATCATGGCCGACATCGGCTTCCAGCAGGGCGGCACCAACATCCACTACCTGGAAAAACGCCTGGCCGAGCGCAAAGAGAAGAGCTTCGGCCTGGGTTGAGGCGGCCGTCCGCATGCCTGTGCCTGTGCGGAATACCGGAGTGACGCTGGCATGGGCCGCCGCGCTGGCGTTACTGATCACCCTGAGCGACAGCGACAACTCCTTCTTCTGGCTGCCTTTCGGCCTGGTGCTGGTCTTGTGCTTGATCGCACGGAGGCGATGGCACCCAGCGATCATCGCCGCCGGCTTGGCACTGCCTTTCCTGGCCTGGGTTTTCAGGCTGTGGGCCACCTCCGGACTCGTTCCACTATCGGCCTGGCCTTGGCTGGAAATCGCGCTGCTGCCCTCCGCCGCGATTCTGTTCTGCGTGGCCGTCTGGATTCGGCCTTACCCGGTCGGTCCCGGATCGACCGATCCGCTGCATCGCTTGCGCTGGCTGGGCCTGCGCCTGGCGGTTTCCAGCAGCCTCTCTGCCACGCTCCAAGTCGCGCTCCATTTCGGGCTCAGTGGTGCCGATGGTTACTTCCTTTCGGCCTTGGTGGTGCGCGAATTCCTGTTCCAGTACTCGACGGCATTGCTATTTGCCGGCCCCTGGCTGCTGGGATGGTCATTCCGGCCGGGCCCGCGCTCCTTGGTGATGTTCTGGCCGACGCTGCTGGCGGCGGCCCTTGGTGTTTTGCTCATCGAACTGGGAATTGGCCTGCAAAACCCGGTGTTTGCCTATGCCTCGGCCGCAATGGCCATGATTCCCGGCTTAGTGCTGGGCTTCCGCCATGGCGGTTGGCCGATGCTGGCCGGATTCGCGGCGGTCATCCTGTCCTTTGGTGCATCGGTGGATGGTTGGCCGCTGCTCGAACGCATCGTTTTGCATCTCTACCTGACCTTGGCCGGATGGCTCGGCCTGCTGGCGGTGTTGACCAATCGGCAGCTGGCGATGCGCCACGAAGAGTTGCTGCTCGTGCAACGAAAAGAGCGCGAGGCCATGATCGCTTCGGCGGCACTGGATGAACGCTACCGCCAGCACGTCGCCAGCGAACTCCACGATGCCGCTGGGCAGACCCTCATCGCCATCCAATTGGCAGCGGAGCGCCTGGCACTCGGACAACAGAACAGTCCGGCCGAGGTCGAACAGATCCGCCAGCTCGCCCGGGTCGCTGCCGACGAAGTGCGTACGATATCGCGGCGATTGTCTGCCGAGGACGGCGCCCACATCGACCTGCATGAGTCCTTGAGCAATGGGCACCTGCTCCATCTGCTGCGCACCGCCGGCATCAACGCAAGCACGTCGATCAGCCCGCCGGGCCCGGCATGGGGCGCACTCGATGACGATCTGCGCCTTGTCCTTTACCGGGTGATCCAGGAATCCGTCAGCAATGTGCTCCGGCACTCCGGAGCAAGCCACTGCCACATCACGCTCATGCTCCGGCAACGCAAGAACCGGCTGCGGATCATCGGCTCGATTCGCGACAATGGCGTGCATCGGCAAACGACAAGCGGGTCGGGATTCGGCCTGCGCGGGATGAAGACACGCCTGACCGCCGTCGGCGGCCGCTTCCGCTTCCGCCAGGACTTGCGCGGCACCTCGGTCCAGTTGTTCGTTGAGCTGCCAGGCTGATGCCGAGCCGCCTGCCCGCCCTCGCGGCCACCTTGGCCATGGCACTGGCGGCCAACGCCGCCATGCCCACCGCAGCGCTGGCCATGACGCGACTTGGCAGCGGGGAGCGGGCGATTTGCCTGCTGTCCCCCGGACGCAGCCCGGAATGCTGGTCGAGCCTGCGCAGTCTGTCCAGGGTGGAAGGCGCCGGTTGCCACGCCCAAGGCCTGCCTGCCGCATTGCATTCGACAACCCCGGCCCTGGGCTTTTCCGGTGGCCTGCGCCATGCCTGCGCGCTGCTTGCGCAGGGGCAGGTGGTTTGCTGGGGTGGCAGCGCACTGGGAGCCCTTGGCAATGGCGACACGCGCTCCCGCGATCTCGCTCTGCCGCAGTCGGTCGCGCTGCCAGAGATGGTGGTGGAACTGGCGGCGGGCTTCGATGGAGCCTGCGCACGACTGGCTTCGGGCGCGGTCCATTGCTGGGGAGTGACCGGGCGCAGCAATACCCTGCGCAGCCTGTTCCGTGTCGATCCTTCGCCACGACCGATCCTGCTGCCCGGTAGCGCGACGGCGATCGGCTACGGAGCGCACCATGCTTGCGCCGTTGTCGACGACGGCAGTGCTTGGTGCTGGGGATTCAACCGGGCCGGCGCACTGGGTGATGGCAGCCTGCGCACCGCCCTGCGACCGGTTCGGGTCGAGGGCTCGCAGCGGTGGCGGCAGATCGCTCCGGGCTTCCTGCAGACCTGCGCCCTCGACGAACACGGTCGGGCTTGGTGCTGGGGGGCCAACTACAGTGGACAACTGGGCATCAGCGATACCCGCAAGATCCGACTGGAGCCCTCCCGGGTGGAGGGCGTGCCGGCGCTGCGTCAACTGGCCTCGGGTTCCGCGCACAGTTGCGGGATCGACGCGAAGCACAAGGTCTGGTGCTGGGGATCGAACGTGCAGGGTGCCGTTGGCAGTGGCGACCCCGACCCCGTCCGCGGCGCTCGCCGGGTCGTGCTCCCCGGTCCGGCCAGCCAGTTGGTGGCTACCGAGAATGGCAGTTGCGCCCTCGTCGCGGGACGGCCCTGGTGCTGGGGGATCGCCCCGATGCCAGAGGCCGGCATCTGGCATGGACCACGGCAACTGCCGCGCGGACAGCCCTGTCCGGGCCCCTCGCCATCCGACCCGGCATGAGAGAAACTCTTGTGCCGGTGCCGCGTGCTCTGCACCACACTTCGCCGATGCATCGAATCATCCTCGTCGATGACCACGCCATCGTCCGCGAAGGCTTCAAACGGCTGGTGGAGCGCGAGAGCGACCTCACCGTGGTCGGCGAGGCCTCTTCGTGCACCGAGGCCCTGCCGCTGCTCGCCGCCCAAGCCCCGGATCTGCTGATCACCGACCTGTCGCTGGCCGGCGGTTCCGGCATGGATCTGCTGCGCCATGTCGCGGCCCGCTACCCGGAGCTGCACTGCATCGTCTTGAGCATGCACGACGGCCCCGCCTTCGTCGCCGAGGCACTGACCCACGGCGCACGGGGCTACATCAGCAAGAGCGCGGCCGCCGAAGAGTTGGTGTCCGGCATCCGTGCGGTGCTGGGCGGCGAGCGCTACCTCAGCCGTGACCTGCGCGGCGTTCATCGCAGCCCGCCGATGCCCCTGGAGTCGCTCACCCCCCGCGAACGCCAGACCCTGCTGCTGCTGGTCGGTGGCCTGGTACCGAAGGCCGCCGCAGCGGAGCTCGGCATCAGCGAGAAAACCCTCTACGCCCACCGCGCCAGCCTGCTCGGCAAGCTGGGCGCCCGGAACGAACGTGATCTCGCGCGCATCGCCGTCGAACGCGGGCTGCTCTGATCACCGGACGGCTGCATGCGACAATGCCGTCATGACCACGCCCTTCGCCGCCCTCGGCCTGCCCGAGCCCATCGCCCGCGCCTGCGAGTCGCTGGGCTTCACCGTGCCCACACCGATCCAGCAGCAGGCCATCGGCCCGGCGCTCGCCGGCCGCGACCTGCTCGCCCAGGCACGCACCGGCAGCGGCAAGACCCTGGCCTTCGGCCTGCCTTTGCTTTCGAAAATCGAGCCCTCCGCGCTGCGCACGCAGGCCCTTGTGCTCTGCCCCACCCGCGAGCTCGCCGACCAGGTGGCCAAGGACCTGCGCGCCGCGGCGCGCTTCCTGCCGAACCTCAAGATCGTGACACTCTGCGGCGGCATCCCGCTGCGCCCGCAACTGGCCTCGCTCGAAGTGGCCCCGGATGTGGTCGTCGGCACGCCGGGGCGCATCCTCGAACTGATCGCCGAGAACGCTCTCGCGCTGGAACACATCAACACTTTCGTGCTCGACGAAGCCGACCGCATGCTCGACATGGGCTTCGTTGCCGACATCCAGACCGTGGCCAAGCGCCTGCCGACCGAAGCGCAGTGCCTGATGTTCTCGGCGACCTTCAGCGAGGACATCCGCGCCATCGCCGCCACCCTGCTGCGCGATCCCATCGAAATCGCCGCCGCACTCGACGACGCACCGAAGATCGACGAGTGGGTGCACCTCGTCGAAGCCGGCCAGCGCCATTGGGCGGTGATGCAGGTGCTGGCCGACAAAGCCCCCGAGGCCGCGCTGGTGTTCTGCAATACGCGCAAGGAAACCGCCGCCCTCACCGAGGCGCTGCAGCGCGAAGGCTTCGCCGCCGACACCCTGCACGGTGATCTCGAACAACGCGAGCGCGAGGAGGTGCTGGCGCGCTTCGCCAACGGCAGCCTGCGCGTGCTCGTCGCCACCGACGTCGCCGCCCGCGGCATCGACATCGCCGGCCTGCCGATGGTCTTGAGTGCGGAAATCGCCAGCGATGCCGACCAGCACGTGCACCGCATCGGCCGAACGGGGCGTGCCGGCGAAACCGGCCTGGCGGTGGCGATCGTGACTCCGGCGGAAGGCCACTGGCGGCGCAGCATCGAAGCCGCACGCGGCGCGCCGTTCCAGGAACGCGGCCTGCGCCTCTCGCCGCAGCGCCCCAAGCCGCTGCCCGCCGCCTTCCGCACCCTGCAGATCGACGCCGGCCGGCAGGACAAGCTGCGCCCCGGCGACGTGCTGGGTGCACTGACCGGCGCCGCGGGTTTGCCTGCGGATGCGGTCGGAAAAATCAGCCTCTACCCGACCCGCTGCTACGTCGCCATCGCCCGCGCGCAGGCCGAAAAGG